>Ga0224508_10000027_pt1 | contig 183618 bp, 165 predicted proteins | sample SF_Jan12_sed_USG_4_FD_170157 | JGI IMG/M metagenome (GOLD analysis project Ga0224508, IMG submission 170157) | Sediment microbial communities from San Francisco Bay, California, United States - SF_Jan12_sed_USGS_21 | ecosystem: Environmental > Aquatic > Marine > Sediment | place: USA... | reverse complement strand
ATCAGGGGGTCCTGACCCGATCAGGTCTTATGGAAAGATGGTGGCCAGGGGCGGAATCGAACCACCGACACGCGGATTTTCAGTCCGCTGCTCTACCAACTGAGCTACCTGGCCATTTTGGTGGCGCCGTGACCGGCGCCCCTGCGGGTCTCGAGAAGTTGCGTATTAGACCCAGTTCGGCTGGGGCAGTCAACTTGACCTGATTGCCCCACTGCAAGCCCCGAAAATGCTGCCCGGGCCGGCTCCGTCCTTTAGAATCCCTTGTACGAACAAGACGCGGCCCGCGCCAGTGCGTGCACCGCGCCATAACAACTGGGGAATCATCATGAGACCATTCGCGTGCCTCGCCGTAGTCGCGGCCCTGGTATCCATGCCCGTCTATGCCGCCGACGAAGAAGAGAAATGGGAGCCGGGATTCAACGAGCTAACGTTCAAGGGCATCGAATTCCGCAGCATCGGGCCCGCGTTCATGGCCGGCCGAATCTCAGACATTGCAATCGACCCTGGCGATCGCTCCACCTGGTACGTCGCGGTCGGCAGCGGTGGCGTCTGGAAGACAACGAACCGCGGCACGACCTGGACACCCGTCTTCGACGACGAGGATGCGTACTCAATCGGGTGCATCACGATCGACCCGAACAACCCGAATACGGTCTGGGTCGGCACGGGCGAGAACGTGTCGGGCAGGCACGTCGGCTACGGTGCCGGCGTTTATCGCAGCCGTGACGGCGGCCAGAACTGGGAAAACATGGGGCTCGAGGATTCCCAGCACATCGGCATGATTCGCATCGACCCGCGCGATTCCAACACGGTTTTCGTCGCCGCACAGGGACCTTTGTGGTCAGGCGGAGGCGATCGCGGCTTGTTCAAGTCAACCGATGGCGGCGAGACCTGGCGCAAGGTGCTCGGCGACGGCTTCGGCAACACTGCTGCCGATGACCAGTACACGGGTGTTAACGAAGTGCACCTGGATCCCCGCAACCCGGACGTCATGTTTGCCGTTACGTGGCAGCGCCTGCGTAACGTCGCCGTGGTCATGGACGGCGGGCCGGGTACGGGCATTCACAAGTCCGAAGACGGCGGCGAAACCTGGCGGGAGCTGACCGAAGGACTGCCCAGGGAAAGCATGGGCAAGACCGGCATCGCGATCTCACCGATCAACCCGGACGTCATGTACGCAACCATCGAACTCGCGAATCGCACTGGCGGGTTCTGGCGCTCCGAAGACGGTGGCGAGACCTGGGAGAAGCGCAACGAGTATCTCTCGAGCGGCACAGGGCCACACTATTACCAGGAGCTGTTCGCGAGCCCGCACAGATTCGATCGCGTCTATCAGGCCGACGTGCATCTGCACGTCACCGAAGACGGCGGCAAGACGTTCACGAAGCTCGAGCACGACACGAAGCACGTCGATCATCACGCGATGGCGTTCGCTCCGGATGACGAGGACTATCTAATCGTCGGCAACGATGGCGGCGTCTATGAAAGCTTCGACCTGGGTGAGACCTGGCGCTTCGTCAACAACATGCCGATCACGCAGTACTACAAGGTGGCTGTCGACTACGACAAGCCATTTTATAATGTGTACGGCGGCACCCAGGACAACAACAGCCACGGTGGGCCGTCACGTACCGACAACAACATCGGTATTCGCAGCGCCGACTGGTTCGTCACTTTGTCCGGTGACGGCCATCAGTCGGCCGTCGATCCGAACAATCCGGACATCGTTTATGCCCAGTGGCAGCAGGGCAATCTGGCGCGCTTCGACCGCAAGACGGGCGAAACTGTATACATCCGCCCGCAGGCAGCCGGCGACGAGCCGCCGGATCGCTACAACTGGGATTCACCCATTCTCATCAGCCCGCACGACTCGAAGACGCTGTATTTCGGCACGCAGCGCGTCTGGAAGAGCGACGACTACGGCGACTCCTGGACCGCGATCAGTGGCGACCTGACGCGGAACGAGCGGCGCACGCGCCAGCCTGTCATGGGGCGCACCTGGAGCTACGACGCCTCGTGGGATCTGTACGCGATGTCGATGTTCAACACGGTTACCTCGTTGTCCGAATCGCCACTCGTCGAAGGCCTCGTCTACGTCGGCACCGATGACGGCATCATCCAGGTAAGCGAGGACGATGGTCAGAACTGGCGACGCATCGACAAGTTGCCGGGCGTACCGGACCGCTTCTTCGTCAACGACATCAAGGCCGATCTGTTTGACCCCGATACGGTGTACGTCGTCGTCGATGACCACAAGAGCGGTGACTTCTCGCCATACATATTGAAGAGTGAGAACCGCGGCGGGTCGTGGCGCAGCATCGCCAGCAACCTGCCTGACCGACACATCCTGTGGCGCGTCGTTCAGGATCACGAGAAGCCCGGGCTGCTGTTCCTGGGCACCGAGTTCGGTGTGTTCTTCACCGTCAATGGCGGCGGCACGTGGACCAGGCTCAAGGGCGGCAGCCCCAACATCTCGTTCCGCGATCTCGTGATCCAGACACGCGAGAACGACCTCGTGGGCGCCACGTTTGGCCGCAGCTTCTACGTTCTGGATGACTACACGCCGTTGCGTGCCGTCAGCGGGGACATGCTCAATAACGACTCCGTGTTGTTTCCGGTCAGGACGGCGCGCTGGTACGTGCCGCGGCACCCGCTCGGCTGCGATGAACCGGGCTGCCGTGGTTCTCAAGGCGATGCTTACTATGTCGCACCCAATCCCGACTTCGGTGCAACCTTTACGTATTATCTGCCTGAAGAACTTCGCACCAGCAAGGACACTCGCCGCGAAGGCGAAAAAGAACTCGAGAAGAATAACGAGGACGTCGGTTTCCCTTCCTGGGAGACGATTTTGAAAGAACAGCGCGAGGCTGAACCGGCGATTGTACTCACTGTAAAAGATACGAGGGACAACGTCGTTCGAGTCATCGAGGCGCCCGTTGCGGCTGGCTTCCATCGCGTTGCCTGGGACCTTCGCTATCCACCGCTCGAGGCATGGGTTCCTGAAGAGGAACGCGAAGACGACGCGGCCGGTGTGCTTGTGGCGCCGGGGCGGTTCTCGGTAACGATGGCGAAGCGGGTCGACGGCGTCGTTACTTCGCTCGGAACTCCACAAAGTTTTGACGTCGTCTCCATTCGCGAGCCGACACTGCCTGGCACCACGCAGGAACAACGCGTCGTGTTTGAGAACCAGGTTGACGAACTGCGGCGGGTTGTCGACGGCACGGTCAAGGCAATCGACGAAATCGTTCTTGAGCTCGATGCGATCAAAGAAGTTCTGGCTCGTTCGACCGCCGATGCGCCGTTGTACGAGATCGCGAACTCAATTCAGCAGCGTGCGACTATTCAGCGTGACCGACTTACCGACAACGAAGCGCGCGCAGCCTATAAGGAATTTGACGAAATGTCGGTCCAGAGCCGATTGTGGCATGCGCGTTTCGCGGCAAGATCGAATGCCTACGGACCGACGCCCGAGCAGCGTGAATCGCTTGCGATCGCACGGTCGATTTATGCCGACACCAAACAGCAGTTGACGAATCTGTTCGACGTCGAATACGCAAGCCTCAAAGTCGCGCTCGATGCGGCCGGTGTACCCTGGTCGCCTGGCCGTGGCGTTCAGTAGCAGCGGCGCACAGCTTGCGGCCGGGCGTGTCGAGCCCGGTCAACGGCACTGTCCTGACGGCTAAGCCGCGGCAGCGACCGGCTCGTGGATAATCGGGCTCCCAAGCTCGTCGAGCCGGAACAGCGCAAACGCGCGCTCGCCATTGTAGTCGAGCACGCGCAAATCGTCGGTCTCGTGCAGGTCGTTGAGGACGGTAATAAAGTGTCCGCCATAACGCTTTTTCGCAAGATCCAGCGGTAGCTCATACGCCAGGAATCGCTCGATGCCTTTGGCCTCGAGTTTTTCCAGCAAGGCCGGGGCGGTCACGGAATCGTGGGAGGTGAGGATTACGATGGGTCCGCTTCCGGTGAATAGCATTGCAACTTTCATGACTGTCTCCCGCGTGTTGTCACGATGGTTTAGGGATGACACTATAATTATCTGTCTCCCCCGCACGGATTCAATATGAAGATTCCGAAGGCCCCCCTCGCGGCCCTGCTAATTGTCCTCGCGGCCGCAGCGCTGACCGGATGCGCCGGGCTGCGCCCCGGCTACGAAACCCCGACCGTGACCATTAGCTCGTTCAAGGCGATACCGTCGGAGGGCGGGCTGCCTGCATTCGAGATCGGCCTGCGTGTGATCAATCCGAATATTGAGCCGCTGGAGCTACGCGGGGTCTCGTATACCATCAGCATCGAAGGTCATGACATCATTAAGGGTGTCGGCAATGACCTGCCGGTCATCGACGGCTACGGTGAAGGCGAGTTCAAGCTTACCGCGTCAGCGAATCTGTTCGCCGGCATTCGGCTCATCACCGATCTGATGCGCAGCGATAGAAGCACCTTTAAGTACGAATTCGAAGCAAAGCTCGACGTCGGCGCCTTCATGCCTTCCATTCGCGTCACCGATGCCAACGAAATATCCTTGCGCCCTACGGCAGGCATCCGCTCCGAATACTCCCAGAGCATGTAAGCGCTGGGCGCTTCAATCAGTCGTCGACGTCCTCGACGTTTATCTGCCCCGTCACCCGGCGCCAGACGTGTGACCACGAGACCCCCACGGCCAGTACAGCGGCCAGGCAGACGAGCGAAATCCACGTAATGGCAGACACCGAATCGGCTTTCAGCAGGCCGATGTCGAACAGCAGCCAGATGATCGCGCCGAGCAGGAGCGCCGCCAGCGCGACGCCGAGCGTGCCCAGTGCCCGCCAGGTCGCGATCCAATAAACAGCCCAGCCAATCATCAGTACGGCAAGAAGTAACAGATGCAGCGGCCCGAATGCACTGTCAGCAATTGCTGACGTTATCCAGTGATACGCCGAATGGCCGCTCGGGTTGTAGGTCAACAGCACGAGAACCAGCGCAGCAACCAGGCGCCAAAGAAAGCCGAGGGCAGTCAGGCCGCCCGATGACACATCGTCTTTTTTGTCAGCCACGTTGGTCTCTTTTCCGTCTTGTCCTTCAGCGCCGGATCAGGCTGCCTTCAGAGCATCTTCGGCGGACAGGTACTCATAGCCAAGATCGTGCGCAACGGCCTCGTGGTTGACGTGACCCGCGTGCACGTTTAACCCGTTTGCCAGATGCGGATCCTGGATCAGCGCCTCGCGCCAACCAAGATTCGCCAGCGCCTTGACGAATGGCAGCGTTGCATTGGTCAATGCAAATGTACTTGTGCGCGGCACGGCGCCCGGCATGTTGGTTACGCAGTAATGCACGACACCATCAACGACGTAGGTCGGTTCCGCATGCGTTGTTGGTCGACTCGTTTCGAAACAGCCGCCCTGATCGATCGAAATATCGACCATTACCGCACCGGTATGCATGTCTTTAACGTTCTGCGCGCTGACAAGTTTCGGTGCCGCGGCGCCTGTGACTAGAACCGCGCCAACAACCAGGTCCGCGTCGGGCACGAGGCGGTCTATGTCGTGCTTGGTCGAATACACGGTGCGAACGCGTCCGCCCCACATATCATCGAGCTCGCGCAATCGCGGCAGTGAGCGATCGAGGATCGTGACATCCGCACCGAGTCCAATGGCCATGTCCGCTGCATTCGCGCCCGACACGCCGCCGCCGATGATGACGACCCTGGCCGGTGAAACGCCCGGAACGCCGCCCAGCAAAACGCCTCGTCCGCCGTTGGCCTTTTGCAGGTGATATGCGCCTGCCTGGATCGACAGCCGCCCGGCGACTTCTGACATCGGCGTCAGCAGCGGCAGCGAACCATCATCCGCAGTTACGGTTTCGTAAGCGATTGCGGTCGTGCCCGATTCCACCAGCCCCTTGGTCTGCTCCGGGTCTGCTGCAAGATGCAGGTACGTAAACAGCACCTGATCGTCACGCAACATGGCGCATTCCTTCAGTTGCGGTTCCTTGACCTTGACGATCATGTTGGCTGCCGCGAAAACTTCTTCAGCCGTGCCCAATACCGTGGCTCCAGCATTCTCGTAGTCTTCATCGAACATGCCGATGCCCAGCCCGGCATTGGTCTCCACGACAATTTCATGGCCGTCGTGTACGAGCTCGCGAACTCCGGCCGGCGTCATACCGACGCGGAATTCGAGTGTTTTGATTTCTTTGGGTACCCCGATTTTCATGCGTCTTCTCCGGCCGCTCACGTATTTGCGACAGAATAGCGCGCTATTCGCGCCATTTGCTTGCTATTTAGATGCAAAATCGCGCTATTTGTGGCATTTTCTGCACCCATCTACCGACTTTACGCAATTTTCTGTCATGAATTTGGACCGCTACGACAAATCCATCCTCGAGGCTTTGCAGCGCGACGGGCGCATCAGTAATAAACAGCTGGCCGGACTGGTCAGTCTCTCCGAGTCCGCATGCCTGAGACGGGTCCGCGCGCTGGAAGACGGCGGCATGATCCAGCGCTACGTGGCACTGGTCAGTCAGTCCGAAGCCGGCCTGCCTGGCGACGTACTGGTGCATATCGGCCTGCACCGCGAGGAACAAAGTGAGTTGGCCGCTTTCGAGGAAGCGGTTCGAGACATCCCCGAAGTCATGGAGTGTTACCTGATGACAGGTGAGTTCGACTATCTGCTGCGCGTTGTCGTCAAGGACATGGCCGACTTCGAACGCATCCATAAGGAAGCGCTAACCCGCTTGCCGGGTGTCGCGCGCGTCAATTCGAGCGTTGCCATTCGTACCGTATTGAAAAAAACCGAGCTTCCGCTACGGTAGGTTCCAGATGGACAGCCAGACAACAAATCCACTGACCACAGATTTCGAGCGCGTCAGGTCAATGACGCTCGAGTTGTGCAGTGCGCTCGAGCCCGAAGACACGGTTGTGCAATCGATGCCCGACGTCAGTCCGACGAAATGGCACCTGGCACACGTCACGTGGTTTTTCGAGCGTTTTGTTCTCGAAGTCTTCGACTCCGACTATCGACGACTCAACGATCAGTACGACTACCTGTTCAATTCTTACTACTACTCGGCCGGTCAGATGCATGCGCGTCCAAAACGCGGCTTGCTGACGCGACCGACACTTGCCGAGATCACCGCGTACCGCTCACATGTCGACGCCGCGATGCAATCGCTGCTCGAGAAACAGGGTGACAACCCGGAGCTGCGAGATCGCGTCATCCTGGGGCTGAATCATGAGCAGCAACACCAGGAGCTTCTGTTGACGGATATCAAACACGTCTTCTCATGCAATCCGCTGCGGCCGGCCGTTAATGCGTCACTGAGCACGCCGCCCTCGTGCGCAACCGATACGTATGCGTTCGACAACGGAGAAAGCGGCATCCACAAAGTTGGCGCTTCCGGTGACGGTTTTTGTTTCGACAACGAAACGCCGCAGCATGACGCGCTTCTTCACGAACACCGTATCGGCACGCGGCTGATAACGAATCGGGAATTTCGTGACTTTATTAAGGCTGGCGGCTACAGCGACTCAAACCTCTGGCTGTCCGACGGCTGGTCAACCATTGACGAGCGTGGTTGGGAACGCCCGCTCTATTGGGCTGAAGATCTCGAATCAGAATTTACGCTGGGCGGGCAACGGGAACTCGATGACCATGCGCCCGTGTGCCATGTCAGTTACTACGAGGCGGACGCCTTTGCACGCTGGGCCGGCGCGCGCTTGCCCACGGAATTCGAGTGGGAGCTTGCGGCAGCGAAAGAAGGCACCCACGGTAACTTCATGGAAACTGCTTACTGGCATCCGGCCGCAGGCGAGGGCAAGCAGTTCTTCGGCGATGTCTGGGAGTGGACGTCATCGTCCTACGCGCCTTACCCCGGGTTCGTTCCGCTCGAGGGCTCGCTCGGCGAGTACAATGGCAAATTCATGTGTAATCAAATGACGGTACGCGGTGGTTCCTGCGTTACGGCCGGCGATCATATTCGTGCGAGCTATCGAAGCTTCTTCTATCCGGATGCGCGCTGGCAGTTCCTCGGCATTCGGCTTGCCAGGGACGGTCTCGGATGACCACACCGAACATCGAACTGGCAGAGCTCATCGAGGGCCTGCGGCAGCCCGAGAAAACGATCTCGCCCAAGTACTTTTATGACGAGCGCGGCTCGCAGCTGTTCGAGAAGATAACGACGCTGCCCGAGTACTACCCGACGGAAACCGAACTCGGCATCATGCGTGACAATATCGACGAGATCGCCGACCTCGTCGGTCCGCAGGCAAGCCTGATCGAGTTCGGCAGCGGCTCGAGTTTGAAGACCCGCATCCTGCTCGAACATCTGCATGAGTTGGCCGTATATGTGCCGGTCGATATATCGGAAGCGCTGTTGCTCGAGTCGGTGCATCGATTGCGTGAGGATTTCCCAAGCGTGAATATCATCCCCGTCGTGGCTGATTTCACGCGCCAGTTTGCGCTGCCGAATCCGGCAGTCATGCCGCTGAGAAATATCGTCTATTTTCCGGGCTCGACCATCGGCAACTTTATCCACGATACGGCGCTCGACTTGCTCAAGGTCATGTACGAAGAGGCCGGCGAAGATGGCGCACTTCTGATAGGCGTGGATTTGCAGAAAGATCCGGCCATCATCGAGGCCGCGTATAACGACAGCGCGGGTGTTACGGCCGAATTCAATCTCAATATGCTGCGTCACCTCAACCGGGAATTTGGTACTGACTTCAACACCGATGCGTTTTCGCATAGTGCCGAATACAACCGGAACAAGGGACGTATTGAGCTCCGCCTCGTTAGCTCAGAAGAACAGGACATCAGCGTCGGTAACGAAGACTTTACGATTGAGGAAGATGAAGCCATTCTGACCGAGTACTCGCACAAGTACACACTCGGCGGATTTGCCGAGATGGCCGAGCGCGCCGGATTCAGCGTGGCAAAGGTCTGGACCGACGCTGACGCTTTATTCAGCGTGCAGTATTGCATCCGGAAGTAGTCGCTAGCTGCACTGCAGGATCATCCACACGTCGGAAAAATCCAGTTGCGCAAGATCGGTCTTGCGAACCCAGAAATAAAGCAGGCCGCAATCCCCCCACATCATGCCGAGGTCATCGTCCGTGTCGATCTGCAACAGCAACTGCCAGTCATCGGCGGTCTCCAGAAGCGGCCCGATTTTCGGGTCGTCGATCGGTTTACTGTCACCGAGATAAAACCCGTTGGCGGCCAGTTGGCACTGTACCTCCATTTCGCCGTTTTGCACCGGATCGGGCCAGCCGCCGATCTGATGGAATGCCGCCGCTGCAAAGTTCTTGCGGCGATACTCGTCGACCTCGTCCCACACATCATCGGGCACCGCCATGAGGTCGAATTTAAGGTCCTCAAAAGACGGGTAGGTTGTGATGGGATGAAAACCGATGCGGCATTCGTCGTAAATCGCTTCCTCGGCAACATCCTTCGGCGGCAGCATGGTGGCGACAGGCACACCAGCGGGCGCATACACGACTCGCCAACTGTCGCGATCGGCCGGATCGAATCCCCATGTGGACTGTTCCTGGTCGTAGAAGAAGTACAACCGCCCCGCTTTCGGCTGTTCCAACAGCACGTCGTGGTCACTGATGTCAGCCATGTCGATCTGCGCCAGAAACGACAGCGACGCGTCGTTCCAGTTTGGCCACGCAAAATCTGCGGGCACGTCGGGAACACCACCAAATTTCGAGAATCCCTGCGAGGCACCAGTGGGCTTCAGGTGCAGCGCGGGCTTCTTCCGCGCCTCCAAAATGCTCCTGATCTCGTCGAAGTTCATTCTGGTGGCACGTACTCCTGCGGTGCCGCCGATCCTGCGCCGAAGAAGAACTTCTCCATTTCCGTTTCGAGAAACTTGCGCGCATCGGGCTCGATCGGTGTAAGACGGTACTCGTTGATCAGCATCGTCTGATGTGCAAGCCAGCGTTGCCAGGCCTGTTTGGAAACACTGTCATAAATGCGCTGCCCGAGCTCTCCCGGATAGGGCGCATAGTCGAGGCCTTCGGCGTCTTCGCCGAGGATTACGCAGCTAACTGTTCTGGACATGACCACCCGTCTTCAATGTATTAAGCAGTTTTTGTACCGGTGCGGCGATGCCACCCGGCGGAGAATCATCAATCCGGTACCAGGTCGAATCATCGCCATCCGCAACTTTACGCGACGTTCCGGCAACGCGCACGACTACGGGCTGAATATCCAGGTCAAAGTGGCTGAAACTGTGCCGCAGGGTGGCCCAGGGTTCGATCCCGCTATTACGGCTATTCAGGGTTTGCCAACACCAGTCACCGGCCTCTCCGTCGGTCAACTCGGGCAGGCTCCATAAGCCGCCCCAGATGCCCGCTGCCGGCCGTCGCTCGAGATAGACCGCATCGTTGCTGACTGCGAGCACCATGGTTGTCTGCCTGAGCGGTTTTGCTTGCTTCGTCTTGCGTCCCGGATACCGTTCGATCGCGTCGTGCTGCAGGGCCTGACAGTCAGCGTTGACCGGGCACGCGCTGCAACCTGGATTGCTGCGCGTACACACAGTCGCGCCGAGATCCATGATTGCCTGCGTGTACGCGCCGACACGCTTACTCGGCGTATGCCGCTCCGCCGCCTGCCACAGCTGTTTTACGACTGCGCTCTTGCCCGGCCACCCCTCGATCACGCCGTGTCTCGCCAGCACCCGCTTCACGTTGCCGTCGAGAATCGCATGCCGCTGACTGAAGGCCAGCGACAGGATCGCTCCGGCAGTGGACCGTCCTATGCCGGGCAACGCGACAACGTCTTCAAAGGAAGAGGGAAATGCGCCGCCGTGTTTATCGCGGACAATACCTGCGGCAGCGTGCAGATTACGGGCTCGGGCGTAATAGCCAAGACCCGACCAGCGGTGCAGCACTGCATCGAGGTCCGCGTCGGCCAGGGCGACAACATCCGGAAAACTTTGCATGAAACGCTCGTAATAGGGGATGACTGTCTGCACCTGCGTTTGCTGCAACATGATTTCGGAAACCCAGACGCCATACGCGTCCGGTTTCTGCCACGGCAGGTCTTTGCGCCCGTTCTCGTCGAACCAGGACAGCACCCTATCGGAGAAATCGTTCATTGGGGCTTTTCAATCCCCGATCAGGTCTTTTAGCCTGTCTTTGAGCTTGTCCCTGTCACTCTTCTCTTCCGGCTGCGCTTCCGCTGGTTCGCTTTCCGGCTGCGCTTCCGTTGGTTCGCCTTCCGGTTCGACCTCGGGCTCATCACGACCGCCGAGCAGTTTGTCGAACAAGCGCTTTTTAATCTCTTTTTCTACTTCTTTTTTGAGCATTCCTTCGACATCGGGCTTGATCGACGGATCGGCGAGCGGCCCGGTGATCTTTAATGGAATAACCGCCTCGGTGAACTCCTCGAGTTCCTCCTCGGTGGCGTCCTGCGCAAACTCCGGGCGCTCGAGAATTCGCGCTGTCATTCGATAATCAATTTCCGCCGCGGCGAAATCGACGGTGCCCTTGCCGGTTAGCTGCATGAATGGCAGCTCGGCAAGTAAATCATCATTGCGAAATACGCCGTCGGTCACTGGCCCCGTGGCCCGAACCGTGCTGAATTCGGTGCGGGCCGGAAGCTCAGGCTCAGGCGCCGGTTCCTGTTTGTACAACGCACGCGCACGCCGTAGCTCGTACCAGACGTCGGTACCTTCCCAGGCGCCGTCCAGCAACTCCATGGACATGCTGCCGGTCAGGCTGCGCTGAATCGCGGTGAGGTCGTCGCCCCGCCCGCTCAGCCGGAATGAACCATTGATCGTACCCGTAATGTTCTCCTGCTCGAACATTGCTACCGCGAGGGAGCCGAGGTTCACTTGGCTGACATTCTCGTTAACCGACAAGACGGGTGTTTTGCCGGCAACGTTGATGCGCACGTCGCCCTCGTAGGTGCCACCGAAGAAATCCGCCGATATCGGATGCAGCCGCATGTCGCCGTTCGCCGCTTTCAATCCCAGTTTTGCATTTTCGAACTTCATGCCGCTAAGCCAGGCTTCCGCCATGGTCAAACCGCCCCGCACGTTTAGCGTCCGAATCAGGTCGGCCGGAATTTCGACCGGAACGGCATCACCACCACCGCCCCCGGACTCCTCGGCAGGTGCCATATAGCGACCCAGGTTTATGGAGTCGCCAGCGAGATCCATGCTGATCGTCCCTGCAACATCACGCGCGAATGAAAGCTCGCCAGTGAATGTCGTGTCATCAACGACAAGTTCCAGGTCAGTCAATGTCATTGCGGCCGGTGTCAAGACTGCGCGCGCATCCAGAATGATCTTCCCGAGCGCATCGGGATCTGCCGTGACCGGTGCTTCGATATTGAGTCTGTGCATCAGCGTCTTTAACGAAAACGCATCGACTGCAATGGTTGCAACCGGTGACGCCTCATCAATATATGAGAATGGCTCCACGTCCACGGACATATCGACGCCCAGGACCGTGATCCCGGTATCCGAAAAGCCAACCGTGCCTGCCTCACCGTCGAGCGTCATCACAGTCTCGATCGCAAAGTCACCTGCCAGATCGGCCGGCTGCAATTCAAAATCGAAGCCGCCCTCAAGCGAAATCGGCTTACCGCGCGCAACATGGCCCGAGTCCAAATTGAAGTTGGTCAACCGGTAGCTTTCTCCGATCTGCGCGTCGCTGTAGCTGATAGACGCATCCGAGATATCGATGTTCGCAATATCAAGCGTTGCAGGGCTGCCATCGGCTGTATCGCTGACACCGCTCGCTTCGGCTTCCGCCTCACTGGCCTCGATCAGGTCCTGCCAGTTACTGCGGCCACTGCTCGCAACGGCAAGATTCAGCTGCAACGTGTCAAGCGTTGCCGTGCCAACAGCCACTTTGCGGTGTAACAGCATCGGCAGGACGCGCACGCTCAGCCGGGCCTGTTCGAAACTTGCGAACGGCTCGTCACCAAACCCGGGCGCGTTGCCGAGCGTGGTCTTGCCAACGTTAATCGCGAGCCACGGGAACAGGCTTAGTTCGAGATCTCCCTCGATCACGAGTTCGCGCCCGGTCTTGCGCTGCACTTCAGCTGCAATGTCCTCGCGAAAATCGTTGGGGTCGAACAGCAATACAAAGGCAATCGCGGCGATGACAAGCACCGCCACGATGCCGAGGATCAGAAAGACTACCTTGTTGCGTAGACCGCCCATTGACGCGGCTCCGGAGTGCGGGCCGTCTAGGGTATCAAATCAGTCGCCCGCTGGCTGCGTGCCGTGGGGGCACGCAGCCCCTCCGGCGACCGTTGCTACTTGTTGCAGATGTCCATATCGCCGTTCAACGTCGACATTACGACACGACCATCACCATCACCCACACTGAAGCTCAGCTCCAGGCCCGGCGCGTACTTGCTTGTGCGTTCCGCCTTGGGACCGAAGCAATTGTCGATGTCCCCGTTAAACGTCTCGACATCAAACTTCGCCGATACGTCGCTGCTAAACAGCACGTCCACATCTCCGTTGACCGTCTCGACATTCAGCTTGCCGCCTTTGCGAAGCTCGGCCTGGAAAATGACATCGCCGTTTACAGTCTGCAACGCTGCGCGGTCGAAAGATCCCTCATCCAAAATGACGTCGCCGCTAACCGTCTCTGCGGCAACCGCACCAGCGGTTCGAAACAGGGTCACATCTCCCGATACCGTATGCGTCGATGTCTCGGCGTCCTTGCCTTCACCGGTAACCTCGATATCGCCGCTGACTGTTTCAGCTGACAGATCATTGTCGCTCACTTCAGTATCAACGTCACCGCTGACTGTGTGCAAATTCTGCTCACCCGTCACATCCTCAACATTGATATCTGCGCTTACTGCCGACACATCGAGTGAGCTTGCCGCCGGCACGCGAACGGTAAGATCACTGGCGATGTTATGGCCGCTGTTGCGCGGCACCTTGACCTTAACCAGTACCTTGTCACCATTGCGCTCCAGGATCAGTTCCTCGACCTTATCGCCAAGATCTCCCGTCACTTCGACGCTGTTACGCGACCAGCCATACACCTCGATTGAGCCCGAGATGTTGATGATCTCGACTTGGCCATTCGATGCGGCATCAATCGACTCATTGACCTCTTCAGCGCTTACTGACAATGCCAGCGCGGTGCCAAAAAATACGATCAAGTATTTAAGAATGGATTTGTTCATGACTCACCTCTTTTCACGCAGCGTATTGCCGCGCGCTAGATATCTTTTCGTGACATGACATGTTGTGTCAGGCCGCCAACTCTTTGCATCAACGCCAGCTCTTCGCGATACGTCTGCACCAATAATTCCTGCAACAGCGCATTGTCCGGCGCATCCTTCATCGCCTCATTGATCTGCGCAATTGCGCCACGAATCATTGACAAGTTCAGTTCAACCTCTTCGCGCGCTTCCGGTGACAACCTCGCAAGCTCAACATCAAGCTGTGCAGCAAGATCGCCGCGAGCTTCCTGGTAATCCACGCCGAGCGCATAGCGGCCGCCGAAGGATGCTTGCTCGAATACAAGCCCTGACGGAACCACTTCGATAATCTGTTGCTGATCTTTAACGGCGAAGTAGGTCAGGCTCGATGACGCCCCTATCAACAGAACAACGGCCGCTGCCTGCGCAAAGACGGGTATCCATCGCGATCGCTGCGGTCGTGCAATCGCTTCGGCTATGCCCGGCCACAAATCCTGCTCGGGGCTGATTTCGGTCGACAACGCACTCGCCGCTGTGATCAGTTTGTCATCTCGGTCGATTTGGCTCATACCTCAAACCCTTCTGTCTTCAATTGCTGCGCCAATAGTCGACGCGCTCTGTGTAACTGTGCCTTGCTCGTTCCCGGTGCGATGCCGAGCATTTTGCTGGCCTCGTCATGGCTGTAGCCATATACCGAAAACAGCACGAATACATGTCTTGCACCCTCCGGGAGCCTGTCCACTGCATCGGACAGGTCACGTAGCTCACCCGTGTCAGCTATGGACGCGGGTGACGATAACGTCTCCATCGCGACCTGAATGCGGTCCTGCTCCCGTTTCGACTTCCGCATCCTGCCGAGCACTGCGTTAACGGCGATTCGGTGCAGCCAGGTTGCAAATGCGCTGTCACCGCGGAACCTGTCGAGCTTGTTCCAGGCCTGGATAAATGCTTCCTGCGCGCAATCTTCTGCTTCCGACACGTTGCCTGTCATGCGCAGGCAAAGTCCGTAGACTTTGTCGACATGCATGCGATACAGGGACTCAAATGCCCGCGTATCCGACCGCTGCGCCCGGGCTATCCAGTCAGCTTCGTCCATAATCTCTGGCTTGTTCAGAGCAACCATCTGCGGACTATAGTCGCTGGCTGTTGCCGTCAAAAGCGCTTCCAAAGGCCATTTCTCCGCTTTATCTGATATTTGGATGCCCGTGGTCGGGTATTGGTTTAAAGGTCGGCGTCTCAAAACACACAAAAAGTCGCTTAACCACCTGTCATCGCACGCGATTCTGGTATTATTCGCCTGGCCCGTCGCGACACCGGCCACCTCTGGAAGCGCACAAAAGAAAAGGAATTATGGCAGGGCACTCCATCCTTTATCTCGGCCGCGGTGAATTCGCTGCTGACTATCTGAGCGAACTTGAAACTCTTCCTTTCTGCGCTTTGCTGACGCGCTCAGCGAAGCTGGCGATACCTGCCGATGCCCCGTCAGTTATCGATCTCGTTTTGCTCGAAGCGGGGCCGACGATCGCCCTGTCCGGGCAGACGCTTGCCGAACTGACCAACTCGCTCCAGGATCACCCTGTTATTGCATTGACGACGAAGGCACGCGAACACCGCGGAATTGCTGCCGTGCGAGCGGGTGCGCAAGCGTATATATGTGTCGATGATATTACGGTCGAGGGTCAGGAAGCCGTTTTCGAGCACGCCGTGCAGCGGCATCGGCTGCAACACCGCCTGTCGGATACTGATGTCACGGTGCTGTCGATTCTGCGCAATATCAATGACGGCGTGATCGTCGTCGATCAGCAGGGGCACGTTCTCGACATCAATCCTGCTGCACGCACAATTCTCGGTCTGGGGCCGCGTATGCAGCCCGATACGACCTGGGGCCAGATGTTTGCCTGCATTGATGGCGACGGCAACAATTATCCGAATTCAGCGGATCTGCCGCTCGTCCGCGCGCGAAGCGGCGAAAAATTCACCAATCAGGTCGCAATTTACCGGGTGCCCGAGCAACCTGACACGATGCTGTCGATTAATGGCCAGGGTCTCTACGATGGCAATCGCGAACTCGTCGGCGGCGTAATCACTTTCCGCGATATTACCGATGCAGCGAAGAAAACGAGTGAACTCGAGAAGCTCGCCCAGTACGACGAACTCACGAACCTGCCAAACCGGGCCTTATTCACCGAGCAATTGGCCAGGGCCATCGGCCGCAGCCAACGCAAGTCTGCACCGCTCGCCGTATTGTTCATCGACCTCGATCGCTTCAAGTCTGTCAACGACACTCTGGGTCACGACATTGGCGACAGCCTGCTGCGTCAAGTCGCGGGCCGCTTGCGTAAAAACCTGCGCATCGGTGATTTCTCGGGACGTTGGGGCGGTGATGAATTCGTTGTTTGCCTCGAAGATTTCGGTGATTCGGGCAACGCGGGCGCCGCAGCACAAAAGCTGTTGCTCGTGTTGTCGGAAAAGTACGACATCGGCAATAGTGAAGTCTATGCAACGCCGAGTATCGGTATCGCAATCTTCCCGGATTCCGGAGAAGCTGCGGATCGTCTGATCAAAGCCGCCGATCTCGCAATGTACGAAGCGAAAAAACGCGGCGGCGGACGGTTCCAGTACTACTCGCACGCACTAAACACCAAGCTCGAACAACGCGAGGAGCTTGAAGTCGGGTTGCGCCACGCGCTGGTTCGCGGTGAATTCACCTTGCATTACCAACCGCGCATTGATCTTGCGACAGGCCGCCTCATTGGCCTTGAAGCACTGTTGCGTTGGCGGCATCCGCGCTTCGGATTGCTGCCCCCCGCGCGGTTTCTGCCCATTCTCGAAAGCAGTGGGCTGATTCACTCGGCCGGCGAGTGGGTCATTGCAACGGCTTGCCGGCAGCTTGCCGCCTGGCAGCGTCAGTTCGAATTGCCCGACCTGTCGATTGCCATAAATCTTTCGTCGCAACAACTCATGCATCTACGGCTTGTCGAGACCGTCGCCAAATCGCTCGAGAATACGGCGATCGATCCTGGTTGTATCGAACTCGAAATCGGGGATGGCGATATCGTTCGCAAACGGACGTCGGAACTCAAAACACTACAGGCGTTGCGCAAGCTCGGCGTACGCATATCGCTCGATCACTTCGGTACGCGCGACGTTTCGTTTGAGTCGCTCGATAACGGGTTTATCGATAGTTTCGTGCTGGATCAGTCACTCATTGCAGACGTAGATGAGAACAACAGTCACCAACGGATCATTCGCGCCGCTATTGCGATGGCGCGAGGCCTCGATATCGAGGTTGCCGCAGAGGGTGTCGATACACTGACCCAGCTCGAGTTCCTCAGGAGCTGCAACTGCGATCTCGCACAGGGTTTCTTGATCAGCCGGCCGATTCAGCCCGAGAAGGTTTCCGCAATCCTCCGTAGCGAAATCGCGGGAACGCGGTTGTTAGCCAGAGGAATGCCTTAAGGCCGCGTCCGGGACGTTGTTCACCGGAAGTAAAGCGCAGCGTAGCGAGCCATGAAGGTGAGCAATGTCGCGGTCGCGGCTAAAGTCGCGCCTACAGACTAGCGCCGCAGTTCCAGCACGCAGCGAACTGACCTTCGTTTTCCTCGCCACACTTGCGGCAGTTCCATGATGCTTGCGGGCTTTCATCCGTAATGCTCGCGTCTATCAGCTGTCTGGCGCGGTCGTAGTCGAGATCGTTGACCACCCAGAGCTCCGGCCAGACTTCGACAGTTGGCATCTCGCCAATAATCGAACCAAGGTGCTCGTTCTTGATTCGGCAGGCGATACCCTCACTCTCAAGCACGTTCTTGAAGTGATTGATCGTGACGAGCGATTCTGATGCCGTTAGTTTTTTCATTTGCCACCAAGCGCGCGCAGGAACGGCCTCGGGTCGTCACCACTTTCAAGAACTTCAACCAGCGCCGAACCGACGATGGCGCCCGCTGCATGGCTACCGACATTTTCCACATCGGCAGAATTACGAATACCGAAGCCCGCACAAACCGGCAGCTTCGACACTGACGATACTTTGTCGAGATACTCCGCCAGGTCATCCGGCAGCCCTGTGTCACCACCTGTGATACCCGTGATCGTAACGGCGTAGACGAACCCGCGAGACGCCGCAACCAGGGTCTTCAGGCGATCATCCGGTGTCGCGGGCGTTACGAGCTGAATAAGCCCGAGGCCTTCACTCTCGAGCGCGCGTCTGAGCTCGTCACATTCTTCAAACGGCAGGTCCGGCACAATGAACGCGCAAACGCCGGTCGCACGTGCGCGCCTGGCAAGCTTTTCGTAGCCATACGCAAGCAAGGGATTCAAATAGGACATCATGACCAGTGGCGTGCTGAGATCGCCGGTCATCTCGAGCTCGTCAAATATCCAGCGCAAGCTCACGCCGTTTTGCAACGCGACGAAACTCGAACGCTGGATCGTCATGCCGTCGGCCATCGGGTCGGAAAACGGAATGCCGATCTCGACAACATCACCGACTTCGGCGACTTCCCGCAGTGTATTAATAAATTCGCCGGGCTCAGGATAGCCCGCCGTTATGAACGGCACGAGGGCCGGGCGGCCCTGAACGTTGGCTGTGGTAATCGCCGCTGTCAGTCTCTTGCTAACTGGCATCGGTACGAATCCTCACCGGGAATCTGGTCAGTGTTGGCATGTCCTTGTCACCACGTCCCGAGTTACCAATCAGCACGCGCTTACCAGGATTCTCCTGCGACCATTTTCTCGCGTAGGCGTATGCGTGGGACGTCTCGAGCGCCGTCAGAATGCCCTCCGTTTCGCAAAGTTCCTCCAACGCTTCGAGCGACTCATCGTCGCTCGCCGAAACATAGCTAATCCTCCCGGTCGCCTGCAGCAGCGCATGCTCGGGACCTACACCCGAATAGTCGAGTCCAGCCGATATCGAGTGCGTCTCCTGAACCTGACCATCCTCATCCTGCAGAATCATCGTATACGATCCCTGCAATACGCCTGGCGTGCCTGTCGTGAGCGTTGCCGCATTCTGACCCAGCCCGTCACCGGTTCCACCGGCTTCGACACCGATTAGCTCGACGTCATCCCCGAGCAACGGGTAAAACAATCCGATGGCGTTCGAGCCACCGCCAACACACGCAAACGCAGCGTCGGGCAGACCACCGGCCTGATCGATCATCTGTTGTCTCGCTTCGGTGCCGATTACCGATTGCAATTCACGGACGAGGTACGGATACGGATGCGCGCCGACTGCCGAACCCAGCAAGTAGTAAATTCCCGATGGATCGGTCACCCATTCGCGCATTGCCTCATCAATCGCCGCGCGCAGCGTCTTGTCCCCGGTTTCAACAGCGACAACCTCTGCGCCAAGTCGATACATTCGATCGACGTTCGGCGCCTGGCGCTGAATGTCGACCGCGCCCATGTAGACGCTGCAGGGAAGGCCAACACGCGCACAAGCTGCAGCAGACGCAACTCCGTGTTGACCTGCGCCCGTCTCAGCGATTACCCGTTTCGCGCCAAGTCGCTTCGCGAGCAATGCCTGGCCAATCGCATTATTGACCTTGTGCGCGCCGGTATGCGCGAGATCCTCGCGCTTGAGCCATACGTCCGTTCCCCAGCGCTCGCTAAGCCGTGGCGCATGCGTGAGCGCCGTCGGCCGGCCAACCCACTCGCGCAACTCCTTGCGGTATTCACTCTGAAAATCTGCATCGTGCAGATAGTCGCGAACGCCCATCTCGAGGCGTTCGAAGGCGGGCACAAGAGTTTCGGGAACGTAGCGTCCGCCAAAAGGCCCGAATCGGCCGCGCGCATCCGGCAGTTCACCATTGATCGAAGCCTTGAGAAGCCTGCCCGCCTCGTCAGCCGGTAGCTGAAATTTCATCAGTCATTCTCCGCGGCGCGTGCCACGCTGACAAACTGGCTTATCAATGCCTCATCCTTTTTCCCGGGACCCGACTCGACGCCACTCGATACATCGATGCCCCACGGTCGCACAGCCCTGATGGCTGCGGCAATATTGCCTGCGGCCAGGCCGCCTGCGAGAATCATGCGCCCCTGCTTTGCTATTGCTGCTGCCTGCATCCAGTCTACTGTCTCGCCTGCACCGCTGTCTGCGCCTTCGTAGACGTACTCGCCGGTCGGTATTGCGACATCTCTGGCGCTGCCTTGTCGTAGCACCGGCCAGCGCATGACGTTGCCCGGTACATCGAGAACATCAAAGTCCTGCGCATCCGTTTGCAGGACGTCGGGCCCGAACCCGTCGAGAACCGCCTGCCATTCCTGCATCGACGGGTGCCGCATCACGGCAACGCGCTGTACGCCGGCCGGAATGTCCTGTGAGATCGCGTTCGCTTCCTCAACGCTAACCCTGCGGACCGACTCGGCAAATACGAAACCGACCGCATCAGCGCCAGCATCGACAGCAGCCGCGACGCATCGTGCATCGCGCAAGCCGCAGATCTTTATGAACACGCTCATGCGGCGACCTTGTCACCGCCGGCTAATCGCATCGCCGTGACGAGGGCGGCCGGATCATCACTGCGCATCAACGCCGTTCCAACAAGTGCGAGCCGATAGCCCAGTTCGGCGACCCTGGCCGCATCGTTTGCGTCATGCAGACCACTTTCTGCCACGCAGCGAGCCGCCGGCAATGCCGGTGCCAGTTTCTTGAGCCGCTCAGGATCAACGTGCAATGTGCGCAAATTGCGCGTATTGACGCCAAACAATAGTTGCCCGTTTTCTGCTCGCTCCCGATTGTCCGAGTTATCAAGCAGCCGGGATGCGCGGGAGAGATCGTCACTGTCGAACGACTCCAGGAGAACAAACATGCCGTGCTCGGTGGCGCAATCGAGCATCTCTCGCAACTTGTCATCACCCAGCATCGTAACAATCAACAGCACTCCACTTGCTCCGGACGCGCGGGCCTGCAGAACCTGTACGGGATCAACGAGAAAATCCTTACGCATGACCGGCGTATTCGGCACTGCAGCAACAACTTCTTCGAGGTGCTCGAGGGACCCCGAGAAATGGCTCGGTTCGGTAAGTACCGAAATCGCGGCCGCACCGCCTTGCGCATAGCGCTGCGCCCGGGCACGACGGTCGCTACCCTCTTTTGCGAGATCGCCCTCCGCCGGCGAACGATCTTTGATCTCAGCAATGACATCGAAGCCACCGAGGCGCAATGGCACGAGCGGCTTGTCAAAGCTGGCCGCAGACAATCGCCCTGCAGCTGCAGCTCGCTCGCGGCTCGCGGCCGCCATTGTCTGGAGAAAGTCGCTCATCAGCCCTGGAAGTGCTGTCGCAGCCGCTCGAGAAACTTGTCGGCAGCGCCACTATCGAGTGCCGCCGCTGATTTTTCGACACCCTGCTTCGGTCCACTCACGCTACCTTGTACCTCGAGAACAAGAGATGTGCCCAGCAGAAGAGCGTCGCGGTGAGCCCCTTTATCTTCGCCACTGAAGACCCGAATCAATTCCTTCGCATTGTGTGTAGCGTCACCACCGGTCAGGTCTTCAGGTGTACAACGCGGCAAACCGTAGTCCTCGGGCGTGCGCGTGGTTTCGCTAACCTTGCCGGGAACAACCTCGAATAGTGCAAACTCGCCGACCGGCGTCGCCTCGTCCCAACCTGGCGCCCCATGGACGACAAACGCCCTTTCAATTGGCATGCCCGCCAGCGTTTCGGCGATTAACTTCGCTGCATCGAGACTCCATGCGCCGATCATCTGAAACGGCGGCTCTGCAGGATTCGCCAGGGGCCCGAGCATGTTGAATACGGTACGAACCGCCAGTGCGTTACGAACCGGCATGACAGCTTTCATCGCCGGATGATAGGCCGGTGCAAACAGGAACGTGAAATTTGTAGCGTCGAGGCACGCGACAGCCTCTTTCTCGTGCAACGGCAGTGGCATGCCAAGGCATTCGAGCATGTCTGCGCTGCCCGATTGACTCGATATCGAGCGATTGCCGTGCTTCACGACCCTCGCTCCGGCGGCGGCGGCGAGAAGACCGGCACCTGTCGACAGGTTCAGGCTGCCGGATCCGTCACCGCCTGTACCGACGGTGTCAACCGTCGGTGCCCCCGCAGGGATCTTCGGGTGCACGGCAAGTTCGCGCATTGCCATCGCAAAGCCCCGAATCTCGTCGGCTGTCTCACCCTTTGCCCGCAGCCCTGCCAACAATGCACCGGCCAGCGCTGCGGGAATGTCACCCGCAGCCAGTTTGTGCATGAGTTCATTGGCCTGTAGCTCCGACAGAGAATCGCCATCGAGCAACTGATCAAGCACTGCGCTGAATTCCTTGCTCATGATGTACTCATCCGCAGAAAGTTGGCCATGAGCCGATCGCCCTCCGGTGTCAGCACACTCTCGGGGTGAAACTGCACGCCTTCAAGAGGCAACGTCTTGTGACGAACGCCCATGATCTCACCACGATCCGTTTCGGCTGTCAGCTCGAGCACGTCGGGCAATGATTCGTGTTCGGCGCACAGCGAATGATAGCGGCCAACTTCGAACGGCTTTGGCAGGTCGTCGAAAATCGTCTTGCCGTCATGTTGCGCCATCGAGGTCTTGCCATGCATAAGCCGTTCCGCCCGAACGATTTCTCCGCCGAAAAAATTCACGAGGCACTGGTGGCCAAGACATACGCCGAGCGTTGGTACTCGTTCGGCAAACGCTTCGATCATTGCCAGCGACACCCCGGCATCTTCAGGGCGGCCCGGCCCCGGGGAGATGACCAGGTGTGTCGCCTCAAGCTGCAACGCTTCGTCGACCGTGATCGCGTCGTTGCGATACACCATGACCTCCGCGCCCAATGCCGCAAACGCCTGCACCAGGTTGTAGGTGAACGAATCGTAATTGTCGATCAACAACATGCGCACCTTGTTACAGGCTGAGGATGTCGCCACTACAAACCCTCCCCTGCAATTTCCAGCGCGCGGCGCAGTATTGCGCTCTTGGCGAGGACTTCCTGATATTCCCGGGCCGGGACCGAGTCGGCAACAATACCGGCGCCCGCCTGAAAACTATACTCGTCACCTGAAAACACGAGCGTGCGAATGGTTATTGCCTGATCCATGTCGCCGGAAAGCCCAAAATAACCGGCGGTTCCGGCGTAGAGACCACGCCCCGTGTTTTCCATCTCCTCGATGATCTCCATTGCCCGCACCTTCGGCGCCCCAACCAACGTTCCCGCCGGGAACGATGCTGCGAACAAGTCAAACTGATCGTAGCCATCTGCCAGCTCGCCTTGCACGCCGCTGACGATGTGCATTACATGACTGTACCGCTCAATCGCACGATACGGGTCGACGTACACGGACCCGGCGATCGCAACACGTCCGAGGTCGTTGCGTGCAAGATCGACAAGCATCACATGCTCGGCCGCCTCTTTCGGGTCCGCCAACAATGCCTTTTCATTCGCAACGTCTTCGTCTGCCGTCTCGCCGCGCGGCAGCGTCCCCGCGATCGGCCTCAGGGATGCCGTCGTGCCGTTCAGTTTGACGAGCGCCTCGGGTGATGAGCCCACGACTTGCAGATCCCCGAATTCGAGGAAAAACATATACGGCGACGGATTCAGCAACCGCAATGCGCGATACACCTCAAATGGCGCGACATTAGATTTGCCGCGGAACAACACCGAGATGACGATCTGATAAATATCGCCTGCTGCAATATGCTCTTTGCAAGCCTCGACGCGTTCAGAGAATTCCGCTTCGCTGAAGCTCGCCTCTGCTTTGGAAATTTCGATCGGGCCTTTGCCATTCGGCACCGGACCGCGCAGGCGACTGATGACGTCCTTGCGCAGCTTCTTTCTTTGGTCCTCCGGGCCGTCATGCAGCAGCGCGACCCTGCGCGTCAGGTGATCAAAGACAAGCAAAGACTCCGGCGCAACGAACGCCGCATCCGGCACGTCGCTCTGTGGCGTCGTGTCCCGCGGCAATCGCTCAAACAAACGCACGACGTCATAGCCAGACACACCAACGAGCCCGCCTGCGAAAGGCAAGCCATCGACGTCCGGCCCCGGCCGTGGAGCCGCAGTCAGTGCGCTTCGCAATGCATCGAGATAGCCCTGTTGATCGATCGGTCGTGGTTCGCTGCGGCCATTGACATGCAGCGCACTGTCGTCCATCCGAATTTCGAGCGCATCACCAAAACCGAGAAAAGAATAGCGCGCAAGGCGCTCGCCGCCCTCGACGCTCTCGAGCAAGAAGCGCGGCCGCAGATCGTGCAGTTTCAGATACGCCGAAACCGGGGTATCGAGATCTGCAGCAATGTCGAATGGTGCTTCCATAAGTTTTTAACAGGCCATAAAAAAACCCACCCCCACGTTGGCGGAGATGGGCTTCTGATATTTACGCGCAGCTAATAGTCAGCCAGCAGCCCTCTCCCCCTGGGACAGCCACCACCGGTTATTGAAGCGCGATACGTTCATGGCAGCGAGTATTACCGTCAGCATGGCGGACGTCAATTGTTACAGCTGATACAAGGTCGGCAGTATCAGCGAGAAGCCCACCCACATGATTATGGTGAGCGGAATACCCACTCTGAGGAAGTCAGAGAACTTGTAGCCGCCCGCGCTCAGGATCAGCAGATTCGTCTGATAGCCAAATGGCGTCGCGAAACTCATGTTTGCTCCGAACAGTACGGCCAGGATGAACGGCTCGGGGGTAACACCGAGTTGTTGCGCAATACTCACGGCGATTGGCGTGCCGATGACCGCGGCGGCATTGTTGGACACAACATTTGTCATCACCGTCATAAGCAACATGAACGCACTCAGGATCATGGGTGTTGGTAGTCCTGACGCAGCGCCGACGAAACTGATCGCAAGGTAATCGGCCATGCCGGTGCCCATGAGCGCCTTACCGAGCGCGAGTGCTGTAACGATGATCATCACGACCGGGATCGACAACGCCGTAGCCGCATCACGCCAGCCCAGGCATCCCGTTGCGATCATCAAGCCAAGGCCGACTACAGCACTCACCGAAATCGGCACAATCCCCAGTGCAGCCGCGAGGACAACGAATCCCATTATCGCGAGTGCGCGCTTGGCATTGTGCGTGTGCGGCAGATCGGTTGTGCCGTCGAGTACGAGCATGGAACCGCTGTCCTTGAGCCCGCTAATCGCCTCGCCCGACCCCTGTACAAGCAGAACGTCACCCGCGCGCAGGCGAATCATGTTCAGATCGCCGGTCACCTGTGAACTGGGCGCGCGTGCGCGGTGCAGCGCGAGCGGCATCAGTCCATAACTGCTACTGAATCGGGCCGCTGCGAGGCTGCGCAAGTGAAGCGGCGAGCCTCGTGTTACGACGACCTCGGCGAGCTGCTGGCCCTCGGCCTTGAGGGGTGTCTCCTCATCGACCGGATGCTCGATATCCGAAATATTAAAGAGCGTTGCGCCCAGTAGCTGCTCGTAGTGTTTGAGGTTTTCGGGCGAGTCTTTAACAAACAAGCGGTCGCCAGGCTGGATCTTGACCGACGGCAGCTTGGCGAGAACCAGCGATTCAGTACGCTGGATCTTGTCGACACGCATTTGCCCGTCGGCCTTGGCCAGGATTTCCGAAAGTGCTTTGCCAGCGGCGAAGCCGCCCTCCTTTACATGCAGCTGTGCGCTGAACACTCGCGGTGTCGTATCGCCCATCGGAGGAGTGCGGTCGGGCAACAAGCGCGGTGCAACAAGCCACAGAAACAGCACACCGACTCCGCCGACTATTGCAACAGGCAGCACCCACTCGAACATGGTGAACTCATGCATGCCGAGATCCTGCGAGATCCCAACAACGAGCAAGTTGGTCGAGGTACCTATTGTTGTAGACATGCCGCCGACAATTGTCGCGAGACCCATCGGCAGCAACACGCCCGATACCGGAAACTTCGAGCGCAACGACGCGCCGACGAGAATCGGCATGAGCAAGACGACGATTGGCGTGTTGTTCATAAACGCGCTCAGAATTGCGCCTGCGACCAAGGTCGTCAGCAAAGCGAGCACCGGTCGCGTCCGCCAGGCGCGGCCAACGACATTGGCCAAAGGCTGCAGAGCACCGGTTGTCTCCAGCGCCTTGCCGACCATCATCAATGCACATATGGCAACCAGCGCTTCGTTGCCGAAGCCCGCAAAAAAATCGCGGGCGTGGAGAATCGTTTCGCCATCCCGCTCATAGGGGACCAGCTCGAAACCAGCAACGAGAATAATCAGGATTACGAGCGACGACGACTCAAGTGGAATCCGGTCGCGCGTAAACAAAAACAGCGCGAGCACAGTCAGGATCAGTACTGCAATCCCATGAGCGTCAGGTGTTATCGGTTGCAACGCGCCCTCTCATAGTCATTTTTGTCGAACGAACAAAGGCAGAGTTTGTGCAGCCGGCCCGCCGCTTGGCCTCAACCGGAACTGTAGACGGTATCTCAGTTCATAGCCTTTCCGCAATCTGTTGCACGGCGCCTCTTTGTTGTAGTACTGCCCACGCGCGTTGATGGAAGTTCTTGAATTTGTTGATATTCCAATGACACAGGCTCGGTGGTGCCGGGAATGAACAGGCATTGGCAAATCCGAGCAGTGGCAACAAATCGGCATAGCGAAAGTCCGCCGGCTGACCGCGTGGGAAAAGCGACCACGGCGACAGCACCACGACGTTGCGGTGCCTGACAGCAGCAGATTCGACGGCCTCGCGCCAGCGCGTACGCCAGCCATTGCGAACGTGCCCACTGGGCAGTGCACGACAAGGATCGGATTGCTCGAGCGCCGGAAGATGCTCGGTTCTGCGTGCTACTTCCCGAGAGCGACCTTGCAGAACTTCGCGTATCCAGCGCAGCAATTCACAGAGGTCCGTGAGGCTCGCAAATTGTTGCGGGTCCTGCCTGCGTCTGTGCACGAGATCACCAAAACCCGTCAGCACGATCGCGAGCCGCCGATTCAGCCACGCATCGTGCTGCATTCGGGCTGTCGGCCAGCGTACGAGGTCGTGCAGCACATCACCGATCTCGATACTGCGACCAAGTGCATGTTCGATGGCGCTCTCGCGCAGTGATCCTCGCTCGTCGGTAAACCGCGATACATCCAGGCTCATTGGCAGCCACGCCGTACCTGCCGGCACCTGAACTGCCGTTGCGGGCAGGACACAATCGGCCACCTCGGCTGATAACAGGGAACACTGCGCAAATACGGTGGGCGCGTACGCTACGCCGATTCTTGCGGTCCCGTGCGCGTGCCATAGCTGCGACCAGAATCGATCATGTTGGTCGCGCTCGCGCTGTGAACTGTCGGGTTGCATCACAGCCCGGCCCGGAAGCACATGAACGGGACCGCCACCAAGACGCGCGCTCCGAACCGCCCACGCCGCCTGGGGCGACAGGGCCTCCGCTTTGACAGCTACTGCAATACATTCTGGCGACGCACCGGCATCTTGCATCGCGAGGCGCAGTAGCTCACATATGGCGGAGAAGGCGGCGTGCGCGTCAGTACCTTCTCCCAATTCGTGAACTGACACCGACAACGACAGGCCGTTGGCCAGCGTGTCGAACGCCTGTTGTCTGAACCGGGCTGCAGCGCTGTCGGACGTCTGTGTAGCACCCGCATCGGCCAACAGGGTTACGCCGCCGGCCAGGGCACCGTCGCTGTCGAGCGTTAACAGCGGCTCTACGCCTGCGAGCTCCAGTTCACGGTACAGCTGCCCAGTGAGCCCCGGGCCGATTCCGTTCGGCACATGATCGCTGTCGACAGCCATCTGCAGCATTGTCGTCTCACCGCCAGTGGCGCGCCGCCTGCTTATCTGGGCAGCTTGGTGAGATTTTGCTATTGTCGCCAACCTCACCCACAGAGACCCCCCAAATGCCCTCTTTTGACGTCGTAAGTGACTTTGATGCTCACGAGGCGAGCAATGGTGTCGACCAGGCCAACCGTGAGGTCAACACACGGTTCGACTTCAAGGGCACCGGCTCGAAATTCGAGCTCGATGGACAGCTCATATCCCTGACCACACAGTCCGATTTCCAACTGCAGCAGATGCTCGATATGCTGCGGCAGAAGCTCGCCAAGCGTGGCGTCGACATCGCCTGTCTCGACGAGCAGGAGCCGGAGTTCAGCGGTAGTGAGGCACGACAACAGGTCATCATGCGCAAAGGCATCGACTCGGACCTTGCGAGAAAGCTCGTCAAGATGGTCAAGAGTAGTAAACTCAAAGTCCAGGCCGCTATTCAGGGCGACAAGCTGCGCATCAGCGGCAAAAAGCGCGACGACCTGCAAGCCGTTATTGCTCTGTTGAAAGACGCCGATGTTGATTTGCCGCTGCAATACGAGAACTTTCGCGACTAAAGAAGCCAGACGATGAGTCCCGGGGAACACAAGTCCTTGCGCCGTCAGGACATCACGTTCGAGGACAAGGATCAGGCCTTGCGCGACGACGTTCGCACGCTTGGCGCGATGGTCGGCGACCTGATCAGGGAACAGGGTGGCGAGGACCTGTTCGAATTCGTAGAGAACGCCCGACGACGCTCGATCCGACGACGCGAAGAGAATGAGCGTCCGGGCGAGGAACTCGCGGCGCTCGTCGAAAATCTCGACCCGGACCTCGCGCTACAGGTCATTAGAAGTTTCTCAACCTATTTCCAGATGGTTAACACGGCCGAAAAGGTGCACCGAATTCGTCGCCGGCGTGAATACCTCAGAGAAGTCGGGCATTACCAACCCGGCGGATTTGAGGACACTCTCGTCAAACTCAAAGCCTCAGGCATGACGATCGACGAGCTGCAGGACCTCATAGACACGCTGCAAATCGAGCCGGTATTCACGGCGCATCCGACCGAGCCAACGCGACGCACGATATTGCGCAAGGAACAGAATATCGTTCGCTACCTCGTCGAACTGCTCAATCCGAGGATGACTGCGCAGGAAAAACATGCTGCGCGCGAGCATATCCGCCTGCTAATCACAACCGGCTGGCAAACAGATGAACACCCGTCGGAACAGATGACCGTCGCAGATGAACTCGAGCACATCCTGTTCTTCGTGACTGACGTTCTTTATCGGGCGACACCGCCATTCTACGAAGACATCGCGCTCGCACTCACCCGCATATACGGCGACGAAGCGGAGCGACTCAAGATTCCGGTTCTCGTGCGCTACGCATCGTGGGTTGGCGGCGACATGGATGGCAACCCAAATGTAAGCGCTAAAACGATACGTGAATCGCTTGCCCGACAGCGCTCTTTGATTCTCAATCTTTACTTCAACGAGTGCGCCTCGGTTTCGGCGAAGCTCAGCCAGTCCAGCGAACGGGCCAGCTTCAGCGAGGTGATTGATGCAAAGATCGAGGAGTACCGTGGTGTGTTTCAGAATGCGTACCACGCTCTCCCGGCGCGTCACCGCAACATGCCGTATCGTGTTTTTCTGCGCCTCGTGCAGCAACGGCTGCAATCGACCTACGACGACGATATTTTTCCCTACGAGAAGGTCGCTCAGTTTCGTTCCGACATACAACTGATTGCCGACAGCCTCGAAGCAAACAAGGGCACACATGCCGGCCTGTTTGCTGTCAGACGATTGCTCAGGCGCGTCGATACGTTCGGCTTTCATCTACTCACCCTTGATGTTCGACAGGATGCCGAGATTCATCGTCGCATCATCGGCGAATGCCTGGGCGAAGACGATTGGGACGAATGGACTGCTGAGGATCGTGCTGACCGAATTGTCGAGGCCATTCAAAGCCGGGAAGGCATTCCCTCGAGTATCAGCACGAAAGCACGCAAGACGATAAGCGTTTTTCAGGCAATCGCTTTTTGTAAACGCAAGTACGGCCCCAATGCGATTGGGCCCTTCATCGTCAGCATGACGCAGGGCGCTGACGATATTTTATCGGTACTGCTGCTGTCACAGTGGAGTGAGCTGCATAATCGTCACGGCGATGTGCCACTTGATATCGCTCCGCTGCTTGAAACGGTTGCTGACCTCGAAAGCGGTCGCGAGATTCTCAAATCACTACTGTCGACAACGCTCTACCGCGATCATCTTGATCGGCGCAAGAACCGTCAGACTGTGATGATCGGCTACTCCGACAGTAACAAGGACGGCGGTTTGGCCTCGGCACGCTGGGCGTTACAGAACGCACAGGTAACGCTCGTTGATGCGGTCGAATCCGAGGGCGTCGAGCTGACACTGTTTCACGGTCGTGGCGGTACGATTAGTCGCGGCGGCAGCAAGACCCACGCAGCCGTACTTGGTGCGCCACCCGGAACGGTCAACGGCCGCCTCCGCGTTACCGAGCAGGGCGAGATCATCAACGAAAAATACGGGCTGCGCGGTATTGCGTTGCGCACGCTCGAGCAGGTGGCCGGTTCCGTCGCACTCGCGACCGCCATGCCACGCCATCGCGGCAATGATATGCCCGAGTGGCATGACATGATGGATGTCATCGCTAAAGAAAGCCGGCGCGCGTATCGCAAGCTCGTGTACGAGACGCCGAATTTCTACCAGTACTTCCGAAAAGCAACGCCAATTGACCTGATCGAACGCATGCGCATCGGCTCGCGCCCGTCCTCTCGACGCTCCAACTCAGGTATCGAGGACTTGCGCGCCATCCCTTGGGTGTTCGCGTGGACACAATCACGATGCATGCTGCCCGGCTGGTACGGTCTCGGCACCGGAATTGCGAAAGCGGCCCAGCGGTTCGAGGACCAGGAGTTCCGGAACATGTTCTCGGAGTGGTATTTCATGCGCGCGCTAACTGCGGATGCCGAGATGGTGCTCGCGAAATCGGATCTCGGCGTTGCGAAGCTGTACTCAAAGCTTGCCGGTGATCTGCACAAGGACTTCTTCAAAATCATCGAGAACGAGTACGAGCTGACCTGTGACCTGATTCTCGATTACTCGGATCACTACGACTTGCTCGAGGGCGACATCACACTGCAGCGCGCCATCATGCTGCGCAACCCGTATGTCGATCCGATGAGTCTGATCCAGATCGACCTGCTCGCCAGGTGGCGCGAGTCTGACTACGAGGACGCGGCGTTGTTTGATGCGCTGCTCGCCAGCGTGAACGGCATCGCACAAGGACTGCAGAATACGGGATAGAATGGGCGGATGAGGAATATTCGGCGAAAACTGCGGCTGGCCCTGATTCTCCTTGCCCTCGCTCCGGTCGGGGCGGTTTTTGGCGAATCATCGACAACCTTCGCACGTGTCGCGACCGATGAATACGATACGCCCAGGGCGTTGCAGCTTGCGATCGCGACGTACGTGCCGCAAAACCACAAGCGGATGCTGAGCGTTGATCTCGTCAGCGCCATTCACATCGGCGACCCGTCCTATTACGCCGATTTGAACACGCGGTTCAGAAGCTATGACGCATTGCTCTACGAGCTCGTTGCGCCCGAAAACGCCATCGCGACCAGCCGGCTTGCCGAGCGCAAAGGTTTCATTTCCAATGCTCAGCTTGGAATGACAAAACTTCTTGGCCTGTCTTTTCAGCTCGATGAGGTCAATTACGATCAGGCCAATTTCGTGCACGCGGACCTTTCGCCTGCAGAGCTTCGACAGAGCATGGATGATCGAGGCGAGTCTCTGTACGTGTATTTCTGGCGCATCTTTTTCGCGTCGCTTGATGAGTACGCCAAGGATCCGCTCGGCCTGAAGGATTGGGAGATGCTGTCGGCAATACTCACTTCGGACCAGGACGACGCATTCAAAACGATGATTGCCTATGAAATGACAAACCTCGATCAGGTTCGCGACATTCTCGGCGAAGACTCCGGATCTGCTGTCATCGGCGCACGCAATCAGCGTGCTGTGGATGTGCTGCAGTCAGAAATTGATAACGGAGCCAGGCGGATTGGCATCTTCTATGGCGTTGCACACATGCCGGACCTGGAAGAGCGCCTGCTGGACCAACTGGAACTGGTATACGACAGGACCACCTGGGTCGATGCCTGGCAGCTCGGATCGCAAACAGCAAACCCCGGTCCCTAGCCGTATTATCGGCCGTTGCGTTGATTATGATGTAGCACAAGCTACAGTCATCAATCACAGCTCCACGAAACTCGCGAATTCCTCCAGCTCCTTGCGGGCGATGTCGGGAACCTCGGCGTCATCCGCGGGGAAGCCGGTCACCAATAAAAGAAACGGCCGCTCGCTTTTCGGGCGGTCGAGTATCTCGTTGAGGAACTTCATCGGGCTCGGCGTATGCGTGAGGGTGACGAGGCCCGCTTGATGCAGGGCTGTAATCAATATTCCGGTAGCAAGGCCTGTCGATTCGACCGGGTAGTAGTGTTTCACCTTGCGTCCATCGGCAAGCTCGCCAAACTTCTGCAAGAAAACTGCGATCAGGTACGGCGCTGTTTCCAGAAACGGTTTGTTCGAATCCGTACCGATGGGCTTTAGCGCTGCCAGCCATTCTGGCGAGGCGCGATGCTCGTAGAATTCGCGTTCTTCGGCCTCGGCCGCATCGCGAATCTTCTTTTTCGTTTCCGGACCGCTGATAACAACAAAGTGCCAGGGCTGCAGATTGGCACCACTGGGTGCCGTTCCTGCAGCCTTGAGCGCAGTCTCGATAATGTCCCGCGGCACCGGGCGGTCGGAGAACTCACGTACCGTGCGGCGCCGGCTCACCTCAGAATAGAATGCCTTGAGCCGTTCCCGCATCTCGTCCAGCGGATACTCGCGATAGTCTCGCAACGGAATAGTGGGGTAGTCACTCACTGCCAGGTCCTGTCGGGTGATTGGCGAGCTGCCGCAGCACAGTGTAATCGTCAGTATCGTTCTCCGATACTGCCTTGTCGTGCATCGAGATACCGGCCTCGTGCACCGACTCTGCCCGGCCTGTTAGCAATGGATGCCATTCCGGCAGGGCCTGTCCGTTCGCGAGACGCCGGTAGGCACAGCTTGCAGGGAGCCAGTTGAATTCCTCGGGCCTGTCGACAGACAGCACCAGACAGTCCGCGACTTTCTTTGCCCTGTTCGCGTAGTCCTTGCAACGGCAGGTGTTGAGATCGAGTAATTTGCAGGCCACATCCGTGTAGAGCACTTCACCGCTATCCTCGTCCTCTACTTTGTGCATGCAGCACAATGCGCAGCCATCGCACAGGCGCTCCCATTCCTCCGGCGTCATCTCGGCAAGCGATTTGCGTTTCCAGTATTGATCATTCATCTTCAGACACTTCGCCGCACAGGGTAACTGATTTCCTTATGAAAGCCGTGTTTCTCGATTACGCAACGGTCGGGCCCGGACTCGATATCAGCCCGCTGTCTGACCTGTTACCCGAACTCGAAGTCTTCGATACGACCGAGGACGATCAGGTCGCCGAGCGAATTCATGACGCGGAGTTCGTGTTTGCCAACAAGATTCACCTCACTGAGGAGCTGCTAAAAAAATCCACCGCGTTGCGCTTCATCGGCCTTACAGCGACGGGCACCGACAACATCGATACTGCCGCCGCCAAAAAGCACGGCGTCGCACTCTGCAATATTCGCGGCTACTGCACCCGCTCGGTTACCGAACACGTCTTCGGTTTGTTGCTGACCCTGGCGCACAACCTGCACCGCTACAGCGCCGTGGTGCGGGATGGCGCATGGCAGCAGTCGCAGGATTTCTGCCTGTTGACTTATCCGATTCGCGAGTTGTCGACGATGACGATGGGTATTGTCGGCTATGGCGAACTCGGTCAGGGCGTCGCCCGCAAGGCGCGCGACTTTGATATGGGCGTAATCATCTCGGCGCGACATGATTCTGACGCCGTCGATGACGACCGTGTGACGTTCGACGAGTTGCTGGAGCGGTCTGATGTGATATCACTGCACTGCCCGCTTACCGATCGAACGCGTGGTCTGTTCGGAGCTGACCAATTCCGCAACATGAAGCGGTCGGCGATTCTGATTAATACGGCACGCGGAGCGCTGATTGACTCGGTGGCTCTCGTCGACGCATTGCGAAACGGGGAAATCGCGGCGGCCGGAATTGACGTGCTGCCGGTAGAGCCCCCGCCTGACGGCGACCCGTTGCTTGACTACCGGGAAGACAATCTGATCGTCACGCCGCACATTGCGTGGGGGAGCGACAGGTCACGACAGGACTCGATCCACGAGCTCGCGGCCAATGTCGCCGCATTTCTTCGCGGCGAAGACAGAAACAGGGTCGTCTAGGTGCCGATAATCTGTCGCGCCCACTGCACGACGGCACGTACACGCGGCGAGGCGAGATCGTAGGCCTCGTCGAAACTGACCCAACGCCACTCATGATGCTCCGGCACCCCGGTTTCGACTGATGGAGCCATGACGACCTGCTCCTGCTCGGTCCTCGCGAGGTAGTATCGCGCGGTCTTGCCGCGACTGTAGGGCCCGGTCTCCATGAAGCGGTCGCCCCAGTCGAAATTCAGTGCATCGATACTGGTTTCCTCGCACACCTCGCGCAGTGCGGCCTCGAGCGACTCCTCGCCGTCCTCGCGCAAGCCCTTTGGGAAGTCCCAATGGTGGTAAGCCCTGAGCAGCAACGTCATCCAACCCTGCTCCGTGCTGCGCGCCAGCACAATACCGCAGGACAGGGATTCCTCAGCCATCATGCTGCCCTCAGGACTTCAACGGGCGGCGCGTTGATCGCGCCGCGCGCGGCAACAAGGCCACTGGCGCAAACGACGGTCACACCAGCAACCAGACCGACCATCCATAGCAATGGATTGAACTCATAGGGCAGGTCGAATAGCCGGACCGCAACGATCCAGGCAAGAATCGACGCGCCCGCCGACGCAAGCACGCCCGCAGCGATACCGAGTGCCGCAAACTCCGCCATGACGCCGGCGAATACCGTGCGTTTGCGCGCACCCAGCGCGCGCAACATTGCGCTTTCAAAGCGCCGCTCATCGATTGTCGACTGCACCGCGGCAAACAACACGGCGATACCGGCCGCGAGCGTAAAGACGAACACGGCCTGCACTGCGACGCTGGCCTTCTCGATGATGCCGCGCACTTGCTGCAGGATTGAATCAAGATCAATAACCGAAATACTCGGATGCGCCCGCACGAGCTTCACGAGCACCGGCTGTTGTTCCTTTTCAAGTCGGAGGCTGGCTATGTAAGTCGTCGGCATGCCGTCGAGAGCGCCCGGCGAAAAGACCATGAAGAAGTTGGGCTTAAAAGAGTCCCAGTTAACCTTGCGGATGCTGGCTATCGTTACTTCGATTTCTTGCCCGGCGACCATGAACCTCATGCGGTCGCCGAGTGCGAGACCGGTCTCAACCGCCGCGCCCTCTTCAACCGAAACCAACGGTGGGCCGGCATAGTCTTGCGGCCACCATTCGCCCTCTATGAGTTCGTTGCTCGATGACAACGTCGCTGCGAATGACAGATTCGCCTCGCGATTGGCCATCCACTGCCCGTCAGGCGTCGGATACTCACGTTCCTTGACCGACACATCGTTGATCGTCGACATTCTTGCGCGGATCAGTGGTACAAACTCGGGTACGTCGATGCCCTCCGCCGCATAGATGTTCGCAACAGAATCGAGTTCGTGTGGCTGGATGTTGATCATAAAGTGATTCGGCGCATCCGCAGCGAGCGTCTGTCGCCAGCCCTGCAAAAGATCCGTACGCACGATCGTCAGCAAGAGCAATACTGTCAGTCCCAGGCCGAATGCGACGACTTGCACAGCGCTGTCACGGCCGCGGCGCGCAACATTCGCCAGCCCGTATCGCCAGGCAACGCCGACTCCGGACCGAAAGTGGCCCATCGACGCAACGAGAATTCGCCCGACAAAGTACAACGCTGCCGCAATGATCACGATACCGCCGAGCAAAATAACCAGCATTTTCGCGTCGCCAACAGCGCGGTACAGCAGGGCAGCAACCGCGGCCAAAGAAAGCCCGGCGACGAGCACGCGCGATGGCGCCGGTGGCATGGCATCGTGACGCAGAACACGAAGCGGTGGCGTGTTGCGCAACTGAATCAGCGAAGGCAGTGCGAACCCAATGAGCAACACGAGTGCACTGCCGCTTGCGAGAAAAACCGGCATCGGCCCGACACCTGGCAAATCACCCGCAATAAGGTCCGCCAGAATCCACGACAGAATCTTTTGGGCCGCATAGCCGATACCGCTACCGGCAATTACTCCAGCCAGACCAAGCAGCATGAGCTGCACAACTGCGACAGAGATTACAAATCGCTGCGTCGCTCCCAGGCTTTTCATCAGGGCGACCGTGTCCATACGCCGGTGCGCGAAACGTCGTGCCGACATCGCAACCGCGACCGCGCTGAGCAACAAGCTGATTACAGCCGTCAGCGACAAGAATCGCTGCGCACGATCGGCGGCGTTATTGGCCCGATCGCTGCTTTCCTCGCGGTTCGAGGTGCGCACCGAGGCGGTCAGATTTTCCTGAATCGCTTCATTGAATGCGTCGACGACGGTGTCATCGCCGGCAACCAGCAACCCATAGCCGACACGACTGCCCTCACTGATCAGGCCGGAGGCCGGAATGTCGTCGATGTTCATCAGCAATGAAGGTGCCAGCGACGCGAAGCCCATCGACTGGTCAGGGCGATACGTCAGAACGGCTGTCACGAGCAAGTTCGATTCACCAACAGTCAGCTTATCGCCAACGTCGGCGTCAACTCGCGCCAACAGGGCCCCATCGGCCCAGATCTCGCCCCGCCGTGGAATGCCGTCGACGACGCGCTGCTCACCAAATAGCGTGTCAGATACGCGCACATTACCGCGCAACGGATAGGTCTCGCTCACGGCCTTGATCGTCGCGAGCGCGCTCAGGTCCCCGGCAAACACGACACTCGGAAACGTATTCGTCTCAGCGACCTGCAGACCGAATTCCGCCGCTTTTTCGCGCCAGTCATCCGGGATCGGCTCCGGCGAGCGCAATCGCAGATCGGCCGCCAGAACCTCGTTGGCCTGGCGAGCGACCGCTTTGCCGATGCGGTCGGTCAGAAACCCGACCGCGGTCAGCGCGGCAACGGCCAGCGCAATGGCCGCGAGCAGCACCAGGACTTCGCCCGAGCGGAGCTCGCGACCGAAACTGCGCAATGCAAACGCGATCGCTTTCACGCGGGTCCTTTACTATCGCTGACCAGCCGCCCGATATCGAGGCTCAGCACCCGCTCACAGCGCTCGGCCAGAGAATGGTCATGCGTCACAAGCACCAGCGTCGTCGATGAGCTGTAGTTCAGCTCGAACATCAGCTCCATGATATTGCTGCCGGTACGGCTATCGAGGTTCCCGGTTGGCTCATCGGCAAACAGTACGGCCGGCTCGGTTGCGAACGCGCGTGCAATCGCCACGCGCTGCTTCTCTCCGCCGGAAAGCTGTGCGGGATAGTGCCGCCAACGATCACTGAGGCCGACTTTATCGATGATATCGAGTGACGCGCTGCGCGCATCCCCGCCACCGGCCAGCTCGAGTGGCAACATGACATTCTCGAGCGCATTCAGCGACGGTACGAGATGAAAGGACTGGAAGACGAAACCAACACTTTCAGCGCGCAGGTGTGCGCGACCGTCTTCGTCGAGCTCGCTGAGGTTGGCACCATTTAGCTCAACGTGACCACGTGTCGGCACATCAAGCCCTGCCAGCAGCGCCAGCAGCGTCGACTTGCCGGCCCCCGATGGCCCGACGACAGCGACTGACTCCCCTGCCGTGATGCTGAAACTGACGTCCGCCAGAATGGTCAGACTACCCTCTGGACTGCTAACCTCTTTACTGATGTCATGTGCCGCGAGAACCGCGACCCTATCGGTTGACTGATTTCCCATGCGAAGATTTATTGCCCTTTCTTTTCTGCTGTTAGCCATCAATGCAAACGGCGCGGAGACGCCGACTGTTCTCGTATTCGGCGACAGCCTCAGTGCAGGATTCGGTATAGACGTTGACCAATCCTGGACGGCATTGTTGCAAACCCGTCTCGAGCGCCAAGGGTACGAACATCGCGTGGTTAACGCCAGCATCAGTGGTGAAACGACCGAGGGCGGCGCAGCCCGTATTGAGCGGGCCCTCGAGAATTTCGACCCGGCGCTGATCATCCTCGAGCTGGGCGGCAATGACGGCCTCAGGGGCTTCCCGCCGAGTCGCATGAAAGGCAACCTCGACAAGATCGTCCGCACCAGTAAGGCTTCCGGGGCTGCGGTCGTGCTGCTCGGCATCCGCATTCCATCGAATTACGGCCAGCGCTACACCGAATCTTTCGATAACGTCTATCGCGAGCTGGCCACCGAACTCGAGATTCCGTGGATCGAGTTCTTCATGGATGGCGTGGCCCTCAATGAGGAGCTGATGCAAGCTGACGGGATTCATCCAAATGCTGCAGCGCAGCCGATTCTGCTGGATAATGCGTGGCCGATAATCAATAGAGCGCTAGGTAACTAATGGCTTCACAGGTGGATAAGATCTGGCTCAAGTCCTACCCGGAAGGAGTTCCCGCAGAACTTCCGCCGGCGCCGTTTCGCTCAGTTCGCGAATTGTTCGAACATGCATTCGATACCCATCCCGAACGCGCGTCTTACAGCAACATGGGCACAACTCTGACGTATCGGGAGCTCGACGAGCTGTCGATGCAATTCGCTTGCTATCTGCAACAGACACTTGGCCTGGTGCGCGGCGAACGAGTCGCCATCATGTTGCCCAACATTCTCCAGTACCCCGTTGCCATGTGCGGTATTTTTCGTGCAGGGCTGGTCGTCGTCAATGTCAACCCACTTTATACGGCGCGCGAACTCAAGCACCAGCTCAGTGACTCAGGCACGAAGTGCATTGTCATTCTCGAAAACTTCGCGCACATACTTGAAGACGTTATCGGTGAGACCTCGGTTCAGCACGTGGTCACGACGGGCGTGGGAGACTTGCTGAACTTCCCCAGGAATCTTGTCACGAACTTTCTTATTCGTCACGTCAGGAAGTCAGTCCCGAAATATTCACTGCCAGGCTGCGTCACATTCAACGCCGCGCTCAAAGCAGGCGCGCAAGAACGCTTGAATCCGGTCGAACTCGGCTTCGCCGACATTGCGTTCCTGCAATACACGGGCGGCACGACCGGCGTCTCGAAAGGTGCGATGCTCAGCCATCGCAACATGGTCCGGAATGTACAGCAGACGATGGAATGGCAGGGCCCGGCGTACGAGGAATTTGACTGCATCGTCGCCATAACTGCATTGCCGCTGTATCACATCTTTTCGCTGCAGGGTAACTGCCTAACCGTGATGGCACAGGGCGGGCTTAACGTCCTGATCACCAACCCGCGAGACTTCAAGGGATTCGTCAGCACGATCGCAAAGTACCAGTTCAACCTGTTCACGGGCGTTAACACGATGTTCGCCTCCCTTGTGAATACACCGGGGTTCGAGAAGGTTGATTTCAGTGCGCTCCGCGTGTGTATTGGCGGCGGTATGGCGGTGCAGCCCGCCGTCGCGAAGGATTGGGAGGCCGTCACGGGCAGTACGATACTGCAAGGTTACGGCCTGACCGAAACCTCTCCGGCTGCCATCGTCAATCCGATTGGAAGCGAATTTACAGGCGCCATCGGCCTGCCGATATCATCAACCGAGGTCATAATTTGTGACGACGACGGTAATCCGTTGCCCGTCGGTGACATCGGCGAAATCTGTATCAAAGGCCCGCAGGTAATGGAAGGCTACTGGCAACGGCCGCAGGAAACAGCCAATGTCATGTTGCCGGGCGGCTGGCTGAAGACTGGCGATATCGGCCGCATGGACGAAGACGGCTACGTCTTTATCGAAGATCGCAAGAAAGACATGATCCTGGTTTCCGGTTTCAACGTATATCCCAACGAAATCGAAAACGTCGTCGTCGAAATGGATGGCATCCTCGAGGCGGCCGCGGTTGGGCTCTTTGATGAACGCTCGGGCGAAATCGTCAAATTATTTGCGGTTCGCACGGATCCGGGCATCACGGAGCAGGACGTGCTCGACCACTGCCGCGAAAACCTGACTAACTACAAACGTCCCAGGATCGTCGAGTTTCGGGACGAGCTGCCAAAAACCAACGTCGGCAAAATCCTGCGCCGCGCATTGCGCGACGAATAAGGAGCACCCCTATGATTCGTGTTGCAGTTCTTACAGGACTGATTGTCACTGCTGTGGCTGTGGCAGCAGCGTCTCCGCTCGATCCATTACGCGTTGCACCGCACATATATGAACTGGCTTTCGAAAACGAGCAGGTCAGAGTCCTCAAGCGGATCATCCGCAACGGCGAGACCCCGCCACTCATTTCCCAGCCGAACCGCGTGGTTGTCTACCTCAATCCCTGCGCGTGGATGGTCGACGAGAGCGACGGCAGCAAGCGCATGGAGTCATTCAAATTCGGCGAGCCGACGTGGGCACCTGCCGAAACCCATGGCGGCAATACGTCGACCGTGATTCAACAATGTTCTGTAATTGAGATCGAGCTAAAGTAGTCGCTTGCGGCCCGGAGGTTACTTATCTTCATGGCTCGCTGCGCTGCGCTTTACTTCCGATAAGCAACCTCCCGCCCACAAGCTACGTCTCGTGGTAGCTCGGGCTCAGTTCGTGTACGGCGTCTACTAGTACGGAGAGGTTGTCCGGATCGATGTCCGGAGTGATGCCATGGCCGAGGTTGAAGACGTGCCCCGGACCATTGCCGTAGCTCGCCAGAGTATCCGCAACGCCCTGACGAATGGTGTCCGGCGACTCACGTAAAGTCGCCGGGTCGAGATTACCCTGTAACGCAACCTTGTCTGCCACGTATTCGCGCGCCCTGGCAAGGTCGGTGGTCCAGTCAACACCCAGGGCATCGCATCCGGTGCCAACCATGTCGGCGAGCAGCGGCCCCGCACCTTTGGTAAACAAGATGACCGGCACACGCCGCCCGTCGCTCTCGCGCGTCAGACCGTCGACGATCTTCTGCATGCTCGCGAGCGAGAAACGTTGATAGTCGCCAGGCGCCAATGCCGCGCCCCAGGTATCAAATATCATGATTGCCTGTGCACCAGCCTCGACCTGCGCATTGAGATAGTCCGTCGTTGTCCGGGCAACGGTATCGAGTAAGGTATCCAGTGCCGCTGGATCCGCGGCAGCAAGCCCCTTGATCGTCTTGAATTCGCGACTCGACCCACCCTCGACCATGTAGGTTCCGACCGTCCACGGGCTCCCTGCGAAGCCGATCAGTGGAACTCTTCCGTCAAGTTCCTTGCGAATCGTCCGCACGGCGTCGAAAACATAAGCGAGGTCGTCTGCGACGTCAGGAACAGGCAAGTTCTTGATTTCCCTTGCCGTGCGCACCGGTCTCTCGAATTTTGGCCCCTCGCCGGTTTCGAAGTGCAACCCCAGTCCCATGGCGTCGGGAACAGTCAGAATGTCGGAAAACAGAATCGCCGCGTCGAGTTTGTAGCGACGCAGTGGCTGCATGGTTACCTCGCACGCCAGTTCAGCGTTGCGACAAAGACTCATGAAGTCCCCTGCCTGTGCCCGAACCTCACGATATTCCGGCAGGTAGCGACCTGCTTGTCGCATAATCCACACTGGCGTGCGCTCTACCGGCTTGCACAGCAGCGCGCGCAAAAGAAGGTCGTTTTGCAGCTCCGCCATTACGCGCCCACCTGTGCCGCGATCGTCGCCTGAATAGCTTCTGCCGCAGCGCGTGGATTGTCCGCATCGCGGATAGGCCGTCCGACTACAATGTAGTCCGCACCGTTCGCGAATGCCTTGTCGACCGTCACCACACGCTTCTGGTCACCTTGCGGTTTGTTGTCGACCGGCCGTATGCCGGGCGTCACGACAAGCAGCTTTGAATCGATATGCTCCCGGAGTTTTTGCACTTCGAGCCCGGAAGAGATGACGCCATCGCAGCCGGCTTCGAGCGCGCGACGCGCGCGAGACAAAACCAGGTCCTCGATATCGCAGTCGAAACCGAGATCATCCAGGTCGCCCCGATCGAGACTCGTCAAAACCGTAACGCCGAGCACCTTGAGCGTGTCACCCTTGTTTGCGGCCGCTGCCTCCATGATTGACTGGTTACCGTGCACGGTGACGAAGCTGGCGCCGCGATCCTTTAGCTGCCGCACGGCCGAGCCGACCGTCGCCGGAATATCGAAGAACTTCAGATCGCAGAAGACTTTCTTGTCCTTTGCGAGCAGCCACTCGAGTAATTCGAAGTACCCCCCGCTCATCATGAGTTCGAGACCGATCTTGTAAAACGTCACCGTGTCGCCGAGTTCTTCGGCAAGCGCGCGTGCCCGATTGCAGTCAGGCACGTCCATCGCGAAGATCAGGCGGTCTTTCATGGGGATTGTGTTGTCTCTCACTTGCTAACCTTTTTTGCTCTTTGTCCCGGCGCGGGCGCCGGCGCATTCTAACAGAGCTACTCCATCAGGATTTCCCGAGCAGCCGTTCGTGTTCAGCGATCGCATAACGGTCGGTCATTCCGGCAATATAGTCGGCAACCACCCGCGCGCGACCTGCCTCGTCCTGGCGTTCCGTCCGATTCGTGAACTCGGCCGGCATCTTGCCAACGTCAGACGTATAGAGCTCGAATAACTCGCGAATAATCGCCTCAGCCCTGTAGGTCATCTCGAGTTTCTTCTCATGTGAATACAGGTGCTGGTTCAGGAATTGCTTCAGCGACACATGCTGTTCATAGATGCGCTCGGACAGCACGACAAATGGCCTGGCTGATTCACGAACATCGTCAATCGAGTTTGGCGCCGCATCTTCCAGATTGTGCTGCGTGGTGTTGATCAGGTCGGTAACCACGGTGTTGATCATGCGCCGAATAATCTCGTAAATCAGGCGGCGATCTTCCAGGTCCGGGTACCGGCGATGAACCTCATCATACTGGGTCGCGAAAAGCGGCTGCCCCCGCAGTTGATCGAGGCTCAACAAGCCGGCGCGAAAACCATCATCGACATCGTGATTGTTGTACGCGATCGCATCCGCGATGTTGGCAAGCTGCGCCTCGAGCCCCGGTTGTTCCCGTTTAAGGAATCGCTCCCCGACATCGCCGAGCTCACGGGCGTTTCGCGCCGAGCAATGTTTCAAGATCCCCTCACGTGTCTCGAACATCAGATTCAGGCCCGGGAAGTCGGCGTACTTTGCCTCGAGTTCGTCAACCACACGCAATGACTGCAGGTTATGCTCGAACCCGCCAAAGTCGCGCATGCAGGCGTTTAGCTCGTTCTGTCCGGCATGGCCGAACGGCGTATGGCCCAAATCGTGGGCCAGGCATATCGCCTCGGTTAACGGTTCATTAAGTCCCAGCGCCACAGCGGCGGTACGGGCGACTTGCGCAACCTCGAGGGAATGCGTCATGCGCGTACGATACAGGTCGCCCTCATGATTGACGAAAACCTGAGTCTTGTACACGAGACGGCGAAACGCCGTCGAATGGATGATGCGATCGCGATCTCTCTGATATTCACCGCGATACTCCGCAACAGGCTCATCGTAACGCCTGCCCCGGCTATGCGACTCATCTGCCGCGTAGGGAGCGAGTGCCACGCCCATCAATCAGCAGCCTCCAGGACCTGTTGTAGTCGCGACTTGTCGTATTCGGCCGTGACAACGGCATCCCCGAGTTCATCCAGTAGTACGAATCGCAGTTTCTTCCGCAACACCTTTTTATCCATGCCCATGGCATTAAGCATGGCTTTGGAGCCTACCGCCGGTGGACGACCCGGCAATCCGGCGGCGTCGATAAGGGCGCGCAAACGGCCGGAATCCGAGTCGTTGAGGCCGCTCAGTTCCGCGGCCATGACCATTCCGGCCGCAATGGCTTCGCCGTGTAGCCACTCTCCGTAACCCTGGTGAAACTCGATTGCGTGTCCGAACGTGTGCCCGAAGTTGAGAATTGCCCGTCTGCCCGACTCGCGCTCATCAGCAGCGACAACCTCGGCCTTGATCTCGCAGGACCTTCTTATGGCATGCGCGAGCGCATCGGCCTGTTTCTCCAGCAGGGCCGGCATGTTGTCCTCAAGCCAGCCAAAAAAAGCCCGGTCGGCTATCGCCCCGTACTTGATGACCTCAGCCAGCCCTGCCTTTAATTCGCGATCTGGCAATGTGTCCAGAGTGGCGGTGTCGATCAACACCACTCTCGGCTGATGAAATGCGCCGATCAGATTCTTACCCTGAGGGTGATTGACACCCGTCTTGCCGCCAACGGACGAATCGACCTGCGCAAGTAATGTCGTCGGGACCTGAATGAACGCGACACCGCGCATGTAACAAGCCGCTGCGAATCCTGTGATGTCACCGACAACACCACCACCGAGTGCGATCACGGTCGTATCGCGATTCGCCTTGCAGCTGACGAGCTTATCGAGCACGGCGCTAACAGTCTCTATCGTCTTGAATTTCTCACCGTCGGGCAGACTGAGCGTTTCCACGACACAATCGCTGAGATTGCCCATGAGTTTGTCGAGGTATAACGGCGCCACGGTTTCGTTGCTGACGACGAGGCAATCCGAACCCGCAAGATGTGGCCCGAGGTCGAACCCGCCACCGAGCAAATCACGCCCGATGACAATCGGATAACTGCGACCACCAAGTTCGACCGTTATTGTGCGCGTAGATGACATCGCCGATAGGTTACCCGAAAGGGCCCGTGGACGGGATGTTTGTTATCGGAAGTAAAGCGCAGCGTAGCGAGCCATGAAGATAACAAAGCATGCCGGCCGCGGGCCCGACGCGTTACAGGCGTTCGAGTATTTCGTTCGCGACGGCTTTGACTTTGCGGCCGTCCGTCTCGACAACCAGGTCCGCGATCTCTCTGTACATCGCGTCGCGCTCTACCATGAGGTCGTCGAGGATCTGCTTGCGATCGCCATTCTCGAGTAACGGTCGCTCGCGACCTTTTTGCGTTCTCGCCAACTGTTGTTCAACGGTCGTGTACAGATAGACGACAAAACCGCGGGCGCCCAGGTGGCTGCGATTCTGTGGATCGACAACGGCACCGCCGCCTGTCGCGAGCACGATTCCCTCGATCTTCGAAAGATCATCGATGGCCTTCGCTTCACGCTTGCGAAAGCCATCTTCGCCTTCTTTCTCGAAAATAAACGGAATATCCACACCTGTACGCTTCTCGATTTCATCGTCACTATCCATGAAATTCAAGTGCAGCATGCGTGCAAGCTGTCGGCCGACAGCTGACTTGCCTGCGCCCATCGGGCCGACCAGAAACAGATTTTGCGGATGTCTCATCGGGTTGTGGTTTGCGCTTTTTCAAAGAGAAAGCCAACCCGAGGGTTGGCTCTCATCATGATAATACTTGCGGAGGCTTAGTAAATACTCGAGCCTTCCTCAAGAATTCTCGGAGTAACGAAAATCAACAGCTCAGCCTTGTTATCGACGCGCTGCGTGCTCTTGAACAAGCGGCCGAGAAACGGAATGTCGCCCAGGAACGGTACTTTCTTAACCGTTTCACGACGCTCTGTTTCATAAATGCCGCCCAGAACGACCGTCTGTCCATCGGCAACAAGCACCTGAGTCTCTACGGCACGAGTATCGATACTCGGCACCGTGCCACCAAGGCCGCCCGTCGAAATGATGTCACCGACGTTATCCTTGTGTACAGCAAGATCCATGATGATGTTGTTATCCGGCGTAATCTGCGGTGTAACGATCAGACTCAATACTGCCTTCTTGAACTGAATCGTCGTCGCACCAGAAGACGCGGACTGCTGGTAAGGAATCTCGACACCCTGTTCGATCTTCGCTTCCTTTTGGTTCGCTGTGATCACGCGCGGTGTCGAAACGATCTCGCCGCGGCCTTCAGCTTCAAGAGCCGTTAGTTCGAGGTCAACCAGGAAGTCGCCGTCAAGTATGGCGAGAGCAAAGCGACCTGCCGCATCGGCGATCGGTACGTTCACATTGTAACGATCAGTCAGTTGCGGGTACTCGAATTGGCCGTCGTTTGTCGGATCCGTATCAAGAATATTGTCGACATACGTGCTGACCATGTTGTTTGCACCAACACCGCTACCGGTTCCCGCTATGACTTCGCCATTTTGCGGATCGTCACCGAGTCCGGAAACGCCAAAGCGAATGCCCAGATCGCGGCTGAAGTCATCATTCACGACAACAATGCGCGACTCGATAAGTACCTGCCTGATCGGAATATCGAGCGTCGTAACCATGCGGCGAACGTCCTGCAGGACCTCTGCCGTATCCTGGACAAGCAAGGTGTTGGTGCGGTCATCCACAGCGATACTGCCGCGGTCAGAGAGCATCGAGTTACCGGTACCGCCTTCACCACTGATCAGGTCCGCCAGGTCATCTGCTTTCGCATAGTTGACTTGCAGGAATTCTGAATACAGCGGCTCGAGCTCGCTGATTGCCAGCTGTGCTTCGAGGTCAGCCGTTTCGCGTGCAGCAATTTCCTCGGCCGGTGCAACGATGATGACGTTGCCATTCTCGCGCATGTCCAGACCCTTGGTCGTCATCACGATATCGAGCGCCTGATCCCACGGCACGTTTCTGAGGCGCAGCGTCACATTGCCCTGCACCGTATCGGAGACAACAATGTTGCGGCCGGATGTTTCGGCGAGCAACTGCAATACAGCACGGGTCTCGATGTCCTGAAAGTTCAGCGTCAGGCGCTGGCCTTCGTATTCCTTGGTTTCCGAGAACAGGTTAGAACCTTCCTCGGTTGCTGCGGCGACCGGATTGATCTCGATCGTGAACTCATTGTCAGACTGATAAGCAAGCTGCTCATACTTGCCATCCGCGGAAATAACAATACGCGTATCGAGATTGGTACGCAGTGTGTCGACCGTTGTAACAGGCGTCGCGAAGTCCATGACATCGAGGCGGCGCATCAGCTCAGCTGGCAGGCCTGTATCCTTGAAGACTGCTACTACGCGACCACCTTCCTGACGAATATCGACCGGTGTCGACGGGTCCGTCAGGTTCACTACGACACGACCGCCGCCATCACGCGTGCGACGGAAGTCGACGCTGCTGATTGAACGAGCGCCACCGGCGCTCGCGTACGACGGCTGCGACGGTACATTGCTGGCGAACTGGGTTGTTCCCGCACTGTAGTCGCCATCATCACCGAGGATGATCGTCACTGTATTGCCGCTTGCGCGAGTCTCGTACGCAACCATCGAGTCGAGATTCAGGACCACGCGTGTACGTCCGTTGGCCTCGGCCGTCAGGATCGTGTCCAGAGGACCGAGATTGACGTCACGACGGCGCGATGTGAGTCCAAGTGTGGTGTCGGGCAGGTCGAGTGCAATTCTCGCCGGATCATCAATCGTGAACGCGAGCGGCTCAGGGGCCGTCCCGCTCATGATCAACTTCAGCTCGACTCGCTGACCGGGCAGACTCTGAACCTGAATGTCTTGCAACCGGTTACCTTCCTGTGCGTTTGCGGCAGATCCCACAAACAACAGGAACGCGACCTGTGCCAACACGGTCAGTTTGAGCACTGTGCTTCGTCCGACCGACTGTTTGATTTTGAGCATCATTCCAATTACTCCCAGTTCCTTTCAGGCATCAGTCCGAGAGACTAATAGCGGCATCTCTTTCAATATAGCCGCCGATCCCGTCAGAGATAATTTCAACAATTTCGATTTCAGATTCATCTATGTCATTGATTCGTCCGTCGTTCTGTCCCAAGTAGTTACCGGGCACGACACGGTGAATCAGGCCGTCAGATGTCTGGACCAGTCCGTACATCGTCTCCCCGATGTACAGCGTTCCGACCATGCGCAGGGTATCGAGCGGAAAGCCCTCGAGAAACTCGCGACTGCGCTCGGGGTCGGGACCAACTCCGCCACCTGCCCCACTCGTAGTTACTTGCGGTGTGTCTGGCACGAACGGAGAACGCACGCCTTGTGCGTCAGCGACGTAGGTGAAGACCTCATACGGTGTAATTTCCGGCAGCGGCTCAATGCGGCCGCCCGGACGTGACTTGACCTCATTGATGTATTGATCAAGATCGTCCGCGTCGCTACCGCAAGCAGCGAGTCCGAACAGCACTGTTGCCAGCATCAGACCATTCGCGAGGCGGGCCCCGGTCAGGCGATTTCGGATTTTGAGAGCAGCGTTAGTCATCACTCTGCCTCCTCATCCAGATAGCGATAGGTTTGTGCGGTTACTTCGATGCTCAACTTGTCATAAGCGTCCTGATCTTCAGGCGATATATTGATGTTGTGCAGTGTAACGATACGCGGCAAAGCGGCAACTCCACTGACGAAATTTGCGATCTCGTGGTAGCCGCCTGACAGACGAATCTTGATTGGCTTCTCCGCATAAAAATCCCGTGGAATCTCCGGCTGTGGCTGAAAGAGCTTCTCTTGCAGGCCCGACGCGAGGCCGGCCTGAGAAACGTCCACGATCAGGCTTGGTATCTCGGTTTCGCCGGGCAGCTGCCTGAGCATCGTGCCGAAAGACTGTTCAATCTGTGCAAGCTGCGCCTTGTAGGCATCGTAGTTTGCTGCCTTGCGCTGCTTGTTCTCGAAGGTTATGCGCAAAGTCTGCTCATCTTCCTGAGCGCGCTGCAATTGCGGCGCCTTGTCCTTGACGATGGTCCAGTAGACTCCGAGACCGAGCACAACAGCAAAGACGATAAAGATAACAGCAGCGCGGAAAGCCAGCGGCCAGCGGCCAACATCATTGACATCCAGAACTTTTAGCTCTTCAACGAGGTTCATGGCGCCATCTCCATGTCTTCGTCTCCTTCACGCTCCTGTTTCAGGTACACGACGAATTCAGCCTGACGCGATGCACCCGACTGCGTGGTCTCGACGCGATCAACCTCCGGATCCTCCATCCACTCGGATGAATCGATCTGCCGCATCAGAGCCGACACTCGTGTGCTCGATTGCGCGACACCGCGAACCTCGACGCGTGAACCGGTTTGTTTGAGACCCGTCAGGTACACGCCCTCAGGCATTTGCCGGGCAATCTCATCAAACAAGTGGACGATTTCAGGGCGGCTCTTCTGCAGCTGCTCAATAATCTCCATGCGAGCCAGCAAACGTTCTTTTTGCCGCTCGAGGCCGTCAATCTCAGTAATGCTTTTCTGCAACTCGGCGATTTCATTGGTCAGGCGCTGATTGCGCTCTTCCTGGTTTGAAATCATCTGCGAGTAAGCAAACATCGTGAGCAGAACAGCGGCGACAGCGGCAACGACACCACCGGCCATCGCAACGCCGAAGTCGCGTTGACGCGTCTTGCGTTCTTCCTCGCGCCAGGGGAGTAGATTAATACGTGGCATATTAGTCGAAGCTCCTCAGTGCCAGGCCACATGCGGTAAGTAATGCCGTCGCATCTTTGTGCACGCCCTGTGATTTGGCTTTGGATGAAATTTTCATTTGGCCGAGCGGGTCGCCGATTTCCGTTGGGATGCCCACGCGACTGGAAATCACGTCGGCAATACCCGGAATGTTGGCACAACCGCCACATACCAGAATCATGTCCGGCTGTTCACGACCGCCGCCTGACGCCAGATAGAACTGCAGTGAACGACTGACCTGCTGGGTCATGTCGTCGATGAACGGTTCAAGAACTTCAGGCTGGTAGTTGCTGGGCAAGCCGCCCTGTTTTTTCGCGCGGCCCGCATCTTCCATCGACAGACCATATGTACGCATGATCTCTTCGGTGAGTTGCTGACCGCCGAAGTTAAAGTCACGCGTATAGACGACTTTGAGATCGGAGAGGACACTGAACGTCGTGCTACTGGCGCCGATATCGACGACCGCAACAGCTTGCCCTATGCCGCTTTCAGGAATCTGATGACTCAGTAGCTGGCAAGCGTTCTCAAGAGCAAACGCTTCAACGTCGACCACGTGCGTCGCAAGTCCGGCCGCATTCACGGCAGCCTGGCGTTGCTCGACATTGTCGGTACGTGTTGCAACGAGCAACACGTCCATCAATTCGGGGTCTTTTTCGTTCGGGCCGACGATCTCATAGTCGAAGCTGACTTCTTCCATCGGGAACGGGATGTACTGGTCAGCCTGAATCTCGACCTGACCTTCGAGGTCCCTCGCCGAGAGGCTCGATGGCATCTGAATGACTTTGGTAATCGCCGCGTCGCCGCTGATTGCTACCGCCACATCTGTGGCTTTTGCGCCAGCGCGCTTCACGGCACGACGTATGGCTTCACCGACGGCCTTGGCATCTACAATCGCCTTCTCACTGACCGAACTCGGTGGCGTGGGCTCTGCGGAATAGGCCTCGACGCGAAAGCGCTTTCCACTTTGGGAGAGCTCTATCAGCTTGACCGACGATGTCGTGATGTCGAGGCCCAACAGTGGTTGAGTTTTTTTGCCGAAAAACACGTATTTTTCCTTCTAGGTCGGTAAGTTGCGAGCCTAATGTAGTCTGGGCCTCAGCAATTCGATTTAACTATATATCAACAAAATGTTAAATAAAACGTGACTTTGTTCACGAACCAGCGATCCGTATGGTAAGCCGCAGGCTGCGCTTATTCCGTGAACTGGTCGGCGCCCCGCAGGTACGACCAGAACACACTGTTTTTCGGCCAACATTGCGGGGCCTGGCGATCACTCGTTATCATCTGGCGCCTGTGCCTCCGGGTCACGGGCCATTTGCCCGCGATATGCCACAATTCCTGCACTACACGGACAGCCAAGTACTCATTAATAGCCAGAGCAGCCACCGCCACATTAGCGGTATTTGCCCCAAACGTCGGAAATATCGCCCGCAACTATGCAAAGCTCACCAAAATCCCGCAAGAATGCGCGTCACCAATCGCGGCGACGCCTTGCCCGCTGGCTAATCGTCATCGTCGGCCTTGGGCTGACAACTACGATTGGCGGCATTGCCGCCATCATTGGCGCCTACTACTACGTAGCCCCCGGGCTGCCGGCAGCCGAGACAATCCGCGATATCCCCCTGCAGATTCCACTCCGGGTATTCAGCCGCGATGGCCACCTGATCTCGGAGATCGGCGAACGACGCCGCATCCTTATTACTTATGACGAAGTCCCGCAGCATGTAGTCGACGCCTTTGTCGCCGCCGAGGACCAGCGCTTCTGGGTGCACCCCGGCATCGACTACCGCGGTATTCTGCGGGCACTCTTCCAGTTGATTTCCACCGGCAACATCGAGAGTGGCGGGAGTACGCTAACGCAGCAACTTGCCCGCAGCTATTTCCTGAACCTCGATCAGACAATTGAACGCAAGTTCAAAGAGGCCTCTCTCGCCCTCAGAATCGAGCGGGAATTTACCAAGGAACAGATCATGGCGCTGTTCCTTAACAAGATGTTTTTTGGGCAGCGCGCTTACGGCGTTGCTGCCGCCGCACAAGTGTATTTCAACAAGGGCCTGCAGGAACTTAGCGTCGCCGAGGCGGCGACTTTGGCAGGGGTTTTGCCTGCGCCATCACGCTACAATCCGGTACGCAGCGTCGCCAACGCGGAGATGCGACGTGGGTACGTACTTGGTCGCATGCGCGATCTCAGGTTCATCGATGCGAACGTATATGACGAGGCCCAGGCATCGCCTGTTGAGTCCCAAATGCATGGCACGGCCGTCGAACTCAATGCACCTTACGTTGCCGAAATGGCAAGACGTGAAATGTTGCGGCGCTACGGTGAGGCGACTTACACCGCCGGTTATCAAGTGGTCACGACGCTCGATGCCCGACTGCAGAACGCAGCGAATTACGCGCTGAGAAACGGGCTGCTGGAATATACGCGGCGGCGCGGTTACCGCGGGCCACTCGGCACAGTCGAGTTGACGCCCGAGTTACTCGAGACTTCGTTTGAAGACTGGCCGGTCGAGATTCGACAGACCCTGGAGCAGTATGCACCCGGCGGCTTGACTGTGGCGTTGGTGACTTCGATCGACGAAGCCAGCAACAGTGCGACAACCATTATTGGCAACGGCACACGCCTGACAGTTCCGTGGTCCGGACTATCCTGGGCCAAACCATTTATTGATCGGGCAACAACCGGGCCGGAGCCTGAATCAGTTATGGATGTGCTCAGCGCGGGTGACGTCATACTGTTGATGCCGACTACCGCCGGGACCTGGGCTCTGGCGCAGGTTCCGGACGCGCAGGCCGCGGTCACTGTAATCGACCCGGCAGATGGCGCGATAACGAGCTTGTCGGGTGGATTTGACTTTGCGACGAGCAAATTCAATCGGGCGACACAAGCTTACCGTCAGCCCGGGTCGTCGTTTAAACCGTTTATTTATTCCGCCGCGCTCGAGCATGGCAATACTGCAGCTACAGTGGTTCTCGATGCGCCAATCGTGATTAGTTCTTCAGAGCTTGAGGCTGTCTGGCGACCGATCAATTACAGCGGTCGTTTCTACGGGCCAACACGACTTCGGGAAGCGCTGGTGCGTTCAATGAATCTCGTGTCCGTGCGCTTGTTGCTGTTCGAAACCGGCATCGGCAACGCGGTGCGTCATATTGCCAGGTTTGGCTTCGGTGATGCAGCGTTGCCGCGTAACGGCTCGCTCGCGCTCGGCGGCGGCGCAGCGTCCCCTCTCGACATGGCGCAAGGTTATGCCGTGTTTGCCAACGGTGGCTATGCCGTCAAGCCATACGTCATCGACTCCATATTCGGGCCCGAAGGGGAAACCTTGTACAGGGCCGATCCCGCTGTCGTATGCGAGCGGTGCCAGACTGAACCTGAAGACGATTACTTGCACGATGAGTTCGACGAATTGTCTCTCGAACAGATGGCCGATGTTGCGGATGACTACCGGCCCGATGCGGCGTCGGCTCCTGATCAGTTCGCGACTATCAACGCTGCGCCCAGAGTTATCCCGGCACAAAACGCCTTCCTGATTCAGGACCTGATGCGCGATGTCATTCGACGCGGCACAGGGCGCCGAGCTTTGGTGCTCGGGCGCCGTGACCTTTCCGGCAAAACCGGCACGTCGAACGATCAGCGCGACGCGTGGTTTGGTGGCTTTAATGGCGACATCGTCGGCGTCGTATGGGTTGGTTATGACGATGACCTTCCGCTCGGCCCGGGTGAGGAGGGTTCGCGAACCGCGCTGCCTGTCTGGATTGAGCTTATGCGCATCGCATTGAAGGGGGTGCCGGAACATCAAATGGCGATGCCGGACGGCATCATCTCTGTATTGATCGATCGTGAAACCGGCTGTCCCGCGCGAGCAGGTCAGCGGAACACGATTTTCGAGTTCTTTCGTGAAGGCCGCGTACCCGAATGTGACAACGTCGAAGCGCTACCGGATATATTCAATAAACCCGCCGGCGTCGACCCGAGCGACGAGGACCCGGACGAAGAAGAAGACGAGCCTCTCTTCTAAAGTCATGCCAAGAAAACCGACAAACGGTGATAGCCGGGCACGGCAGTTGCTCGCCCAGGAAGCTGCGAAGATTATCGTTGAGCAGGGCATTCGTGATTATCGCGCCGCCAAGATCAAGGCCGCTGAACGTCTCGGACTTAGCACGCGCGGATCATTGCCGCGCAATGCCGAAATCGAACGTGCCGTCGGCGAGCATTTGCAACTGTTTGGCCGTGAGTCGCACGCCGATTTCTTGCGCGTAATGCGCGAGGTCGCGTTGTCGGCAATGGAAATGTTATCGCCATTCGCGCCGCGCCTGGTCGGGCCGGTGTTGAGCGGCATCGCCGACCCCAACTCCGCGGTCAACCTGCACGTTTTCGCGGACAGTCCGGAATCTGTCGCAATGCGGCTCACGGACCTTGGTTACGACTACAAGCCGTATGAGCGGCGACTAAAAACCAGTCGCGGTCGCGGCGCGACGCCTGACACCTTTGCAGGGTTCCGCTTCGATCATCAGCAGACTTCGGTTGAAGCCACCGTATTCGCGGTCGACGGCATCCGCCAGGCACCGATCAGTCCGATTAACGGCAAACCAATGAAGCGGGCAGACGCGAAAGCCGTCAGCGCTTTATTGGAGCCCGTGGACGGGACATTTGTTGACGGAAGTAAAGCGCAGCGCAGCGAGCCATGACGGCGACAAACGTCCCGTTCGCGGGCTCGTGTAACGAGTATCAGCGTTTCTCTATCGCTACGTAGTCGCGTTGCGTGGGACCGGTATAGAGTTGTCTCGGTCGGCTGATGCGGCCAGTGGGATCCGAGATCATCTCGCGCCAGTGCGCCGTCCAGCCCACTGAGCGGCCGATGGCAAACATTACCGTGAACATCGACGTCGGAATGCCCAATGCGCGATAGATAATGCCCGAGTAGAAGTCGACATTCGGGTAGAGCTTCTTCTCGATGAAGTAGTCGTCCTTGAGCGCTATTTGTTCAAGTTCGCGCGCCAGATCGAACATTGGTGTGTCGCTTCGACCGAGCCTCTCGAGTACCTTGTGCGCCATATCACGAATGATCGTCGCGCGTGGATCGAAGTTCTTGTATACGCGGTGACCAAAGCCCATCAATCTAAATGGATCGTCTTTGTCCTTGGCTTTGGCAACAAACTTCGGGATTTGGCTGGTGTCGCCGATTTCTTCGAGCATGTTGAGCACGGCTTCATTCGCGCCGCCGTGTGCCGGGCCCCAAAGAGCGGAAATTCCGGCCGCGATCGCAGAATAGGGATTTGCACCCGAACTACCGGCCATGCGCACTGTCGATGTCGAGCAGTTTTGCTCGTGGTCCGCATGCAGGATAAACAGCAGGTCCAGCGCCTCGGCGGCAACCTCGTCAATCTCGTACGGCTCTGCCGGGACCGCGAACAACATCTGCAGGTAGTTCTCGCAATAATCGAGGTCGTTGCGCGGATACATAAATGGCTGGCCGATATTGAGCTTGTGCGCTGCCGCAGCAATCGTCGGCAATTTCGCAAGAATACGGTGCGCAAAAATGTCGCGATGCTCGGGATTACTCGCATCCATCTCGTCGTGGTAATACGCAGACATCGAACCTACGACTGCCGACAGCATCGCCATCGGATGGGCGTCGTAGCGAAAACCCTTAAAGAAGTTGAGCATGCCCTCGTTGAGCATCGTATGCGTACGAATGGTGTTGTCGAACTTGTCGAGCTGAGTTGCCGTCGGCAAATCACCATGCAATAGCAGGTAGGAAACCTCGAGAAAACTCGAATTCGCGGCAAGCTGCTCAACCGGGTAGCCGCGGTACATCAGGATGCCTTGCTCCCCATCTATATAGGTGATATCCGATACGCAGCTCCCCGTGGACACGTATCCCGGGTCGAACGTAAAGACGCCCTGTTCCTTATAGAGCTTGCCAACGTCGATAACGTCGGGTCCGGTGCTGCCGGACCGAACCGGTAAGTCTGTTTCGGTGCCGGTGGGGCTTGTCAGGCGGAATGCATCCTTAGTCATTGTCTTCCTCGGGCTGTTTTTGTCAGCTAATCAAGCACAGCAGCGCACCGCCCGGGCAGGCGGAGCAGCCATCAATCATAAGCTAGCAGCTAGCCAACGACCTGGGCAATCAGGGTCAACCCCTAGCTGATACCGTATTTTCGACGGAACTTGTCGACGCGGCCACCCGTATCAACGATCTTCTGTTTGCCCGTGTAAAACGGATGACAGGAGGAGCACACCTCTATCAAGAGGTCTTCGCCGAGCGTCGATCGCGTCGTGAACTCGTTTCCGCAACTGCAGGTCACCTTTATGTCGGTGTAGTTGGGATGGATGTCGGCTTTCATGTTTTGCTCTCCACGGCACTTCCAGAGTGCCATACAGGCCGCCGCGTGGCCGGCCAAATGGCCGCGTAATATATAGCGAAGCGATCATCGCCGCAAGCCCCCGTCGTTGCTGGATAGATTATCCACAGATCCTGTGGATAAGTCTGTGGAAGAAAATTGGGTGAGTGACCTAAGGTGCGGATTTTCAAGCGCCGTTGCCAAAATGCTCATTTTCTGGCCATTTTCATAAAGCTAATGAAAACAATCATTTACGGATACTATTCGACACTCGAAATGAATTGAGCCACCTCTTGCACTGAAAATACAGGCATCCGCGGCATGTTGTGAATAAAGGCACAAGCTACTGCGGCAAAAATTCGGCCTGCAGATCGTTCAAAAATCGGCGTCCGAGCGCCGTTGCCTGCCAGGAATACTCGTCCGAAGCGGCAATGAGCCCCTTCCTGAGCAACGGCCCAATGCGTTGCCGCAGGACCTCGACCGGCAATCCTGTCCGGGCTGTAAACAGCCCCTCGTCGAAACCGGCTGTCAGCCGCAGCGCGTTCAACATGAATTCGAACAGCCGATCCGGCGCCGAAATCGACTCGAGTTGGATAGTGCCGTCGCCATGCTCGATGAACTCCATGTATTGTCTCGGGTTGGCGGGCTTTACGTAGCGCCAGAGGCCCCCGGAATCCGAAATTTTGCCGTGTGCCCCGGCACCCACCGCCAGATAATCGCCGAATAACCAGTAGTTCAGATTGTGTATCGAACGATGTCCATCGCGGGCATAAGCTGACACTTCATATTGCTCATAGCCCAGTTCGGCGAGCCGTTCCTGCCCACGACTCTGCATCTCGAAACTCTGCTCCTCGCCGGGCAGCCCTGCCGGCGGTCGTGCATGAAATACCGTATTCGGCTCGAGTGTCAGCTGGTACCAAGACAGGTGATTCACCCCCAGCCGAGCCCCCCGCTCGATGTCGAGAATTGCCGCAGTGACGTTTTGTCCGGGCAGCCCGTACATCAGATCGATGTTGATGTTTGCAAATCCTGCATCGCGCGCGCCGCTGACGGCCCGACCGATATCGTCGACAGTGTGTATGCGGCCGAGCACCTTGAGCGATTCTGGTGCGAAACTCTGTGCCCCGATTGAAAGACGATTAACGCCGGCATTTCGATAACCCGCCGGATCACCACATTCGACCGTACCCGGATTAGCCTCCATCGTGATCTCGATATTATCGGCTACCGCAAATCGTTCGCCCGCTGCGTCGAGCAGCCTCGCAATCTGCTCCGGTGTAAACAGGCTCGGCGTGCCGCCACCGAGGAAAATGCTGATCAGCTCGCGACCCGGCGCCCGCTCTGCTTCGATATCAAGATCGACAAGTAATGCGTCCAGGTATCGATCACGCGGCGCATCACTCCCTGCTGAGTACGAATTGAAATCACAGTACGGACATTTGCGGACACACCATGGCAGGTGAACATACAAAGACAGCGGCGGCAGCGCGTCAAGGTTGCCATCGGATGTCATTGCAACTCGCAGAGCTGCCGGGCCAGCTCTGCCAATGCCTGGCCGCGGTGGCTACGGGTATTCTTTTCCTCGGCACTCAGCTGTGCCGAACTGCATCCAAGCTCAGGATCAAAGAAGACCGGGTCATAGCCAAAGCCACCGTCGCCCCGGCGCTCCCGCAAGATCACTCCGCGCCATTTGCCTTCCGCAATAATCGGCTCAGATTCATCCGGCGTCACGAAACAGGCGGCACAATGAAACGTTGCGCCACGCTGCTCGTCCGGTACGCCATCAAGTTCGGCCAACAAACGATCGATGTTTTTTTCAGGATCCGCTTCAGGACCGGAGTAGCGCGCCGAGTAGACGCCTGGGCGGCCATCGAGTGCATCGACGGCAAGCCCTGAATCATCGGCGATAGCAGCAAGGCCCGTTGCGCTCGCCGCGTGCCTGGCTTTGATCAGCGCGTTCTCGACAAACGTGCTGCCGGTTTCTTCAGCATCGGCGATAGCAAAATCCGATTGCGGCACGACGTTGATCTCAAAGTCGCCCAGTATTCTCGCGATTTCCCGCAATTTGCCGGCGTTGCCGCTGGCCATGACGACCTTATCCGGCAACCTGCGCAAGCTCGACTCAGCTCCCCAGCACTTCGTTTTGCGCCGCAATGATCTCCCTGACGCCCTTTTTGGCCAGACCCATCATTGCAGTGAACTCGGCATCGGTAAACGCGTGCCCTTCGGCAGTGCCCTGCACTTCAATGTAGTGCCCGGCGTCGTTCATCACGATGTTCATGTCGGTTTCGGCTTCCGAGTCCTCCGCATAATCAAGATCGAGAACAGGAGTGCCGCTATAGATCCCCACCGACACGGCGGCGACCTGTCCGTGCAGCGGATTCCTGGGCATCGCCTTGCTGCCTGACATACGTTGCGTCGCCAGTGCAAGCGCGACATATGCGCCGCTGATCGACACCGTGCGCGTACCACCGTCAGCCTGAATGACATCACAGTCGAGCGTTATTGTTCGTTCGCCGAGCGCGTCGAGATCGATAATCGCGCGCAATGAGCGGCCAATAAGGCGCTGGATCTCGAGCGTCCTGCCGCCCTGTTTGCCACGCGCTGCCTCGCGCGCCGAGCGCGTATTGGTCGCGCGCGGCAGCATGCCGTATTCACCGGTCACCCAGCCACTGCCGTTGCCGCGCATCCAGGGCGGCACACGATTCTCGACACTGGCAGTGCAGAGTACGCGTGTGTCGCCAAATTCGGCAAGCACGCTGCCTTCCGCGTGGCGAGTGAAATCGGGCGTAAAACGAACGACCCTCATCTGGTCGGGATCGCGGCCACTTGGGCGCATGTCTTCTCCTTTGTACTTCATCAGGCGCCGAGCCACCTGAGTGCGGTGCCGGTCGTATTGTCGCTATGGGGCGCGTTCGCGTTCAACGCCTGAATACTCAGCTCTTTGAGATTATCGGCGAGATTGTTGTCGCCTGTGGAGCCGATCTGCGCCATGTCCTCATCCGCCAGGCCCGACCACAATCCGTCGGAGCACGCGAGCAGCACATCGCCCGGTTGCAGCTTCTGTCTCCCCGTAATACTCATGTCCGGGACGGGTACGTCTCCACCGATGCAACACTCGACGAAGTTGCGCATTGGATGGTCGAGTGCCTCTTCCTCGGTGATGGCCCCTTCCTGAATCAACACCTCAACATGACTGTGATCCCGGGAGCGCGATAACACGTTACCGTTGCGCACCTGGTAGATACGACTGTCGCCGATGTGCGCCCAGAACGAACCGCCCTCCTGAACGAGGCAAATCGCGCAGGTTGCACGCGGCCGAAAATCGACGGCGACATCCCTGCCGAGGTTGACGACTTCGTCGTGCGCCCGCGCCAGCGCCATGTAAAGGAATCCTTGCGGATCGAATATCGGCAGCGGCGTATCCATAAATGTGTCCTGCACGATTTTCAGTCCGGTCTCCGCTGCCCGCGCACCATCAGAATGCCCGCCCATGCCGTCGAACACGAGCATCAACGCCGCGTCTTCAGAGACGACGACGGCAGCGCGATCCTGGTTGTCAGATCGATCACCTAATGCGGAAACTTTGGCGTATTCGATTTGCATAGTGGTTGCGGGCTTCGGTTACTTCAATAACAATGAATCGATGTTACACAGTATGACAGGCTTTGCGCGGCAGTCCGCTGAAACGGCGATCGGCACGCTGACGTGGGAGTTGCGGGCTGTCAATCACCGCTATCTCGACGTGTTGTTCCGGCTACCCGAAGAACTGCGGCCTCAAGAGCAGGCCTTCAAGCAGCAAGTATCCGGCGTCCTCAACCGTGGCAAGGTCGAGTGTGCCCTGCACCTGCGGCGTGCCGTCGATCAACGAGCGGAGATGAAGCTTAACGCTGATCTCATCCAATTGATCGGTACACGAGTCACAGAAATCTCCAAGGCGTTACCCAAAGCCTCCCCGCCCAGCGCCATCGAAATACTGCGCTGGCCGGGCGTCATCGCCGAAGCTGAGATCGATGCAGAGCCGCTTGCCGAAGAGGCTGCCGTTCTGTTAACTCAGGCCCTGCAGGCTTTGGCCGAGATGCGGGCAAGCGAAGGCCAACGAATTGCAACGATGCTTGAGTCGCGCTGCAATGATATTGCAGCGCTGGCCGCATCGGTTCGCAAACGCATGCCTGAAGTATTGGCCGGCGCGCATGCGAAGCAGCGAGAACGAATCGATCGTCTCGATGTCCAGGCTGATCCGGCGCGTCTCGAAGTCGAGTTAGCATTGCTTGCGCAAAAACTCGACGTTGATGAAGAGCTCGACAGGCTCGAAAGCCACATTGTTGAAATCCGTCAGGTGCTGGGCAGCGGAGAACCTGTTGGCCGCCGCCTCGACTTCCTGATGCAGGAACTGAATCGCGAAGCGAATACCCTTGGCTCCAAGTCGGCCGACGCCGCGACGACGACAGCTGCCGTGGAACTCAAGGTTCTCATCGAACAAATGCGCGAACAGATTCAAAACGTCGAGTAGCGTCTGCGGTGTGCGATAGCCAGGCCAAGTTGTTCGTCATTGCCGCACCGTCGGGTGCGGGTAAGACGACTCTCGTCAAAGCACTCGTGACGCGCAACCCCGAACTGCGTTTTTCCATTTCTTATACGACTCGACGCAAGCGGCGCAATGAGGCTGATGGCGTCGACTATCTGTTCGTCGACAAACAGCAATTCGCCGCGCTGCGAGACGAGGGCGCATTGCTCGAGTTTGCCGAGGTCTTCGACAACCACTACGGTACCAGTCGCGCCCAGGTTGAAGACCATCTCGAGAACGACCATCACGTCGTTCTGGAAATCGACTGGCAGGGTGCTCGCCAGGTGCGTGAGTCGATGCCCGAATGCGTCACGATATTCATTCTGCCGCCGTCGCACGATGAGCTCGTGCGACGATTAAGAACTCGCCGCACTGATAGTAGAAAAGTCATCAATCGACGCCTGCGCGATGCCGTCAGCGATATGTCTCACTGGGACGAGTTTGACTTTGTTGTAATCAACGACGATCTCGACACAGCAGTCGCTGATCTTGAGGCCGTGCTGGCTGGACGGGGCGAGGCTCAGGCGACCGGCAATGCAGAGCTGCGCTCCGCCGTTGCCGACATCATCGGCTAAATAACTTTTTGGAATAAGGGGTATCGCGTTGCCCTCTGGACGTTCTACTGTCTTTGCTACGTTCACTATTCCAGACGATGTCTGGTAATTAGCCACCGAGGATAAAACAAACATGGCCAGAATCACGGTTGAGGACTGCCTCGACAACATCGACAACATCTTCGAGATGGTGCTCGTCGCCGCAAAACGTGCCCGCCGACTGGCGCATGGTTCCGAGCCGATGGTCGAGCTCGAAAACGACAAGCCAACCGTGGTCGCTCTTCGCGAAATCGCCGAGGGTCACGTAACGCCCGCTATTCTGGAAGAAATCGAGCAGCCCCCCGTCGAGGACTTCATGCAGGCCGAAGGTGCAGACGAAATCCTGCCCGTGCGCGGTATTTCAATCGGCGACTGAAACCGTGCTCCTTTACACCTGACATTCCGTGTAACGCGGGTATGATCAGGGAATGGATTACGCCGCAACTCTGCTAGCCAAGTTACCGGGCGCGTCTAAGCGCGACCATGGTTTGCGGCACCTTATTGAGACGCTCGAGTCCTATCTGCCTGCGGCACAGGTCGAGGCTGTCATGCAGGCCTACGAATTTGGCGCTGCAGCTCACGATGGTCAAAAGCGCCAGTCCGGTGAAGCTTACATTTCCCACCCGGTCGCCGTCGCCCAGGAGCTCGCCGACATGCACCTCGATGCGCAGGCCATTTCGGCCGCCATCTTGCACGATGTCGTCGAGGACACAGCTGCATCGCTAACCGACATAGAAGACAAGTTTGGCTCGGACATCGCGATACTTGTCGACGGTGTCAGCAAACTCGATCAGATTCAATTTCGCAGTCGCGCTGAAGCGCAGGCCGAGAGTTTTCGCAAGATGATGCTGGCGATGATCGAAGACATTCGAGTCATTCTTGTCAAGCTCGCGGATCGCTTGCACAACATGCAAACACTGGCCGCGATGCCCGCGAAGAAGAAGGCGCGTATCGCGAGAGAAACGCTGGATATCTATGCGCCGATCGCTAATCGACTCGGCATCAATCGCTTCAAGGTCATGCTCGAGGATCTTGGCTTCCGCTACCTGTATCCGATGCGCTACCGCGTTCTGGACAAAGCCCTGCGCCGCAGCAAGGGCAGCCAGCGTCAAATGGTCAAGAAGATATCAGAGGAGCTTGACCAGGCACTGGCCGGAGAAGGTATTGCGGCCGACGTCATCGGTCGAGAGAAACACCTTTACAGCATCTACAAGAAGATGTTGGAGAAGAAGCGGCTGTTGAGTGACGTTGTTGATGTCTACGGTTTTCGTATCATCGTGGATGACGTCAATGATTGCTATAAAGTGCTCGGTCTTGTGCACGGCCTGTACAAGCCGATGCCAGGCCGCTTTAAGGACTATGTCGCGATTCCGCGCATCAACGGCTATCAGTCATTGCACACGACATTATTCGGCCCGAAGGGTCAACCACTCGAGGTGCAGATACGGACGCGCGAGATGGACCGCGTCGCCGAATCGGGCGTCGCATCACACTGGCAATACAAAGCCGAGGAAAAGTCCGATGCAACACCGCAACGGCGCGCTCGTGACTGGCTCTCCAACCTGGCGGAGCTGCAACGCTCGGGCACATCGGAGGAGTTTCTCGAAAGCGTCAAGGTCGATCTGTTCCCCGACAAGATCTACGTGTTTACGCCCAAGGGCGACATCCTGCCGATGCCGAAAGGCTCGACGACGGTTGATTTCGCCTACGCCGTTCACACCGACATTGGCAATCGCTGCGTGGCCGCCAAGATCGACCGTGGCCTTGTGCCGCTCAGAACGCTGCTGCAGAACGGCCAAACCGTCGAGATCATAACGACTCGTGGCTCCAGACCCAATCCACACTGGTTGACGTTCGTGCGTACCGCAAAGGCACGGAACGCGATTCGAACCCATATGAAATCGATGCGTTCGAGCGAATCTGTCGACCTTGGCAAGCGCTTGCTCGACCGATCACTAAAAGACCTTGCTTCGTCACTGCGCAAAGTCGGCAAAGTGCGCATGAAAGCCGCGCTCGATGAACTCGGCCTCAACAACATTGAGGAATTGTTTGAGCAAATCGGGCTTGGGGAGCGCCTCGCCCCGTTAACCGCGCGCTTCCTGCTGGGAAGCGACGAAGAGGGCGCGTCCGAATCGGGCAAAGCAAGTCTCGTGATTGCAGGCACCGAGGGCATGGTTGTCAGCTATGCGCGATGTTGCCACCCAATCCCGGGTGACGATGTCATGGGCTACCTCAGCTCCGGGCGCGGCATCGTTATTCATCGCAATAAGTGCGGCAACCTCAGCAACTTCCGCAAGCAACCCGAGAAATGGCTATCGGTAAGCTGGGAAGATGAAATCGATCGGGAGTTTTCGAGCCAGATTCAGGTCGACACACAAAATAAGCCCGGCGTGCTTGCAGAGGTCGCTGCGATGATCGCAGATAGTGGCTCGAATATTGAGCAGGTCTCCGTGCTCGGTCGTCATGAAGACTGTTCCGTATTGTCGTTTCTATTGCAGGTCAAAGACCGCCAACATCTCGCGAAGATCATGCGTAATGTTCGCAACATGCCGAACGTCATTCGCGTGAGTCGTGATTGCGCCTGATCGATCTATCAGAACGAAACGGAAACCCAGATGAGCAAGCAAGCAATTCACAGCGATAATGCACCAGCCGCTATTGGCACCTACTCGCAGGCAATCAGGACAGGTGATCTCGTATTCCTGTCTGGTCAAATTCCACTTGACCCCGCAACGATGGAGTTTGTCGACGGCGACTTCGAAGCACGCACACGCCAGGTATTCGACAACCTTAAGGCGGTGGCGGAGGCCGCCGGCGGTGATCTCAACCAGGTTGTGAAATTGACGGTCTTTCTAACCGACCTGGCCAACTTCGCGACGGTCAACGGCGTCATGGAAGATTACTTTGAGCGGCCGTTTCCTGCGCGTGCGGCCGTTGGTGTCACATCCTTGCCAAAGGGAGCTGACGTCGAGGCAGATGCCGTCCTCGCCCTGTAAGCTCGCGTCGCCATTGACCGTCCTGAACGGCGTCGGTCCGGCGCTCGCGAAGAAACTCGAGCGGCTTGGCCTGTTCCGTGTCGAGGACCTGTTATTCCTGCTCCCCCTGCGTTATGAGGACCGTACCCAGCTCGTTAAGATCGGCGCGCTGCAAGCTGGCGTGCGCTGCCTGATCTGCGGCGAGGTGTTACTGGCCGAAACGGTCTATCGCGGCCGGCGTAATCTGCTGGTCCGCATCGGCGACGGTAGCGGACAGATTACGCTGCGCTTTTTTCACTTCTCGCGGCAGCAAATGGCACAGTTTCAGCCCGGCGTGCGGCTGACCTGTTTCGGCGAAGTTCGCAAGGGTTCCGGCGGTTTCGAGATGATCCACCCGGAGTATCGCGTCCTCCGGGAAGATCGGGATGCAGTGATCAATGAAACGCTGACCCCAATTTACCCGGCAACCGAAGGTGTACAGCAGGGCCGGCTTCGCAACCTGACAGACCAGGCCTTGCGAATAATGCACACCGAGCCTCCCGAAGAGCTGTTGCCGGACAGTGTGCGCGACAGCCTGGATCTTCCGCCGCTCACCGAGGCGGTTTCCTATCTGCACCGGCCGCCGGCGGACGCCGACGTCGAGCGCATGCTGGAGGGTAAGCACCCCTGCCAACAACGCCTGGCATTCGAAGAGTTGCTTGCTCATTACATGAGCTTGCGCAGCCTGCGTCTGCTGGCGCAAACCGAGCGTGCCAGCGCGCTCGACGACGACAAAGGCGCAGTTGAGAGCTTCATCAGCGATCTGCCGTTTGAACTTACGCGGGCACAACAGCGAGTCGTCGACGAGATTATCGAAGACCTTGCCAGGCCGCACCCGATGATGCGACTGATTCAGGGCGACGTAGGTTCGGGCAAGACCGTGGTCGCGGCCATCGCCTGTCTCAAGGCCATCTCATGCGGCGTTCAGGCCGCGATCATGGCGCCAACGGAGCTGCTGGCCGAACAGCACTGGCGCAGCTTCAGTGACTGGTTTCGACCGCTGGGTATCGAGCCCGCATGGCTCAGCGGCAGTCAGCGGGCCGCGGCGCGCCGTGGCGCGCTCGAGGCGATCGCGGATGGCCGGGCACAGCTTGTCGTCGGCACACACGCACTGTTTCAGGAAGGCGTGGAATTTCATGACCTCGCCCTCGTTGTGATCGATGAGCAACACCGCTTCGGCGTTCACCAGCGCGTGGCGCTGCGAGAGAAAGGTGTTTCGACAACTGGTTACCCACATCAACTCGTCATGACGGCGACGCCAATTCCGCGCACGCTCGCGATGGCTGCCTATGCCGATCTCGACACATCGGTGATCGACGAACTTCCTCCGGGGCGCGAGCCCGTTGCGACGATTGCCGTGCCCGACACGCGCCGCGACGAAATCGTCGCTCGAGTAAGAACAGCGTGCCAATCCGGACAACAGGCGTATTGGGTTTGTCCGCTCATAGAAGAATCGGAGGTACTCGACTTTGAGGCTGCCGAGGCCAGCTACGCAATGCTGACGCAGGCATTGCCCGAGCTCCGTGTTGGTCTTGTACATGGTCGTATGCGGCCCGCCGAAAAAGAACGCGGCATGCAGGCTTTCAAGGACGGCCTTATCCAGTTGCTTGTCGCGACGACCGTCATCGAAGTCGGCGTCGACGTGCCCAATGCGAGCCTCATGATCATAGAAAACGCGGAGCGCATGGGTTTGTCGCAATTGCACCAACTGCGTGGTCGAGTCGGTCGTGGCACCAGGCAAAGCCATTGTGTGTTGCTTTACAAACCACCTCTTGGCCAGCTTGCGCGAACCCGCCTCGCGGTGCTGCGAGACACAAACGATGGTTTCGTCGTCGCACAACGCGACCTCGAGCTTCGTGGTCCGGGCGAACTGCTCGGCACGCGGCAGACGGGCCTGCCAGATTACCGCATTGCAAATCTGGTTCGCGATGCAGAGTTGATGCCCCGAGTGCAGGTCGCCGCCGAAAGCATCAGCCGCTTCGCACCGGATAAAGCCGCAACGATCGTACGCCGATGGCTAGGCGATGCAGGCCGCTATGGAAAAGTGTAATTTAACGCGATGAAAAACGTTATCTCGGGCAAGCTGGGCCAAAACGTCATCACGCAGTTCCGAAATTACGGCAAGCTAATGCGCGTGGACAAGCCGATAGGCTTCTGGCTCTTGCTATGGCCTGCGCTGTGGGCACTTTGGCTCGCTGGCGAGGGCCATCCCGATCCCGGCTTGTTTGTTGTGTTCGTTGCCGGCGTATTTGTCATGCGTTCGGCCGGCTGCGTACTTAATGACTACGTCGATCGCAAGATCGATCCATACGTCGAGCGAACACGAACGCGGCCGATCGCGTCAGGGGCCGTGGCGCCGGGTGAGGCGCTTATTCTGTTCATCGCGCTGGCGTTAATCGCGATAGGTCTGGCTACGATGCTCAATCGCCCGGCACGCTTGCTGGCGATCGTGGCCGCAGGATTAACGGTCGCTTATCCGTTTATCAAACGATACGTATCGACTCCGCAAATCGTCCTCGGCGCTGCATTCGGCTGGGCTGTACCAATGGCGTTCGCGGCGCAGACCGGACAAACGTCGCAGCTTGCATGGCTGGTCTTCGGTACAGCACTGATCTGGGCAATCATTTACGACACGTACTACGCAATGGTCGATCGCGAAGACGACCGAAAAATCGGCGTCAAGTCAACGGCGCTGCTGTTCGGTGAGGTTGATCTGTTTGTCATCGCCGGCATGCAGATAGCGATGTTGACAGCCCTCGCATTCATAGGTACGCGAGCCGAACTCGGGTTCTGGTACTTCCTGTCAGTGGCCGGCGCTGCCTGTCTAATGGCCTATCACCAGTGGCTTGCGCGCGATCGCCAGCCAGCTGGTTGCTTTGCCGCATTTCTGCACAACCACAACATCGGTTTGGTTATCTTCATCGGGATAGTCCTGCATTACACTTTCAGCCCGGCTACGCCCTAGCGACAGCGAGCACGCTTACTTTTTCAACGCCGGCGTCGAGCAAAACTTGCGCAAGCTCCCGACAGGTCTCGCCGGTCGTCACCACGTCATCAACGATGAGCACGTGGTCGGCGTGTAATGCCGCGCGCACAGAGAAGGCAGACCGCAAATTGCCCTGTCGATGCCGGGCAACGAGACCTGACTGGTACGGCGTCGCGCGAGTCCGCATGACGTTCCTGATGAGCGGGAGCCCTGTTAATGTGCTCAGCGGTCTGCATAGTTCGGCGGCCTGATTGAAGCCGCGTGTCGCGTGCCTCACCCAGTGCAGTGGAACCGGCAACAACGCGTCGATTTCGCCCGGAAGCCGCTGCATTGATTTAGCAAGCAGGTGAGTAAATGCAGACACATAGCAGAGCTTGCGCCGAAACTTCATCGCCTTAATAGCTGCATCCACGGGAAACCTGTAACCCAGCGGCGCAATGGTCGCGTCGAATGGCGGTGGATTTGCCTGACAACGGGAACAATGCACGCCACTCGGCAGCACGGCTTCGACCGGGCTCGCACACCGGCCACAGGCATTCTCGATCCACGGCAAGTCGGCATGGCAATCTTTACAGATCGGCGCTTCCCCGGGTCGGCACCGCGTGCCACAGAACACGCAGGCGTTTGGCAATACGGCCGTTTCCAGGCCGCGTCCCAGCAGGCTCAGTAGTGACAGTGTTTTGACTGTTACGGGCGACCAGTTCACCCGTGGATTATCGCATTGGACCCGCGCTACGCACGAGGTCCTATATGGCGCGTTTTATTGAGAAAGCGTGGTAACGTACGGCGACATTCTCCGGTGCACTACATGAATTCCAGCGACGACAAATCGGCGCTGAACGTCAAAGACATTCAGCGGCGCTTCGATCGTGCCGCTGCTCGCTTCGATTCGGCTGACTTCGTTCACTCCACGACGCGCGGCGGCCTGCTCGCACGTCTTGAACCCATCGTTATCGAGGCGAAAACCGTCATCGACCTTGGGTCGGCTACCGGCTCCGGTAGCCGCCTGCTGGCACGACATTTTCGCGGCGCTCATGTCATCGCCACTGACTTGTCTCATAACATGGTCGAGCGAGCGCAGAAGAAACAATCCTGGTTTGCCCGGACCTCTGCCGTGCAGGCGAACGCGACGGCGCTGCCATTTGCTGAACAGAGTATCGATGTCGTATTCGCTAATCTGCTGCTGCCATGGATCGATAACGCCGCACGCGTTTTTACCGAAGTTTCGCGAGTACTTCGCAAGGACGGTTTGTTCTTGTTCGCGACACTCGGCCCCGACAGCCTGAACGAGCTGCGACGAGCGTGGCATGGTGTCGATACTTGCGAGCACGTGCGCAGCTTTCTCGACATGCATGACATTGGAGACGCCGCCGTCCGGGCAGGGCTGCGGGACCCGGTACTCGACGTCGACAAGTTGTCGATCACTTATCGAGATGCCGGGACACTGTTTGCGGATCTGACTGCAGTCGGCGCTCGCAACAGTTTGCAACATCGAGACCGTTCACTTGGCAGCGCGGCTGCTTTCAGGGCGATGTCCGAGGCCCTTGATGCATTGCGAGAAGATGGACTGCTCAGGCTCGACCTTGAAATCGTCTACGGTCATTGCTGGGGCTCCGGAAGGCAGGCGCTTGACGGAGAGTATCGGGTCGCCGCAACGCAAATCGGGCGCCGCCAACGCTGATTCGTAAGTCATTGTAAATAAAGCGCAATTCAAGCATCTCGCGAGTTTCTCAGGATTGCATGGCCAGCCTTGTTTCAGTACACTTCGCAAGCTTTTTTGCGGGTGGGGCGTTTCCTGCGACATCTTGCACCTGCCACCTGATGACCAAAGACAGAAGCAGCGTTTGAGTACGGCGCCGCCAGGTAAACAATCAATGATACGAAAATCGTTTCTGGGCCTGCCCGGCCTGATCGGAGCCGGTACCGCGAAGGCCGACTGGGCGCTCAATATGCCAAAGGGCATCACGGCACTGAGCGCCGAAACCTATGACCTGCACATGATGGTTTTCTGGTGGTGTGTCGCGATCGGCATCATCGTGTTCGGCGTCATGATCATCTCGCTTTTCAAACACCGCAAATCCGCCGGTGTTCAGTCCGCCACGTTTTCGCACAGCACGACAGCAGAGGTTATCTGGACCGCAATTCCATGCGTCATCTTGTTGCTAATGGCCGTGCCTGCGGCCGAGACGATGATCAAGCTCGAAGATTCACGCGATCCGGACGTATCCATTGTCGTGACGGCGTACCAATGGAAATGGCATTACAAGTATCAGGACGAGGGCGTCGATTTTTATTCGAGCCTCGCGTTGCCGAGCGTCGACGCCCGCCGCAAGGAATCCGGCATCGATCCGTACAGCGTCGATAACTATTTGCTGGACGTTGATCGCCCGCTCGTCGTGCCGAAGGGCAAGAAGGTGCGCCTGCTGCTGACATCAAACGACGTCATTCACGCTTGGTGGGTACCCGAGCTCGCGATCAAGAGAGACGCTATCCCCGGCATCATTAATGAGGCGTGGTTTCGCGCCGAAGAGACAGGGACATTTCGCGGGCAATGCGCGGAACTGTGCGGCAAGGACCACGGCTACATGCCCATCGTCGTCGAGGTCGTTGCTCCTGATGCGTACCAGGCATGGGTCGACACCCGTAAAGATGGCGGCGCTCAGGTCGCGCAGCTGGAGAACTAGGGTATGACTACTGCAGTGGCAGACGCGCACGACTCGCACGATGATCACGGTCCGGCCAAGGGTCTGGGTCGCTGGCTGTTTACGACCAATCACAAAGACATAGGGACGTTATACCTCGTCTTTAGTCTGATAATGTTTTTCGTGGGCGGCGCGATGGCGCTCGTCATTCGTTCGGAGCTGATGCATCCGGGACTGCAATTCGTGCATCCGGAATTTTTCAACCAGATGACAACGATGCATGCGCTTGTCATGGTTTTTGGCGCGGTCATGCCCGCCTTCGTTGGCCTCGCCAACTGGATGATTCCGATGATGATCGGTGCGCCCGACATGGCGTTGCCGCGCATGAACAATTGGTCGTTCTGGATCCTTCCGGTCGCGTTCGGCATCCTGATATCGACGCTTTTCATGCCGGGTGGCGCACCGGCCAGCGGCTGGACGATGTATCCGCCACTCGTGCTGCAAACAGGCGACGCATTTCCGTTCCTGATTTTCTCGGTCCATCTCATGGGCCTTAGCTCAATCATGGGCGCGATCAACATCATCGTAACGATTTTGAACATGCGCGCACCAGACATGTGGCTCTTGAAAATGCCGATGTTCGTCTGGACCTGGTTGATTACGGCCTATTTGTTGATTGCCGTCATGCCTGTTCTTGCCGGCGCCGTTACGATGTTGTTAACCGACCAGTTCTTCGGCACGAGCTTTTTCCTTGCCGCCGGCGGTGGTGACCCGGTTATGTTCCAGCACATCTTCTGGTTCTTCGGCCACCCGGAGGTCTACATCATGATCCTGCCGGCTTTTGGCGTCGTCTCGGAAATCATCCCGACGTTTTCGAGAAAGCCGCTTTTTGGCCACGACTCGATGGTCTACGCTGCTTCCTGTATCGCGTTCCTGTCGTTCATCGTCTGGGCGCATCACATGTTTACGGTTGGCATGCCGCTCTCCGGGCAGCTGTTCTTCATGTTCTCCACGATGCTCATTGCCGTTCCAACCGGCGTGAAAATATTCAACTGGGTCGCAACCATGTGGCGCGGGGCAATGACGTTCGAGACACCAATGCTGTTTTCGCTCGCTTTCGTCTTCTTGTTCACGATCGGTGGATTTTCCGGATTGATGCTGGCTGTCGCGCCGGCCGATATTCAGTATCACGATACCTATTTTGTTGTGGCACATTTCCATTACGTCCTTGTTCCGGGATCGATATTCGCGATCATGGCGGCGGCGTATTACTGGCTGCCGAAGTGGACCGGTTACATGTACAACGAAACGGCCGGCAAACTGCATTTCTGGTTGTCAACGATCTTCGTCAACCTGACGTTCTTCCCGATGCACTTCCTCGGTCTGGCGGGTATGCCGCGACGCATTCCTGATTACTCGACCCAGTTTGCCGACTTCAATACGATGGCAAGCGTCGGTGCGATTGGTTTTGGTTTGTCGCAGCTAGTATTCGTCTATGTATTGTTGACGTCGAAGAAGGGCGTCACGGCGACAGCCCGCGTCTGGGAGGCGCCCAAGGGTCTCGAATGGACTGTGCCATCGCCTGCGCCGTATCACACATTTGACACACCGCCGATAGCGCGCGTTAAGCAAGAAGCGTTCGAGTGACTACCGACGACGCGCAAAGACGCAGGAATATCCGCCGCACGGCCCTGATCATCACCGGCATCGCGGTTTCATTCTATCTGGGCTTTATCCTGATGGGCGTGCTGCGCGCTTAGGCCATGAACGAACGGCAACCAAACATTTCGAATCGGTCACTGACGGCCAGGTTGCTGGTTTTCGCCGCCGGCATGTTCGCGTTCGGATTTCTGGTCTTGCCGCCGCTTTACGATGTGTTCTGCGACATCACAGGTTTTGGCGGCCGCACTAACACAACCGCCTTAGCCGCGGTTGAAGCGCCTGACCTGACACGCACGATACGCATCGAGTTCGTGACAACGGTCAATGAGTATGCTCCCTGGACATTTGCTGCTGACGTGGACAGCATGGAAGTCCATCCGGGCAAGATGTATTTCGCAACCTTCTCGGCCACGAACCTGTCCGCAAACCACCTGGTCGGACAGGCTGTACCGAGCGTTGCCCCGGTGTCGGCGAACGAACACTTCAAGAAGATTGAGTGTTTTTGTTTTACAAGTCAGCAGTTCGCCGCTAACGAAGAGCGGACACTGCCTCTGCAGTTCATTGTGGATCCGGAGTTGCCCGATTACGTCGACACTATAACGCTGTCGTATACCCTGTTTGATACCGCGCCCGTGGCTGCAAGCAGCGCGCATTAAGCCAAATCGAGAGTAAACATGTCTCACGCAGATGATCATTATTACGTCCCACATGGCAGTCACTGGCCAATCGTCGGCTCTATCGGCCTGCTGTTTCTCATGGTGGGCGTTTCGACCTGGCTGAACGGCGCCGAGGCCGGCTTCTGGGTCATGCTGACGGGCGTCGCCGTCGTCGTTTTCATGCTGATCGGCTGGTTCACTACCGTTATCGGTGAGAGTCAGGGCGGCCTTTACAACGCCCAGGTCGACAAGTCGTTCCGCATGGGAATGTTCTGGTTCATCTTCTCCGAAGTCATGTTTTTCGCAGCGTTTTTCGGCGCACTGTTTTATGCAAGAAACATGTCGATTCCCTGGCTCGGCGGCTCCAGCAATAACTTCTTCACTAACCTGCTTCTTTGGGAAGGTTACGAGAGTACCTGGCCAACCAATGGCCCGGGAGATGTCGGTGGTGAATTCGAGGTAATGCCACCGTTCGGCCTGCCACTGATCAATACCGCAATCCTGCTAACCAGTAGCGTGACCGTCACCATCGCGCACCATTCATTGCTTGCGGGCAAGCGCGGCATACTGACAACCTTCCTTGCGCTGACATTTATCCTTGGCTTCGCCTTCGTGTTCCTGCAGGCCGCAGAGTACGTCGAGGCCTATGAGCACATGAACCTGAAGTTGACGACCGGTATCTACGGGTCAACGTTCTTCATGCTGACCGGGTTTCACGGCATGCACGTTACGATTGGCGCAATCATGCTGACAATTATCTGGCTACGGGTCGTAAAGGGGCACTTTACGCCTGACAAACACTTCGCGTTTGAGGCTGTTGCCTGGTACTGGCATTTCGTTGACGTCGTCTGGATCGGTCTCTACGTATTCGTCTACTGGATATGACCCTACGGCACGATCCAACCCATCTTATACGAAACAACAAGCAACAGAACGAGGGTAATCGAAAGGGCGACGCGGACTTTCAGCGCGTTGAGCAGCCGCGGTGAGTTCGGGTGGTCCTTGTCCTTGGCCAGGAAAAACAGCCCGGAAAACAGGGCGATGACAATCGCTGCAAGCAGTACAAAGACGACGACCTTCATTACAGGCCCTCAAGTAGACGACAACACAGTATAACGTGAACAAACAGCTTAAGAGAAAATTGCTTGGTTGGTTGCCGTATGTGATCGGCGCAATACTCGTTGTGCAGTTTCTGGCGCTTGGCGTTTGGCAAATTGATCGCGGCCTCGACAAACGCGCCGAGAAACAGGCTTTCGATTCGCAAGCCGGATTCGCGGCCTGGTCGGACGGCATGGACGTTCGCTCGTTTCAGAGGCTCAAGGCGACAGGTCACTTCGATAGCGCCCATCAGTTCCTGCTCGAAAACATCATCATCAACAGCCGCTACGGCTACTATGTGCTCACACCGCTTGTGCTCGCCGAGGGCCAGCCGGTACTCATGATCAATCGCGGCTGGCTTGAACGAAGCGCTCAGGATTTCGACTCGCTGGCGATCGAACTCGGCACCTCGCGCACCACGGTTCGGGGGCGTGCCGGATCGCTACCGAAAGCCGGTTACCGCATGGGCGAGGCCATCACTCCGGATTCGGCCTGGCCACAGCGTGCCGTTTATCCAACGCTCGAAGATCTCGCGCGGGCGCTCGGCCGCGAGGTGCAACCGTTTGTGTTGTTGTTGGACCCGGAGGACGGGCATGGTTTTTTCCGTCATTGGGTGCCCGAAGAGATGGGGCCGGGCAGACACTTCGCCTACGCGCTACAGTGGTTCGCGATGGGCATCGTACTCGCCGCCCTCCTGATCTGGAATTTCCGCAAGCGCGGTCTGGAATCGTGACGGCGCCGAACCAGAGGAAGGCACGCCTGCAATTCGTATTGATTGCGGCCGTTTTCGTGGGACCCCTGCTCATTGCCGCATGGCTGTATTTTCAGGGCGCCGCGCTGCAACCCGGTGGTCGCACGAATCATGGCGCTTTGCTGGAGCCCATCATTAATCTGGGCGAAGAACTGCCGGGCTCCGAGATTCACGGACACTACGAAGACAGCTGGCTGTTGGTATATCAATACGCCGGACTGTGTGAAGAAACCTGCCGGAACGCCCTGTACACAATTCGCCAGTCGCGGCTTATGCTCGGCAAGGAAATGAGCCGGCTGCAGCGCGTCTTGTTGCACGGCGATAGCGCGCCCGATACAGTGTTTCTTGCTGAGGAACACCACGGTCTGATTACGATAGAGGACGGCAGCCTTAATCGCCTGCTGAATAAGAAAAAGCCCGCAGATCTCCCGGCAGGTGGTTACTTTCTGATCGATCCGCTCGGAAACCTCATGATGTATTTTCGGCCGGATCTGGACCCGGCCGACATGGTCGATGACATCAAACACCTGTTGAAGCTGTCGCGAATCGGCTAACGAGTAGAGACTTGAATACGAACGTAGAGACATACACGGACTGGCGTGACTACTACGAGCTGACGAAACCGCGCGTCGTCATGTTGATCGTATTCACGGCGGTTGTTGGCATGTTTCTCTCGGTGCCGGGTTGGCCCGCCCTTACAGCATTGGTTTTCGGCACGCTCGGCATTGGTCTCGCAGCGTCATCGGCTGCCGTGTTCAATCACGTACTCGATGCACGCACTGACATCCTGATGATGCGCACTCGCGGCCGGCCGTTGCCGCAAGGCAAGCTCACCGAGAAAGCTGCCCTGAGTTTCGCCTCCGTGCTTTGCGTGATTGCGATGATTCTGCTTTGGTTTCTCGTCAATCCCCTGACCGCGGTTCTAACATTTTCATCATTGATCGGTTATGCCGTCGTCTACACGGTGTTTCTGAAACGCGCCACACCGCAGAACATTGTCATCGGTGGCGCGGCCGGTGCAGCTCCGCCGCTGTTGGGCTGGACCGCCGTGACCGGCGAGATTCACAGCAGTGCACTGCTGCTATTCCTGATCATTTTCGTCTGGACGCCACCGCACTTCTGGGCGCTGGCGATCGCCAGAAAAGAAGAGTATGAGAAAGTTGGCATCCCGATGCTGCCCGTGACGCACGGCGAGCGGTATACGCGGCTCAACATTCTTCTCTATACGATTCTGCTCGTGTTGATCACGATCATTCCGTACTTAACGGGCATGAGTGGTCTCATCTATCTGTCGACCGCGGTAGTGCTCGATGCGGTATTCCTTTATTACGCAATCCAGATGTGGCGTATGCCCGAGGATCTCGCGTTGCCGATGCGCACCTTCAAATACTCGATCACCTACCTCGGCATCCTGTTTGCCGCACTGCTTGTCGATCATTACTTCCTGTTGCAACTCAGCTTCTAGGCAGATGCGCGGAAATTGCCGATTGGATCCTTGCTCCGCCAATAAGTAGTTATACACTCGGGTCCATTGTGAGTACCGCCGAACAAAACCTGGCCTTTGAGCGACTTGTGCGGCCGCACTTCGATCGCCTGTACCGCCTTGCGTGGCGCCTGACCGGCGCCAAACCCGAGGCCGAAGACCTGTTCCAGGAGCTGCTGATCAAGGCATTCGGCAAGCTTGACGATCTCGTGGAAATCGACGAGCCCGGCTCGTGGTTGTGCCGGGTCATGTACAACCTGTTCATCGACGAGCAACGTCGCTTCGCACGGCGCCGCATGCACACGGTCGAGGAGGGGCAGCTTGCCGGTGACGGACTCGAAGGCTTGCCTGGCGCGGACAGCCCTTTGCTGAACAACGAACGTCTGGAAAAGTTGCAGCGCCTCGACAAGGCCCTGGCGCAGCTCAGCGACGAACATCGTATTGTCGTCCTGCTACATGATACGGAAGGCTATAAGATGATTGAAATTCAAGAGCTTACGGGCGTTCCGGTGGGTACGGTCAAATCCCGGCTGCACCGCGCAAGAAGCAGATTACGTGAAATCTTGCTCGCCGACGGAACCATTTCCTGATGTCTCACGTGTAAGGGATCAAGCAGGACAAAATCATGCAAAACGACGACATCAACAAGCAGGATCAGGAGATCCTCGAACTCTTAAAGGACTATCCGATGCCCGCAGCCGCCGCAGGATTCTACGAGCAGGCACTGGTGCGAGCCACGCACGAAGGCTCACGCCGGCAGCGTAATCGATGGTTACTGACAGGTTTCGGCGCAGCGGTTGCCGCAACGATTGCCGTGTGGATGGTCGGCGGCATGTTGCTTACGAGCCCGCAGCCACCCGATGCAGGTGCGGCGATACCGGGTGTTACGATTGCGCTCGCAGAGCCCCAAACGGTCAACCTCGTATTTGCATCGGCAACGGCCCTGGACTCGGCAATCCTGACGGTATCGCTTCCCGATGGCATCGAACTCAACGGCTTTCCGGGACAACGTGAGATTACCTGGGAGACGAGCCTTAATGAGGGTCGCAACCTGTTGCCGCTGACGCTGGTCGCAGTGAAGCCCACGGGCGGTGAACTGCTGGCTCACCTCGAACATGATGATCGTGATCGAACCTTTCGGTTGCGAGTGGACGTAATTTAGGAAATTACCGGAACGGACTTCCGGTGTACATGAATGGAGTAATGCCATGAAACAGTTCAACGTATTTATCGCAACGCTGGTACTGACGTGCTTCGCATTCATACCCACGACGGTTCTTGCCAAAGGTTTGGACGATCTCGAAGTAACGATGGAGGTCATCGATACCGTCGCCGGTGTTGATGATGCTATCTCTGAGATGCGCGGCCCTGAGGGCGATGGCATCGAGGGTGGCAGCGCTGACTTCGATGACGATCGCAACAACGAATCGGACGGTGATCGTGAAGATGGTGGCGACGGTGTCGAGCTCGAAGACGAACATGAAGAAGATGGATCTGATCGTGACGAGCCAGAAAACCTCGGTGAAGGTGATGGCGAAGCCGGTGAATTCGATGACGATTCCGACCTGGGTTTCGATGACGACGGCAACGAAGTCGAGGACGAGGAAGATGCGTTCGAGCACGACAGAGATTTCGACGAGGAAGACCTTGACGAAGAAGGCGACTTCAACGACGAGGAAGGCGAAGAGGTCGACGACGACGAGTACGACGAGGAAGACGAGGAAGACGAGGAAGACGAGGAAGACGACGATGACATGTCTGATGATGACATGTCTGATGACTCTGGCGACGATGTCAGCGACGACAACGTCTGAGCCATTCGCAAGCTCATAACCGGACCGCGCTGCGCGATATCCGGCCGAATCCCGCGCCAGCTTCCAGCTTGCTCGGGAGATTTGGAAGAAATCCCCCCGGGCCAGCTTCCAGCTCGCTCGGGAGATTTGGAAGAAATCCCCCCGGGCCAGCTTCCAGCTCGCTCGGGAGATTTGGAAGAAATCCCCCCGATTGGTGCCCATTGGGGGGGATTTTCTTGCGCCACGTCATAGTTTTTGTGGGCGCAATGCCGGTAACCTAGCCATCTGACATAACTCCCACATAACACCGACCACCTCGAGCTTGGGCCATTCTCGTGATACGTGAAACGACAAGATGCCGAAAATCCCACGGCGCGATGGCGCTGGTGGCGGTTTTGTTGTGCCTGACCCCTGTATTGCCGGCCGTCGCGATGACGGCTTACGAGGCATTCGAGGACGGTAATCGACTGTATCGCGACGACTTGTATTGGGCCGCATTGCTGCGCTATCGACAGGCCAGAGAGGCCGGCATGGACACCGCATTGTTGCATTACAATTCCGGTGTGGCGCATTACCGAGCCCAGCAGCATATTCGCGCGCGCACCTCTTTGCTCAAAGCCACCCAGTCATCGGACTTGCGGGTACTTTCGCACTACAACCTCGGGCTCAACGCCTATGCCGCCGGTGATGTCGACGACGCGCTTAACTGGTTTCGTCAGGCACGAGACCAGGAAGAGAATGCGAAAATCCGCAAGCTCGCGATGATCGCGATCGCAAGACTGCAAACAGAAAGGAATGCGGAGAACCCAATCGTCGTGCGCGCCGAAAAGCGCCGCGGCAAGAGGCCATTTACAAACTTCGATCTAACGGGCCACGTCGGCTTTGGCACCGATGACAACGTCTTCCGCGCTCCGGATCAGCCTTACATCGACTTTGCCGACCCGGCCTTGCCACTTGTCACGCCCGAGATCATGTCGGGTACGTTCCTGCCGGTCGACTTTCGCGCCAAGTACTCTGTGAACAGCCTCGAGAACGAGTCCTTCTTCGGTCAGTACCGACTATCCGGACGGTACTACACGGACAAAGAACTAAAGGATGCCAACGAATTGAGCCACGAATTGCGTTTTGGCAGTGAATTCGATCGCCGTGAAGAAAATCGCATCCGTCGTGTCTACAGCGCATTTACGGTCGCGCAGCATGACGAGACCTACTTCGATCCCGATGACGGCACACCTCGCACCTTTGGGGTCGCGGGCGAACCGATCGACGAGCGCCTGGATTACGTGCGTTATGGTCCTGAGCTCTCAATGTTGCAAGGTTTCGAGAAATTTTCGTTCGGCTTGCGGATCAAGGGTCAATTGTGGGACTACGAGGAGACCGGCCTAGTCCCCGAATACGATCATGAGTACTTCCGCTTCGGTGGCAATTTCCAGTACAAGTTCACGGCGACTTCCCTGCTGCGGTTGACCGTAGACAAATACAGCCGCCGCTATAGCGACCGGCCGTCTTTCGACCTCAATGGCCAGCAGCTGATCAACAACCCGAGCCTGCGTTACGACTACCTCGAATTTGGCGTACTGGCGCGGCAACGCATCACTGACAATATGTGGTTCGGCTTTGGCTACAAGAGCACCGATCGCACCGACCGTTATCTCGGTTACAACGATTACACCCGCGACAGCTACAGTTTCGAGTTTCACTGGTCTCCGGGCAGACGATTCGAACTTGACCTGATCGGTAATTACCGCATTTACGATTACCCGAACGCCTTCGCTTTCCACAACCCGGTCGCGGGTCCGAAAACGCTGGAAACGGCCGACGGTGAGTTTGTCGCCAGCTATCGGTTGATCAAGCATCTGAGCCTCGTTGCCGAGATCGAGTACCGCGAGGTGGTATCAACCGACACACGCATCCAGTACGATCGTAGCTGGTACTCAATTGGAGTCGTTTGGCAACAATAGGCGCGATGCCCAGCGCATGCGTTGTTTGCTAAGATGGCGCGCTTTCCTTAGAGCGGCTTTGCTCCACTGATGGACGTCACCCCGATCCTCGAATCCCTGAACGACGCGCAGCGTCAGGCTGTCACTGCGCCGGCCGAGCCAACGCTTGTCATTGCCGGTGCCGGCAGCGGCAAGACACGTGTGCTTGTGCATCGGGCCGCGTGGCTGATTGACGTCGAAGGTGTCTCGCCGCAAAGCCTGCTGGCTGTTACTTTCACGAACAAAGCTGCTGCTGAAATGCGGGGCCGTATCGAAGCGTTACTCGGCATGCCCGTCAATCACCTCTGGATCGGCACATTTCATGGCCTCGCGCATCGGCTGCTGCGCCGTCATTGGCGTGAGGCCGGGTTGCCACAGAATTTTCAGATCATCGATTCGGATGATCAACTACGGCTGATCAAGCGCCTTCTCAAGAACCTCGAGATTGACGATGGCCGTTGGGTACCGCGGGAGATTCAGTACTTTATCAACGCGCAGAAAGACGAGGGTCTGCGGCCGCAGCACCTCGACGACGATGGCGACCCGAATCGCCGGCAGATGATCGCGCTGTACAAGTCCTATCAGGAAGTCTGCGAACGCGGCGGCCTTGTCGACTTTGCCGAGCTGTTATTGCGCGCACATGAACTGTGGCGTGACAACGCAGAACTCCTGCAACATTATCGTCGCCGTTTTCAGCACCTGCTCGTTGACGAGTTTCAGGATACCAATGCCATTCAGTACGCCTGGCTGCGACTGCTCGCCGGCGACACAGGTATACCGTTTGTCGTTGGCGATGACGATCAGTCTATCTATCGTTGGCGTGGCGCGCGCGTCGAGCACATTCACCGTTTTCAAAAAGACTTCCCGGGCACTGCTGTCGTCAAGCTCGAGCAGAACTACCGCTCAACCGCGACGATACTGAATGCGGCGAATGCCGTCATTGCGAACAACCAGTCTCGAATGGGCAAGAACCTCTGGACCGAGGGTGCCGAGGGTGAGCCCATCAGGGTCTATGCGGCATATAACGAACGCGATGAATCGGATTTTGTGATCGGGCGCTTACGTGACTGGATCGATCAAGGCAACCTGCGCGCTGATGCCGCTGTTTTGTATCGGTCGAACGCGCAGTCGCGGGTGCTTGAAGAAGGCCTGATTAATGCAGGCATTCCATACCGCGTCTATGGCGGCCTGCGGTTCTTCGAGCGTGCGGAAATCAAGGATGCGCTGGCTTATTTGCGCCTGATCTCCCATCGTGACGACGATTCGTCATTTGAGCGCATCGTCAATCGCCCGACACGAGGAATCGGTGCACGCACGGTTGAGATCATGCGCTCTTATGCACGCGCCAACAGTTGTCCGATGTGGCGCGCGGCCGGCGCCGTTGCCAGTGACGAGCTCAATGGGCGCGCTGCAAACGCTGTTCTCGCCTTCTTGAACCTGATCGAGAAAATGGCGCGCGAGGTTGCGGGACTCGACTTGCAGGTACAGGTTGATCACGTCATCTATGCAAGCGGTCTGATCGACTTCTTTAAAAAGGACAAAGGCGAGAAAGGTGAAACGCGTGTCGAGAACCTGCTCGAGCTGGTCAGTGCGGCGAAAAGTTTCGAGCCCGACCCTGCGGAGGAGATGTCACCTCTCGACGAGTTTCTGTCGCACGCGGCCCTCGAAGCAGGAGAGGGGCAGGCGGACGCGTGGGAAGACTGCGTGCAGCTGATGACGATGCACTCAGCCAAGGGCCTCGAGTTTCCCCTCGTGTTTATGTCGGGCATGGAAGATGGCCTGTTTCCACATCAGCGCTCGATCGCTGACCCGAACGGCCTCGAGGAGGAACGGCGGCTTTGCTACGTCGGCATTACGCGCGCGAAACAGACGCTGTATGTGAGCTACGCGGAACAGCGCCGTCTGCATGGCATGGATAACTTTTCGCAGCCGTCCCGGTTCATTGCCGAGATTCCCGAGGAGCACATTGAGGAGATTCGGCCACGTGTGCAGGTGTCACGGCCTATGCGCTCACCAGGTCGCAGCGTGAAGTCCACTGCACCGGGCGCGGAAATCGGCGTTCGCCTCGGCCAGCGCGTCCGGCATGGCAAGTTTGGTGACGGGGTGATACTCAATTGCGAGGGTCAGGGTGCACACGCAAGAGTTGAAGTCAATTTTGAGACGGCGGGCACAAAATGGCTCGTTCTAAGCTATGCAAATCTCGATCTGATGTAAACTATTAACCTTGAGGCGGCGTGGTTCGCTGCGCTCTGAGGCCCGACAAGAACAATGAAAATTCTCATTCTCGGTGCGGGGCAGGTTGGCTCATCAGCCGCATATCACCTGTCGCGCGAAGAGGCCAACGAAGTCACCGTTGTCGACAGACGTCCCGACGTGTTGCGTGAGTTACAGGACCGTCTCGATATCCGAACCGTCGTCGGCCATGCGGCCTCTCCTGAAGTGCTCGATCGTGCCGGCGCAAACGACGCCGATATCGTCGTAGCGCTGACCGACACCGACGAAACCAACATGGTCGCCTGTCAGGTGGCCTACACCCTGTTTCATACGCCGACCAAGATCGCCCGCATTCGCTCGGCTGAGTACATGAACGCCAAGGACCTGTTTACGCAAGACGCAATCCCGGTGGACGTACGCATTAGTCCCGAACAGCTGGTCTGTGAGTACGTCGAACAGCTAATTCTGTACCCGGGCGCATCGCAGGTTCTGGATTTTGCCGATGGCCGCGTCCGCCTCGTCGGCGCCCGGGCTGATCGCGATGGCCTGCTCGTCGGCCAGCGCATCGCGACACTCAAGGAGCATGTTCCGAACACCGAGGGCCGCATTGCGGCGATTTACCGCCATGGCAAGGCACTGCTTCCCGAAGGCGACACGGTAATTCAGGAAGATGATGAGGTGTTCTTCATCGCCGACCGCAAAGACATCCGGGTCTTCATGAGTGAGATGCGACGTCTCGAAGATCCGGTGCGTCGGGTAGTGATCGCAGGTGGCGGCAACATTGGCTTGCGTCTCGCCCTGGCACTGGAGCAGACCAACCAGGTCAAACTCATCGAACGGGACCAAAAACGCGCAAGGCGCATCTCCGAGCAACTCAACAAGGCTATTGTCCTTGTCGGCGATGCCGCTGACGAGGAGCTGCTTCTCGAAGAGAATATCGACAATGTTGACGTGTTCTGCGCGCTGACGAATTCTGAAGAAGCCAACATCCTCAGCTCGATGCTTGCGAAGCGACTTGGCTCACACAAGGTGATGGCATTGATCAATCGTGCTTCCTATGTCGATCTCGTAGAGGCCGGTAGTATCGACATTGCTATTTCGCCGCAACAGGTAACGATAGGCTCTCTTCTGGCTCACGTACGCCGCGGCGACGTCGTTAAGGTGCACTCATTACGGCGCGGCGCAGCAGAGGCCATCGAAGCGATCGCACACGGTAGCGAAGCGGAGTCAAAAGTCGTCGGTCGCAAGATCGAAGACATCGGCTTGCCGAAGGGTGCTGCAATTGTCGCGCTGGTCCGCGACGGCCAGGTCATCATCGCTCATCATGACACCGTTATCGATACCGATGATCACGTCATCCTGTTCCTGACAGACCGGCGCAAAATCGAGAAACTGGAGAAACTGTTCCAGGTCGGCGTATCTTTCGTCTAAGCCGTTGCTAACACGATGAACTGGGCAGTAGTACAACGAATCCTCGGGCTGCTGCTCATGATGTTCAGCCTGACGATGTTGCCGCCGATCATAATCGCAATGATCTTCGAAGAGCAGTCGTGGCTGCCGTTCGTTGAAGGTTTCGGTCTTACGCTCGCAGCCGGCCTGATTTGCTGGTTACCTGTGCACCGCTCGCGTAAAGATCTGCGATTGCGTGATGGGTTTCTGGTAGTCGCCGCATTCTGGACCGTTTTGGGCACATTCGGAGCGGCGCCGCTGTTGTTCGCCGATTCGATAACGATGTCGGTAACCGACGCCATTTTCGAGTCGATGTCCGGACTGACAACAACCGGAGCGACCGTCCTTACCGGTCTTGATGACCTGCCAAAATCGATCCTGTATTACCGCCAGCAACTTCAGTGGCTTGGCGGCATGGGCATCATCGTATTAGCTGTCGCCGTATTACCGATGCTGGGCGTGGGTGGCATGCAGCTGTATCGGGCTGAAACGCCCGGTCCGGTCAAAGACACGAAGCTGACACCGCGCATCACTGAGACGGCAAAAGCACTCTGGTACGTGTACCTTGCCTTCACAATAAGCTGCGCGGCCGGCTATCTGGCTGCCGGCATGGGTTGGTTCGACGCGTTGTGCCACGCATTTTCCACGGTGGCAATCGGCGGGTTCTCCACACACGACATGAGTATCGGCTACTTTGATAGCACCGCTATCGACCTTGTTGCTGTTGTCTTTATGTTTGCGGCCGGAATTAACTTCTCGCTGCATTTTTTCGCGTGGCGCTACGTGTCCATCAAACACTACTCGCTCGACCCGGAGTTTCGCACTTATACACTGATTCTGCTCGTTCTTTCCGTGCTGGTGATTGCCAGCTTGTTTCAACATGGAAGCTACAGCACGGCAGGAGATACGATTATCAATGGGCTTTTCCAGGCCGTGTCGATTGCCACCACTACGGGTTTTACGACAGCCAACTACGCGTTGTGGCCAGCGGCGCTACCGGTTCTGCTGATCTTCGCGAGCTTCATCGGCGGCTGTGCCGGCTCGACAGCTGGCGGTATCAAGGTTATCCGCTGTCTTCTGATCTACAAGCAGGGGGTTCGTGAAATCGTCCGGCTTATCCATCCGAGCGCCGCGATCCCCATCAAACTCGGCAACAAAGCTGTTCAATACCGCGTCGTAGATGCTGTGTGGGGGTTCTTTTCGGTATACATGGTCGTATTCAGCGTCATGCTTGTCGCGATGATGGCGACCGGGCTTGACCAGGTAACGGCTTTCTCTGCTGTTGCTGCAACGCTAAACAACCTCGGCCCCGGGCTTGGCGACGTCGCTTCCGGCTTCATGTCCTTGTCTGATACCGCGAAATGGATCGCTATCGCTGGCATGCTGCTCGGCCGCCTCGAGATCTTTACGCTACTCGTCCTCATTACGCCCACGTTCTGGCGTCGCTGAGGCCGAACGTATGAGCGAACCGTCGGGCCCGGACGCGCCGCAGAACCTGTTTGACCGTATCAGTAGCGTAAGCGGCGAGATAACCGCCTGGCTCACGTTGATGATGGTCATCGTCACATCCGTTATCGTCGTGATGCGCTATGTGTTTGACGCTGGACTGATCTGGCTGCAGGAGTCAGTCGTCTGGATGCATGCGGTTGTGTTCATGGTGGGGGCGGCCTATACGTTATTGCACGAAGAACACGTGCGCGTCGATATCTTCTACCGCACTATGAGTGCGCGGCGGCGCGCAATGATTGATCTGCTCGGCGTCCTTGTGTTTCTGCTGCCACTTTGCTTCTTTCTTGCTTTTAAGGCGTATGACTTTGCGGCTGTTTCGTGGTCGATTCACGAGTCATCGCGTGAACCTGGTGGTTTACCCTATCCACTGATACCGGTCCTGAAATCGATCGTGATCGTTATGCCGATTGTCGTTGCGTCACAAGGCATTTCTCTGCTGCTGCGATCTATCGCGGCGATACGGCAAGAATAGCGATGGAGTGGGTAGCGCTGCTGCTGTTCCTGTCGGTAATAGTCGTATTACTTGCTGGATTTCCTGTTGCATTTACGCTCGGTGGCACCGCGCTAATATTTGCCGGTGTCGGCGTCCTGACCGGCAACTTCACCGAGGCGCTGCTCTCGAGCCTGCCGAACCGCGTGTTCGGAATCATGACCAATGAGACACTTGTTGCCGTGCCATTGTTCGTTTTCATGGGTGTCATGCTTGAGCGCGCGCGAATAGCCGAGGAGTTGCTGGAGACGCTAAGTGCGTTGTTCGGTTCGCTGCGCGGCGGACTCGGCATATCGGTTACCGTCGTCGGCATGCTGCTCGCAGCGAGTACGGGTATCGTGGGCGCGACTGTCGTTACTATGGGGCTGTTGTCGTTGCCAACGATGTTGCGGCGCGGTTACTCGCCGGAGATTTCAGCTGGCACAATCTGCGCCTCCGGCACGCTTGGTCAAATCATTCCGCCATCGATCATTCTCGTCATGCTCGGCGATGTCATGACCTCCGCCTATCAGCAGGCACAGCTCAAGATGGGTATCTTTTCGCCAAAAACAGTGTCCGTCGGCGACCTGTTCGCCGGCGCGCTCATACCTGGCTTGTTACTCGTCTTGCTCTACATTCTCTACATAATTGGCGTAGCCTTTTTCCGGCCGACCGAAATGCCCGCACACGTGAGGACCTCGGATGACAAGGTTTCGCACTGGCAAGTTCTTCAGGCGGTCCTTCCTCCGATACTCCTGATATTCGCTGTACTTGGCTCGATTTTAGCCGGGCTTGCGACGCCGACCGAAGCTGCTGGCGTCGGCGCGATGGGCGCACTGCTGCTTGCCGTGTTTCGCAGGCAGCTGAACCTCGAGAGATTGCAAGAAGTCATGCGAAGCACACTCAAGATCAGCAGCATGGTGTTCCTGATTCTGATTGGCGCGTCTGTCTTCTCTCTCGTCTTCCGTGGCTACGGTGGCGACGATGGTGTCCGCGCGATACTTGAGGCGTTACCCGGTGGCGTTATCGGCGCCGTTATCGTTGTGATGCTTGTGATGTTCTTGTTGGGCTTCGTGCTCGACTTTATTGAAATCACATTTGTCGTCGTGCCTATAGTCGGACCCGTCTTGCTTGCGATGGGCCTCGATCCCGTGTGGCTCGGCATCATGATCGCGATCAACCTGCAAACTTCTTTCCTGACGCCGCCGTTTGGCTTCGCCCTTTTTTACCTTCGCGGTGTTGCACCCCCCGGTGTTACGACGCAGCAAATTTACCGTGGTGCTATTCCGTTCGTCGCGATTCAGATTTTTGCGCTACTGCTGCTGGCAATTTTCCCCGACCTGGTAACGTGGTTGCCGAACAGGATTTACGGCGGTTAAGCTCCGTTCGCTTCTCGAACCGTGGTAAGGAACCAATAAATATTCACTTAGGACGATATGCAACAACATTAACCAGCGTCTCCTCCTTATCTTTGGCAACTTTTTTACCCAGTTTTTCCAGTATTCCGAGGTCCATACGACTCCACCACAAGTATGGCCGGGAAGTGCTTTCCGGGCGTGTGACAAAACCGCTCGCTTCCAGCAATTGTATGTACTCAACATCAGTTTTTTGAACATCCATTGGATGCCTGAAGAGTATTCTTATAGGCAGGGAATGAATATATTTTTTGCAGGATTCTGCAAACAGCAAGACTCCGCCTGGCCTGAGTACTCGATAAAATTCATTTGCGGCGCCCGGTTGATCAACAATATGATGAAACGTCTGGTGGCAAAATACCATGTCAACAGAAGCATCAGGCAGATCGATAGACGCTGCATTACTGACAATAAGTTGCACGTCGCTAACACAGGCTTCGGCTTTTTCCGCAGACCATTCCGCTGTTCTGGGGTCTACGTCCAGACCAATTATTCTCTCGGGGCGGAAGCGCTGATCCAGCATCAGCAGAGACTGACCATGACCAAAGCCAACATCAAGTATTGTTGGATAACGATCAGCTTTCGGCATCATGAGCGACTCAAGATCGTCCAGCGCGATCTTTAGCACCTGGTTCGTCCATGTATCCGTACCAAGAAACCATTGCCCAAAGGCAGATTCCTTTACCCAGTCTGGTCGAGCCGTTAGATGCTCTTCGATCATCATCTTGTGAGATTTCCCCGTTTCAACCAGGTGCTAATACGACCATATTATACGGTGCGCAGGACGCATATCTCGTGGTTGTCACGGAATGCATCTCATTCACAAGGTTGACGCACAGTTATCGGTCAAGACCAGACATCGCATCATCCGGTGTTCAGTGGTCTAGCTTTGTGGATGGGACCTGCCGAAGTAGCGCGAAATAGTCCGGCTGTACTCCGCGTACTGCTCGCCAAACACACGATACAGATGCTCTTCTTCCACAAGCAGCCTTTGGACTATCGCGCAGCGGGCGGCCAGCTTTGCTTCATAATTACACCCAACAACAGTGTGGCGACCACGGTGGCGATGCTGACCGGTATGTTCCCCTCCATTAGCAGAACGACCAGGGAAATCAAGAACGTAATTGCCACAATCGCAGCGCCAACAAATCTGGTTCTTGTAAACACCAAGAGTAGGCCACCGATCAGTTGTACTAATCCGTAAATGATGAGAATTGGGTTGGAGAAACCGTACTTGCCGAAGAAGTTAACGTCTTGCTGCATTAACAGTATCTTCGTGATGCCGGATGACACCGCCAACAAAATTAGTATTGCCAAAATTATTGTAGAAACAGCCTTCATTTTTGTGCCTTTATCTTATGGTTTCCTCACTCGGCACTCGATCGTCTGTGTGACCGCTTTGGGTCATTTCCAGCCTGTCACCATCCTATCAGCTCAATGACAGCTATCTGGTGTAAAGCGGACGCTCAGCAATGCGCCAATTCGCGGCGGTTTGGCGCCAACTTCTTGCTATCTCCACCGTGTCAGGTGTCAGTGGAGTCGATCCAGTGGCGCCGTGTAGATTCTCTCAAAAATCTCGATCATGCGATTTTCAATCTCAGCAAGAAAGTGATCAATGTCCGGAATCTGCCTGAACGTGCGAAAGCCTTTTTCCAGGAACTCCTGAAGTGCGCCGAACCCGGCCGCATGAGCGGGCGCTCTCATGGCGCGAAGGGTTATCCCAATCATTGGAATTTCGACGAGTGACCTGAGCGTCTTGCCCAGCCCGGTGATTAGATGGACGAGCTGCACACATTTCCCCAAGGAGCTGGCCTTGCGGCAGGCGACGCAATATTCATATTCTGTTATCTGGGCCGGGAGCTCGTTCCCGACCAACAGACATCGGCAGATCGCAATATTAATCTCCAGTACCCGGGCGTTCATCTCCGCCGCGCTGGCAATGGTCACAAGCGCGCCAAGCGGCAGTAACGTAGTAATGGCCGGAGCGGCACGCTCCAGATCGTGGTCGCGATTGCTGATGCCAATGCCGGCGAGGTCGCTCATAGTGAAATCAATCGCCTCCGCATAGCCGGTCTGGGCATACAAGTCGCCGAACAATGGAAGCAGGTAATCAAGCTGCCAATTCGTAAAGCGCTCGTAGCTTTTCCGAAGATGCGCATCATCCATGTATTCGACATGCAGTTCGTTACTTCGCCGGATTTGCCGCCGGAAATGGTTTGCCGCCGCTTTTTTCTCAGATAGGGGCATGCTGGATACTTGGCTTCATTTGCATAGAGTTTGATGCGATCGGCCGTAGCGGTAACGGGCTGATAGCAGACCTCTTGGTGTCAATCTACACCCAGCTTGGCGTGTCCGCTAACGGCCATTCGCACGATTGGAATCGTACCGAAAGATGAGGCGTCCGCTCAGGATCATTTGCTCCCATCCAACACTTTACGACCTCAATGTCCGCTTTGCGTCAAAAAGCAGACGTTATACTGTTTCGGAACACGTTAAGGGGATCTGCAGCATGGCAGGAGTCGAAGGGCGCGTCGCTTTCGTCACAGGCGGCGGACGAGGAATAGGGCGGGCGGCCGCAGAAATATTGGCGGCACGTGGTGCGCGGGTTATGTGCATCGCTCGAGGCCAGCAAGAATTGGCGGCAACAGGGCTGGAGTATTCGGTAGCAGATCTGGGAACCCAGGAGGGCTGTGCGCACGCCGTCGCTGACACCGAGCAACGTCTGGGTCCAATCGAGATTCTTGTTTGCAACCACGGTATCGGTTCAGCCCATGAGCGTGTCGTCTGGGAACAGGAGCCGGATATTTGGAGCGAGACGATGCGAGTCAATCTCGATGGGCCGTTCCATCTCTCGAGGCTGGCATTGCGAGGAATGGTGGAACGCCGTTACGGGCGCGTTGTCTACACGAGCTCTACTGCTGGCCTGGTCGCCGAATACGCTGGAAGCGCATATAACAGCTCCAAACACGGTTTGCTGGGGCTAATGCGCTCGGTCGCCCAGGACGGCGGAGCTTTTGGCATTACATCCAACGCCGTTTTGCCCGGCTGGGTACGGACTGAGATGGCCGAACGTTCGGCCCGCCAAGAGGCAAAGGATCGTCGAATCACGACCGAGCAGGTCTGGCAGGAACGAGCGGAGCTGTATCCGCCGGGCCGCGTTGCCACGACCCGGGAAGTGGCCGAGGTGATTGCATTCCTCGCAGCCGAGGAATCCAGCGGCATCAACGGCGAGGCAATCAGGGTTGCGCTTGGCAGCGTTTGGTAGCCCTTTAAAAGTGAGTGGGATACAACAAAGTGCGCAGCATCTTATTTAGCCTCGCGATTGTGCTCGCGGCCGCGGCCACCGCCGCAGAGCCGGGGTTCTCCGAGATTATTATCGCTGCCGGATTCCACGTGGAGCAACCGGTCCTCGCCGCAAGCTTGAGCGACGACAATGCCCGCCATGTCGTGCTGGCCGGGCGCGATGACGATCACCAGCAGCGACTCGCTGTCTATCGGGTTGACGGTGCCAACGAAGACAGCCCGCAGCCCATCCTTTCGCTGGCCCCCGGTGCCAACCTGATTGCGTACGACGTCGGTCGACTCGGTAATCGGGACGCCTTGTTCTTTATCGAGCCAGGACGAATCCTGCGCTACGACTTTACCCTCAACGGACTCGTCGCGGTTGTCGACATTCGGACGATCTATGGCCAGGACCGTGCTGGTGCGATTGTGCCAATCGATTTCTTTCGCGACATCAACCAGGACGACCGGGACGATCTGGTCGTGCCGGATACCGCAGGCTATCGGGTACGCCTGCAGCGGACGGACGGCAGCCTTGGAGACGAAATTCTGCTGCGGGAAAGCAGTAGCATGACCGTGTCGAGCGGCATCGTCAGCTTCGAGAGCCGGCCGCTCGTCAGCGGCAACATGAACTTCGACGCTTTGACTGACCTCGCTGTCTGGCGAGGTGATTCGTTACGCGTCTATGCGCAACTGCCCGGCGCGCGATTCGAGGGTCGGCCGCAAGTCGTGCCGCTGGGTTTGGATCTGCTTTCCGAAGCCGAGATGCGCACACTGCAAAACAACCGTGGTGCAGTCGATCAGAGGGAACTCACTGAAAAGCGCATCTGGTCGATCGAAGACCTGAATGACGACCAGCTGCCTGACATCCTGACCGAGTCCACATTTAGCGAGGGCGTGTTCGACAAGCGCAATGAATTTGGCCTGCATCTGGGGCGGATGGACGGTGATCGGCTCGTATACCGGGAGACAGAGGATGCGCAACTTGCCTCTGAGGGTCTGCAATTCGGCCTTATCGGTACAGATATCGACGGCGACGGCAAGAAGGATCTGGTCGTGAGGAAAGTACGCCTGACCTTCGGTCGGGTCATCAGGGCGCTGCTGTCCGGTAATGTGTCATTACAGCTGCACTTTTTTAAGATGACGGCCGACGATAACTACTCAGACAGCGCCGACTATGTCGCCAAGACCAATGTCCGCTTCAGCGTCACGAGCGGCCAGGTGGATATTCCGGCGATCGAAGTCGCAGACTTTGACGGCGACGGGCGGAAAGATCTCGTGATGCAAACCGGCCGCAACCGCTTGAGTTTCTATCATGGTGTCGCGACGGAACATCTATTCAGCAAGGACGAAGTCGATATGGACGTCATATTGCCGCGTAACGGCGCTCTGGTTGCCGCTGAAGACATCGACGGCAACGGCAATGCTGATCTGATCATTCGTTATAACGCGGCGGACGGCAATGATTCAGCACATACCGTGCGCCTCTTGCTTGCAATCCAGTAACGCATGTTTTCGCAATCACCGTGGTAAGGCGGGCGCGGAGAGTCCTGTCAGAAACGTCCGCAGCCCTTCAACATAGGTGCGCTCGTCTACGAGGAATGCATCATTGTGAGTGCCGCGAATCGTCAGTAGCGTCCGGGGTTCATTCGCAGCTGCAAAGACTGCTTCGCCGTGGTGGAACGGGATGATTTCATCGTCTCGACTGTGAACCACCAGTACGGGGCAGCGAACGTCCCGCACATGATCGCGTGTCGCATGCCTGAGGCGGCTCAACCAGCGCGCCGGGAGCCATGGATAGAGCTCCTGGGCAATGTCCGGAACTGACGAGAAGGAAGATTCCACGATAAGTGCCAAGGGTCGATGCCGGGCCGCTAGTCGTGACGCAACAGAGGCGCCGAGTGAGCGGCCGAAAATTATGATATCGCTGGCGACTACACCGCGACTCTCGATGAGATACCGCCACGCCGCATCAGCATCGCGATAGATCCCGTTCTCCGTAGTTCGGCCTTCACTCTGACCGTAGCCCCGGTAGTCGATAATCAATACTGATAAGCCCAGCTCCCGGAACTGCCCGATCGAGTCGAGACGATGTGAGATATTTCCGGCATTGCCGTGAAAGAACAACAGTACTTGCGAGGATCGGCCGGCGATGTACCAGCCATGCAGTGTCACTCCGTCGGTAGTTTCGATCGAGACATCCTGATAGTCCATGCCAGCGTCGGCCGGCGTCATGGTCAACGTTCGCCCGGGTACTCCTGAAAGATAGAGCATGCGCCCCTGCATCAAATACACGATGACGACGAGCAGGGCGTAACAGGCGGCGGCGGCGAGAATGAATTTCAGCATGACGCTCTGTTGTTGTGTTACGGGCGGCGATCAAGCCTAACGGGCTTACAGCGGTACGACCTGACTATAAATCGCGTGTCCTGAGGTACGCAAACTCGGTGACGCGCTGATTCCGCGTCGACTTTTCCATATACGCGTAGTACGACTTCTGAATCTTGTCCCACATTGGATCGGTTGCAGCCGTTTCCCGCACAATGTCGTGTGTGATTGACTTCAGCAACCGCAAGACGTCGTCGGGAAATGGCCGAACTTCAACGTCTGGATCATCAACTAATTGCTGTAGCGCAAACGCATTGCCGTGCGTGTACTCCGCCATCATGTCAGTAGTAATCGCCTGACAGGAGATCTCGACGATCGCCTGCAAATCTGCCGGCAGAGATGCCCACGCGGCGGTGTTGATCATGCATTCAAGACCGGCACCCGGCTCCTGCCATCCCGGGTAATAGTAGTACTTCGCGGCCTTATGCAGACCAAACGATACGTCGTTATACGGGCCGACCCACTCAGTCGCATCGATGGCGCCGGTTTGCAATGACGTAAAGATTTCGGACCCGGGCATTGTCACCGGTGTCGCGCCGGCGCGTCGGATGACTTCGCCGCCGAGACCCGGGATACGCATTTTGAGGCCTTTGAGGTCGTCAACGGAATTGATTTCTCGATTAAACCAGCCACCCATCTGCACGCCAGTGTTGCCACACGGAAAGGGAATGATGTTGAACGGTTCGTACAATTCGCGCCATAGCTCGAGACCGCCGCCATAATAAAACCAACCGTTTAGTTCCAGATAATTCAGACCGAAAGGCACGGCCGTAAAAAACTGTGCGGCATCAACTTTGCCCTTGTGGTAGTACGACGCATCGTGCCCCATCTCGACGGTGCCGCGACTCACCGCATCAAATGCCTCGAAAGCCGGCACGAGCTCGCCGCCACCATAAACCTTGATCTTGAGCCGCCCGTTGGATGCCGACTCGATGCGCTCTGCGAGGTTCTCAACCGCCATGCCAAGACCCGGGTACTTCGGCGGCCACGATGTCACGCAAGACCATTCGAACGTCTCAGCTGACTGTCCGGTACCGCTTGCGCAATCGGTCTTCTCGCCTGCACATGAGGCAGCACCGACCGCAGCGGCCAACCCACCGACAAACTGTCTTCTTTTCATTATCTTCCCTGTCCGGCGTACAAGCGCCTAAGTGTATTGGCTGGGAGGCCTGAAGCCAACGCAGCATATTCAGGCGAACAGATCCCACTTTCGATAAATTATTGCGGCGAGCCGTGGATCATTATCCCACTATCATAGTTATTGTCTGTTTGTGGGAATATCATATCTTTTCTCGTCGCAAGTTGGGTAAGGGTGGGGGTTTCTTGCGAAGCGGGCCCTGATCTCGCGACCAGGGCCCGTACCGTCCATGGTTTGGCCGGGGCTGCTGCCCCGACAGGCTATCCGTAGCGCCTCAAATCTTCGCATCTGCGCCTCTTCGCTATGGATATTCGTATCTCGTTGATGCATTAATAAAGGCCTCGTTTGTGTCGATAGTCTGGAAAACAACGAAATAATGATTGCTTTGCTGCAACGCGTCACCGAGGCCGCCGTCTGCGTGGGCAATACCACGGTCGGCGAAATAGGCCGCGGGCTGCTGGTGCTGGTTGCGGTGCACCGCGATGACAAAGAACAAGACATCGCCAGGCTCGCAGAGCGGATCCTTTCCTACCGTGTGTTTCCAGACGGCGAGGACCGCATGAACCGCAGTGTGGTGGACGAGCGCTTTGGATTACTGCTGGTGCCACAATTCACCCTGGCCGCAGACACCAAAAAGGGCACTCGCGCCAGCTTCACGAAGGCGGCAGCTCCGGAGATGGGCGAGGCCTATTTCGAGCGTCTGGTTAGCGCCTGCCGCGAGCGGCTTGAGGTGGTTGAAACCGGGCAATTCGGTGCCAATATGCAGATAAGGCTCACAAATGACGGTCCCGTGACATTCTGGCTCGAAACCTGAACGGGTATCGCTGTGTGACGCCGGCACGGTATTGTCCGGCCTTTGGCGTTATCATGGCCTTGAAGAGAGTTTGCGGGGCGGCGCCCCAGGAGTTTTGAGATGTTATCAGGCATAAGCTGGCCACAATTACTGATCGTGCTGGTCATTGTGCTCGCCATATTTGGCACCAAACGCTTTCGCTCGCTCGGTTCCGATCTCGGCAATGCCGTCAAAGGGTTTCGTTCAGCAATGACCGATGCTGAGGAGGTAAAAGACCAGCTCAGTGATAATAAAGGCGAAGACGCCAACTTTGACAACACGCCGGTCGAAGAGAACCACAAAGACGCATAAGTCGACTGCCAACCATGTCCGGAGTCGGCTCTTCCGAACTTATTATCCTGCTACTGATTGGGCTCATTGTGCTTGGGCCCAGGCGTTTACCGCAGATCGCAAATCAGCTCGGCAGCTGGATTGGTCAGGCCAGGCGCATGACCCGCGCCATGAGGCGGCAACTCGAAGCAGAGCTGAACTTCGATGACGACAACAAGATCACGCGGCCCGGGATTGCGCCGCCGCCAACCGTCTCTGCAACACCCGACCCGGCCGATCCGGACTACGACCTGGATGAACCCGAGGCACACATCCCGAACGATGACGACGCATTTTCGCCGTTGCACGATGAAGTAAGCGACGACGTATCGGCCGAGGAAAGCGGCGGCGACGAGAAGCGCGCGTGAGCGCCGACGACGACAAACAGGAACAAGACCTCGCCGAAGGGACGTTGCTTTCGCACCTGATCGAGCTGCGTAGCCGGCTTATCAAAATTGCCGCCGCAGTCATCATTCTGTTCGCGGCGTTGATACCATTTGCACAGCGAATATTCGAGGTTGTTTCCAAACCGCTGGTCGAAGTTCTTCCCGGCCAACAAATGATCGCGACAGCTGTCGCATCACCGCTGTTGACGCCGTTCAAACTGACTTTTTTCGTCGCGCTGTTTATTGCGATGCCTGTCATTCTTTATCAGGTTTGGGCGTTCGTTGCCCCAGGCTTGTATAAGAAAGAAAAGCACTTCGCGTTTCCGCTGCTCGCCTCGAGCATCTTGCTTTTCTATGCTGGCGTCGCGTTCGCGTACTTCGTCGTTTTTCCGCTTGTGTTCGGCTTTTTCACGGCGATAACGCCGCCCGGCGTCGAGATGATGACTGATATCTCGGCGTACCTCGATTTCATCACGACGATCGTGCTCGCGTTCGGTATCGCGTTCGAAGTACCGATTGCAACTGTGCTAATCGTATGGACGGGGCTGACGACGACGGAAAAGCTCGGCAAAGCACGCCCCTACGTTTTTTTGATGGCGTTTGTCGTTGGCATGCTGCTGACGCCGCCAGACATAATCAGCCAGACGCTGCTTGCCGTCCCGGTGTACCTGCTCTACGAAGCCGGCCTTATCATGTCGCGTGTATTTGGCAAGAAACAAGAAGACGCAGAGGTTGTCGCTACAGATAGCCAGTAAAAGCCGCGTCAAGTAGCAAGTTACGTGCGAAATAGTGTTTAATGCGTAGCCCGACCCGCATTCAAGCTGCGGCACCAGGCTATAGCCGGGGGAAATAATAATGACTGAATCGGTTGCCGCGCCTGCGGAAGACTGGTCAAGCGAAGACGAACTTTTCGGCCACCCAAAAGGCCTGTACGTCTGTTTCACGACCGAACTATGGGAGCGCTTTTCATTCTACGGAATGAAATACCTGCTGCTGCTGTATTTGACGAAATACCATTTATTCAGTGACGAGATGGGTCTCGACGTTCTCGGCTCGTATGCTGGTCTGGTCTATGCGCTACCGGTCATTGGCGGCCTGATCGCTGACCGCTACCTTGGCATGCGGAAATCGGTGCTGTTCGGCGGCATTAGTCTGTCGCTCGGACATATATTGATGGCCGTTGAAGGCTTCAAGGCGATCAACTACCCGGCCGGCACGGTGCTGACTGAAAGTTTGACGCTCGCGAGCGGCGAAGTGCTGGCGGCAGGCACGATGCTATCGGAGGCGCTGACCTTTCGGGACACCGCGGCGCTCAACGTTTTCTACTTCGCACTTGCGCTGATCGTCATGGGCGTCGGCTATCTGAAACCGAACATCTCGACGATCGTCGGCAAGCTCTATTCGAAAGATGACCCACGGCGCGATTCGGGCTTCACGATTTTCTACATGGGCATTAATATCGGCTCGTTCGTGGCCACACTATTGTGTGGCTGGCTTGGTGAAACATTTGGTTGGAAGTACGGCTTCGGCGCGGCCGGAATCGGCATGATCATTGGCCTTATCTCGTTTTCCTACGGCCAGAAATACCTGCGGGGACATGCCGAACCGTCTGATCCCGAGGCGCTCAAGCAAAAGGTATTCGGGCCAGTCAGTCGCGAGTGGTCTATTTATCTTCTTAGCCTGCCGGTACTCGGATTGCTGTGGCTGCTTGTGCAACATGAGCCTGTTGTTCTGATGACACAGAATATTTTCCTGATCACGGCGATCGTCAGTATCGTTCTTTATTCGATGGTCTATCGCAAGACAGAAGGCAGCAATACGCTTGCCTACACGTTTGCGGCGGTTGCCGTGGTAATCGGGATCTACGCCGTACTTGCAAATCTCGACCATCTGCCTGCATTTCTCCCGGGTGGTGCGCTGATAGCGGAGTACAGCGTCTACGCGGCGATAGTTCTCATTGTCGGTTTCATCATCTATGGCTTCTTGACGCATAACTCACCCGAGTTTGGCCGCACAGTCGTGCTGATGTTCCTGATCCTGACAACCGTCGTCTTCTGGGCGCTATTCGAACAGTCGGCCGGATCGATGACCTTGTTTGCTGATCGGGTCGTTGATCGCGAAGCTTTCGGTGTCACATTTACAGCTGCACAATTTGGCTCACTCAATGCCGGCTTCATAATGTTGCTCGCATTACCGTTCGCGGCCCTGTGGGTGTGGCTTGCCAAGCGCAACCTCGAACCAACGACGCCGATCAAATTCGGCCTCGGCATCATCCAGGCCGGCCTTGGCTTTGGTGCGTTAGTGTTCGGTGCGCAGTTCCCGGATGCGGCCGGCAAGATCTCAATGATCTGGCTCATCCTTGCTTACCTGCTGCATACAACGGGCGAATTGTGTTTGTCGCCGGTCGGCTTGTCCGCTGTAACCAAGCTGTCGATCGGGCGTGTCGTTGGCGTCAGCATGGGCACCTGGTTTCTCGCAACCGCGCTTTCCGAAACCGTCGCGACACGCCTTGGCAAGATGGCCGCCGTCGCCACGAGTGGTGGTGAGGTGACGGATTCGGCAGGTGCGTTGGCGACTTATACACAGCTCTTCGAATTCCTCATGTATGTGGGTGTCGGCGTAGGCGTGTTCGTACTGCTTGTGTCACCACTCTTGAGGCGAGGCATGCACGGCGTGCACTAACCTTTACAAAAGAACAGGTACCAACGATGAAAGACTTTGCAAAACTGTTTGCGACCTTCGTGCTCGCGATCGCCCTTACTGCGTGTTCGCAGCAGTCCACGGAAGAAGCGGCCGACGCCGTGCCGGCAGAAACCGCCGGAGAGTTCATTGCCCGCGTAAACACCGAATACAAAGACTGGTGGAGGGAACTGAACGCCGCAGGCTGGTTGCGCGCTACCTACATCAACGAAGACTCCGCCGTCGTCGATGCGCTGGCAAACGAACGTTACGCCGCGTGGCATAGCGGCATGGTCAAGAAAGCCCTCAAGTACGACGGTCAGGAGATGGCGCCCGAAACACGCCGCGCCCTCGATATTTTCAAGATGAGCGCGCTCCTGGTTGCGCCCGATGACGATGCGAAGCGCAAGGAGCAGGCGCAGATACTGACGGACCTCGGCGGCATGTACGGCGCCGGCACTTATTGCCGTAGCGACGACGACTGTCTGAGCCTCCCTGAACTGGAAGACATCATTGCGCAGAGCCGTGATTACGACAAACTTCTCGAGGCCTGGCAGGGCTGGCGGACGATCTCACCGCCGATGCGTGACAAGTACACGAGGTTCGCCGAGCTTGCCAACGAAGGGGCGAGAGAATTCGGCTATGCGGACATGGGCGACATGTGGCGCTCCTATTACGATATGAGCTCGGCTGAATTCACGACTGAAACGGCGCGCCTTTGGCAGCAGGTAGAGCCGCTTTACGAGGAGCTTCATTGCCATGTTCGCGCCAAACTCGGTGAGGTCTATGGCGAGGACAAGGTGCCGTTAGATGGACCGATTCCGGCGCACCTGCTCGGCAATATGTGGGCACAGCAATGGAGTTTTATCTACGACTTGCTCGAGCCGTATCCGGGCGTCTCGGATCTCGATGTGGACAGCACGCTCAAGACCAAGGATTACTCTCCACAGGAGATGGTTCGCTCGGCCGAGACTTTCTACGCATCCCTCGGCATGCGGCACCTCCCCGATACGTTCTGGGAGCGTTCGATGTTTTCCAAGCCGGCCGATCGTGATGTTGTCTGCCACGCCAGTGCTTGGAACCTGGACGGCGACGAAGACTTGCGCATCAAGATGTGCATTAAACAGACGTTCGATGAGCTGCGCACGATCTACCACGAGCTCGGCCACAACTATTACCAGTGGGCGTACAACCAGCAACCAATGCTGTTCCGGGACGGTGCACACGGTGGCTTCCACGAAGCCATCGGCGACACCGTCGTATTATCGATGACGCCAGAGTATCTGGTTGAGGTTGGGCTCGTCGCTAAAACCGAACAATCAAAAGAAGCGATCATAAACCGGCAAATGCAACAGGCATTGGACCGCATCGCGTTCCTGCCCTTTGGCAAGCTCATCGACGAATGGCGCTGGGGCGTCTTCTCCGGCGAGATTGCGCCGGCGGATTACAACAAGGCCTGGTGGGAATTGCGGCTTCGCTACCAGGGCATCGCGCCTCCGGTTCAGCGCACCGAAGCAAATTTTGATCCAGGGGCAAAGTATCACGTGCCCGGTAACGTCTCTTATACACGGTATTTCCTAGCACATGTCTTGATGTTCCAGTTCCACCGCACTTTGTGTGAGCTCGCCGAACACGAGGGTGACTTGCACGCATGCTCTGTTTTTGGAAGCAAGGAGGCGGGCGAACGTTTCCATGCAATGCTCGAGACCGGCGCCAGTGTGCCGTGGCAGGACACCCTCGAAAAGCTGACCGGTACACGCGAAATGGACGCGTCTGCGATCATCGATTACTTCGCGCCGCTAATGGCTTACCTCAAAGAACAAAACGAAGGCCGCAGCTGCGGCTGGTAGATTAAGAGAAAACGGGGAATCGCATGTCACAAGAAGAACAAGAACACACGGCAAATCACAGCGGTGGCTTTCTCGGCGCGGTAGAGCGCATTGGCAACAAGTTGCCCGACCCGGCGGTGCTGTTCATAGCCCTGCTGTTTGTCGTCTGGGTGCTGTCGTGGTGGCTGTCGTACTTCACGTACAGCTACATCGATCCGCGCTCCCAGGAACCGATCGTCATCATCAACCAGCTCACCGGCACGGCCTTTGCGACGTTCATGACCAAGTTCGTCACAAATTTCGTTCAGTTCGGCCCGGTCGGCACGGTGCTTGTCGCGATGCTCGGCATCGGCGTTGCAGAACATTCCGGGTTCATCACCACAGGCATCCGCGCTCTACTAAACGTCACGGCGAAGTGGCTGCTGACGCCGATGGTCATCGTCGTCGGCATCATGAGCCATTCCGCCGTCGACGCCGGCTATGTGCTTGTGATTCCGATTGGTGGCGTGATCTTTTACGCCGCCGGTAGACACCCGCTCGCTGGTATCGCAGCAGCGTTTGCGGGCGTATCCGGCGGTTTCTCGGCGAATTTCCTGCCGGCCGCGCTCGATCCGCTGCTGCAGGGTCTTACGCAGGGTGGTGCACAGCTGCTCGACCCGGCCATCGAGGTTAACACCCTCAACAACTACTTCTTCACGGCGATGTCGTCGTTCCTGATCGTCGGCCTCGGCTGGTGGATTACCGACAAGATCGTCGAGCCGCGCGTCAGCGACACGCCGATCGACGGTGACGCCGAGGACCTGCCCGAGCTTCACGACCTGAGGCCCGAGGAGCGCAAGGGCCTGCGGTGGGCATTGCTCGTCATGCTACTCGGCATCGTGATTCTTGCTGTTACGCTGGTGCCCGAGTCGTCGCCGTGGCGCGACGCGGAAGGCAAGCTTGTGACCTTCCAGGCACCGATCATGCAATCGATCGTCGCACTTATCTTCTTCCTGTTCCTGATCCCGGGCATGGTGTTCGGCTATGTCGCGGGCACGCTTAAGGGCATGAAAGACGTCATCCAGGGTATGACACACTCGATGCACCAGATGGCGTACTACCTCGTCATCATGTTTTTCATCGCGCAGTTTGTGTATGCGTTCGGCGCGTCGAACCTCGGCACACTGCTCGCGCTAGCGGGCGCCGAAGCACTCAAGAGCCTGGAGGAATATCCCTCGATCCTGATCGTCGGCATCGTGCTGCTGACCGGCTTTGTCAATCTGTTTGTCGGCTCGGCTAGTGGCAAGTGGGGCCTGCTCGCACCTATTTTTGTGCCAATGCTCATGACGCTCGGCGTCTCGCCGGACCTGACGCAGGCGGCGTATCGTGTTGGTGACTCGAGCACGAATATCATTACGCCGCTGATGCCGTATTTCCCGCTGGTCGTCGTTTACTGCCAGCGCTACGTGAAAGGCACCGGTATTGGCACATTGGCCGCGATGATGTTGCCGTATTCGCTGTGGTTCCTGGTTACCTGGACGATCTTCCTGTTGATATACTACGCAATCGGTATGCCGCTCGGATTTGGAGCCAGCTATACCTATCCGGCAAGTTAGCCCGTAGCCATGCAAGACTTCGAGAAACTCGGCGCCTTTTATCTCGGCAAGCGTTATGACACCGACAACGACGCGCTCACCGAAGAGCTGGTGTTGTATGACGCAAAGGATCTGACGACCCATGCCGTGATTATCGGCATGACCGGCTCCGGCAAGACCGGTCTTGGCATCGGCATTCTCGAAGAGGCCGCTCTCGACCATATCCCGGTCATTGCGATTGACCCGAAAGGGGACATGGGCAACCTGCTGCTCACATTCCCGCAGCTGCGGGCTGAGGACTTTCGCCCGTGGGTCAACGCCCGCGCCGCGACCGACAAAGGACAAACGCCTGACCAGTATGCGAGCGCCCAGGCAGCACTATGGAAGAAGGGGCTGGGCCAGTGGGGCCAGACCGGCAAGCGCATCGAGCAGCTGCGCAAGAATGTCGACCTCGCAATCTATACGCCCGGCAGCAACGCCGGCTTACCGGTATCGGTGCTGCAGTCCTTTGCTGCGCCGGCCGCGACACTGATTGACGACGTCGACCTGTATCGCGAGCGCGTGCAGGCCACAGCGACCGGCATTCTGACCTTGCTGGATATTGACGCGGATCCTGTCGCAAGCCGGGAGCATATCCTGATTTCACGCCTGCTCGATCATGCCTGGCGTGATGGTCGTGACCTCGATGTCGAGAGCTTGATTGCCGAGATTCAGGACCCGCCGATTACCAAGGTCGGCGTTATGACCCTCGACTCGTTTTTTCCTGCGAAAGATCGCTTCGCACTGGCGATGCGTCTCAACAACCTGCTTGCAGCACCCGGATTCGAGTCATGGATGGAGGGCGAAGCACTCAATTCGAAAAACCTTTTGTATAACGCCGCAGGCAAACCGAGGATCTCTGTCATGTCCATTGCGCACCTGGACGATGCGCAACGCATGTTTTTCGTGTCGATGTTGCTGAATGACCTGATCGGATGGATGCGTGCGCAACAAGGCACGTCGAGCCTGCGCGCAATTCTCTACATGGACGAGATTTTCGGCTACATGCCGCCTGTTGCCAATCCGCCTTCCAAGAAGTTGTTCCTGACCCTGCTGAAACAGGCGCGCGCTTACGGCCTGGGCCTTGTGCTTGCAACCCAGAACCCTGTTGACCTCGACTACAAGGGCCTGTCGAACACAGGCACCTGGTTTATTGGTCGATTACAGACCGAACGTGACAAAGCCAGGGTCATGGAGGGCCTCGAAGGGGCAAGCGATGGTGACTTCGACAAGCAAAAGATGGAGCGGACGCTTGCGGGCCTCGGCAAACGGCGCTTTTTGTTGCACAACGTCCATGAAGACGAAGCGGTCGTGTTCAATACGCGCTGGGTCTTGTCGTACCTGGCCGGACCACTGACCCGCGACAGCATCAAGGCGTTGATGTCGAAAGTTAAAGCAAAGGTTGGCGCTGCTCTGCAACAGGTGAGTAAACCAAAAACACTCAGCACTGACAGCGCGCCGTCTCTGCCGCCCGCTATCGAACAATTCTTCGTGCCCGGCGACGGCGATAACATCGTCTACCACCCAAGGCTTGTAGCGGCTGCGGACATTCTTTACAACAGCGCGCGATACCACATCGAGGATGAGCGCAGCTGCATTTACACGGTCGAGTTCGAAGAAGGGCCGGTAAGCGTCGACTGGGACAATAGCGAACCGATCGAGATAAGCGTAGACGATCTCCAAGAGGATGGTCTCGAAAACGCGTCCTATGCGGACTGCCCACAATCTGCGGCGGTAGCCAAAAGTTATACGGGCTGGAGCAGAGACTTCAAACGCTGGATTCGACAGAACGAATCGATCTCCCTGTACCGCAGCAAGCGATTCAAGCTCTCATCAGAAGCCGGAGAGACCGAAGGTGATTTTCGTGCCAGGTTGCAGACTGTTGCGAATGAAAAGCGCGATCAGGCGGTAGCAAAGCTCCGCAAGCGTTATGCAACCAAGGCAACAACGCTGGAAAATCGTTTGTTGCGTGCACAGCAGGCGATAGATCGCGAAACGCAGCAAGCCTCGAAGAAGAAACTCGATACCGCCATCTCTTTCGGTACTGCCATTCTGGGCGCAGTATTAGGGCGCAAAAAACTGTCGAGCACCTCGGCGACGAGAATCGGCAGCGCAATTAAGACCGCAGGCGGCGCACGCAAGGAAACTGCAGACATCAAGCGCGCTGAGGAGACCGCACGCAAAGTTAAAGCTGATCTCGAGGCGCTGAATCGCGATCTCGAAAAAGAGGTTGCGGCACTCGACACCGCCTTCGATGCACAGACTGAAGAACTTGATGAAATCGTGGTGCGGGCCAAGAGCACTGATATTCACGTGCCATTGGTGGGTCTGGCCTGGATGCCGTATCAGGCCGATGAGAAAGGGCGGTTACGCCCGGCCTGGAGCTAGTCCCCGACGCAGGCTCCCGCGTAAGCCTTGACCACTTCGGCGTTGTCGAGCTGACATTCATTATCGTACGTAATGCCGTCCAGACCACAAACTGGCGCATAGACTCGCGGGCAGTTTCGACCCTGTCCCTCGCACATGCCTGCATAGTCGATGCGCACACCACGGCGCTCCGCCTGACAGGCATTGCTGTACGTCAGGCCATCTGCCGCACAAACCGGCACAAACACGGTGGGGCAAGGACGCACATCGCAGATGCCTTCCGTAAACGCCACCACGCCGTTTTTCTCCGCATGGCAGGCGTTCTCGTAGGTCGTAAGGTCGTCGCCGCAGACCGGCGCAAAAACCTTGGGGCAGTTATCAACGTCGCAGGCTCCCTTGCGTTGTACCGGAACACGCTCCACGTCGGCTTCGCAGCGATTCAAATAAGTGCGACCATTCATTCCGCATACCGGCTCTTCCACCCTCGGGCAACCGTTGGCGGTACATGCGCCGAGCCCCGCGACCTGCACGCCCGTCAAGCCGGCAAAGCACTCATTGATATAAGTGTTGCCGTCAATGCCGCAAACCGGATCGAACGTTTCACTGCAACCTGACTCACCGCTCTGACACATGCCCCTGCTTGCAACCTCTACCCCGGCAAGGCCCGCAACACACGCATTACTGTAGGTCTGGCCATCGCCACCGCACACAGGGTCATATTCTTGTGTGCAAGCGCTCTCGGCAATCTCTTCAAGATCTGCCGCATCGTCACTCTGTGCCAGCAACAGATAAGCATCCAATTCACTCGCGCCAGCTGAAGCTGCATGCGCGAGAATCGTTATCAAGAAGCCAGCCTGAATTGCAGTGAGTATTGTTCGCATTGTAATTGCTATCGTAATTCGTGGGGTGATTAGAGCACTTTCATCAGATCCGGTTCAATTGCATTGCAATCAGCTCGCTAATTGTTACCAACTCGAATCCTTCCTGGCGTAGCTTCGGGAGTTCGCGTTCGAGCACCTCCAGAGTTTCCGGAAATGGATGGCCAATAGCAACGGCCGTGCCACGCTTGCGAGCCATTTTTTTCAGGCGCTTGAACTCGCGCGCAACCGCGTCGACAGTTTGTTCATGATCGAGAAACACATCTCGTTTGGTCGCTATCACACCCACCTCGGCTGCGACTTGCAGCGCGACACTCTCGTGCGTTGTGTAGCTGTCTATGAAGAACAAGTCTTCGCGTGAGCCTATTTCTGCCATAAGCCATCCCATGTGTCCCGGATGGCGGGTCAGAAGACTACCCCGATGGCTGCTGACGCCAACCGCGAATGGCACCGTCGCGATCGCATTGGCAAAGGTCGTACGAAACGTCGCCCGGCTCATGTCGAGCATCATCGCACCCGGCTCCATCCCGCCTTTGTGGTCAACGGCTTCCAGTGGCAGGTGCAGCAGCACCTCCTTGCCATGCTCGTGCGCGATCCGGGCAAGTCGCTGCCCGCTTGGCGTTCCCGGAAGAACGGCGAATGCGAGTGGGCCAGGCAGCTCTATGGCACGACGACCCGCCTCGAGTTGGTAGCCAAGATCATCAATGATGATTGCGATACGCGGCGGGGGTTCGGCAGCGCCTTGCGCTACCAGCAGCGTTGCCGCTGCTGCAAGCAAGAACCGGCAGATGGTCATAGCGCCTTGCTATGCATTACCTGTTGACGTTGCAGGCGCTCGACCGCCTCTACCAGCTGCACATCCTGCTCGCGGTCCACGACGCCCGACAGACTGAGATCCGGAAAGCCGGGAGTGTCTTCGACATACACGTCGGGATTGATGCCGGTTTCATGAATAGAGTCTCCGGACGGCGTGTAATAACGTGACGTTGTGAGCTTTATTGCACGACCCTTTGACAGTGGCATTACGGTTTGTACGAGCCCCTTGCCAAACGTCGCCGTGCCAACGACAACGGCGCGGCCGTGATCCTGTAATGCGCCGGCAACGATCTCCGACGCCGACGCGGAACCGCTGTTAACCAGCACTATCATCTCGGCTCCATCGAGTACATCACCGCGGTGCGCAGAACGCCGGAATCGTGCGTCCGCCGTACGCCCTTCAGCGGAGACGATGACACCTGAATCGAGAAACAGGTCGGATACATCGACAGCTGCGTCGAGCACTCCGCCCGGATTGTTACGCAGATCGAGGACCAGGCCGTCGAGCATACCTTCATTGTCGTCTTGCATCGCGTCGATCGCCCGACTCAGCTCGCGCGCTGTCGTCTCGCTGAATTGGTTGACGCGGACGTACCCGTATGAGGGGCCAAGTATCTCGTGGTACACGCTGGCCACGCGAATAACCTCGCGCCGCATCTCGTGCAGAATCGCCTCACCGTCACGTAATACTGTGATGCTGATTCGTGATCCGGCCCGTCCGCGCATGCGGCCGATGGTTTCCTGTAGATTGCTCGGCTCGACGGCCGCGCCATCAACCGCAATGATCTCGTCGCCGCTGCGCATTCCTGATCGCGCCGCAGGCGAGCCCGCCATCGGCGTGATGACCTGAATGCGTCCACCTTTCTCATTTACTTCGATTCCGACACCCGTGTAGCTGCCGGTCGTACTTATTCGGATATCGCGGTATTCATCCGCGTCAAGATATTGGGAGTGTGCGTCGAGGTCGCTGACCATGCCGCGGATAGCATTCTCGAGTAACTCGCTGTCGTCGATCGGCTCGACATAATCACGCTTGACGCGCTGCATGACTTCCGCAAACAGTCGCGCCTGCTCCCACGCCAACTCCTCACTATCAAGCGGCTGCCGATTGGCCATCAAGCCACCGCTGAATGACAGGCTCAAGCCCATCACGGTACCAACGACCACAACCAGAATCACTCTGGTTTTCAATAACATGCATGTCTCCTGGCGCCCCCGATCACGGCTCAAGGCCGTGCAGGGCTTCCGACCATAGCATAGCGTCCGGATAGCGCCTATATGCTCCTGTCACGTTTTCACTGCCCTGGGCGGCGTGTGACCCACTGCCGTGGGTTCACAGGTTGTGCGCCGCGACGCAACTCGAAATAGAGGCTCGATTGTGTTTGGCCACCGCTGTCTCCCACGGTCGCGATGACGTCGCCCGGCGCAACCCAGTCGCCATTGTTCTTGAGGATCGTTTCGTTATAGCCATACAACGTCATATAACTCTCGCCATGACTGACGATTACCAACAGGCCCAGGCCTGCCAGCCAATCGGCAAACACAACGCGACCGTGATACACGGCGCGGACTTCCCGTCCTCTCGGCGCCGCGAGCACGACAGCATTCCATTTCAATTGTCCGCCAGCACGTGGTTGCCCAAAATCATGCACCAGCGTTCCCACGACAGGCCATGTCAGCCGCCCTTTGTATTCGCTGAACGGCTCTTCCGCGCTAATTGGATAGTCAGACAATATACTTGTGAGTTCGGCGATGAGTCGCGACAGGTCTTTTTCCTGGGCCGCCAGCCGCTCAACCTCGCGGCCTTCGTCGGCGATCTTACCTTGCAGCGTTGCCAGCAATTGTTGCCGCTTCTCTTGTGCAAAATTGAGTTCAGTCAGCTCGGCGTAGCGTGCCTTGGCAAGGTCGGCGATTCGCGCCTCTTCAGCCGCAACCTGGCTGCGCAGGGTGACGAGCTCATGAATCGCCGACGTGACAGCCTCGATATTGTCAGCGCGATAGTCGTTGAAGTACCCGTAGTACGCCATGAGCCGCCCGAGCGTCGCTGGGTCGCGCTGATTCAGCAACAACTTGATTCTCTCCTGGCTGCCACTCATGTACGCCGCGCGGACCTGGTCTGCGAGCTCTCTTGACTCCTCGTCCAGCTGCGCTTCGCGGGTGGCAAGTTGCTCGTCGAGTTCCGCGCGGCGCTTTGTGCTGTATGCGCGCTCCCTCTCCAGCTCCTTGAGGCGGATCCGCTTCTCGGATATCGCGACTTCGGCATCTTGTAGCTCCGCTGTCACCTGATCCCGGGCCTGTGCACGGTCATCCATGCTGCGCTTTAGCTCGCTGATGCGATCGCGAACCTCCTCGAGCTCCTGTTCTTTGATTTTCGCGAGTTCGCCCTCAGAATTCTGCGCTTCCGCAGACATCGCCAGCGAAAGGGCGAAGAATAAGATGAGCTTGAGCGGTTTCATGATTCAGCAGTTTGGTATAATGCTCGCTTTGCCACAAGCCGGGCCTCTCTTCTCCAGCCTTTAAGCACATGGATAAATTCCTCGAATTCACGAGCGAGCATACTTTGTTGGTGCTCGCACTAATGATCAGTTTTTTTGTGCTGGTCTTTACCGAGCTGCGCCGCAAGGCGAGCGGGCTGGTGGCCGTCGACCCAACGGCTGCCGTTACATTGATCAACAATGACGCAACGGTCATCGACCTGCGCAGCCCCGAGTCGTACGCGCTCGGCCACATTGTCCACGCCAAGAACATTCCATTTGACGAACTCGATGCAGGGAAGGATAAGGTAGCCAAGCTCAAGAACAAGCCTATTGTGACAGTATGCGACAGCGGTATAACGTCAAACAAAGCTGTCGCAGCTTTGCGCAAATCAGGCTTCGAAAGTGTTTATGGTTTAAAGGGCGGCATGGCTGCCTGGAGCCAGGCCGGACTCCCGGTCGTGACAGGTAAAAAGACCAAGAGTAAAGGCAAGAAGTAAATTGTCCGAACACCGCTTGCCGGGTTTCGGCTCGACACGCACGCACTTTGATAGCGAATATTATTAGGAAATCAGCATGACAGACGAAAACAAAGTCGAAAACAAAGTCGAAAACAAAGACGAAGACCAAGCAAAAAAGCATATCGGCATTAACAAGATCTACCTTAAGGACTTCTCATTCGAGTCACCGCAAGCACCGGCTATTTTCAGGTCCGGCGAGTGGAAGCCGCAAACAAACCTCAATCTGCGCAGCAGCCATAATGACGTCGAGGGCGATCTTCACGAAGTGGTCTTGACCATTACGGTCGATGCCAAGGACGGCGATACGACATTGTTCCTTGTTGAAATCCAGCAATCCGGATTATTTGAGATTGCCGGTTACGGCAAGGAAGAGCTCAGCGCAATCGTTGGCAGTTTCTGCCCCAATGTTCTGTTCCCGTATGCGCGCGAATCGATTGCCGCCGTCATTCAAAAGGGTGGCTTTCCCGAGTTCGTGTTGCAACCCATCAACTTCGATGCGCTGTACCACCAGTCCCGCCAGCAAGCGGCTCAAGTCGAAGCCGAGGGCACGGAGAAGCACTAATAAGCACAGCGTCCGCACAGAAAATTGCCGTTGTCGGCGCCGGCTCCTGGGGGACGGCGCTGGCAGTGCAGCTTGCCCGCTGTGGGTGCGACGTGCGATTGGGGGGCGTGCTCGAGCTCGACCTGCTGGAAGTCATGGCGGTCGACCACGAAAACGCTCGCTATCTTCCCGGCGTCAGCTTCCCGCCGAACCTCATTGCATACCCCGACATCAAGGAGTGTCTCGACGGTGCGCGCGATATCCTCGTCGCGGTACCGAGCCACGGCTTGCGTGAAACACTAGACACGATTCACCCCTTGCTCGGGCCGCAGTCCCGGGTTTGCTGGGCGACCAAAGGATTTGAGCTGCACTCCGGCAAGCTACCGCACCAGGTGGCGGCCGAAGTGTTGGGCTCCGACCGGCCAATGGCCGTGCTATCCGGACCGACGTTCGCCAAGGAAGTCGGCGCTGGCCTGCCAACGGCGATGACCATTGCTGCCAACGACAATGAATTCGCGGCAGCGCTTGCCAAAGCACTGTCCAGCGACAAGTTCCGCGCCTACACGTCGGATGACATTGTCGGCGTAGAGGTTGGCGGTGCCGTCAAGAATGTACTGGCCATCGCCGCCGGCATGTCGGACGGCCTCGGCTTCGGCGCTAACACGCGAATTGCGCTGATTACCCGTGGGCTTGTGGAATTGAAGCGACTCGGCGTCGCGCTGGGCGCAAACCAGGAAACCTTCCTGGGGCTCGCCTGCATGGGCGACCTCGTATTGACCTGCACCGACAATCTGTCCCGGAACCGGCGTATGGGCCTCGCGCTCGCGAGCGGCATGTCGATTGAGGAAGCGAAACAGGAAATCCAGCAAGTCGTCGAAGGTGTCCTGGCTGCCGAAGCGGTCAAGGAAGTTGCCGACGAACTCGGCATCGAGATGCCCATTTGCAACCAGGTTTACCGAATACTCTACGACGGTACATCTCCGCGCGAAGCCGTCGGCGCGCTGATGAGCCGCGAACTCAAATCAGAGCATTAGAATCAGGCAGCCCGGATGAATGGAATTGCTCGGGTTCTATAGCTCCGACTGGCGAATTCGGCCACATGTTCTATCCTTAAGCAGACAAGGTAGACAAACAAGAGACCAGGGGAATCATCATGGATCGACGCAGGTTTTGCCGTACCGCGGTAGCAGCAAGTGTTGCCGCCGCAATTCCGCTGTTGCCCGGCTGTGATCGCAAGGCACCGGATGCGACACGGGCCGACACGAGTATTCGCGGCATCTCCCTCGATGGCGCCGAAATCGAACTCGAAAAGGCCGCCATCAAGGAGCTTGGTGAGAGCATGACCGGGCCCGTATTGCTGTCCAATCATCCCGAGTACGACAGTGCGCGCAAGATCTGGAACGGCATGCATGACCGGCGTCCGGCACTCATCGCTCGCTGCATGAACAGCGAAGACGTGAGCAATGCCATAACGTTTGCGCGTGAACGCGAAATGCTGACCGCGGTTCGCGGTGGTGGCCATAGCTGGCCCGGCAAATCAGTTGCTGACGACGGCATCATGATCGACTTGTCCCTGATGAACACCGTCGCAGCCGACCCTGAGACAAGCCGCGCGCACGCGCGTGGTGGCGCGCTGTTAAATGCGCTGGATGCGGCCGCACTCGAGCATGGTCTCGTAACGACGGCCGGTGTCGTATCGCACACGGGTGTCGGCGGCTTCACACTGGGGGGCGGTATGGGACGCCTCAACCGCAAGTATGGCCTGGCAGTCGACAATCTCCGCTCGGCTGAAATCGTCACCGCTGATGGGCAGATTCGCAGGGTCAGCGATGAGCAGGATGCCGATCTGTTCTGGGCAATTCGCGGCGGCGGCGGCAACTTTGGCGTCGTTACTGAATTCGAGTTCCAGCTACATCCATTCGAGCGCAATGTTTTGTCCGGCAGCATTATCTGGCCAGTCACTCAAGCCAGAGATGTGCTCGAGTTTTATGGCGAGTGGTACCAGGGCCTGTCTGACGAACTTTACGTTGGCCCCGCGATGGCCACGGGTTCGGATGGTGCGGGTGTCATTTTGATGGAGGTTGTCTACAACGGTGATCCCGCGGTAGGCGAGAAGGACCTCGAGCCGCTCAGAAAGATCGGCACGCCAATCGATGACAGCGTCAAGATGCAGGACTATATGGTCATGCAGACACAGGAAGACGCAGCGTTCGGCCATGGTGTCCGTTCCTACATCAAGAATGGCATGGTCAGCGAAATCACGCAGGGACTGGTCGATATGATGATCGAGTCCTACACCAACGATTCGCGCCTCGCCATGTTCACACACACCTTGGGCGGCGCGGCAAAGCGCGTCGGTGAGACGGACACCGCCTTCCCGCATCGCAATGCTGAAACGATGATCGGTGTCGGCGGCGGCTGGATGGATCCGGCTGATGACGAGTCCGCCATCGCGCTATCGCGGGAATGGTATTACAAGCTTGAGCCGTTCATGGGCGGTTACTACGACAATATTGATTTCGACGGCAACAAAGCGGCCGGAAACTATGGTCCGGCGTACGATCGCTTGCGCACAATCAAGGGTCAGTATGACCCGGGCAATTTGTTCCGGCTCAACAGCAACATCGAGCCCATTTGAACGAAGCACGCAGACCAAATAGTCCGCACCAACGTTGGCGCTGGTTGTTATAGGCGGTGGCACCTGCCTAGCTGCCGTCTTTGAATTCCAGCTGCCGCCAGGCCTCGTAGACGATCACGGCCGCAGCATTGGACAGATTCAGGCTGCGGCTGCCCTCGCGCATCGGCAACCTGAGCACGCGCCCGGCCGGCAGACCGTCAAGAATGTTCCGCGGCAAGCCGCGAGTTTCGGGCCCCAGCAGAAACGCATCGCCGGCCTTATAGGCCGGCGCATCATGTCGGCGGATGCCGTGTGTACTCAACGCGAAAACACGCGGCCGACCGAGCGCCATGAGGCACTCGTCGAGCGACTTGTGTGTCGTCACCCTGGCGAACTCCCGATAATCGAGGCCCGCTCGCCGAAGCTTCTTTTCCTCCAGGTCGAAACCGAGCGGCTCGATCAGGTGCAGCGCTACGCCGGTGTTTGCGCACAAGCGGATCACGTTGCCCGTATTGGGAGGGATTTCCGGTTCGTAGAGAATCAGGCTGAACATTGACGTAGAATGCCGCATCCAATGCCGGACTCACAAACAAATTCGCTGCACGTCGACTTCTGCGGCTTGTCGCTGGCTTCGCCGATTGTCCTATTGTCGGGTTGTGTCGGGTTTGGCGAGGAGTACACACGCGTCGAGGGTTTCTCAAACCGCGATGTAGGCGCCGTTGTGCTCAAGGGTACGACACTTGAGCCACGCCTGGGCAATCGGCCCCATCGCGTGTGTGAAACGCCGATGGGCATGCTCAATTCAATTGGCCTGCAGAATCCCGGCGTCGACAAGGTCGTCGACGAAATCCTTTTCGGCCTCGACTTCACCGAGACGCGCTTCATCGCCAATGTCTGTGGATCCACGATCGACGACTACGCAGCGGTTACGAAACGCTTTGACGATTCACCGATCGACGCAATAGAAATCAATATCTCGTGTCCGAACATCAAGGAAGGCGGTGTCCAGTTCGGCAACATCCCGGAAATGTCCGCCCGGGTTGTTGCGGCGTGCCGCGCTCAGACCAGCAAACCGCTTATTACGAAGCTCTCACCGAACCAGACTGACATACGCGAGAACGCTCGCCTCTGTATCGAAGCGGGCTCTGATGGCCTCGCAGTTATCAACACAGTGATGGGCATGGCGATCGATATCGAACAAAGAAAACCCGTTATTGGCAATGTGCGCGGCGGGCTGTCGGGGCCGGCCATCAAACCGATAGCGTTGCTCAAAACACAACAGGTCTATGAGGTGGCGAAAGCTCACGGTGTGCCAATCATCGGCCAGGGTGGCATTACAACGCCGCATGACGCGATCGAGTTTCTTATTGCCGGCGCATCAACCGTTGGCGTCGGCACGGCCCTCTTCTATGACCCGCTGGTATGCACCAAGATTAACGACGGCATTTCCGATTACCTCGAGCGGCACAAGATGAAGTCAGTGTCTGATCTCGTGGGCTCACTGCGGCTGTAGGAGGGTGGTGCTTCGTCGGAAGTAAAGCGCAGCGTAGCGAGCCATGAAGATGAAGTGCCGCCGGACTGCGGCCGCAGTGCGCTTTAGTCCATGTGCAGCGACTTCATCTTGCGCGCAAGTGTGTTTCGGCCCCAGCCGAGGAGCTTTGCCGCTTCCTGGCGATGGCCGTTTGTCTGGCTCATTGCGATCTGAATCAGTGTTTTTTCAAACTCGGGAAGGGCGGTATCAAGCAACGGTCCACCGTCTTGCACGCTGAGCTGCTTTTCTGCCCACGTCGCGAGACTGCGTGTCCATTCCTGCGCCGCGCGTTGCGAAGTCACGCTACCACCGAGGTCTGCCGGGATGTCTTCGTTTGTGATTACTGTGCCCGGCGCCGTGACCGTCAAACGTCTCGTTGCATTGACGAGCTGGCGCACGTTGCCTGGCCAGTCGTAATCCTGCAGTACATCAAGGGCATCCGCATCGATCGACTTGGCCGGTGCATCAAGCTCCTTGGCTGACTCTACAAGATAGTGGTTAAGCAATAACGGTATGTCGGCGCGGCGCTGGCGCAATGGCGGCGAATTGATTCGAATGACATTGAGCCGATGGTACAGGTCCTCGCGAAAACGCGACTCTTTGACGGCACGAGCAAGGTCCTGGTTGGTCGCCGCGATGACCCGCACGTCGACCTTGATTGAGCTCTGTCCGCCGACGCGATAGAACTCGCTTTCCGCGAGCACGCGCAACAACCGCGTTTGCAGCGCCGGCGACATGTCTCCGATTTCATCGAGGAACAGCGTGCCACCGTCTGCTTGCTCGAAACGGCCAATGCGCCGCGCATCCGCACCCGTAAATGCACCTTTCTCGTGTCCAAACAACTCGGACTCGAGCAGCTCCGCCGCGATCGCAGACGTGTTGAGGGCGACGAACGGTTTGTTGGCTCGTGGGCTGTGTTCATGCAGCGCCTGCGCAACAAGCTCCTTGCCCGTGCCCGATTCGCCGGTGATCAGAACGGTCATACTCGACCCGGCAAGCCGCCCAATCGACCGAAACACCTCCTGCATCGCCGGTGCCTGACCGATCAGCGAGCGAATTCCCTGCGTGCTTTGTTGCTCGCCGCTCGCGGCCTGCCCGTTTTGTCGTGCGGCCTTTCGAACGAGCTCCATTGCCTCGTCGATGTCAAACGGCTTCGGCAAATATTCGAATGCGCCGCCCTTGTATGCGGCGACCGCATTCTCGAGATCCGAGTGCGCTGTAATAATAATAATCGGCAGCTCCGGGCAACTCGTCCGCAGGCGCTCGAGCAAGGCAATGCCGCTCATGCCCGGCATGCGAACGTCGGTTATCAGGACATCCGGCTGACCATGCTCAATCGCCTCAAGAAGATGCTCGGCACGCTCGAACGTCCTGCCCTCCATATCCGCCTGTCGCAGTGCTTTTTCCAGCACCCAGCGAACCGACTGATCGTCATCGACCACCCAGACATTGAGTTGTCGTCCCGCCATCAGCTTTTCTCTGCCTGCTGTAACGGGATCCGGACCTGAAACACCGTTCTGCCAGGCCGGCTTTCGAATTCGATCAGGCCGCCGTGCCGGCTAAGCAGTTCTTGTGCTGCCGGAAGCCCGAGACCGGTGCCTTCCGGCCGGTTCGTAATCAACGGATAGAATACGGAGCCCTGCAACTCGAATGGGATGCCAGGTCCATCATCCTCAATTTCTATTGACGCGATAACGCGGTGTCTCGTGTCGCCGATAGTGAAGTTCGTGACGGCACGGGTCCGCAACGTAATCGTTCCCTGACCATCAAGTGCGGTCGCGGCATTTCTGACCAGATTAAGCAGTGCCTGCACCATGTGATCACGATCAAGGTCGATAAGCGGCAAGCCAGGGTCATAGTCACGCTTAAACAGCACGCTTTTCTGCCCTTCCGCTTCGATGAGGCGCACAACGTACTCGAGCAGCTCATGCACGTTCAGCGGTTGTTTGTTCGGTGGCCCCCCGGGTCCAAGCAAGGTGTCAACCAATCCGGCGAGTCGATCCGTCTCACTGATCACGACGTCGGTATATTCGGTGAGTTCGGCGTCGTGCAGTTGTTTCGCGAGCAGTTGTGCAGCGCCGCGAATGCCCCCGAGAGGGTTTTTTATTTCGTGTGCGAGCTGGCGAATCATTTGCCGGCCAGCACCATGTTGAATCAGAAGCGCATTCTCGCGACTGATTTTTGAACGCCGCGTGACGTCGGTCATTTCGACGAGCAGGGCGGCAGCGCCTGCATCCAGCGGTGATACACGACAGTCGACGACGCGTTCTTCGGCATAAACTTCGGTCCTTCCGAGCCGAATTTCGTTCGCGTAATGGTCGCCGGTCTCGATGACGCGACCAAGAATGTCGCGCAGTTCCGGTTCGTCATCAACGAGGCGCAACAACGACTCGCCTTTCGCGCGCTGCGCGCTGATACCAAGGATGTTTTCTGCGGCCGGGTTGAGGCCGACAATTAGCAGGCTTCTGTCGAGGAGAATGACACCTGAGCTAAGGTTGTCGAGAATGTGGCGCGATTGCCTGTCGCCGGCCGGGTCATCGCCAGGCGGCTGCAATGTGTTGCTGCTTTTTAGCGGCGGCCCGTTACCACCGTGCTTTGCTGCACATAAAAACGGTTCGGCCGACTGCGAATCATCAGCTTGCCCGTTTCGTCGATCACTTCCGCCTGGATGTTGTGCACACCGCGGAAGACCTCCTCGAGCTGAATGTTCGTGCCCGTCACCGTCCTTTGCTCGCCGTCGAAGTACAGGCGGACCTGATGGCCGCTCTGCAGACCCGGGCTCAGCGCCAGAGAGACGTTCAGTTTGCCCTCGATATTCCATAGTGTTTCTTCTGGGCCGGGGGATGCAACCGAGAGGCTCTCGTAACGGAATGGCTGATCAGTAGCCTGCTGGTCATCTGCGTTACTGGCCGGCGCTCTTTCCCGGTACAGCCGGGCGCCAGTATTGCGTGAGTACTCAGCCAAGTCGACCTGCTCTGCGCCTTCTTCAGGACGGTCGGAGTAATGGACAATGCCGTCCTCGTCAACCCAACGGTAGGCCTCTGCCAGGACTGACGCAGTCGCGAGCAGGCCGACAAGCAAGAAAAGTAGGCGCGTTTCCATCGAGTTAGCATAGCAATTAAGACCGGATCGGGGCTAGTGACCGGGCGACAAAATGCCGCCCGGTTCACACTTTTTGCCTTTACAGGCTGTAATACATGTCAAATTCGACCGGGTGGGTCGTCATTCTCAGCCTGGTGACGTTTTCTTCCTTGAGTTCGATATACGCATCGATCAGGTCATCGGAGAACACATCGCCGGCTTTTAGGAACTCCCGGTCCGCATCGAGCGACTCGAGCGCCTCATCGAGCGAGAACGCCACAAGCTTGAGTTCCTTCTCTTCCTCAGGCGGCAGGTCGTAAAGATCCTTGTCCATCGCGTCGCCCGGATGAATTTTGTTCAGGATGCCGTCGAGGCCGGCCATCAGCATCGCCGCGAACGCAAGGTACGGGTTCGCCATCGAGTCCGGGAAGCGAACCTCGATACGGCGCCCCTTCGGATTGGAGACGTACGGAATGCGAATCGACGCCGAGCGGTTACGTGCCGAGTACGCGAGAATGGTCGGCGCTTCGAAGCCTGGCACGAGGCGCTTGTAACTGTTCGTTGCCGGGTTCGTAAACGCGTTCAGTGCTTTCGCGTGCCTGATGATTCCGCCGATGTAAAACAGCGCGATCTCGGACAGGCCGCCGTAAAGGTCGCCCGAAAACAGGTTCTCGCCGCCTTTCGTCAGCGACTGATGCACGTGCATGCCGTTGCCGTTGTCGTTAACGAGCGGCTTCGGCATGAACGTCGAGGTCTTGCCGTAGACATGCGCCACGTTGTGCACGACGTATTTGAGTATCTGCACCTCGTCGGCCTTACGTACCAACGTGTTGAAAAGCGCGCCGATCTCGCACTGGCCGGCCGTTGCGACCTCATGGTGATGCACCTCGGTCTCGACACCCATGTCTTCTAGCGCCAGACACATTGCGCCACGAAGGTCATGCAGCGAATCAACCGGCGGTACCGGAAAGTAACCGCCTTTGACGGTTGGGCGATGGCCTGTGTTGCCTTCCTCGATGCTGCGATTCGTGTTCCAGGCGCCTTCATCGGAGTCGATTTTATAAAAACCGCCCTGCATTGAATCGTCCCAGGACACGTGATCGAAAACGAAGAATTCGTTCTCCGGGCCAAAAAACGCGGTATCTGCAATTCCCGTTGATTTCAGATACGCCTCAGCACGCTCCGCGAGTGAGCGGGGACAGCGATCGTAGCCGCGCATCGTAGCAGGCTCGATGACATTGCAACGCAAGTTGAGTTGCGTGTCGTCCGAAAACACATCGAGAACCGCTGACGCCGGATCGGGCAACAGGATCATGTCGGATTCATTGATACCCTTCCAGCCAGAGATCGACGAACCGTCGAACATCTTGCCGTCTTCAAACAGGTCTTCGTCGACTGTGTGAGCGGGCACGGTTACATGTTGTTCTTTGCCTTTCGTGTCCGTGAAACGAAAATCGACAAATTTGACCTCATTTTCTTTGATGAGGTCGAGTACCTCTTTGGGCTTCATGAATCTTTCCTCCAGTCTTTAAAGCACAATAAACGCCCGACGCGTTCGGGCCTGTTGATCCTGTATCTGCATGAAGCGTGCCAGAATAGTGCGCATCGTAAGTGATTGATTATACTGGTTTCTATCCTGCGTTGACTGAGAAGTGTGCACCATTATTGTGCAAGCTGCAATCTTTCTGCACCATCTTCGTGCGAGATGATATCCGCTAGAGCCGGGCCGCGATCGGGACATTTGCCATCTTCATGGCTCGCTGCGCTGCGCTTTACTTCCGATGACAAACGATCCCGCCCGCGGCCAGAGAATTCCACCCGAATCACGCTATTCCTGAACGCCCGAAACGAAGCCACGCCATTGCCGAAGTCCGATATACTCCGCGCCTTTGGTCCCGGTAAAACCGTAATGGCAAAGGAAAAACCGGTCACAGTGCTCAGCTTCCAGGACCTGATCCTCAAGCTGCAGCAGTACTGGGCGGAGCGCGGCTGCGTTGTCATGCAGCCCTACGACAAGGAGATGGGCGCGGGTACGTTTCATCCAGCGACATTCCTCAGGGCGATCGGGCCCGAGCCCTGGAGCGCTGCGTATGTTCAGCCGTCGCGCAGACCCACCGACGGCCGCTACGGCGACAACCCGTTTCGGTTGCAGCATTACTACCAGTATCAGGTCGTTATCAAACCGTCGCCCGACGACATTCAGGACGTCTATCTCGACTCCTTGCGTGCGATCGGTATTGATACCGGTGTGCATGACGTCCGTTTCGTCGAAGACGACTGGGAGTCACCGACGCTCGGCGCCTGGGGCCTCGGCTGGGAAGTCTGGTTGAACGGCATGGAAGTCACGCAGTTCACCTACTTCCAGCAAGTCGGCGGTCTCGAGTGTCGCCCCGTGACCGGGGAAATAACGTATGGCATCGAACGCCTGGCAATGTACTTGCAGGGCGTAGAAAGCATATTCGACCTGATCTGGACCGACGGCCCACTCGGTCGCATCACTTACGGCGACGTCTATCACCAGAACGAAGTTGAACAGTCAAAGTACAACTTCGAAATCGCCGATGTGGATGACCTGTTTCACCAATTCGACCATGCCGAACACGAAAATGAACGCCTCATCGAGTACAACCTCGCGTTACCGGCTTATGAACAGATGTTGCACGCGTCACATGTGTTCAATTTGCTCGATGCGCGTCAGGCGATTTCTGTAAGCGAGCGCCAGCGTTTTATATTGCGCGTCCGGACCATGGCGCGCGCCGTCGCTGAAGCCTATTACGCCAGTCGCGAAGCGCTCGGTTTTCCAATGGTTGAGTCCGTTGGGGACGGGAGCTCGACCACGTGAGCCAGGCTGGTGATTTTCTGGTCGAGATAGGCACGGAGGAGCTGCCGCCGAAGGCGCTGCGCACTTTGATGACCGCTTTTGGCGATTCGCTCGAGGCCGCCGTCGATGAAGCACGATTGGGGCACGGCCCTGTACACGCCTTCGCGAGCCCGCGCCGCCTGGCCGTGTTGATTGAGAGCCTCGACCGCGGCCAGGACAACCGCAAGACGGCGCAAAAGGGGCCGCCCGTGACGATCGCTTTTGATGCTGACGGCAACATCACGGCTGCCGGTAAGGCGTTCGCCAAAAAATGTGGTGTCGCCGTATCGACGCTCGGTCGCACCAAGACTGACAAGGGCGAGTGGCTGTCCTGCGACATTGTCGAAACCGGCAAGACCACCGCTGAGCTGATGCCTGAACTCATTACAGGGGCGCTTGGCGCATTGCCGATTCCCCGCCGCATGCGTTGGGGCGCTGGCGGTGCTGAATTTGTTCGCCCGATTCACTGGATCGTGCTGTTGCACGGCAGCGGCGTTATCAAGGCGTCGATCATGGGCATCAAAACGGGCAACAAGTCGCGCGGTCATCGCTTCCACACCGACAAACCCGTAACCGTGAAGAAGCCCGCGGACTACTTGCAGACGCTTGAGGACAGTGGTCACGTCATTGCAGATTTCGACAAGCGTCGGGAGCTCGTTCGCAAAGGTGTTGAGAGCGAAGCCAAAAAGGCGGGCGGCAATGTCGTCGACGGCGAGTCTTTGTACGACGAAGTTACGGCCCTCGTCGAGTGGCCGGTGCCGTTGGCCGGCTCTTTCGATGACGAATTCCTGTTGCTGCCTCGCGAAGTAGTCATCTCGACGCTGACCAGTCATCAACGCTACTTTCCGGTTGCCGACAAAGACGGTGATTTGTTACCGCGATTCATCACGGTTGCCAATCTTGACAGCGAGGACCCCGACCAGGTCCGCGCCGGCAACGAGCGCGTCGTTCGACCGCGCCTCGCTGACGCTGCTTTTTTCTGGGAGAGCGACCGCCGCAAAACGCTGGCCGCAAGGCAAGACGCGTTGCGTGAGGTTGTCTATCAACGCGGACTCGGCAGCCTGTACGACAAAAGCGCTCGCACCGCGGCACTCGCAGAATCAATCGCCGCGGCACTTGGGGCAGACGCTGGCACCGTAGCGCGTGCCGCGGCTCTGGCCAAATCGGATCTCTTGACCGGTATGGTGGGTGAGTTCCCTGAATTGCAGGGCACCATGGGACGTTACTACGCTATGTCCGATGGCGAACCGCAGAGCGTCGCCGATGCGATTGCCGAGCAATACTTGCCGCGCTTCTCCGGCGACGGCTTGCCAACATCCACTGCCGGGCAGATTCTCGCTGTCGCCGACAAGATCGACACGCTCGCCGGTATCTTCGTGATCGGCAAGAAGCCGTCCGGCAACCGCGATCCGTTCGGTTTGCGGCGCGCGGCAGTTGGCCTCGTGAGAATACTCATCGAGTGTGAGCTGGACCTGGACCTCAAGATGGTGCTTCGTACAGCGGTCGAGGCGCAGCCCAAAGGCAAGGCCGAAGTCGACGAGCACTGTGCTGCTTTATATACGTTTGTCACCGATCGTCTGCGCCGTTATTTTCTCGATAACGACGAGGACCTCGCCACCGAAACCTTCGATGCCGTGCTCGCCCGCAGCCCGGCCTCTCTCGTCGATTTCGAACGCCGGCTGCGTGCAGTGCAGGCGTTTACCAAGCTCGAACCCGCGTCGAGCCTCGCAGCAGCGAACAAGCGCATTGCGAATATTCTCAAACAGGCCGGGGTCCAGCACAGCGCCGCGGTCAAGGAGAAGTTGCTCAGCGAACCCGCGGAACTCGCTTTGTGGTCTGCTCTCGGCAGCGCGAAGGAAGCCGTATCTCCCATGCTGGAGGATCGCGCTTACACGAGCGCCCTAACGACGCTCTCCGAGTTACGCGAACCCGTTGACGCGTTCTTCGATGACGTCATGGTCATGGTTGACAATGAAGCAACGAAAAACAACCGGCTGGCTTTGCTTGGCGAATTGCGGGCCCTGTTCTTGGATGTCGCTGACATTTCCCGACTGTCTATTTGATGGTCACGCTGCGTTCGCTCATTTTTACGTTTCTGTTGTTCGCGTCCGCGATTCTTCTCTCGGGCATGGAGCTGGTCTTTTTCTGGGCGCCGTTTCGCATTAAGTGGGGCATCGCCGTTGCCTGGGCGCGATTCTCGCTTTGGGCGGGCAGGGTCTTTTGTGGCCTGGTTGTTACGACGGAAGGAAAAGAAAATATCCCGGCGGCGCCTTGTGTGTTTCTCATAAAGCACACGACGGCTATGGAGGCTTTCTGGCAGATTGCGGCGCTGCCTCCCGCAACCTGGGTATTGAAGCGCGAGTTGCTGTGGATTCCTGTGTTCGGCTGGGCGCTGGGTTTTGTCATGAAGTCAATTGCGATCGACCGCAATGCCGGTAGCCCCGCCGTCAAGCAGGTCATCCGCCAGGGCCGGGACAAAATCGCGTCGGGTATGAGTGTGTGCATCTTCCCGGAAGGCACGCGTATGTCTCCCGGCGAGACGCGTCGCTACGGCGTTAGCGGCGCGGCGCTCGCCAGGGACGTCGGCTGCATGATCGTGCCTGTAGCGCACAACGCCGGTGACTTCTGGCCAAAGCGGGGCTTACGCAAATACCCTGGCAAGATCCGTTTCTGTATTGGCCCACCGATCGACCCTGCCGGCCGGCCTCCCAGGGAAACCAATCTCATTGCGCAGCAGTGGGTCGAGTCCAAAATGGCGGAGATCAGCCGCATCTACAAGGAGCAACCAGATGACCGCCAGGATGCTCCGCCCGGCTAGGCCGTTTACTCGGCAAAAAGTGCGGGTGCCGGTGGCAAGGACAACAGCTTCGCGAACGCGAGCCAGTCGCCCTCGGCACCACCGTCCGGATTCTCCTTTTTCACGAACGAACGCACGAGATCCTCTCCCAGCACGTAGTTAATTCTGTACGCGCGATAACGCTCGGTGAACCCGAACCAGGCGTCGATTTCCTCTGGCCCGACCAGCGCGTAGTTGGTTAGCCAGTCAATCGTCTCGTCTTTGCTCCAATCGCCATCGAGGTACTTTCTGGCTGCCTCGATGCCCGCATAGCGCATGTCATGGAGCAGGTCTCGCACGGCCCGCAACGCATCGAGGTCGGCCGACTCAATACCGGCGATCGGCAAGATGACCTCGCCCAGAAATTCGTAACGCGCTTCGCCCGGAAAAGCGGTCGCAGCGGCGAGGTCGCCGCTGCCCTCGAAGATCACGGCCTGCGGCGAGAACAACGGCAGCACGGAAAACTCCAGCCAGCCCTGCTGCTGCAGATAGCGCTCATCAAGCAGTGAACTGAACGTGTGGTGTCCCGGATATCCCTCATGGCAGCCGAGGGATATCGACGTGCCGAGATACTTCGGTCTGTCCAGGTTCACCTGGATCAGGCCCTGGCCGCCACCTTGATACCAGTTGTACGCGCCCCACGGTTGTCCCGAAACGAACTCGAGCGTGAAGTTCTCTCCGTCGGGTAGTGTCATGTGTTGCCGCGTTCGCTCGCGGCATGCCTCGAGGCCTGCGCGAACGATGTCTTCTACCTTATCGTCAGGTATCCGGAACTGCTGACGAAATTCCCGGTAGCGCGCGTGGGTCGGTCCTTCACCCGGCAATATCGCATCGAGCCGCTCGAGTACCTGTGCGTAGTGCGCCGCCGGATAGCTTGGCGCAACGAAGCCGTAAATCGATCGAGACTCTTCGTCGAAACTCAAGTCGAGTCCATCCCGCACACGGCTGACGGTCGCGAGTGATTGCAGATGTGCCAGCAGAAAGTTGTGCCGTAGCGCCAGCAGCGGCTCTGCGCCCGCCACATCCATCGCTTGTAGCCTGATTACGAGGTCGTCCGCTTTGACCGCTATCTCGGGCAGTGTCAGTGATTGCTGTCGCGCTTCTTCCCGCCACTCCGGCGGGCCGAAGTACGCATCAACATAATCGCCATCATGTTCGCCCAGCGCCAATGCCAGGCGAACATAGTGTTCAGCGATCGGCGTAAGCTGCGCCGCGAAGTCCGCCGGCGCCTCCCTGGCACAGGAGGCGCACAGCAACGCAAGAACAAGCAAGCGCAGCGCCCGCACGTCGCTCTGCTACCAGATCTTCACGCGCTCTTCGGGCGGCAGGTACAGCGCATCGCCCTCTTCGACGTTAAACGCCTCGTAGAACTCGGGCACGTTTCTAACCGCACCATTGGCACGATATACCGGTGGTGAATGCGGGTCGATCGCAATGCGCCTTCTTAATTCCGCGTCGCGAATCTTCGAGCGCCACACCTGACCGAAACCAAGGAACACGCGCTGCTCGCCCGTGAGGCCGTCTATTACTGGTGCTTCCTCGCCATTCAGCGACATCTTGTACGCAAGCAGGCCAATGCTGATACCACCGAGGTCACCGATGTTTTCGCCAAGCGTGAATTCACCATTGACGCTAAGGTCATCGAACGGTTTGAACGCTGAGTACTGCTCAACGAGCCTGGACGTGCGCTTCGTAAATTCGGCCCTGTCTTCATCAGTCCACCAGTTGCGCAACACGCCGTCACCGTCAAACGTGCTGCCCTGGTCGTCAAAGCCGTGGCCAATTTCATGGCCGATCACGGCGCCGATCGCGCCATAGTTGACTGCGTCGTCCGCCCGAAGATCAAAAAACGGCGGCTGCAGGATTGCGGCCGGGAAAACAATCTCGTTGAGCATCGGCTGGTAGTACGCGTTAACCGTCTGCGGTGTCATGCCCCATTCGCCGCGGTCGACCGGGCCACCCTGGCGATCGAGCTCGCGCTGATACTCTGCCGCGGTGGCTCGCTCGAGGTTGCCGAACAGGTCGTCGGCCTCGATATCCAGCGCTGAGTAATCGCGCCATTCGTCCGGATAACCGATCTTCGGCGTGAACTTGTTCAGCTTGTCGAGCGCCTGGGCCTTTGTCTCTTCGCCCATCCATTCGAGCTCTTTGATGCTCTTCTCGTAGGCGACGATCAGGTTGCCTACGAGCGCCAGCATGCGCTCTTTGGCTTCGGGCGGAAAATGGTTCTTGACGTACACCTTACCGACGACCTCGCCCACGCTGCCGTTGACCGTCTGCACGGCACGTCGCCACGGTTCACGCTGTTCTTCGGTTCCCGACAAGGTCTTGCCATAAAACTCGAAATTCTGATCGTCGAGGTCTGCGCTAAGGTTTGCGGCAGCCGTGTTTAGCGCCGCCCAACAGAGATACGTCTTCCACGTGTCCAGGTCAGTATCGACGATGATGTCATCGAGTGCCCGCATGTAGTCGGTCATGTACAGAATCAGGCCATCAGTCTCTGCAATTCCCGCTTCCGCCAGATAACCGTCCCAATTGAACCGGGACATAACGCTGCCAAGATCGGCCGTTGCCACCTTGTTGTAATTGGCCGCCGGGTTGCGCGTGTCTTCTTTCTTCATCTGCTTCTCGGCAAGGCGCGTCTCGAGCGCCATGATCGTCTGCGCGGCAGCAGCACCGTCAGCGAGTCCGGCGAGGGCGAACATCTTCTCGATGTGCGCGACATACTTGTCGCGTATTTCGGCCGATTTATCGTCGTCGGTCAGGTAGTACTCTCGTTCGGGCAACCCGAGGCCGGCCTGGAATGCGTAGATGCCGTAATAATCGGGGTTCTTCATGTCCGAGAACTGCGCGATCGCAAATGGCATGCCGTAGCCGCGCCGGTTGGCTCCGGCAAAGTAAACGGCAAGCTCGTCATGGCTTGAAATCGCGGCTATGCGCTCGAACTCTGGCTGCAGTGGTTCGACGCCGCGCGCGTTGCGCGTTTCCATGTCCAGGTAAGACTTGTACAGGTCACCGACTTTTTGTTCGTCGCTGCCCTTCGCAAAGTCGCCGCTGGCCGACATTTCGATAATGGCTTTGACATTGTCTTGCGACTCGTCGCCCAGAATGTCGAACGTGCCGTAGCGCGACTTGTCGTCAGGCATTTTAGTTTCCTCAACCCACTTGCCGTTCACGTACGCAAAGAAGTCGTCGCCTGGCCTGATATTCGTATCAAGGTCCGAGACATCGATGCCTGAGCGCAGCGGAGCTGCTGCTTCTGATACGGCCTCTGTGGCAGGTTCCTGGCCGCAGGCAGTCAGCACAAAAAGCGCCGTAGCGCTGATGACAAGTTTGTTCACTGTAGTTCCCTCGTTGGACGCGGCCCCGCGTGGCGCGAGGCCGCTTATTAGTGCGGTTAAGGCCGCTATGGTAGTTGATAGACCGGAATATTGGGAATTAGTTTCGGCTGCCGGGCGCTTCGCCGATATTCTCGAGCTCCACGGTTTCGGCCTCGGTCAGGGCGTAAATCTTGTGGATCCGACAACCCCGAATGGTATCGAAGCGAGCACGAATAACGTTCGCGTCCCAGCGGCGATCGGCGACGATTCGCGTGTTGTCGTCCAGTTCAAAGCAGCGTCGTGTGAACTCGACGAGGTATGCGTCTCTGCGGCCCCTGTAAATCAGGAACTGGTTGTCGATAGCTTCCCAGCCGTCGCTGCTTGCGGACGGCATCTTGTCTAGCTCCTCGAGGTCTCTGACCTCGATGAAGTCACGCACCGCCTGCACGGCGTCCTGTGTACTCTGGTCTTTTTCGTCCTGGGCGGCGCATGCGGCCAGCAGCGTGGCCGCGATCATCAGCGGTGCAAACTTCATAGTCTTATCCTCTTCATTGATGCCGTTCCTCAGCGCTCTTCCGCGTACAGCCGCGTCACCAGCGCGTGTGCTTTGGGATAATCCTCGCTCCAACGCTCAACGTCCGCCCGCATGCCTGCCGGCATCTGCCCGATTTCGATGCGACTGGCGTCCGCCTTGCCACCACCGTAGCCTTCAGCTTGCAGCCACAACCCTGTGAACGCCGCAAACGCAATGTCCGTGTAGTTAATTGTATCTCCATCGAGGATAGATCGCCGCCCGTCGGCGAGCTGCATATCGATGCTGCCAAGCAATTCATCGATATGCTCGGCGGCTTTTGCGTAATGCTCTTCGTTAATCGAGAAGCTTTTGCGGACCAGCGCCGCAAGCAGTGGAAAAAGCAGGCGCAGCAGTAGCCGCTGCCACGCGGGCACGCGTGGATTGTCGGCACCCCAGGCATGCAGCGTGAGCCCACGGTCGTGCAGCAGGTGGTAATAGATCCACATCTGCAGGTTTCGTCCATAGCGGTCCAGCTTTTGTTCCAGCTCGAGCCTTGCGCTGGTCGGCTCGAGGAAGCTCGCCTTGTCGTCGCGTGATGCGTAGTTGGTGGCCCACAGGTAACGCAGGATGTCCGGAGAATTGCCGATGACCGTTTGCACGATGCCCGTTCGAACCCGCAGCTGCGGCACTGACCGCCCGGTGAAGAACGCACCCAACGTGCCGCCACTCTGCCGCTCCGCGTAGTCAATCTCGAGCCGATCCATGCACCAGCGCACCTTTTCGACGAAATGGCTCGCTGAAATCGTCTCCAGCACGATGTCGGGGGTTTTTTCGGGGGCGATAATGCCGCTCAAAACGATCATCCAGCGCCAACAAAGCAGCAGCAGCACCAGCATTATCGTGGTCAGCAATCCCAGACCAAACCACGCAACGACGAGCGGCAACAGCAGCAAGAATATCGAGTGAATCAATAGTCTGTTGCGGACCATAGCGGGCATTGTAGCGGCAAACGTCAAGCGACACCCGGCACCAACGCCGGGTACACTTGGGGCAAATGCGGTACACGACAGGACATCGCTGGATCGAGCTCCTGGGGTGGCTCGCGGACCGGCCTCAAGCATCTGCGATCGCAGCGACGCTGCTGCTCGCGCTTGTCGCAGCCCTGATTCGTCCGCCGGTCATAGAGGGCTTGATGGTCGATCAGCTATCGGGTTCGACTGAGCGCCTCGAGATTGCACGGCGTATCACTGCGGCGACCGGCGCTACCTCGGTGGCTGTCGTCATCGTATCGCCAGCCAACGCCAGTATCGCGGCGACGTTCGATGACCTCGCCGCGCTCAGAATGCGTTTGCTTGCCCTCGATGACGGCATAGCCGTACGCTCGATCGATGCAGCACGTGAGCAACTGTTTTTATACGGGCTGACCCCTGACCGCCCTGTTACCGAGTTGCTTGCCGTTTTGCGCGACAACCCGCAGTCCACGACGATAGTCAATACAGCCGCGACGCGATTCCTGATTGTGATCACTGCACCGGAATCGCAGGAGCAGCACGTAACAGGTCTTTTGGAGGCGCACGACTGGGGCAGCACATACGCAGAGCACGCGGTGCTCGCGCGCGCGCAACTGGAGCACGATGTTGCTGCAGGCCTGCGGAAAGACCTGCGCCTGCTGCTTCCGGTTATTGTTGCCGCGACGCTCGCCGCAGTTTTTCTGGCGTTCGGGTATTGGCGGGCATTGTTGCTACCTTTGTTCGCAAGCGTTGCATCTGTGGTCGTATTGTTTTCCTTGTTTTCGACAATGGTCGTTACGATCAACCTCGTAACGCTGCTTGCGCTACCGATCGTTCTGGTCGTTGGCCTCGCAAACAGCTGCCACTTTCTGGCGAAGTCCGGGTCGGTGCGCGACTCTCAAAGCAGTGTCAATGCAGCCGTGCGCCTGACGATGCGGCGCGTCGGCCCACCATTTTTCTTTAGCACGCTTACAACCGCGATTGCCCTGGCTTCGCTCGGCTTTAACGAGTTCGCGCCGATCGCGAGTCTTGGCCTGCTTTCCGCCGTTGCTCTTCTGGTCGTGTTCTTGCTTGTGTTGCTCGCTGCTCCGCTCTCGCTGCGCTGGTACCTGCAAGGGTCCGGTAAGAGCATGCGAAGATCGCATCGCTACGCGGCGCTGTCTCGGTGGCTCGGTTTGTGGCGCAAGCACATCAGCGCCGCGCTTCTTGTGGCGATGCTTCTTGGGGCTGCGGCCATTCCATTTATCACAGTCAAGTCTGAGCCCAGGGCGTTTTTCCCCGACGCCGCGCCTTTTTCGTCGGCGCTCAGGCTCTTCGAGCGCGAATTTTATTTTTTCTCGCCGCTGCGGGTTCTTGTTTCTGTCGACGGTAACGATCCGCTTGTCGCGCTGCGCAGTGCAGGCGCGCTGCGTGACGCGGTGAACGGGCAGGACGGCATCCGCCAGGTAACCATGGCCCCCGCTGTCGGCCAACCGGGCGCTTACGTACTGACAGCATTATTGGCGAACGAAAGTTACCTTGACGCGCTCCTTGAACACATCGACTCGATCGCCGCCATATCGCAAGGCGGGGTCAGCGCTGTCTATAGCAGCCCATCGCTTGTGTACGGTGATATTGACCGGCAGGCAATGAGTTCCTTGCTGCGTTCACTCGGCTGGTCGGTCGGGCTGATCTTCGGCGCCATTCTGCTCGTATTCAGGTCGCTGCGCGCGGTACTCAGCGCGATGCTCGCGAACGCGGTGCCATTGATGCTCGTCTGCGGCACCGTATGGTTGGTCGGTAACCCGCTGAATCTTGTTACGGTATTCGTGTTTCTCGTCGCGCTTGGCGTTGTCGTCGACGACTCAATACACATCTTGTTTTGGCGCGCTGCCGGTGACACCGTTTCCGGAAGCAGCATTGAATTCAGCGTGTTGTTAAGCACGCTGTTGCTCTGTCTTGGCCTGATGCTGTGTCAGCTAAGCGACTTCCCGACGACGCGGCTGTTTGCTGCCTACTGTGCGCTGGCGCTTGTTGGCGCCGTCATCAGCAACCTGACGGTACTGCCGCTGATGCTGCGTGCGCGTGCCGGCGCGCCGACGTAAGCAAGACTAGACGTCGAGATTTGCGACCGTCAGGGCATTCTTTTCAATGAATTCACGGCGCGGCTCGACCTGGTCGCCCATTAGCGTCGTAAATATCTCATCCGCTTTGACGGCATCGTCGATTTTCACTTGCATCAGCCGCCGCGTCTCAGGGTTCACCGTCGTGTCCCAAAGCTGGTCCGGGTTCATTTCGCCAAGACCTTTGTAGCGCTGTATTGATTGGCCGCGGCGCGCCTCGCTCATCAACCAGTCGACTGCCTCGGAAAATTCGGCGACCGGGCTGCGACGCTCACCGCGCTGCACAAATGCACCATCGCCGAGTAGTCCGGACAGCTTTCCTGCCAGCGCCATGATGTGTTTGTACTCGTTGGTATCGAAAAACTCTCGCGGCAGGTATCGCGTCGCACCGACGCCATGCTGCACCTTCGTGATTCCGATGCGCACGCCCTCGCCGTCTTCGTCGCCACGATCAAGCTGCGCCGAATAGCTTCCACCGTTACCATTTTGCGCACGGTCGCCTTCGCTCTTCGGTAGCGCTGCCGATAGTCTGTCGGTCCATTCGGCAAGCATGTCGAGATCGTCGCTCAGCTCTGTTGTCACTTCGGGTAGTGCATTAATCGTGCGCAAAACAGGCTCTTCATAGCGCCGGGCCAGTCGGGCGATAATCGTTTCGACGGCGATGTGTTCGTTTGCCAGCGTTTCGAGAGCGATGCCGGACAATGCGGGGGCGTCCTTGTTCACATGCAGCGCAGCGTTATCAAGCGCCGCGTTAAGCAGGTAGCCATTGAGTTCGGCATCGTCTTTAACGTACACCTCTTGCTTGCCGCGCTTGATCTTGTAGAGCGGCGGCTGCGCAATGTACACGTGCCCGCGCTCGATGAGTTCCGGCATTTGACGATAGAAGAACGTCAGCAGCAGCGTGCGAATGTGCGATCCGTCGACATCGGCGTCAGTCATGATGATGATGCGGTGATAGCGCAGTTTGTCCACATTGAAATCATCGCGGCCAATGCCGCAGCCGAGCGCGGTGATGAGCGTGCCCACTTCGACCGACGACAACATTTTGTCGAAACGCGCTTTTTCGACGTTCAGGATTTTGCCTTTCAGCGGCAGGATTGCCTGCGTGCGCCGGTCGCGGCCCTGCTTGGCGGAGCCGCCGGCCGAGTCGCCCTCCACGAGGAACAGCTCCGAAAGCGCCGGGTCCTTTTCCTGACAGTCTGCGAGCTTGCCCGGAAGGCCCGCAATGTCGAGGGCGCCCTTGCGCCGCGTCATTTCGCGGGCCTTACGCGCGGCCTCGCGGGCCCTCGATGCGTCGATAATCTTGGAAACGATTGCCCTGGCTTCTTGTGGCTGCTCGAGCAAAAACTCCTCAAGCCGGCCCGCCATCGCCTGCTCGACGATGGATTTAATTTCAGATGAAACTAATTTATCCTTGGTTTGTGACGAGAACTTCGGATCCGGCACCTTGACGGACAAAACGGCTGTCAGCCCTTCGCGGGCATCGTCGCCGGACGGCGCGTACTTGTCCTTCTTGCTGCTGAGTTCTTTTTCAATATAGGTATTCAGGGTTCGCGTCAGCGCCGTTCGAAAGCCCGCGAGATGGGTGCCGCCGTCGCGCTGTGGAATGTTGTTGGTGTAGCAGAACATATTTTCCTGGTAGCCGTCGTTCCACTGCAGCGCGGCCTCGACCCCAACGTTGTCCCGCATCACCGAAAAATGAAAAACCGTATTGTGAATTGGCGTCTTGTTTCGATTCAGGTGCGCAACGAAGGCCCTGATACCGCCTTGATACTCAAACGTGTCCTCTCGTTCATCGCGCTCGTCGACGAGGCGAATGCGCACGCCCGAGTTGAGAAACGACAGCTCTCGGAGGCGCCTCGCCAGGATTTCGTAGTGATATTCGATATTGGTGAAGGTGCCACTGCTGGGCTTGAAGCGAATCGTCGTCCCCTTGCGATCGGTGTCGCCGACCACCGCAAGCGGCCCTTTTGGTTCGCCGTGCTGATACTCCTGTTGATGCGTCTTGCCCTCACGATGGATGGTCAGCAGGAGCTGCTCCGAGAGCGCGTTAACGACGGACACACCGACGCCATGCAGCCCACCGGAAACTTTATAGGAGTCGTCGTCGAACTTACCGCCAGCATGCAGCACCGTCATGATGACTTCGGCCGCCGAGCGCCCCTCATCCGGGTGCATGTCTACCGGTATGCCGCGACCATCATCCGTAATCGTCACCGACTCATCGGCGTGAATCGTGACCGTAATCGTGTCGCAATGACCCGCGAGAGCCTCGTCGATCGAGTTGTCGACGACCTCAAAAACCATGTGGTGCAGGCCGGTGCCATCATCGGTGTCGCCGATGTACATTCCCGGTCGTTTTCGAACGGCCTCAAGGCCCTTTAAGACCTTGATATTACTGGAAGTATATTCAGATTCGTCGGTCATTCCGTGTCCTCGGATTATAACCGGACTATTGTATCAAACCGCGGCCCCTAAAGTACCCCCAAAGCCTTATTTTTTAAGGAATTATCGGCTTTTAGTGAGGCCCCGGCTGAGGGGCTTTCGGAGCGGTGATCCGAGCCGCCAATTCGACCGAAATCCTCTTGCCCCGAAACGGCCATCGTGACCCCCACGGAAGTGAGGTCGCTCTGTTATGACTCCCGCCGCAACTCGCCCTGTTCCACGTGAAACACGGCTGCCGAAGCGGCGAAAAGCCCTGTAACCGGCTCCAGGCTCGTCGCGATGACCTGACCGCCCAAACTACCGACGCGGCCCATTAGGCGGCGGAGCGAGGCGGCGTCGAGCTCAGCGGCGGGGTCGTCGAGAAGCAACAGCAGCGGCTGCTCGAGAGCCGTTTGCGCCGTTTCTGTCGCCGCCAGCACCATCGCACAAGCCAGCAGTTTTTGCTGTCCCCGCGACACCAGTCGGCGCGCCTGCCGCTCGTCATAGATCAACTTAAGGTCCGCCCGGTGCGGACCCGCGTGCGTGCTGCCCTGCAATAGGTCCCGCTCCACACTGGCCTCCAGTGCCTCCAGAAGCGGCCGCTCCTCGTTCCAGCCAGCCCGATACTCAAATCGAACGTCACTGCCAAGGAGGTCCTGGCCCGCCTCCTCCAGCGCGGCGGTGGCGACCTCGAGCGCCAGGCGCCGGCCTGCATCAAGTTGCCCGGCAAGCGCAACGAATTCGGCGTCCCAACCGCGGATCGTGGCCGCAGTCGAGCCCGACTTCAGCGCAGCGTTGCGCTGCTTGAGGGCCCGGCGAAAGCGGCGCCAGACCTCAAGATAGCCGTGTTCCACGTGAAACGCGATCCAGTCGAGGTAGCGCCGGCGGTAGTCCGGCGGCCCGGCCACCAGGAAATGTACGTCCGGATCGATGATCTGCAGCGGCAGGGCGGCAGCAAGTGCGGCTGCCCCGCCGTTCGAGTCGCCGTCAATCCGAATCTCGAGACCGTCCGCACTGTTGCGCACACCGACGCTGCCTTGCCTGCCGTCCCCGCCGACCCGGCCAAACAACACGAATTCTCTTTGGCCGTGGCGAATCAGGCTGGTCGTTGGTGCACCACGAAAAGACTTGCCGCGCCCAAGGTAGGCCAGTGCCTCGAGCACGCTGGTCTTCCCCGAGCCATTGGCACCGTAAATCAGGTTGTACTTTTGGTCTGGTTCGAGCTCTATGCTCGAGAGGCAGCGAAAATCTCGCGCCGTGAACTGCTGAATAGGCACTTCCCCGGAACCTGGCGGCTCCTACAGGCGCATCGGCATGACGACGAACTTGCTCGCATCATTTCCGGGCTGCCGAATCAGGCAGCTGGAATTGCCATCGAGCACCGATAGTGTGACGTCGTCGCCTTCGACCGCACCAAGCGCGTCCAGCAAATAGTTGACGTTAAAGCCGATCTCGATGTCTTCACCGTTGTATTCAACTTCGAGCTCTTCCTCTGCCTCTTCCTGCTCCGGATTGTGCGCCTGCATGACAACGCCGCTATCACGAATAATCAAACGGATACCCCGGTATTTCTCATTCGAAAGAATCGCCGTCCGCTGCAGCGCGCCCTTAAATGCTGCTCGATCGGCCGTAAGTTCATTGCTCGACTCTTTCGGGATTACGCGGTCGTACTCGGGAAAGCGCCCGTCTATTAATTTCGACGTAAAACGAATGCCCTCCAACTGAATCCTGACGTGATTTGGCCCAAGCTCAATATTCAGCGAGCCTTCCCCGCTCATGAGCCGCTGCAGCTCCAGGACCCCCTTGCGTGGCACAATCACTTGCTGCTCATCCACCGCAGCACTTAGCTCTGCCTGACAAAGAGCCAGCCTGTGGCCGTCTGTCGCAACTGCGCGTAAGTGTTTACCGCCAGTCTCCAGCAGCATGCCATTAAGGTAATACCGCACATCTTGCTGCGCCATCGAAAAATGCGTCTTTTCAATCAGTTGGCCCAGAACGGCCTGCTCAACTTCGATTACCTGACCGGCCTTGATGTCTTCCACGCTGGGGAATTCGGCCGCCGGGAGCGTTGCCAGGCTGAACTTGCTTCTCCCTGATCGGACGACAACTTTCTCGCCGCTAACGCTGATATCGACGGTCGAGCCTTCCGGCAACGCTCTGCAAATATCAAGCAGCTTGCGGCCCGACACCGTGATTTCCCCGCCCGTTTCTACCGTCACCTCCGCCTGAGCGACCAACTCGACCTCCAGGTCTGTTGCGGTCACGGATAGTTCATTGTTTTTCGCCACCAATAGGATATTTGAAAGTATGGGCATCGTTTGCCGCCGTTCCACAACACCAATAACAGCTTGGAGGGGCTTCAAGAGCACGTCCCGAGCAGCGCTTAACTTCATAGATTCCACCTGTTAATAAATATTGGACATTATTAGATTATTATTATTATTAGGCCCGGCCACTCTTGTGGATAACTTAATAAACCCATTAAAAATCAATTGCTTAAGTGCTAAAAGAGGCCCTCAAACTATACGGACTAAAGCACCGGAACCTGTGCGCAGCCTGTGGATAATTATCACCGGCTAGCTTATCCACCACTTATCCACATTATCCTGTCAGAGTTCTCAACAAATTCAAATAATCGTCATCAATCCGCTTGTCTGTCTCGCGCAAAGACTCTACCCGGCGGCAACCGTGTAATACCGTCGTGTGATCCCGGCCGCCGAAGGCGTCACCAATTTCAGGCAAGCTATGGTTTGTCAGCTCCTTTGACAGCGCCATCGCCATTTGGCGTGGCCTGGCAATAGAGCGATTGCGGCGCTTCGAGAGCAGGTCGCCGACACGAATTTTGAAGTAATCCGCAACGGTTTTCTGAATATTTTCGATGGAAACGAGCCGCGCCTGAAGGGCAAGCAAATCGCGCAACGCTTCTTTAGCGAAATCGAGGTTGATCGCCCTTTCGGTAAATCTCGAGTTTGCAATCACACGCCGCAAAGCGCCCTCGAGTTCGCGGACATTCGACCTGATCCGCTTCGCGATAAAAAACGCCACTTCGTTCGGCAGCTCAACACCTTCAGCGGCTGCCTTACTCATCAAAATTGCCACAGAGGTTTCGAGTTCCGGTGGCTCGATGGCGACGGTCAGGCCCCAGCCAAAGCGGGATTTCAGCCGCTCTTCCAGGCCGTTGACCTCTTTCGGGTAGCGATCGCACGTTAATACAATTTGCCGCTGCCCCTCGAGTAACGCATTAAACGTGTGGAAAAATTCTTCCTGTGAACGCTCCTTGCCGGCAAAGAACTGAATGTCGTCAATGAGCAGCGCATCAAGCGAGCGGTAGGTTCGCTTGAACTCGGAAATCTTATTGTGCTGCAAACCCCGGACCATATCGCCGACAAAGCGCTCGGAATGCACATACGCGACGCTCGCGGCTGGGCTTTGTTCGAGAATCACGTTGCCAATAGCGTGCATCAGGTGCGTCTTGCCGAGGCCGACGCCCCCATAGATGAAAAGCGGGTTGTAGGATTTACCCGGGTTCTGGCCAACCTGTGTTGCTGCTGCCTTGGCGAGCTGGTTGCTCTTGCCTTCGACAAAACTCTCAAACGTAAAGGAGGGGTTGAGTCGGGACACGACTGTCATCGCACCGCCGGGCCGCACAGCGACCGGGCGTAATTGCTGGCCATTGCTCGCTGGACGGGCGATTTGCCGCGAGCCAACCTCTACGACGAGTTCGGTGTTGTCACCATAACCAGCGACAATTTCCAGAATTCGCGGTACGTAGTTTTTCTGCAGCCGTTCGACGACAAACCGATTCGGCGCCAGAAGCCGCAACACCCCGGCGTCCTCGACCGCTTGCAACGGCCGGATCCAGGTGTTGAAGTCTTGCTCGGGGAGCTCCGCCTGAAGGTCACGGATGCACCGATTCCAGAGCATCATCTCCGCTGCCAATTGAGTCCCCAAAACACGAGCGCATAGTCATTATTAGAATGAAGACCGGGCAGTCTATACCGTCTGATTGGACGCCGCCAGATAAGCCCGACAAACGGCGCGTACGGCCCTCAAGAGCAGTGTTTGCATGCCTCTATTGACACTCTATGGCCATCTGCGTACTCTTGCCGCCCTTCCGGATCGCAGGTCCTTGAGAGACCTGCAGAAAACCCAGGTAGCAGGCAAATGAAACGGACGTATCAGCCGAGCAAAATCAAACGCGCACGCACACACGGGTTTCGTGCGCGTATGGCTACGAAAGCCGGGCGCCTAATATTGAAGCGCCGCCGCGCCAAAGGCCGCGCCAAACTCACGCCTTAATTGTTGGCTCAACCGCCGGCAACAACACCCCGTAGATTGGCTGGCAGCTCCCCGTACCGGCTCCAAAAAGAAAAGCGGCTGCTCAATGCTGCCGCGTTTGGCCGCGTGTTCAAAAAAGCAACGCGCAGCCGTGACAAATGGTTTACCGTGCTTTGCATAGACAACAACATGGATATCGCGAGGCTTGGTCTGGCAATTTCGAAAAAGAACTGCCGACAAGCAACCGGTAGAAACAGAATCAAGCGCGTGGTGCGGGAGTCGTTCCGGCAACATCAGGCGGAGCTGGCGGGACTCGACGTCGTCGTTATCAATCAACCAGCCGCACGATCCGCAGGCAACCAGCAGCTGTTCGACAGCATGGGCGGTCACTGGCGGCGATGCCAGCAGGGCGGGAGCGATGCTGGTGCGCAGGAATAGGGAAGCATGGACAACCAACGACTGCTGATATGGGCGTTTTTCGGAATGATGGCGTGGTTGACGTACCAGGCCTGGATGCAGGACAACGCGCCACCACCGACCGCAGCACCTGCCGCGGTCGAAGCACCGGCCGCTGATCAGCCAGAGGTCGATCTGCCGGCGCTGACCGACACGGCGGTCGACGCACCCGATGTATTGCCCGCCGCGGGCCCGGCGGTGGACGAGACAGGGGCCCCGACAGCACCCTTTATCCGTATCGAGACGGACGTCCTCGAGGTCGAGCTAAGCCTCCAGGGGGGCACGGTGCAGCGTGCCATGCTGCTTAACTACCCGGTTGCGAAGGACCGCCCCGATGACCTCGTAGAGCTCATGAGCACTGACAGCAACCAGGTGGGGCTGATTCAGGCTGGCCTGCGCTCGGCAGGCGAAGGACCCGAGGCGAACCACCGCGCTACATTTAGCAGCGCACAACACAGGTTCGAAATCGGCGGCGGTGATGATCTGGTGGTGCCGCTGAGCTGGTCGGATGGGGCCGGCGTGACGGTTGAAAAGCGGTATCGTTTTTCGCGCGGCAGTTACACGATCGTCCTGGAGCAACAGGTGACGAACGCGAGTGACGCCCCCTGGCGCGGCGCCGAATACGCGCAGTTGCAGCGGCGGTCGTTCGAACAGAAGCGCTCGATGTTTGACGTCGATTCATATTCGTTCGACGGCCCAATCGTGTACGACGGCGAGAAATCGGAAAAGCTCAAACGTGACGACCTTGTCGATGATGGGCCTTACGCCTTCGCGTCGGAACGCGGCTGGTTCGGGGCCATTCAGCACCACTTCGTGAGCGCGGTGATTCCGCAGCCGGACACAAGCCAGCGCTACAACGTTTCCGTTCGCGGTCAGGTGTCGACGGCCAGCTCTATTGGACCAACGCAAGTTGTCGCACCCGGGGAGAGCAAGACGTTCACGACGACAATCTTCATTGGCCCGAAACTGCAGGCGCAGCTCGAGGACATCGATCCGAGCCTTAAGCTAACCGTCGACTATGGTTGGCTGACGATTTTGTCACAGCCGCTGTTCTGGTTGCTCAGCAAGGCGTTCGGCATTTTCGGCAACTGGGGCGTCTCGATTATCGCGGTTACGTTCCTGATCAAATTGTTGTTCTACAAGCTGACGGAGTCGAGTGGCCGCTCGATGGCTAAAATGCGTAATCTGCAGCCGCGGCTCAAGGCGCTGCAGGAGCGCTACAAGGACGACCGCCAGCAGCTTAGCCAGGCGATGATGGAGCTTTACAAGCGGGAAAAAGTCAATCCGGCCGCAGGCTGCTTACCGATTCTGATACAGATGCCGTTTTTCCTGGCGTTCTATTGGGTCTTGCTCGAGAGCGTCGAAATGCGACAGGCGCCATTCGCGCTCTGGATCACCGACCTGTCGGTCAAAGACCCGTTCTTCATTTTGCCGCTGATCATGGGCGGGGCGATGTTCTTCCAGCAGCGGCTCAACCCACAGGTCGGCGACCCGGTGCAGATCAAGGTGATGCAGGTCATGCCGATCATCTTCACAGGTTTCTTTGCGTTTTTCCCGGCCGGCCTCGTGCTCTATTGGGTAACAAACACGGTGTTGTCGATTGCCCAGCAGTGGAAGATCAATAAAGTCGTCGAAGCACAAGCCAAGCAGAAAAAGGGCGGCAAGAAAAAGCCCAAGCCAGACTAGGCGAAGCAGCGCCCGTTAAGCGAGCGTCGTGCGCACCTTAACCTCGCCGTGCAAGGTCTTGTGAACCGGGCAGAGATCCGCGATTTCAAGCATGCGCGCAATTTCCTGGTCGGTCAGGTCGCCGTCGAAAGAAACCTCGCGCCGAAATTGATCGATCTTGCCGCTATCACTTTCGCAGTCGGCACAGTCTTCGGCGTGAATTTTCCCGTGCGTTACGCGAACCGTGGTCGAACGAAGCTTGAGCTTCTTGTGGCTCGCGTACATCTTTAATGTCATCGTTGTGCAGGCCGCAAGCGCGGCCGACAAAAGGTCATAGGGCGTCGGGCCGAGGTCGGTCCCGCCGACGGTTGTCGGCTCATCTGCAACGAGCCGGTGTCTTCCGGCGCGCACCTCGGTTCGAAAACTGTCGCCAGGCGTCCGTGCAACAACCTCGTCGTCACTCACGGCCAGCTCCGTAGTTTCCTCTCTTGTCGGCAAGTAGCGGGTGGCCCATGCGGCAAGCACTCGCCCGGCGTAGAGCGAATCGTCATTGGACGAGAGCAGGTGGTCCGCTTTGTCGAGGCTCACAAAGCTCTTCGGGTGTTTCGCGGCGCTGAACATTGCAGCAGCGTTGTCGATCGCGACGATGTCGTCGAGCGGTGCGTGCATAACCAGCAGCGCCTTGCGAAGTGAGCCGATAGCCACGGGCAGATTGTGCTTGCCGAGGTCGTCAAGAAACTGTCGGCGAACCGTGAATGGGCGGCCGCCGAGCTTAACGTCGGCGTAACCTTTCTCGTCGAGTTCATCACGCGCATCGCCAAACATATGTGCGACGTGCGTCGGCTCCGAGGGTGAAGCAATCGTCGCTACAGCGACAGCCGAAGGAACGCTCGCTGCTGCTTGCAGTACAGCGGTACCGCCCAGGGAGTGACCGAGCAGGATCGCGGGCGCTGCGTAATGCGCCTCGAGAAAAGCAGCGGCGGCAAGCAGATCACTGACGTTACTTGAGAAGTTCGTGTCGGCGAAGTCACCTTCGCTTTGCCCCAGCCCGGTAAAGTCAAAGCGCAATACGGCGACGCCTGCATCGGCCATCGCGCGGCTGATGTTGGTCGCGGCCTTGAGGTTTTTGGAACACGTGAAACAGTGTGCGAACAAGGCATACGCTTGCACTGGAGTAGCCGGCAGGTCGAGAATGCCTGACAGTGTTTGGCCGGCGTCGTTTTTGAATTCCACCCTGAGATTCTGCATAACATCAACTCCTGTGGTCTTATTGGCAAATGACAGACACGGCTGACACGATCGTTGCGGCGGCAACACCGCCGGGAACAGGCGGTGTGGGAATCGTGCGCATTTCGGGCAGCGAGGCCGAGCGCATTGCGCGCGCCATGCTGGGCAGTTTACCCGAACCGCGCAATGCCACGCAGCGGGCGTTTCGTAATGCTGCGGGTGACAAGCTCGACGCCGGAATCGCCGTGTATTTTCCAGCGCCGGCGTCGTTCACTGGCGAGTCAGTTCTGGAGCTGCACGGACACGGCGGGCCGATTGTCATGTCGCTGCTCGTCGATGCGGCTGTCGAATGCGGCGCGAGGCTTGCCGGGCCCGGCGAGTTCACGAAGCGCGCGTTTCTCAATGGCAAGCTGGACCTCGCACAGGCCGAGGCGATCGCGGATCTGATTGGCAGCGGCACGGCACAAGCGGCGCGGGCAGCGCTGCGGTCTTTGTCGGGCGCGTTTTCAATCGCGGTCGACACGCTTGCCGAACAGCTCGTGCGACTGCGCATGCATGTCGAAGCGGCGATCGACTTCCCTGAGGAAGAAATCGATTTCCTGTCGGACGATGCGCTGCTGGGACGCCTCGACCGCTGCGGAGAGGCATTTGATCAGCTGATGAGCCAGGCTTCGATCGGGCGGGTGTTACGTGACGGCTACCGGGTTGTGATCGTTGGCAAGCCGAATGCCGGCAAGTCGAGCTTGCTGAACAGATTAAGCGGCGAGGAAGCGGCCATCGTCACCGAAGTGGCCGGAACAACCCGGGACATCTTGCGCGAACAGATCAATATTGATGGGCTCGCGGTCGAGTTGGTCGATACGGCCGGCTTGCGGGATAAACCCGACCGAGTCGAAGCAGAGGGCATACGGCGGGCGCGCGAGGCATTGAAAAGCGCGGATGCCGTGCTCTGGATTCAGGATGCGACCGAAGCGGGCGACACGACGATGGAAGAAGGCATTCCGGATTGCGCAGAGGTCACCGTCGTTCGCAACAAGATCGACCTGACGGGCGAAGAGCCGGGTGCGACATGCAGCGATGCAGCGGTCATTAATCTTTCAGCAACAACCGGAGCGGGCCTCGATGCGCTGAACGACCGGCTGCGTGATCTGGCCGGCTACAAAAACCTCGGCGAAGGCGCGTTTACGGCACGCAAACGACACGTAGACGCGTTAAACCGAGCGGCGGACCACTTCAAAACAGGTCGCAATGCGCTGCGCGAGAGCCGTGCCGGCGAACTGCTTGCAGAGGAGCTGCGACTGGCACACGAAGCGCTCGGGGAGATTACCGGGGCCGTTTCCTCGGACGACCTTTTGGGCCGCATCTTCGCGGATTTTTGCATCGGCAAATAAGCGTCGCGGGACTCAGGGCCGAAAGCGCGGTTCGGTAATCGCGATCTCGGTAACGGGGCCGTACTGCGCGACATCGTCGCGGATCAGCCCGGCGTTGCCGAGAATGACAAAAACGAGGTTGGCCAGGTCGGGATAGACATTGTCAATGACAGAACGGACGGTCTCAATGTCGGCAGTCGCTATAGCGGCGCCGTAATCGTTGACGAACGACGCATCGAGGCCATATGCCTCGAGGTCAGCGAATTTTGCGGCAAGCTGCGCGGCCGTTTCGAGGCGCGGCGGAAACTGGCCGAGAATGTAGTTCTTGCCCGACAGAATCACTTCCTCATCGAAGCCATGCTCGTGCAGCCGCGCAAGCAGGTGGAGCGCCAGATCGATCGCCTCGAGCGTCGTTTCGGTTTTGGTGTACGAATTGATGGCGACGGAGCCCGCTTTGGAGGGGCGCCGCAAAATTGAGCGTGCGCCATAGGTGAGCCCGGCCTTGGTGCGCAGCTCTTCCATCAGCAGGGACGTGAAACGGCCACCAAACAGGGTGTTCGCAATATCGAGTTCCGCACGTTGCGGATAGCCGATAGCCACACCGACGTTGCCGATCCAGAAGTAACTCTGCGTTGCACCCGGTTTATCGACGAGCAATACGCGTCGGCCTTCCTGCGGAACGGGCGCTTCGAATTCGGGTAACGGTGCGGCCGCCTCGCGCCAACCGGCAAATGCAGTGCTTAGTTTCTCGACCATCATAGTTGCATCGAAATCACCCGCAATGGCGATGATCAGCCGGTCGGCGCCGAAGTAGTCGCGATAATAGGCGCGCAGATCACGCTGTGAAATTGTTGCGAGCGACGCCTCGTCACCATCGACCGGATTGCCGTAGGGGTGTTCGCCAAACAGGAAGGCGTTGCCATAAACAGGCGTAAGCGGCCGCGGGTCACTGTCTTTCGCTGCGCGAATGAAATTGACCTGCCGATCGCGGAGCTTTTTCATTTCCGTATAGCCCAGAATGGGCGACTGCAGCATGTCGACGAGGAGCTCTACCATCAGGTCAGCATCGCGCGCCAAAAACTCACCGGAGATCGTTGTCGACTCGAGACCCGCATTGGCTGACAACGAGCCGCCGACGGCGTCGATCGCCTCGGCAAAAGTCGCCGCATCCCGTTCGCCGGCGCCCTTTATGAGCATACCCGCCAGCAGGCTGGCCATGCCGGATTTGCCGGGCGGGTCGGTCACCGCGCCGCCACGGACGACGGCTTCAACACCGATCAGCGGCACATCGCGCTTCTCGTACAGGATGATTACGACGCCGTTGTCGAGCGTAATGCGTTGCACGTCGGGCAGTGTCACGCCCTGCGCGAGTGCGGGGCCAGCGGCCAGACAGGCGCACAGCCCAACCCATGCCGATTGCAGAGGATTCATTGCGCACCCTCGACGACCGGAGCGCGCAGCACGCCAACAGTCATGTTGTTCGTACGGAATACCTTCGCTGCGACCTGTTGCAAATCTTCGGCAGTGGTGGCTTCTATCGCATCCGGCAAATCGAACAGGCTTTCGTAATTGTCGTGGAACACTTCGTACTGACCGAGCGCCTTTGCCTTGCCATCGATCGTCGCAAGGCCGCGCCAGAAGTCAGCCAGCATGATATTGCGCGACTTGGTGAGTTCGGCCTCGGTCACGCCGTCAACAGCGACACGCCGCAGCTCTTCGAGTACGCGTCGCTCAACGACGGCCGGGTCGCCCCCGGGTGGCAGCGTCAGATAAAAGTACGCAAGCCCCGGGTCGAAGCCCTCGTCCTGAAAGCTGCCAACCGAAATTGCGAGGCCGTCGTCTTCAATGAGAATACGATGCAGCCGAGACGAATCACCGCCGGTCAGGATGTTCAGCAGCAGGCTCATAGGCAGCGTTTCCGGGTCCGTTGCACTGCCCGCGTGAAACGCCATTTGCAGCAATGGTGTCTGTGCCGGCGCTTCCACGACGAGGCGACGCTCCCCCTGTTGCTCAGGCTCGACGGTGTGTATCGGTGGCGGCGGCTCCTGTGCCGAAATCGAAGCGAAGTATTCATCGGCCAGCGAAAAAACCTCCCTGGACGTAACGTCACCCGTGACAACGATCGTGCGATTGTTTGGTGCGTAGTAAGTCTGGTAGTAACTGATCAGGTCTTCCTGCGTCCACGATTCGATATCCGACGGCCAGCCCAGCACAGTAAACTGATAAGGGTGGGCCACGTACGCTGTTGCCTGCACCTGCTCAGCGAGCTTCCAGAAGTTGTCGTTATCGATGCTGGAGCGACGCTCGGAATAGACAACCTGGCGCTCGCTCTCCACCGTTTCCGGAACCGTGGCGAGATTTTCAAACCGGTCGGCCTCGAGCTCGAAAACCGTCTCGAGCGCCGACCGCGGAAACCAGTCTTTATAGACCGTTACATCGGATGAAGTGGAAGCATTGTTGGCGCCGCCGGCGGCCGCCATAATGCGATCAAATTCCCCGGGCGCGCGCTTTTTTGTGCCGAGAAACATCATGTGTTCGAAGAAGTGCGACAGGCCCGTAATGCCGGGATATTCGTTGCGGCCACCGGCGCGAACGAAGTTGTACATCACAACGTTGGGAATGTCGTGGTCAGGCCAGACGATGATCTTGAGCCCGTTGTCGAGCATCAGGCTCCGAATGTCGGCCGGCGCTTTTTCGGATAGCGGAGCATCACCCTCGGGAATGCCCGGAAGAATGAACTCGAATGTAGGCAGCAGGCGCTGGCCGAAGACAGCCAGGACACCCAACACCAGGAGCACCGCGACTGCTGCATTGAGTTTTTGACCGGTCTTGTAAACGATGGACTGCGTTTGCTCGACGTCGATGGCCTTCTTAAGGCCGCTCGGAGTAATTTCATAGGTCCAGGCAAACAGCAGCGCGAGCGGAAAACCGATCGCGAGTACAAAAAGAACGAATGTGTCGGTCCAGGCCGGCAGAGTTGTGGTGGCATGGATTGCGCCAACAAACCAGATGATCAACCAGCTTGTTACGGCATATAGCAACGCGACCTTGAAGACGTTGCGGCGGCGGAGTTCGGCAAACAAAGCCATGGTCGCATCCTACCCCAGCAGCCCCTCTCGCCGATACAGCCGAGCGCAGATCCACGTGAGCACGGCGCCGAGCGCAATTGTGCTCGTCACCGAGATGGCCACGTGCAGCATGTTCACGGGCTCGTTCTTGATCATATCGACGAGCAACAGGTGTTGGCTCAGGCTCGGTATGAACATGAATTCGAGCTGCGGGCGCAGCGTGAGAATGCTAACGATCAATATGGGCAGCGTCGGCGCAACAAGCACCACGCTGAGCCAGGTTTGGGCCTCTTTGTAGCTTTTCGTAAAGGAGGCGACCAGGGTCATCAGGGACGCGCCGAGCAGAATGAACGGCGCGAGCACGAAAAACGCTGCGATGACGACATCGGGACCAAAGTTAGGCGTCATGCCGAGCTGTTCCAGCGGCATGAACTTCAGCGCAACGAAGAACGAGCAAAGACTGAGCAGGAGTGACACGGCCATGAAAACGCAGGTGGCGGCTATTTTTCCCAACATCAACTGGTCTCGAGTTACCGGCAGCGTCAGAATTGGTTCGAGCGAACCACGCTCCCGCTCGCCGGCCGTCGTGTCGATCGCCAGGTACATGCCACCCATGAGCAGGGCGAAGATGAAGAAGTAGCTCATCATGCCGAGCAACATCGCAGAGCGACCGCTGGGCGTCGACACGTCGATCTCATCCACGTTAAAGGGCCGCAACACTATCGGGCTGACGCCTCGCGCCACGAGGCGAATTGCGGCGAGCTCCTGGTTGTAAGAGTGCAGCGCGTTGCGTACGCGGCGAGCATCGCGTTCGGCTTGCGTATTCGCCTGATCGGAGATCAGCTCTATCTTCGCCGGTATTGTGTCAGCGAGCTGCTCACCAAAACCGGCAGGGACGATTACGATGACATCGTGCTTGCCTGTCGTGACTGCGTCGATCGCGGCGGCACGACCGGGAGGTCCCTCGATAACCTCGATGTTGTGGCTTTCGAGGTAGCGCATCAGGTTGGGAGCATGTTGCTGTCCGAGAACGGGCACTTCCAGCACACGGTCGATGTCATCGAGCGAGCGCTCGATCGACAGGTTGATAACAAACGCGAATAGTAGTGGCCCAAACAACGGGCCCATAATCAGCGCGGAGGCGAGCGTACGCCGGTCACGAAAGTTATCGATGACCTCTTTGATGAAAACCGTAATCAGCGTCCGCATTATTCGGGCCCCACCATCTCGATAGCGCGGACGAACGCGTCTTCAAGGTCATCGCAACCCGTGCGGCGCCGGATTCCATCCACGGAATCGTCAATGGCCACCTTGCCGTTTGCGATGATGACGATGTCATCGCAGAGAGCGGCCACCTCCTGCATGACATGGCTCGAAAACAAGACACAGCGGCCGGCGTCTTTGAGTTTCAAAATCAGATCACGCAACGAACGGGTTGCCATGACGTCAAGCCCGTTACTTGGTTCGTCGAGGATGACGTTCTGCGGGTTATGCACGAGCGCCCGAGCCAGAGAGACCTTGGTCCGCTGTCCATGGGAAAAGCCTTTCGTGCGGCGATCGGCGAAGTCGCCGATTTCGAGGAGATCCACAATGCCCGCAACCCGGGCCTCAATGTCGCGCTTGTCGAGGCCGCACAGCGTCGCGTAATAGGCGATGTTTTCACGCGCTGTAAGGTGCGGATACAGACCGGCGCCGTGCGGCAATGCGCCGATGCGCTGTCTCGCTTTGAGGCTGTCCGTAACGACGTCGACACCGTCTATCGATGCGCGGCCCTTGTCGGGCGTGAGGACCGTGTACAGCACTCGCAACGTCGTGGATTTGCCCGCGCCGTTAGGGCCGAGCAAACCTGTGATCTTGCCGTCTGGCGCCTCGAAACTAACACCGCGAACGGCGCGGACTTTGCCGAATGACTTATGGATGTCGTTAACGCGGATCATGGCATGGGACCGGAAAAATCCAGAAAAAACGGCATGATGAACGCGGTTTCCATGCAGGCAACGTCAAGTGCCCCGGAATCTGCTGTTGAGACGAACCGGGCAACGATGTCTGGCATACAGCCGGCCGCAATTTGCCCGTGACCTTGCCGGTCGCCGATCAAATGGCGGGCATTGCGCAGCGCGACGGCGGCGAGGTCGGCGTACCGCGGCGGCGTAATCGGATCGGCCTCGCCCGATAGCAACAGTACCGGAATGTCCGTGGCCAGAGGCTCGGCGAAGCCGTCGTCGATGGGTCCGCGGGGCCAGATCGAGCAAATCGTTTCGAGCGCCTCGAACTGCAACGCACCGATATACGTCTCGTTCAGTGCGCCAAAGTCGACCGTATCCCTGTCGATGAACGGCAGGTCTTCGGTGCAGACGACCGAATTGTGCATGCCGAGCGCTAACGCGTCCGCAAGACTGCTGACCGTCAACTGAAACTGTGCCGCGAGCGGAACGAAGTTATCGTTGGCGGCCTCGTGAATCAGGAGCGGCATGATCGCTATCGACCGCGGCTGATACGCGAGGAGACGAATCGCGGCGGCAAGCTCGTTGCGGCCGAAGTCCAAAGATTCACGCTTACCCGTAACCGGGTCTGATAGCTCTACGCGGACTGGTTGCTCGTTGACCAGCGCCCGAATCGATTCGAAATCCAGGTCGATCTCCGGAAAGCGTTCGTTGCAAGCGATATCGCTCAGGCAGCGAGCGAGAATATCGTCGAGTGCACGCTGTGCTTCGGTAGCAATCTCCGGGCCAAGTGGAAGCTGCGGTGGGACCACGCCGTCAAGAACGATTGTGCGTGTCGAGTCAGGGTAGCGACGCGCAAAATGTTGTGCGACGCGCGTACCGTACGACGTCCCCAGCAGGTTCAGCGCCGGATAGCCAAGCGCCAGCCGCAGGGCCTCGAGGTCAGCGACCGCGAGACTGGTTGTGAAGAACCGCGGGTCGTGAGGGAGTTGTTCAAGGCACGATCTTGTGAACTCAAGGGTTTGCTCGTCGGTGTACTGACCTTCAACGACATGGTCATCGAACGGGCAATCCATGCGCGCCGAAGCGCCAGTACCACGCTGATCGAGCAGCAGGATGTCCCGTTCGCGGCGCACCGGCTCGAAAGCGCTGTAATACGCCGCATAGAACTGAATCGCGCCGCCGCCCGGCCCGCCCGCCAGCGGCACCAACGGGTCAGGCTCCGGATTGAGGTCGAGTGCCGGCACGACGGCCACCCGAAGCTCCAGCTGGCCGGCGTCCGGGTCCTCCGGGTTCAGCGGTCGCAGGAACGTACCGCAACGCGCCTTGATGCCCGGATAGCCAGGCCCGGCGCTGATGCGGCAATCGCTCAGTTCGAGCGTTGTTGAGCCGGGAGCGCCTGTCGAGGCAAGCAAGAGCAGCAGCGCTAACGCCGTCATTCGAAGCATAGAGAATTCGCAGTATCGTTGGGCGGTGCAATCTTGGCGAGTTGATTGACACAAGTAAAGCCGGAACGAAAAGCCCCGATGACCATATATGGGCGCTGTTTTGTGGCGGTGGCGGCGGGCAACGACTAAAATGCGCGCCCGTCATTCCTCAGTGTCAAACCATGTCTCTAGTCCACGATGTCATCGTAATCGGCGGCGGCCACGCCGGCACGGAAGCCTCTCTGGCTGCCGCGCGGGCGGGCGCACGCACGCTTCTGATTACGCAAAAAGTCGCGACGCTCGGGCAGATGAGCTGCAACCCGGCAATTGGCGGCATCGGCAAGGGGCACCTCACTCGGGAGATCGATGCGCTGGGCGGCGCGATGGCGGCAGCCGTCGATCGTGCAGGCATTCAGTTTCGGACGCTTAATGCGAGCAAAGGGCCTGCAGTCAGGGCGACGCGAGCGCAAGCAGATCGCGAACTGTACAAGCGCGAAATTCGCCGCGCGCTCGAGAAGCAGTCCAATTTGTCGCTGGCAGAGCACTCGGTGGACGACCTGATCGTTATTGGCGATAAGGTCGTGGGGGTCACGACCGCAGACGGGGCCGAATTCCGGGCGGACGCCGTCGTATTGACCGTTGGTACGTTTCTGGGTGGGCGCATTCTGATTGGGCGCAGCGAAAAAGCCGGGGGCCGCGTGGGCGATGCGCCCTCGATCAAGCTTGCGGAGCGCTTGCGCGAACTACCGTTTCGCGCTGCGCGCCTGAAGACCGGAACACCGCCGAGGCTTGACGGCAAGACGCTCAATTACGCAGCGATGGCTGAACAGCCTGGTGACGACCCGATGCCGGTGTTTTCTTTCCTTGGGCGTCGCGGCGATCACCCACAACAGGTTTCGTGCCACATCACGAAGACGACCCGGCAGACACACGACATCATTCGCGGTTCGCTCGACGAATCGCCGATGTACAGCGGGGCTATCGCGGGCGTAGGACCACGCTATTGCCCGTCGGTTGAAGACAAGATCGTGCGTTTCGCTGACAAGGCGTCACACCAGATCTTTGTCGAGCCAGAGGGGTTGACGACCGACATTGTCTACCCGAACGGGATTTCGACGAGCCTCCCTGCCGACGTGCAAGAGCGATTCGTGCGCACGATTCCAGGATTTGAGCGTGCGCGCATCACGCAGCCTGGCTATGCGATCGAATACGACTACTTCGATCCACGCGATCTCAGGCCCACGCTTGAAACAAAGGCGCTTGCCGGCTTGTATTTCGCCGGTCAGATCAATGGCACAACGGGCTATGAAGAGGCCGGCGCACAAGGCTTGCTTGCCGGTGTCAATGCTGCACGCCGAGCTCAGGAGAAAGAACAGTGGTTTCCGCGGCGCGACGAAGCTTATATCGGTGTGCTGGTTGATGATCTGATCACGCGGGGTGTGAGCGAGCCGTATCGCATGTTTACGAGTCGCGCCGAGTATCGTCTGACGCTGCGTGAGGACAATGCCGATCTGCGGCTGACGCCCGTGGGCCGCGAACTCGGCCTTGTCGATGATGAACGCTGGTCTGTGTTCAACAGCAAACGGGAGGCGGTTGCCAGGGAGCAACAGCGACTCAGCAGCATCATGTTGCGTCCGGTCCTGCTAAGCGAAAACGACAAGTGTCTTATTGGCAAGGAGCTGCAGCGCGAGTGCGCGGCTGCGGAGCTGCTGCGGCGACCGGAACTCGATTACGCCGCCGTGTCCGGGCTGTCGATGGTCGGCGGGCTTGATGCGCGCGACCTTTGCTGTGATGAACAACGGGAACAGGTCGAGTCGCAGCTCGAAGTGCAGGCGAAGTATGCGGGCTACATCGATCGGCAGGAACGGGAAATAGCGAAGCACGTCAAGCAGGAGTCACTGCGTCTGCCCGAAGATATCGACTACGGGTCCGTTGACGGACTGTCGAACGAGGCACGCCAGCGACTCACGTTGGCGCGCCCGCTTACCTTGGGTCAGGCGTCGCGCCTGGAAGGCATGACGCCGTCGGCCGTGTCGTTGCTACTCATACACCTCAAAAAGCGACAGCTCAGGAAATCAGCGTAATGAAAACCTTTCGCCTTGCCGGGGCACTTGCCGCCAGCATTGTCCTGCTGGGCGCGTTGTTATTCGCTTGCAGCGATCCCGCAAGGGACGAAGCGGTGGAGTCGGTGCTGCAACGCGGCCTGACATCGGACCCGGAGTCGCTCGACCCCCATGAGATGCGCAGCGTGCAGGCCGCCAATTTGCTGCGGGATATTGGCGAGGGTCTGCTTTCGTATTCGGCAACGGGGGAACTCGTGGCCGGCGCGGCAGCGGAGTGGACGATTTCCGAGGATGGCCTTACTTACACATTCCACCTTCGCGAGGACGCGCGCTGGTCAAACGGGCAGCCAGTTACAGCCGGGCATTTTGCGTTTAGCCTGCGGCGACTCGTCGATCCGGCGACGGCAGCGTTCTACGCGCAGATGCTGGGCGATATCGTCAATGCGCAGGACATCATCGCGGGTGATTCGCCACCGGCGGATCTTGGTGTCGAGGCCGTCGATGACCGGACGCTGGTCATTACGCTTGTGCGGCCGACGCCGTACCTGCTCAGTCTGTTGACCTACCCAAGCACGTTCCCGGTACATCCGGACGCTGTCGCCGAGCACGGCGACGCGTTCACGCGCGCCGGCAACCTGCTGTCGAACGGCGCCTACAAACTCGATGCGTGGGAACCGGGCTCAGTTCTTGAGCTAAGCCGCAACGAGCACTACTGGAACAATGCGGCAACAGCGATTGACGAAGTCCGTTACCACGTACTGACACAGGAAATGACGCAGCTGAACCGCTTTCGCGCAGGCGAACTTCACATCACAGGCAGCGTGCCGCCGGACAACTTCGCGCAGATTCGCGAGGAGCATCCAGAAGAATTGCATATCGCGCCTTATCTCGGCGTTTACTATTATGGATTCAACCTGACCAAGCCGCCGTTCAAGGGCAACCCGGAACTGCGCGAAGCGCTGTCAATGGCGGTCGACCGCGACGTGCTGGTCAATAGGATAACGGGTCGCGGCGAAGAACCGGCTTACAGCTGGGTGCCGCCCGGCGTCGACAATTACGAGCCGCGGCGCTTTATCTACGCGGAGCAAAGCCAGGATGAGCGCAACGCACACGCAAGACTGTTGCTGCGCGAAGCGGGTTACGGACCCGAAAAACCATTGCAAATCGAGCTACGCTACAACACCTCGGACACAGAGAAAAAGATTGCACTCGCTGTGCAATCGATGTGGCGCGACGTGCTCGGCGTTGAGACGACGCTGGTCAATGAGGAATTTCAGGTATTACTCGCCAACATGCGTGATCGCGAGGTAACGCAGGTTTTTCGCTCCAGCTGGATTGGTGACTACAACGATGCGCATACGTTTCTGAGCATCATGGAAGGCGGTAATCCGTCGAACATGCCCGGCTACAAGAACGACCAATATGACGCTTTGATGCAGCAGGCAGCGGAACAGGTCGATCCAAAAAGCAGACGTTACCATCTTGAAGAGGCAGAGCGGGTGTTGCTCGCCGACCACCCCGTCATTCCACTGTACTTCTACGTCAGCAAGCATCTTGTCAGTCCGGATATCATCGGCTGGGGAGACAATGTGCTGGATTATCATTACAGTCAGCATCTGAGTCTGGCGCCGACTGCCGCCACACCTTAATCGGAACACAGCCTTGCTGAAATACGCCCTGCTGCGACTGCTGGGTGCAATTCCGACGCTGTTGTTGGTAATTGTGCTCGCTTTTCTGATGGTGCATGCCGCACCCGGCGGGCCGTTTGACGACGAACGCGTGCTGTCGGCCGAAATCGAGGCCAACATTGCGGCTGCGTATCACCTCGATGAACCGCTGCATCGACAATTTTATCGGTACTTTGCCGGGCTCCTGCAAGGTGATCTCGGGCCGTCGTACCGATATCGTGATCACACGGTCAGCGAGCTGATTGGCACAGCATTTCCGATCTCCCTGAAGCTCGGCACAATGGCAATGCTGTTGGCCGTGGTGTTCGGTGTTGCAGCAGGTTCGTTTGCGGCGCTGCGCCGCAATACGCTGCCTGATCGTTCGGTTATGGCGTTCGCCATGACAGGTATTTCGATCCCCGTATTTGTTATTGCGCCTGTGCTCGTGCTGCTGCTCGCAGTCAAGCTGCAATGGTTGCCGGCGGGCTGGAGTGGCAACGAAGGCGCAGCACGGTTCTTGCTGCCTGTTATCGCGCTTGCGCTGCCACAGGTCGCGTACATTGCGCGGCTGACGCGCGCGAGCATGATCGATGTTCTTGCGAGCGATTTCGTGCGCACAGCGCGCGCGCAGGGACTTGGCACGACGGCCATCGTCCGTTATCACGCGCTCAAACCGGCAATGCTTCCCGTACTGTCTTATATGGGGCCGGCGATTGCGGCCATTCTTACGGGGTCCGTGGTCGTCGAAGAGATTTTCGGCATTCCCGGACTCGGCCAGTTCTTTGTGCGCGCTGCGCTCAATCGCGACTACACGCTGGTGCTCGGCATCGTTATTTTCTACGCAACGCTCGTCATTCTATTGAACCTCGTTGTCGACATTTTGTATGGCGCGATCGATCCGCGGATCCGGCAGCGATGACGACACTTTTCAACATCTGGCGCCGCATGCGCGAAAACCGCGCAGTGATGGTGAGTGGCGGTATCCTCATCGGCATTGTCATCGTGGCGATCGTTGGACCATTAATCAGCCCGCACGATTATCTACAGACAAACTTCGATAATCTGCTGCAGCGCCCGGGAACTGCTGGATTTCACCTGTTTGGCACGGACGACCTCGGACGGGACCTGTTTGTGCGGTCAATGCTGGGAGTGCAGATCACGATTGTCGTTGCGGTCGTGGCGAGCGTCGTAAGCCTGGTTATCGGCGTCATGTACGGTGCCGTCGCGGGTTACGTTGGTGGCCGCGTCGATGCGATCATGATGCGTTTTGTCGACACGCTCTATGCGCTGCCGTTTATTTTCTTCGTGATTCTTCTCATGGTCGCGTTCGAGCGGAACTTCCTGCTGATATTCGTGGCGATCGGCGCAATCAACTGGCTCGATATGGCCCGCATCGTTCGCGGCCAGACGCTATCCCTTCGTGAGCGGGAGTTCGTAGATGCTGCGCGACTGACCGGCGTGTCGACCGCAGCGATAATCATGCGACACATCGCGCCGAACCTGCTCGGCGTGGTTATTGTCTACGTTACGTTGACGATTCCTCAGGCAATCCTGGTTGAGTCGTTCCTGAGTTTTCTGGGTCTCGGCATTCAGGAGCCGCAAACGTCGCTCGGAGCGCTGGTCGACGCAGGCGTCAATCAAATGGAAGGTGCGTCGTGGATGCTGCTAATACCGGCGGGTCTGCTCGCGACGATTCTACTGTGCTTCAACTTTTTCGGTGATGCGATGCGCGACGTCTTCGACTCGAGGTCCGAACGATGAGCCTGTTAAGCGTTGCGGGCCTCACTATTCGCTATGACGACGCTATCGCGGTGAACGGTCTTAGCTTTGCGATTGAGAAAGGCGAATCGGTGGGGCTCGTTGGCGAGTCAGGATCCGGGAAATCGCAGACGGCGCTCGCGATCCTGGGCCTCTTGCCCGCACAAGCCGATGTTAGCGGTGACATCCGGTTCGAAAAAACGGCGTTATTGGGAGCGAGCGAGCGGGCGTTGGACTCGGTGCGGGCGCAACGCCTGGCGATCGTGTTTCAGGATCCGGCGCAAGCGCTCAATCCATTCGTTCGGATCGGCCAGCAGTTGCGGCGCATTCTCCTACAGCACGGGCTCGCGGAGGGTGCACAGGCTCAGGCGCGAGTGATCGACATGCTCAGGCGCGTCGGTCTGTCTGATCCCGAGAGGCAGTACCGGGCATATCCGCATCAACTATCCGGCGGCATGCGACAGCGCGCGATGATCGCCTCAGCGCTGATAACCGAACCCGAACTGCTCATCGCCGACGAGCCGACGACAGCACTCGACGTAACCGTGCAGGCGCAGATTCTGGAGCTGCTCGAAGACATTCGCAAAGACACAGCACTGCTTCTGATTACTCATGATCTGGGTGTCGTGGCGGGACATTGCGAGCGCATGTTGGTGCTTAAGCAGGGTGAACTCGTGGAACAGGGCGCGACGCGCGACGTTTTCGCACGGCCACAGCATGAGCATACGGCACGGCTCCTGGCGGCAGCACCGCGACTCGATCGGACCGATATTCCGACGACAACGACGGGCGCCGAGTTACTGACGATCAAAGGAGCGTCGGTGAGCTATCGCGAAACGGGACACGCCAGGCTGCAAGCGGTACGTGATGTGGATCTGACGATACGCGCCGGTGAGACGGTCGCGTTGGTCGGTGAGTCGGGCTCCGGCAAGTCGAGTCTTGCGCGTGCGGTGCTCGGGCTCGTGCCGCTGCAGTCGGGCCGCGTTGCGTTTTGCGGCACGGCGCTGGAGGGGCTGGCGCAGGACAGAGCAACGGCAGTGCGACGCGGCATGCAACTCGTGTTTCAGGATCCGGTTGGATCGCTGAATCCACAGATGCGCGTTGCGAATATCGTCGCCGAGCCGCTTCTGGTTCATGAGCCCGACGCGTCGGCGGACACACGGCAACAACAGGTAATCGCGATACTCGAAAAGACCGGCCTTGGCGAGGAGTTTCTCGAGCGTTATCCGCACGAACTGTCGGGAGGGGAGGCACAGCGCGTCGCGATCGCCCGCGCGTTGATTCTCAAGCCCAAAGTGCTCGTCTGCGATGAGGCTGTCGCGGCACTCGATGGCACGGTGCGCGAACAAATACTCGCGTTATTGCACGAAGTGCAGATCGACAGTGGGTTGTCGATCGTTTTCATAACGCATGACTTGTCGGTGGTGCGCGGGATCAGTCATCGCGTGCTGGTCATGTATATGGGCGCGCTTGTCGAGCTTGCCGATAACAACGCCCTGTTCGAACAACCGCGCCACCCGTATACGAGGGCCTTGCTCGCGGCTGTACCGGTACCGGACCCTGAGCGGGCCGGCGGCAAGGCAACGCTCGCTGGCGAAGTTCCGTCCGCACTTGCGCCGCCGAGCGGCTGCACGTTTCATCCGCGTTGCCCACATGCACGCGACATCTGCAAAACCGAAATACCGGAACAAAGGACTATTAACAGCACGACAGTAGCCTGTCATCGCGCGGAAGAAATTTAGGCGCGGGCGGCGCATTACCCATCTTCATGGCTCGCTACGCTGCGCTTTACTTCCGATGGGCAACGCCCCGCCCGCGCCCGGTGTTCCCGGGCATGGCTGGTCGGTTACTGCATTCCAGGTATGGGAATCGGCATCGGCGCGCCATTAACGGTTAACAATCCCTTTTTGAACTCGGCGTTCATTTCGTAAATGTCGCCGTTCTTTTTGAGAAAGCCCATGCCGATTGCTGCGTTCAGTTGCGCGTCCGTTGCCGTCGCAATGTCGACGAGTTCGGCAGGCATGCTGACATCGAGGGTGGCGTCGAGCGCGAGTAGCGCGGATGTCCACGTGAACCGGTCAAGATCGGTTGGAGCGAGCTTCATCTGCAATTTTGTTTCCAGGGTGCCCTGTGGCAGTGCAACGTCGAGCTGATCGAAATTAAGTTCGAAGCCCGAAGCCAGGAGACGCTGCAGGTCGGCTTCCATGGCAAGCATCATGTCGTCCCCGCCAGCGTAGTCATCGACGCTGTCCAATGCTCGCGACAGATTGCCGAGCGATTCGCCGTCCATATCTGCCAGCGTTATATTCAAGACGATGTCGGCCTTGCCAAGGTCGCCGAATGGCAGGCTGTCGAGCGTCACCCTGGCGCGCCCGGAGACGCGATCATCGTCAAGCTGTGCCTCCGAGTTGATCATTAGCGGGCCGACGACCTCTGCGCCAGTGGCCGATGCCAGTCTTGCAGCAGCGACAGTCACGTTTGCATCGCCTACGCTGAAACCGAATCGCGTCTGACGCTGATTACCGGAGAACTCGATCTTGTCGATGCTGAAGTCGTCGTGGATGGAGACGAAGGCCAGCGACGCGATAGTACCGTTGAAACCGACAATGCTGTTTGCGGGGCTGGTAGTAACAAGGATATCGGCATCTCCCCAGTTCGCCGTTTCGCCGTCCTGGGAGAAAGAGCCAGGTTCGAGAACTAAATTGGATTGAAGATCGCCGGTCAAGCTGACCTGACTGAATATCGTACCGGGCAAATCGACTTTGCTACCATCTTCGAATTCAAGGCTAAGCGTTGATACAGCGCTGCCGAGCCCGGGTAGCAGTGAGCCCTTGTCACGCGACATCGAGGTAATTGGAACGATGCCGTGATCGAGTCGGGTATCAATGATCAGTGCCGGCAGTTGCCCGACATCACCGTCATCGGTGAGGCCGAGCAGCGCGTTGCGCAATTCGCCGTCGCGAACCTCGACTCGATGTTGTCCCTCCGACGAAAACCAGCCGCGGTCAAAACCCTGTGACGTAACCGTTACCTCGTCGCTCTCGGTGGCGGCCCAATCGAGATTCTCGTCCATCGATTTCTCGGCCAGTCGGCCGACGATTCCCGGCGAGACCAGGACAACAATGGCGAGCACGATAAGCAGTGCGACAAAGCCTTTTTTCACGGCGGTTCCTCACAGGCGGATTTCGAAGAGCGCGATGCTAGCATGTTGCCCCACACCTTTCGGGCTAGAAATCGCAGGCTGTTGTCACTACCATAGCGACCTCGAAAGCCGCCGGCGCCCTTGGCTAAAGCCACAACACGTTGAAAAACATAGTGATTATCAAGACAACAAAAGCCGCTGTCGCTACGATGCTGCTGCTCGGCATCACCGCGCCCCCCGCAATTGCCGAAGGCGACGCTGCTCGCGGCGAGAAGCTGGGCTATACCTGCCTCGGTTGCCACGGTGTCGATGGCTATCGCAACGCCTACCCGTCCTATCGCGTGCCCAAGCTCGGTGGTCAGAAGGCCGCCTACCTCGTTATCGCGCTCAATGGATACCGTGAGGGCACGCGGGCGCATCCCACGATGATGGCGCAGGCATCAAGCTTGAGCGAGCAACAAATCGAAGACGTTGCGGCATACCTTGCGAGCCTCAGCGCCGGCAGGGTTGCGGCGGGTGGTGCGGCTGCGGCAAGCCTTGAAGAAACGACCGTATGCCTCGCGTGTCACGGGCAAAACGGCATTGGTCTTTCGCCCACCTGGCCGACCCTGGCCGGCCAACACGAAGACTATCTTGTGCATGCCCTGAATCAATATCGCGATGGCACACGCAAGGATCCTGTTATGGCACCGATGGCGGCAGCGTTAACCGACGGCGATGTTGCTTTGATCGCTAAATATTATTCGCGCCTCGACGGCCTCGAAACCACAAAGGCAGATTAAGCGCCGCCCGAGCGGGGGCGCGGACCCAATGTCGGGACATCACGCGCAGACGACGGTACTCGACGATGGCATTGTCGCCATCGATACCGAATATACGCGCCCGTTGCTGGATGCGAGTCACCTGATTGTTGAAAGTGGTCGCGCGGCGTTCGTTGACACTGGCGTCAACAGCAGCGTTCCGCTACTGCTCGACGCGCTTCTACAACAGGATCTCGATGTTGGCGACGTCGATTACGTTTTCCTGACACATGTTCATCTCGATCACGCCGGCGGTGCGGGACTCTTAATGCAGCAGCTGCCGAACGCGAGCTGCGTCGTGCATCGCTACGGTGCGCCGCACATGATCGATCCGGCGAAGCTGGTTGCTGGTGCCGAAGCAGTGTATGGCCAGGAGCGGATGGTGGAGATGTACGGCAGCATCGAACCGATCGACGAACGCCGGGTCTTTATCCCCGACGATGAACAATGGTTCGAGTTGCATGGCCGCGCGCTGCAGACAATCAACACCGAAGGCCACGCGCGCCACCACTACGTACTCAATGACCCGCAGTCGAGAGGCGTGTTCACTGGGGACAGTTTTGGTGTGTCTTACCGCGAGCTCGATACAGCGCGAGGCGAAATCGTCTTTCCGACGTCAACGCCCGTGCAGTTCGACCCGGCTGAGGCGCACAAGGCAGTTGATCGCATTATGGCTTGCGAGCCGCAACAGCTCTATCTGACTCACTACAGCCGGGTACGCAACCTGGACCGGCTGGCAGCCGAGATGCACGAAGGGATAGATGCGTACGTCGCGATGGCGCGGGAGCATCAGCACGAGGAGAATCGAATCGAGTCGCTGCGCACGACTATGTTCGAGTATTGCGTGCAAAGACTGGCGGCGCACGGGTACAGCGGTGATCGTGAGACGATGCACTCAGTACTCGATATAGATGTCGACTTGAATTCGCAGGGCCTTGAGGTGTGGTTGGAGAGGGGAAATTGATGGACGCTTTTCGCGCATTTCGTATTGACGAGCAGGACGACAGGATTGTTGCCGGCTTTCAGGATTTGTCAATCGATGACCTGACAGAAGGCAATGTCGTCATTAAGGTCAGCCATTCAACGATTAACTATAAAGATGCGCTGGCAGCTACCGGGGCCGGCAGGATTCTGCGGCGCTATCCATTGAACGGTGGTATTGACCTTGCGGGTACCGTCGTCAGTTCGGACGACGCCGAGTTTCAGCCCGGCACAGCCGTGCTCGTCAACGGTTGCGGGCTCAGTGAGACCGTCGACGGCGGCTATTCGGAGTACGCGCGGGTCGACAGCGGCAGCATGGTGCCGTTACCGGAGGGCATGAGCGCCCTACAGGCGATGCAAATCGGCACGGCAGGCTACACGGCCGCTCTGGCGATTCATCGTATGGAGCAAAACGGCCAGCTTCCTGATAATGGGCCGGTCGTTGTAACCGGCGCAACCGGCGGTGTAGGCAGCGTTGCGATCGACATGCTCTATGGTCGCGGTTATGAGGTTGTCGCCCTGACCGGCAAGGGCACCGAAGAAGCGTATCTGAAGAGCATCGGCGCACACAGAATTCTGCTGCGCGATCAAATCAACCTGGGCAAACGACCGATGGAGAAGGCGGAGTGGGCTGGCGCGATCGACAATCTCGGCGGAGACTATTTGACCTGGCTGACACGCACGATGGCCTATGGGGGCAACATCGCGAGCATCGGTCTTGCGGCGAGCCCGGCGCTCCACACCACCGTGCTGCCCTTTATCCTGCGTGCTGTGTGCCTGCTCGGCATCAACTCTGTGGACACACCACGTAACCTGCGACTTGCCGTCTGGTCGAGAATTGGTGGCGACCTGATGCCACGCAAGCTCGACACGATCGGCAGTCGCACGATCGGCTTCGATGAACTACCTGGAGCCTTTCAGGCTTACATCGACGGCACAGTGACAGGCCGCACGGTCGTCGCAATAGCCTAGGAACTGACACGGCCGTGGGCGGGGAGCCAGTCATCGGCAGTAAAGCGCAGCGCAGCGAGCCATGAAGATGACAGGCTCGCGGGCCGCGGCCATGACATAAACAATATATAATTTTACCGGATGCTCCATTTGGGAAACAGGGTTGCCGTGGTTTAGAATCGCTTCCCCGATAATTTTAATTTCGATTAAAATTACGGTTGTAACCAAATGGAGGTTGCGTCACATGAGTGCAGGAGCACGTTTCAGGACGGCGCTCGACGCCGAGCGGCCGCTGCAAATCGTCGGTACGATCAACGCGTTTACCGCGCTACTCGCGCAGCGGGCCGGTTTCAAGGCGATTTATCTCTCCGGTGCAGGCGTCGCAAACGCGTCCTTCGGCCTGCCCGACCTTGCGATGACGACGCTAAACGATGTCTGCGAGGACATACGCCGTATTGCGTCGGTTTCGGACGCGCCCTTGCTCGTCGATGCGGATACCGGATGGGGCAGTGCGTTCATGATCGGCAGGACCATTCGCGAAATGACCTGGGCTGGAGCGGCAGGCTGTCATCTCGAGGACCAGGTCGCGGTCAAGCGTTGCGGCCATCGGCCGGGCAAGGCGCTGGTCGAATCGGCGGAGATGTGTGATCGTATTAAGGCTGCTGTTGATGGCCGCATCGATGATCAGTTCGTGATCATGGCGCGCACCGATGCGCATGCGGTCGAGGGACAACAGGCGGCGCTTGATCGTGCCGCTGCTTATGTAGAGGCCGGCGCTGACATGATCTTCGCCGAAGCGCTGACGACCCTCGACGAATACCAGCAGTTTACTGACACGATCAAAGTGCCGGTGCTGGCGAACCTGACCGAGTTTGGCAAGACGCCGTTGTTCACGACAAAAGAGCTGGCCGGGGTCGGCATACGCATGGCGCTATACCCGCTGACCGCGTTTCGGGCGATGTCGGCAACCGCGCTCGAGGCCTACACGACACTGCGTGAAGAAGGTACGCAGGCCGCCGTAATGGACAAGATGCAAACACGCATGGAGCTTTATGATGTACTCGGCTATCAGGCGTATGAAGACAAACTCGACGAGCTGTTTTCCGAGAAAGGACTAGAGACAAGTAAAGAATAAGGCCTGCCGTGTGAAGCGCGGGCGAGGAATAGAAACATGACTGAAAAGAAAAGCACAGGTGGCCTGGCCGGTGTAACGGCAGGCAAAACAGAGCTTTGTACTGTCGGCAAAGAAGGCGCAGGCCTGACCTACCGCGGCTATGATATTTATGATCTCGCAGATAACGCGACGTTTGAGGAAGTCGCTTACCTGTTGCTGCATGGCAAGTTGCCGAATCGCGCAGAACTTGACGGCTACATAGCAAAGATTAAATCATTGCGCGGCTTACCCGATGCCTTAAAAACCGTGCTTGAGATGGTGCCGGCGGAGGCTCATCCGATGAGCGTATTGCGCACCGGCGTTTCGTTCCTCGGCAACATCGAACCTGAAGGAGACTTTGCGAACCAGCTAAATGTTGCGGACAAGCTGCTTGCGTGTATTCCATCGATGATGGTGTATTGGCACCGCTTTCATACAGACGGTACGCGCATCGATACTGAAACCGATGACGACAGCGTATCAGGCCATATTCTGCACATGTTGCATGACAAGCCGCCGCCCGCGTTGCATGAGAAGTCGCTCAACACGACGCTGATTCTGTACGCCGAGCACGAGTTCAATGCATCGACATTTGCGGGCCGGGTCATCACCGGCACGTTGTCGGATATGCATTCGGCAGTCAGCGGCGCAATCGGTGCGCTGCGCGGGCCGCTACATGGTGGTGCCAACGAGGCTGCAATGGAGCTGATTCAGAAGTTTGAGTCGCCCGAAGAGGCGACCAAAGGTGTGCTCGGCATGCTCGAACGCAAAGACCTGATCATGGGTTTTGGCCATCGTGTGTACACGACGTCGGATCCGCGTAACTCGGTTAACAAGGCGATGTCAAAAACGCTGGCCGAAGAGGCCGGAGACATGACGTTGTATGAGGTCTCGGAAGCGATCGAAAAAGTGATGTGGGATGAGAAGAAGCTATTTGCCAACGCGGACTTTTTTGCAGCGAGCGTGTATCACTTCATGGGCATTCCGACGTATCTGTTTACACCGATATTCGTTTGTTCGCGCATCACGGGTTGGGCCGCGCATGTCATGGAACAACGTGCGGATAACAAACTGATTCGCCCCGCGGCCGACTACATCGGTCCGCCTCTGCAGGACTGGGTGGCGATCGAAGATCGCGCCTGAGCGCGGCACCGAACAAGAAGGTCCGGAGACACGATGTCCAACACTGATATTCGCTCGGCGAAGCGGGCTGGCTGGGATAAAGAACTCGTCGCTATCGCGGATTTTGTCTGTGACACGGAGGTAGACAGCGACCTCGCGTTCGAGACGGCGCATTACTGCCTGATGGATACGCTCGCGTGCGGCTTCCAGGCACTCGACTACCCGGCATGTACCAAATTGCTTGGGCCAACCGTGCCTGGAGCGACGCTGGCGGGCGGTGCGCGTGTACCGGGCACGTCCTACGAGCTCGAGCCAGTCATGGCGGCGTTCAATATCGGCACGATGAACCGCTGGCTCGATTTCAACGACACCTGGCTTGCCGCGGAATGGGGCCACCCGTCGGATAACCTGGGTGGGATTCTCGCCGTGGCGGATTACCTGAGCCGACAGAATCGGGCGGCGGGCAAGGAGCCGTTGACGATGCATGATGTGCTTGAGGCGATGATCCGGGCGCATGAAATTCAAGGCGTGCTGGCACTCGAAAATAGCTACAACCGCGTCGGCCTCGACCATGTTTTACTCGTGCGCGTCGCGTCGACGGCCGTCGTCACGCGCATGCTGGGCGGCAACAAAGAACAGGTGTTGAACGCCGTATCCCACGCCTGGATCGACGGGGGAGCTCTGCGCACTTACCGCCACGCACCCAACACGGGTTCGCGCAAGAGCTGGGCGGCAGGCGATGCAACAAGCCGGGCGGTGCGCCTGGCGCTGATCGCGATGACCGGCGAGATGGGCTACCCATCGGCCCTGTCAGCCAAGACCTGGGGTTACTACGACGTCTTGTTCAAGGGCAAACCGTTCGGTTTCCAGCGCGGCTATGGCAGCTATGTTATGGAGAACGTGTTGTTCAAAATCTCCTTCCCGGCAGAGTTTCATTCGCAGACTGCCGTCGAGGCAGCCATGACCCTGCATGACGAGGTCAGGGACCGCATCGACGAGATAGAGAGGATTGTCATCGAAACGCAGGAAGCTGGCGTACGCATCATCGACAAGACCGGGCCGCTCGATAATCCGGCCGACCGTGACCACTGTATTCAGTACATGACGGCGGTGCCCCTGATCTTTGGACGTCTGACCGCAGCAGACTATGAGGACGGCATCGCAAGTGATCCACGCATAGACGCATTGCGCGACAAGATGCAGGTGCGTGAGAACGAACAGTTTACGCAAGACTACTTCGATCCGGAGAAACGCTATATCGGCAATGCGGTACAGGTTTTCTTCAATGATGGCAGCAGCAGCGACCGCATCGCCGTGGATTTTCCGATCGGTCACCGCGAGCGCCGCGATGAAGGCATCCCGGTGCTGAAACAGAAGTTCGTCGACAGCGTGTCGCCAAAACTTGCGACGCGGCAGTGGGATTCGCTCAATGCCCTTTGCGCCGACCCCGACAAGCTTGCTGCGACGGCGGTCGATGATTTCATGGCATTATTGGTCGCCTGAAAGCCGCAATCGAAAAAGCCCTCGTCGAGCTCGGACAAGTCTGTCCTGAGGACACGGCGGACAAACTCACGACGCTCGTCAAAGAGCTCGCGCGATGGAATCGGCGCGTCAACCTGACGGCGATCCGCGACCCCGACAAAATGATCGTCGGGCACCTGCTCGACAGCCTGGCGGCACGGCCGCTCCTACGGGGCTCGCGCATTCTCGATGTTGGTACCGGTGCAGGGTTCCCGGGGCTGCCACTCGCAATCGTCGAACCGGAGAGGTCGTTTGTGCTCCTTGACAGCAATAACAAGAAGGTCATGTTCGTCGAACATATCGCCGGTTTGCTTGGGCTCCGCAACGTAACGGCCGTTAAAGCCCGCACTGAGGACTTTGCACCCGGCAATCGCTTTGATACCGTGATTGCCCGAGCCGTTGCCACGTTGCCGCGGCTCGTAGAAATCGCCGGACATCACGTTGGAGAGGGCGGAGTGTTCGTGGCGCTCAAGGGGCGCTACCCGGCAGAAGAATTAGAACAATTACCCGCTACGTGGGATAGCAGCGTAACGGAACTCAAGGTGCCGGGACTCGAGGCGGGTTCTCGGCATGCCGTGTTGATCGAGCACAAGTGAGCTTATGGCGCGCATCATTGCAGTAGCAAACCAGAAAGGCGGGGTCGGCAAGACGACGACCTGCGTCAATCTGGCGGCATCGCTCGCGGCAACGCAGCGGCGTATATTGCTCGTCGACATGGACCCGCAGGGCAACGCGACAATGGGCTGCGGCATCAACAAGATGGAGCTTGAGAATTCGACGTGCGACGTACTGCTCGGTGACGCAACGGCTGCCGATACAATCATCTCGCCACCGGAAGGTGGTTTCGCCGTGCTGCCAGGCAACGCGGATCTGACGCTTGCCGAGGTAAACCTGTTGCAGGAAATCGGTCGTGAGATGAAACTCAGGAAAGCGCTCGTACCCGTAGTGGGGCTTTACGATTTCATCCTGATCGACTGTCCGCCGTCGATCAACATGCTGACCGTAAACGCCCTGACGGCGGCCGATGGCGTATTGATCCCGATGCAGTGCGAGTACTATGCCCTTGAAGGGCTGAGCTCGCTTCTGAATACAATCGAGCAGGTCAGGGATTCGGTGAACCCGGGTCTCGAAGTGTTCGGCATACTGCGAACCATGTTCGACCCGCGCATCAATTTGTCCAACGAAGTGTCGATGCAGCTGATCGAGCACTTCGACAGGCAGGTGTTTCGAACGGTCATACCGCGCAACATCCGACTGGCAGAGGCACCGAGTTTCGGCCGGCCGGTGTTGCTGCACGACCGCTCGTCGCGGGGGGCGATTTCGTATTTGGCGTTGGCCGGAGAAATATTGCGCAGGGAAGACGCCCGCGAAGGCCACCTGCGCGCGGTATAGGAAATGTGGGAATGACAGCAAAGAAAAGACTGGGTCGCGGCCTCGATGCACTACTCAGCAAGCCGGTTGCCGAGACCACCGCCATTACAGGCGGAGCGCATGACGGCGGCTTGCGGCAGATACCGGTCGATCTGTTGCAGCGCGGCCAGTATCAACCACGCATCGATATTCGCCAGGACACACTCGAGGACCTCGCGAGCTCGATTCGTGCGCAGGGCATCGTACAACCCATTGTTGCGCGGCCACTCGGGCACTTCGACGGCGTACAGCACTACGAAATCGTCGCGGGCGAGCGCCGCTGGCGCGCGGCACAGATGGCCGGGCTCGATGAAATCCCGGCCGTCGTCAAGGACATCGCCGATGACGCCGCGATCGCGATGTCGCTGATCGAGAACATTCAGCGCGAGAACCTGAATCCGCTCGAGGAAGCGCGCGCACTGGACCGGCTGATACGCGAGTTTGATCTGACCCATGCCGAGGCGGCGGAGGCTGTCGGACGGTCGCGCGCAGCGGTTAGCAACCTGCTTCGTTTGCAGGAGCTCTCCGAGAAAGTGAAGACCATGCTCGAATCGCGGCAGCTCGAGATGGGCCATGCCCGTGCGCTGCTTGCTATCAGTAACGCCGTACAACAGTACGATGCGGCAAGGCAAGTCGTCAGGAAAGGCCTGTCTGTGCGCGAGACCGAGCGGCTCGTCAAGCGGATGCTCGAGACCGCCGGCGCGAAGACGGCCACGAAGCCTGCGGCGACAGGCGACGCGGATATTCGGCGGCTGGAAATCGAGGTGTCAGAAAAGCTCGGCGCCAAAGTACAAGTCAATCACACGAAGAAAGGCTCCGGCAAGGTCGTGATCAGTTACAACAGTCTCGACGAGCTCGACGGCATCCTCAAACACATCAAATAATTAATTCTTATTCGATGTTCAGCTGATTCATCAGCTTGAGCAATACGCCATTCGTCCAGCCAAAACCATCCTGCACCTCGTACTCGCCACCTGTCGCCGGTGCCGCAGTGTGTTCGACGTCATACTTCTCGAATAACTTGCCGGAGCGATTGTAGGTTTCGATGTTGTTGTTAGCCCATCGCGTACCGCCAAGCTCGGCGTCGGCAACGTAACCGTAGTTACATAAACCCTCGAAAACGACCCACTGCAATGGCGCCCAGCCGTTTGGCCGGTCCCACTGTTGCCCACTGGAACGAAGCGCAGTCAACCAGCCGCCTGGTGCGAGGAACTCGCCCTGGAGCTTCGTCATTACATGCTGCGCCTGCTCGGGTAAGGCGATTTCCAGGAACAACGGAAAGGCTGCGGCAAGCGACAGCACACCAGTCGGTCGCAAGCCCGGATAGTCGAGATCTGCGAAGAACGCTGCGTCCTCATCAAAGAACAGTGTTTGCAGCTGCTCCTTGCGATATGCAGCCCTGTCGACGAATAGCTCGGCCAGGCCGGTGTCGCACGCCTCGTAACACGCGGCAAGTCGGGTCTCCAGCCGGTACATCAGGGCATTCAGGTCGACGGGCAGTATTGTCGTTGTGCGAATCGACTCGAGGCACTCCGTATCGTCGAGCCACCGCGTAGAAAAATCCCAGCCCGACTCGCAGGCGGCGCGAATGTTTCGATAGTACTCGCGCTCGTCCCGGCCGGATGTCGCCGCGTGCTCGAGGTCTTCGGCGTAACTCTCCTGGCGCGGTTTGTCGCTATCATCCCAGTAGCGATTGAGATAGCCGTCACCAACCCTGACGACGCGACGGGAGGCGCCGCCAGCATCGGGTACTGACTCTGCGCCGCGCATCCAAAAATCGTACTCGCTTTGAAGCTGCGGCAGGTATTTACGCCAAATGGATTCATCGGCACGCACCTGGGCCAACAGCTCGACCATTAGCACGAAGAAAGGCGGCTGCGATCGGGTACAAAAGTAAGTGCGGTTGCCGTTGGGAATGAAGCCGATCTGGTCGATCAGGTAGGCGAAATTCTCGACCATGTTCTCAATCACATCAAGGCGCCCGGATTCGGCGAGGCCCAGCATCGTGAAATAGCTGTCCCAGTAATAGATTTCACGAAACCGTCCGCCGGGCACAATGTAGGGTCTTGGCAATTCGATCAGTGACGAGTTGGGATCCACCTGATCGGCTGCGCGCGACAAGACATCCCACAATTGTTCGATGCGATCGCGAACCGGCGGAATCATGGTCAGTTCAACCGCGGCGGCGTCGTCAGAGGGCAGCGAAAAATGCTCGCAGACGAAGGACCTGATCTCATCCGGGCTGTCCTCATCGAGGCTTGTGAAGGCCGTCAGAATCGTAGCCGCATCAGACCTGGGTGTAGCGTCAACGAACGTCTTCGAGTCCGGGAATAACTGTTGGCTCTGTACGAGCTCGAACAGGCTTCCGTAAATCTCGTCTGGTCCCTTAAATTTCCGCATCTTCTGGCTGCTACGCGTGCCCCAGTTCTTCGGCCTTGCGTTTGAAGAGGTAGAGGGTGAACAGGATGACGGCTATCGGTATTAGCGAGAAATAGAACGCGGTTTGGCCGCCGACTATTTCAAACAGGTAGCCCGTGATGATTGACCCGGAGGTTCCCCCGAGCGCCGAGAACACGACGATTAGCCCGGCCATGGATCCGTGCTGATGCGTCGGCAGCGCGGAGAGTATGACCGAGTTGATAGCCGGGTAAATCGGAGCGATACAAAAACCGATCAGCGGAAAGACGAACGCGGCCAGAGGCGCCGCGGCCAGGCTGGTAACCTGCGTGACTGATACCGAACGAGCCATTGGTAATGCGATCAGCACGAGCGCGGCTGCGAGTAGCAGCCCGATCGTCAGCACCCGGTACCAATCGAACTTCTGCAAAACGATTCCCGCGGTAAATCGGCCCAGCGCGGTTGCAGCCGCGAGAATGCTGGCCATCTGGATGCTCAATGACGTCGAGAGATTGAGAATGCGGCTGTTGAACGTGGGCAACCACGACATGATGCTTTGTTCGATAAGGACATACAGGAATGCGCTGATGACAAATATCAGGACAAGCGGTTTGATGCAGAGCGCGATCATGTCAACGAATTCCTGCAGCAGCGGCTTGGGCGTCGATTCCCTGGCGGCGGACTCGTCGAGCTTCGCGAACAGCAACAGCGCGAACGCAAGAAAAGACAGCACGGCCAGCACGTAATACACGGTTAACCAGCTTGTGGATGCTGGGTCGGAATCGTCAACAAATGCACCAAAGATGAAATAGCCGGATAGCACGCCAACCATGAAAAACGACTCAAGAAAATTCATGATGCTGACGTGTTCTTTGCTGTCTTTGGTGACAAGGCCGAGCGTCGCGTAGCAGGACACTTTAACCAGGGCAAAGCCGACGCCCGTTGCCGCGAACATCAGCTTGGTCATCCAGAACGCCGGTAGCTGCGGCATCGCGAGACAAACAATGCCGATGAATGCCAGCGAGGCCAGCATCGTGCGTTTGTAACCGACCCGGACAATGAACGACGCTATCAGGAATGACGTTAAAGCGATCGACAGATCTTTAAACGCCTCGAGTGTCGCGGCCGACGATTCGGTCACGCCATAACTATTCTGCACCTGCAGGATCACGGTGCCGACGCTGTTCAACAGAATCGCGAACACGAAATAATTGATGAACAGCGAGACCTTGATTGGCCAATGACGCATTGTCCGGTCCTGTGAGAGTGGCGCTGCAGGGCCGGGCAGACTTTGTCTGCCCGGCCCACGCCGGTTTACTGGGTGGCCGGGGCGATCAGAACTCGTAGCCTACCGAGAACTTGAATGTTTGCGGCATGATGAAGCGACCATTCGGCGCCGTGAGGGTGCGCGGGTCGCTCTCAGTCAACGCGTCCTCGTCCGTGATGTTGTCGACTGACAGCTGGACAACGAATGCCTCATTGATTCGCAGAATGACGCCGAGATCGATCTTCTCGTAGCCATCGAGCTTGTTGACGTTATCCGGATCGCCCCAGCGATCGTCGACGGCACTGATCGTGCCGTACACGCTGCCCATGATATTGCCGGTTTCGAACTCGTAACTCGGCGTCAGCCGCAGCTGCCAGCCGGGTTGACGCGCCGTCTCGTTGCCGTCATTCGGGCCGCTCTTGATCTCGGAATCCTGGATCGTCGTATTCAGGGAGAGCTGGAAGCCCGCATCGTTGACCCAGATGGCATCGATCTCGACGCCGGTCGCTTCCTGCGTCTGGATCACGGCACCGGCGCCAGCCAGGGCGACGAAGAAGCTCGGGTCGACTTCGGTGTAGAAGCCGGTCGCATACAAACTAAGGTTGTCCGTGACCCACTTGAACCCGAACTCGTACTGTTCCACCTCATTGATCAGGTCGTTGCCGCTGTTGTACTGATCCCAGTTGTCCCGGAAGTCATCGAAATACGGCATCTTGCTGCCGCTGTTGATACGGGCGAAACCGCTCATCGTGTCGTTGAACAGATAGTTCACCGCCGCCGTCCATGAAATCTCGGACTCGTCATAGGACACTGCTTTGGTGACCACGCCGTCGAGGCCTTCGTCGACCGAGTATTCGACTTCGTGATTTTCGGAACGGACACCGACATCGACCGTGAGCCGATCATTGATATCGAAGGTTGTCGCCGCGTACAGTGCCGTCGTCGTGGCGTCACCCCGCGCGTCGATATCGTAATTCCAGGCGCAGCTATCGATCGTCGAGTCATCGTTACATTCGATCCCGGTAACGACCTCGCCACCGACCTGTACGACTTCGTATTTGTGATTGCCGAGCGACCAGAACTCGTCGGTCGACGCATTGGCCGTATAGAAGCCGAAAGTCACGTTGCCCCAATCCTGCTGCCACGCGACGCTCATATCGTTCGTAAACGATTCGATGTCCTTTCGAACCTCCCAGGCACCGAATTGCTGGATGTATTCGGAATCCGAAATTGGACGACCCGTGACGGATCCGCTTATACCAGTGGGGTTTTCCATGGTCGGTACGCCAATTACGACGGCATCAGGATCAACGGCCGGATCTGCCAACAGCGCACTGATCTGCACAGCACCGCCGTTAGGGACCAGGCCCAGGGTATCGGCAGCGCCGGACGTGTAACCGAATCGATCGGTCAGCTCCCAGTCGTCGGCAATCTCGAAAGTCACCGAGCCACCGGACATCGAGCCGTCCCACCCGCGACCATCTCCCAGATCAACGGTCTTCGCCGACGGATCGGGAAATGCAGGATCGCCGGAGTCATTGGCAAACAGGATTCTGCGCTGCCGGTTGAAAGAGCCGATCTGATTGTACTCGGCGTCGACACCGGGAACATTGAGCGCAACGGGCAGATACCACGTACCGCTGTCATCTGTCTGCCGGTGGAAGACATTAAACGAGCCGTTGTCGAAGTCCTTGGTCAGGTTGACCGTAATCTGATTCCCCTCGTCCGAATTGAAACCGGAATCGCGGATGCCCGGTGAACTGCTGATATAGCCGCCGACCATGTAATAAAATTCTTCTGCCAGTTCGCCACTCATGTAGGCATCGAAGCGCCTCAAGTCATAATCCGATGTCGTGTACTTGACCATGCCTTCGGTGTCCGGGCCGCCTTCGCGGAGTATGAAGTTGGTCGTCAGGCCGGGCTGACCGTTGGAGAAGACCGGGTTGGGTCCACCGCGGAGCGCCTCAACCCGTTCCACGGTCTCGTCAATGCGAAACAGCGTCGTATTTTCCAGGAAGGACAGTGTAGGCGGTGGAAATATAGGTGCGCCGTTTACCTGAAGCGAGTAGAACGGTGCATCACCGCCGCCCGGAAAGCCCCGGACGAACACATTTGCACCGGAGACGCCGCCTGAGCTTTCAGCCCAAACGCCGGGCACGAGCTTTAGTAGGTCCGCTGTGCTTTTCGGCGAGAATTTGTTGATATCCTGGTCGTTCATCGTCGTGATCGCGAAGCTTGCGTCAAATTTGCGAACCTCGGCACCACCCGCCGTACCGGTAGTGATGATCTCTTCGATGTACTCATCTTCAACGGCTTCCTGCGCATAGAGTGCCGCGCCGGGACCTATCGCGAGCACGATGGCCAGCGCTGCGCCGAGTGAAAAGTGGTTTGCATTGAAGGTCTTGATAGTCATGTTCACACCCCTGTCAGCTCGAAGTCATTACATGGACGGGAAGCGCCACAAGGTGACCCGTGGCCGGGACGAGACAGAGACGATCGAACAGCCAGACGAGCGGCCGTATTACAGTCAGACATCTCCCCCCGAAAACTCCCTGCTGTGAGCAAAAACCTACACCTAAATGAAATGCATTTCAAACATTTTGTAATGCGTTTCAGAAACAAGTATTATTCGTAAGAAATTTAAACACTTACATGCAGCAAGACAGGGAATCGGGATGACCGACAGGCGCGCCGTCACAATGGATGATATCGCGAGACTCGCGAAGGTCTCCAAGCCGACCGTGTCACGGGCGCTCAGCGGTAGCCCGCTCGTCAAGGAGGACACTAAGAATCGGGTGCTGTCGGTTGCACACGAGCAGGGCTACGCCGTCAACCGCAATGCGCAGAAATTACGGCGCAAGCGCACCAACACGATTGCTGTATCGCTGGACTTCAGGTCACACCAGCAGGGCCACATTTCCGATCCATTCATGTTCGACTTGCTGGCCGGCGTATCCGAGGCGCTCGGCGACAGGAATCAGGATCTGCTGTTGTGCGCGCCGAATCACAATGACACGGACGCGTTCCAGAAAATTCTCTGGTCCAGGGGTTCCGACGGATTCATCATTCTTGGCCAGGGACATCGCGAAGAAATGCTCAACGAATTCGCGGCCACGGGCGCGCCGCTCGTCGTATGGGGAGCGGGCGCAGAGAGCGCACCCTACTGCGTCGTCGGCAGCGACAATCACCTCGGCGGAAGACTGGCCGGCGACTACCTGCTGGATAAAGGGTGCCAGCGCATCGTATTCGTTGGTGATAGGTCATTTCGGGAAATCGGGCTGCGTTTTTCGGGGCTATGCAGCGCCGCCGACGAGCGTCACCACGATGTCAAAATCGATAGCATTGAGCTGCACAACTTCTCCTACGAGGCGGCTTATGAGGCGGCGAATCGCTACCTCGATGTCACCGAACTTCGACCGGACGGTGTATTCGCTTTCAGCGACACGGGTGCAATGGCTTTCATCAGTGCGTTTCGCGATGCCGGAATGGACGTGCCAGGAGACGTATCGGTTGTGGGCTACAATGACATTGCGTCGGCCGCCTACTTCACGCCACCGCTGACGACGATCAGGCAGGACATCCATCAGGCGGGTCGCGTCCTCGTCGCCAAACTGATGCGGATTCTCGACGGCGAAACCCCAAGCTCGGGTGTAATCAAGACGGAGTTGATTGCCCGCGAGACCTAGGTGGCAGGAGCCCGGACGAAAAACACCAAAAACACCGGGAAAAACAGGGCAAAAGGCCCCGACGGGCCCATAATCGGGCGCCGATTCTGTTGCCATGCCAGGGGGCTGACACTATAATGCGCGAGCTGTTTACAGGCCCGCCTGGAACCACCGTAAAGACAAGCGCCACAAGCCGCCGGTTAGCCCGATGGACGTGGCGTTTTTAGTGCCGGAGACAAGAAAAATGCTCAAGGTGCTGGTCGGACAAATCGGAATCGGGGCGGTTCTGGCCGCTGTGTTTTGGGGACTCAAAGGACACGTCGCGGGCTACTCGGCGTTGCTGGGCAGCCTGACCTGCGTGATCCCGAATGCCTTCTTGGCACTGCGGCTCGTAGTACCACGCCGGGATCCCGGGGCACGCGCCCTGATCCGGGCGGCATACATCGGTGAACTTGGAAAACTGGCGTTGACCGTGCTGATGTTCAGCGTCGTTTTCGTCCTGGTGCGACCACTTGCGGCCGCGCCATTATTTACAGGATTCATCGCGGCGCAGCTCGTGACCATTGCCGGTCTCTTGGTGCGAGACGAACAGGAACACACGGGAATATCGAGTAACAACAATGGCGAGTGAAGGCGGACACGGCCCACAAACCACCGGTGAGTATATTCAGCATCACCTGCAAAACCTCCAGGTCTGTAAGGACACGAGTGGTGAGTGGGTGTGGAATCACTGCGCCGGCAATCCGATGACGATCAATGTCGACTCGATGTTCTGGTCGGTACTCCTCGGTATGGTGTTTGTGTGGTTGTTCTGGGGCGCAGCGAGAAAGACCTCGGCCAAAAAGCCGAGCCGCTTCCAGGCGTTTGTCGAGATCATCGTCGACTTTGTCGACAGCTCTGTTAAAGACACTTTTCACGGCAAAAGTAGCCTCATCGCCCCACTGGGCCTGACGATTTTCATCTGGGTGTTCCTGATGAACCTGATGGACTTGGTCCCGGTAGACTGGATCCCCGAACTCGCCAAGCTTGCTGGTGTCGAGTACATGAAGGTCGTCCCGACGACCGACGTGAATGTTACGTTCGGCATGTCGATCGCGGTATTCGTACTCATTATTTTTTACACGATCAAGAACAAGGGCGTAACCGGCTTTATCGGTGACCTGACGCTGCACCCGATTGCCCCGCCGCTAAAGGGACCGGGCATCATCGCCGCACCGTTCATCATCGCGTTCAACTTCATTCTGGAAAGTGTCGCGCTGCTCGCGAAGCCCGTGTCCTTGAGCCTGCGACTCTTTGGCAACATGTTTGCCGGCGAGCTGATATTTATTCTCATCGCAATCATGTTCAGTCAGCACATTATTATCGGTGCGATGGGAGGAGTGCTCCATCTTGGTTGGGCGGCGTTCCACGTACTGATTGTTACGCTGCAGGCCTTTATTTTCATGATGCTGACCATAGTTTATTTAAGCCTTGCGTCGGAATCACACTGATTTATATCGATTTAATTCAACAAGCTGGACTTGATCCTATCTAGGAGAAACTGATGGAAACTGTTATTGGCTTCACGGCGATCGCCGTCGCACTCTTGATCGGCCTCGGCGCTCTCGGCGTCGGCATTGGCATGGGTCTTTTGGGCGGCCGCTTCCTCGAGGGTGCTGCTCGCCAGCCTGAACTGGCGCCGATGTTGCAGACGAAGATGTTCATCGTCGTCGCCTTGCTCGACGCTGTAGCTATGATCGGTGTCGGTATCGGTCTGTTCTTTGCGTTCGCCAATCCGTTCATCGCACAGCTGCAGAACGCAACGGCGCCTGCTGTCGGCGGTTAAGAAATATCCGGCCGCCAATGTGGCGGCAGGTCTTATGAGATACACGTCAGGAGTATCTGCAGGTGGATATTAATCTAACTCTCATCGGCCAGACGATCGCGATGATCGTGTTCGTCTGGCTCTGCATGAAGTTCATCTGGCCGCCGCTGCTGAGCGCCATCGAAGAGCGTCAGGAGACGATCGCCCACGGCCTCGCCGCTGCGGAGAGGGGCGAGCAGCGCCTCGAAGAGGCGCAAGCTCAAGCTGATGAAATCGTCAACGACGCGCGCAAGCAGGCGACGGGCATCCTCGACCAGGCGCATTCGAGGGCCAATGAAATCGTTGCCGAAGGCAAAGCTGACGGCGTCACAGAACGTGACCGGCAACTGACTGCGGCCAAGGCGGAGATCGAGCAGGAGGCCAATCGTGCTCGTGAGGACTTGCGTGGCCAGGTGTCTGCGATCGCGATCGCGAGCGCCGAGAAAATCCTGCAGCGCGAAATCGATGGCAAGCAGCACGAGGACATCCTCGGCAAGCTTGCGCAAGAACTCTAGCAGACGATGACCCGGGAAAATGGCTGATAACAACACAATCGCCCGGCCGTACGCGCAAGCTGTTTTCGAGCTCGCGAACGAGTCCGGAGACCTTGCGACCTGGTCCAAAGCGCTGGATGTCGCCGCACAGCTACTTGCGGATGGTCAGGTGGTTGCGTATCTGGGGGACCCGGAGTTCAGCAATGCGCAACGCCTCGAATTCCTGACCGGGCTGTTCGCCAAAGCAGGTGCCAAGACGCTTGCGGGGCAGGATAAGAAAGGCACGAATTTCCTGAAGTTGCTGCTCGAATATCGGCGTGTCGCCGTTTTGCCCGAGGTTTCGGCACATTTCGAGGCGCTCAAGTCCGAGATTGAAAATGTTGTTGACGTCACGGTGACCTCGGCGAGCGCAATTAGCAAAAAACAGCAGGACACAATCTCGAAGGCGCTTCGTGCACGACTGGGCCGCGACGTGAATATCGCGACAGAAATTGACGAGAACCTCATCGGCGGTGCAGTGATCAAAGCCGGCGATGTCGTTATTGATGGATCGCTGCGGGCAAGGCTTGAGGGCCTCGCTACCGCGCTGATCAAATAGAAGGGAAAACAACATGGCACTCAAAGCTTCTGAAATCAGCAAGCTGATCAAAGAGCGTATCGAGAACTTCGAGGCATCCGCGGAAGCGCGTGACGTTGGCACGGTTATCGGCGTAACGGACGGGATCGTTCGTATTCACGGACTGACAGATGCGCGCTACGGCGAAATGCTCGAGTTTCCGAAAAACACGTTCGGCATGGCGCTGAACCTTGAGCAGGACTCGGTTGGTGCGGTTGTCCTCGGCGACTACAAGCACATTTCAGAGGGCGATACGGTCAAGACAACGGGCCGTATTCTTGAAGTGCCGATTGGTGAGGCAATGCTCGGCCGCGTCGTGGACGCCCTTGGCATGCCGATAGACGGCAAAGGTCCGATCGACACGGACCTGACTGCGCCAATTGAGAAAGTCGCACCTGGCGTCATTCAGCGCCAGTCAGTCAGCCAGCCGGTACAGACAGGTCTAAAGTCGATCGATGCGATGGTGCCAATCGGCCGCGGGCAGCGCGAGTTGATTATTGGTGACCGGCAGACGGGCAAAACGGCTGTTGCTGTCGATACGATCATCAACCAGCGCGGTACCGGCATTAAGTGTATCTACGTCGCTATCGGACAGAAGGCATCGTCGATCGCCGGAGTGGTTCGAAAACTCGAAGAAGAAGGCGCGATGGAGCACACGATTGTTGTTGCTGCCGCCGCTGCCGACAGCCCCGCGATGCAATACATCTCGCCGTACTCGGGCACGTCGATGGGCGAGTACTTCCTGGACAAGGGCGAAGACGCGCTGATTATTTTTGACGACCTGACCAAGCAGGCCTGGGCCTACCGGCAGGTTTCTTTGCTGTTACGCCGTCCGCCGGGCCGTGAAGCCTATCCGGGTGACGTTTTCTATCTTCACTCGCGTTTGCTCGAGCGCGCATCACGTGTCAACGCGGCTCACGTCGAGGAAGTATCCGGCGGCAAGATCAAAGGCAAGACCGGCTCACTGACGGCACTGCCGATCATTGAAACGCAGGCAGGCGACGTATCGGCATTTGTACCAACGAATGTGATCTCAATTACTGACGGCCAGATTTTCCTCGAAACCGACCTCTTTAACGCAGGTATTCGCCCGGCCATCAACGCCGGCCTGTCCGTTTCGCGCGTGGGTGGTGCGGCGCAGACGCAGATCATCAAGAAGCTTGGTGGTGGTGTTCGACTCGCACTTGCGCAGTTCCGCGAATTGGCGGCGTTCGCACAGTTTGCGTCGGATCTCGACGCGACCACGAGAGCACAGCTCGAGCGCGGTGAACGCGTCACTGAGCTCATGAAGCAAAAACAGTACAGCCCGCTGTCGGTAGCGGAAATGGCGATGTCGCTGTATGCCGTTAACGAAGGCTATCTTGACGGCGTCGAGGTTGCCAAGATCATCGATTACGAAACGGCGTTGCATGATTTCGCGAAAGCGAATCACGGCGACCTGCTTGAGTCGATCAACGAGTCAGGCGACTACAATGACGACGTCGCGGCCAGCCTGAAAGCGATCTGTGATGGCTTCGCCGAGAAGGGTGCGTATTAGTTAGTCGCGCAATATTGCACCCACACGATTTAACCAAGTAATAAACGGACACCACTGAGTAACGACATGCCGGGCGAAAAAGAAATTCGCAATAAGATCCGAAGCGTGAAAAACATGCAGAAGATCACCAGCGCTATGGAGAAAGTTGCGGCCAGCAAGATTCGCAAGGCGCAGCTGCAGATGGAAGCGTCGCGTCCGTATGCGCAGCGCATTCGCCACGTCATCAGCCACCTGTCGCAGGCCAACCCCGACACAAAGCATCCGTTCCTGATGGAGCGTGAAATCAAGCGCGTCGGTCTCATAATAATCTCGACGGACCGCGGCCTGTGTGGTGGCCTGAACGTTAACCTGTTCAAGCGGGTTATCGGTGAAATTGCGGAATGGCAGGACAAGAACGTTCAGGTTGACCTCGCACTGGTTGGTGCCAAAGCCGTACAGTTCTTCCGCCGGCTCGGTGGCAACGTCGTCGGTACGGCAACACACTTAGGTGACAAACCGACGGTTAATGACCTGATCGGCTCAATCAAGATCATGCTCGATGCTTACTGCGATGGAAAAATCGATCGCCTGTTCCTGCTGCACAATGAGTATGTCAGCGCCATGAGCCAGAAGCCGGAAGCCATAACAATCTTGCCCGTCAGCAAGATCGCGGTATCCGACGACGGGTTGCAAAAGCACTGGGACTATATTTACGAGCCCGAAGCGGCAGACCTGCTTGACGATCTTTTGATGCGCTACATCGAATCACAGGTTTATCGTGGCGCGGTCGAAAACTTCGCGTGCGAAATGGCGGCGAAGATGGTGGCAATGAAGTCCGCTACCGACAATGCTGGCGAGATTATCGACAAGCTACAGCTGCAATATAACAAAGCGCGGCAGGCAGCAATTACACAAGAGATTTCAGAAATAGTCGGCGGCGCGGCCGCCGTATCCGGTTAGAAGGACAATCAAGATCCCGGGCGATGATAAATTTGTTCGGGGCGGCTAGAGATTTATAACATTGAGACCATCAGCGGATTGCCGCTGAATGAGGATAAGGACCTACACATGAGCACCGGAAACACCGTGCAAATTATTGGCGCTGTCGTTGACGTCGAGTTCCCGTCAGACCAGATTCCACACATTTACGATGCATTGATCATCGATGATGTCGACATCACGCTCGAGGTTCAGCAACAGCTGGGTGACGGCGTTGTTCGTACGATTGCGATGGGCTCGTCGGAAGGCCTGAAACGCGGCATGCCTGTGACGAATACGGGCGGACCGATTGCAGTTCCGGTCGGTGAGAAGACGCTGGGGCGGATCATGGATGTGCTTGGCAAGCCGATCGATAACGCCGGAGAGATTGGGGCTGAAAAGCTGATGCCCATTCACCGGGCGGCGCCTACGTATGAGGAACAGGCAGCGACGACTGAAATCCTCGAGACCGGCATCAAAGTGGTCGACCTGATTATGCCGATTTCCAAAGGCGGCAAGGTTGGCCTGTTCGGCGGTGCCGGCGTCGGCAAGACCGTTGCGCTCATGGAGTTGATTCGTAACATCGCGCACGAGCACTCGGGCTACTCGGTATTTGCCGGAGTTGGCGAGCGCACCCGCGAGGGTAACGACTTTTTCCACGAGATGACCGAGTCGGGGGTTATCGACAAGGTGTCGCTGGTTTACGGTCAGATGAACGAGCCTCCCGGGAATCGACTTCGTGTTGCCCTGACCGGCCTGACGATGGCCGAAGCGTTCCGCGACGAAGGCCGCGACGTATTGATGTTTATCGACAACATCTACCGATACACGCTGGCCGGAACAGAGGTGTCCGCGCTGCTCGGCCGCATGCCGTCAGCCGTGGGCTACCAGCCAACACTTGCCGAGGAAATGGGCATCCTGCAGGAGCGTATCGCATCGACCAAGACGGGTTCGATCACGTCGTTCCAGGCCGTCTACGTACCTGCCGATGACTTGACTGATCCGTCACCGGCAACGACATTTGCTCACCTGGACGCGACACTGGTGTTGTCGCGGCAGATTGCCGAACTCGGTATCTACCCGGCCGTGGACCCGCTCGACTCGACGTCTCGAATTCTCGACCCGAACATCATCGGCCACGAGCACTACGATTGCGCGCGTGGCGTGCAGGCCGTGTTGCAGCGCTACAAGGAACTGCAGGACATCATCGCTATTCTCGGCATGGACGAGCTGTCTGAAGACGACAAACTCATCGTTACCCGGGCACGTAAGGTGCAGCGCTTCCTGTCGCAGCCGTTCTTCGTTGCGGAGGTATTCACTAACTCGCCCGGCAAGTATGTGTCTCTTGCCGAGACGATTCGTGGTTTCAACGGCATCGTCAATGGCGACTACGATCACATTCCGGAGCAGGCGTTCTACATGGTTGGCGCGATCGACGAGGTCGTCGAAAAAGCCAAGTCAATGAATTAGCGCGCAGAGGTTTTTGCTAAATGGCTACAATTCGCGTCGACATCGTATCTGCAGAAGGCGAAATCCATTCGGGTGACGCGGTAATGGTGTTCGCCCCTGCAAAGATGGGCGAGATCGGCATCACACCACGTCACGCGCCCCTGCTAACGGCGCTAAGGCCCGGCGAAGTGCGCGTCCAGGACACCGAAGGTATGGAGCACTTCTTCTACATCACGGGCGGCATGCTGGAAGTGCAGCCGACGCTCGTGACCGTATTAGCTGACACAGCGCTGCGCGGCGAGCAACTCGATGAGGCCGCGGCGTTAGCTGCGCAGCATGAAGCTGAGGAAGCGCTCAAGGGCGCGGCGGAAGAAACCGACGTCACGCGTGCGCAACAGGAACTCACCGAAGCCCGCGCTCGCTACAAGGCAGCGCAAAGGCTCAAAGGCAAACGCTAGGCGCGCTTGATCAGCGGCAACACGCCAAGCCGGTCTTTCATTTCGACGGGATTGCCGTCACTGTCTCGTAGCCCGCGTGGCGGGTCTAACTTCTGGGTTAACGGCGTTACGACGAGCATCGTAACGAGCGAAGCCGCAAGGCCGATGAAATCGGCCGGCAGCTCGGGAGCGATGAACAGTGTCGAAATCCAGGCGGTCAGGCCAACGCCCATTGCCGCCAGTGCGCCGCTGCGATTGGCCTTTTTCCACCAGACACCAAAAATGAAAGGCACAATGATCGTGGCCATACCGAGTATGTTTGAGTCCAACATCAGGTCGAACACGACCTGTATCTTCAAGGCGACGACTATCGCAATAATTCCGCAAGCCGGAATAGCCAGGCGGGCAACGAGCAAACTCAGTTTTGGTGAGGGCTGACGTTTGACAAGCGGTAATACGTTATTGGCCAGCACGCTTGCGCATCCCAGAAGCGCGCTGTCGGCCGAACTCATTATCGCGGCGAGCATAGCGCCGACGAAAACGGCAACGGCCACCGGGTGCAGATGCTCGATCGCAAGCGTCGGAATCACCGCTTCCGAGGCGGCCAGCTCGGGCAGCGTAACGCTGGCTATAATACCGAGCGTTACCGGAATCATGCCGAATGACAGGTAGCCGATGCTGCCAAGGTAAAATGAATTCTGCGCAGCGCGCTCACTCTTTGCGGCAAGCACACGCTGAATCAGGGTCTGTGCCGATAAATCCACAAGGCCAATAATCGTCCAGGCACGCAGGTAATTCAGCCACTGTTCGCCTGTGTTCTCGAGTGGCAACAAGCGGAACGTGTTTTCGGGCAGCTGTACAGAAATCGTACTCCAGCCGCCGACATCGACAAGAACGACAACGAGAAGCACAAACAGCCCGATGATAATGATGAGCATTTGAATAAAATCGGTTATCGCCACGGCCCACAGCCCACCCACTGCCGTGTAAACAAAGATGACAATCGCCCCGCTGAATATGCCGATGATCATCGGCGTTCCGGTCAGCGATTCGAATATCAAACTGAAAGCGACCAACATCGCGCCAACCCACGCGATGTTGGCAAACAATGTCGTTGCGGTGATTGCCATTTCGGCAATTCGCCCGAATCGCTGTCGCATGAAGTCGGCGACGGTCAGTATGCGGAGTCGACGAATCAAGCGTGCGAAGAAAAAGCCGACGAGCAGGAGAGCTACTGCGGCGCCTATAGGATCGGCAATAACGCCGAGCATGCCTCGATCGTAGGAGGCCCCTGCCGTACCCATCATCGTGCCGCCGCCAAACCACGTTGCGATGATCGTCGTGGATAGTAAGAACACAGGCATTCCCCGCCCGGCCACAACGAACTCGGTGATTGTGTGAGTTTTTCTGGAAGCGTAGAAGCCGACGCCGAGCATGGCGAGCATGTAAATGGCTACACCGATGAAAATGATTGTCTCTGTCGACATATTGCTTCTTGTTCTCCTGCCGAACGGCAAGACTAGCATTGTTTGCCACGGAAGCCGCACGCCTGTGCCACTGGTCTTGCGGTATCATGCGCAGGCTAAGAAACAGGGAGCTTCAGGTTTGGGCTTAAGCATCATCATTCTCGCTGCCGGCCAGGGAACGCGCATGCGCTCGGACTCGCCGAAAGTACTGCAGTTGCTTGCCGGCCAGCCGTTGCTCGGTCATGTCCTGGACAGCGCCCGCAAGCTCGGCGCTGATGATGTCTGTGTCGTATACGGTTATGGCGGAGACGCGGTACCTGCGTCTTTCAGTGATACTGATGTGCGTTGGGTCCTGCAGGCGGAGCAGCTGGGCACCGGGCACGCGGTGCAGCAGGCGATGCCGGAAACCCCCGACGACAATCGTGCGCTGATCCTGTTCGGGGATGTGCCGCTGCTGACAATTGCAACGCTCACCCGGTTGCTCGAACAGACACCGGCTAATGAACTCGCTGTCCTGACGGTTGCTATGGAGGACCCGGCCGGCTACGGGCGCATTGTTCGCGAAGGCAACAGAGTCGTTGGCATCGTGGAGCAGAAGGACGCCAGCAAGGCTGAACGAGCAATCGCTGAAATCAACACGGGCGTGATGATCTGCCCGACAGCGAAGCTCAAGAGCTGGTTGGGCAAGCTCTGTAACGACAATGCGCAGGGCGAGTATTATCTGACCGACGTAATAGCCATGGCCGTTCGTGATGGCATCAGCGTCAAGGGCATCAAAGCAGACAATTGGGTAGAAGTGATGGGCATAAACGATAAGAAGCAACTGGCCGAGGCAGAGCGTGCATTGCAGACACGCCTCGTCGATGAGCTCATGGCGGACGGTGTTGGCTTTGCTGACCCGGCCCGCGTCGATATCCGTGGCACGCTGCAATGTGGCAAAGACGTGTTTATCGATGTGAACGCCGTATTCGAAGGCGATGTCTCATTGGGCGATGGCACGCGCATCGAGTCGAACAACCTGCTCCGCGATAGCAAGCTTGGGCCCGGTACGATCGTTCACTCCAACTGCCATATCGAAGGCGCGACTACGGGCAAGAACTGTGAGATCGGGCCGTTCGCCCGCATGCGTCCAGGCGCGGAACTTGCCAACAACGTCAAGGTTGGCAATTTTGTCGAGATCAAGAAGAGCAAGGTTGCCGATGGCAGCAAGATCAATCACCTGACCTACATCGGCGATGCCGAAATTGGGACGGGCGTCAACGTCGGCGCGGGCACGATCACGTGTAATTACGACGGAGCCAACAAGCACAAGACGACGATAGGCGATGATGTTTTCATTGGCTCAGGCGTAAACCTGATTGCGCCGGTCGAGGTCGGCAAGGGTGCAACCATTGGCGCAGGTTCGACAATCACGAAGCCGGCGCCCGAGGGCGAGCTGACGCTGGAACGATCGAAACAGACGACTATTCGCGGTTGGCAGAAACCTACGAAAAAGGAAGCGAGCTGAATGTGCGGAATTGTCGGTGCGATTGCCGAAAGAAATATTGTTCCAACCCTGGTCGAAGGACTTCGCCGTCTCGAGTATCGCGGCTACGACTCCGCCGGCGTGGCGGTTGTTGGCCACGACGGTTCACTTGGCCTGAGTCGTACCGTTGGCAAGGTCGCGGAGCTCGAAGAAAAGCTCGCGGCAAATCCATTGCTGGGACAGATCGGTGTTGCACACACACGCTGGGCGACGCACGGCGGCGTCACTGAGGCGAATGCACACCCGCACGTCTCTGGCGGACGGGTTGCCGTAATTCACAATGGCATCATCGAAAACTTTCAGCCGATCAAAGACGAAATGCTGGAAAAGGGCTACGTGTTCGATTCGGAAACGGACACGGAAGTAGCCGCGCACCTAATATACGATTATCTGAAACAGGGCATGGATCTGGTCGAGGCTGTCGGCAAAGCGGTGGAACGATTTGAAGGTGCCTACGCGCTGCTGGTCGTCGACGCTGAAGATCCTGACCGAATTGTCGTAAGTCGTGTCGCAAGCCCGCTCGTCATAGGTATTGGAGACGGTGAGAATTTCGTCGCCAGCGGTGTGCCCGCGCTTCTTCCTGTAACACAACGATTTATTTATCTCGAGCAAGGTGACCTGGCCGAGATCCGATGCGATGGCGTGCGCATCATCGCCGCCGGCGGTACCGAAGTTACGCGCGAAGTCCACGAGACAGAGTGGGACAGCATGTCCGCCGAAAAAGCGCCGTACAACCATTTCATGTTGAAAGAGATACATGATCAGCCGAGCGCGCTGGCCGATACGCTTTACGGCCGCGTTTCAAATCAGCGAGTTTTGCCCGCGTCGCTCGGGCCGAAAGCAACGGAGATGCTCGACCGGGTCGAGCATATTCACATCGTTGCCTGCGGCACGAGCTTCCATGCGGGCTGTGTCGGCAAGTACTGGATCGAATCGATTGCCGGTGTGCCGACACAGGTCGAGATTGCGAGCGAGTATCGATACCGACACGTCGTCGTGCCGGAAAACACACTGTTCGTGACGCTGTCACAGTCCGGTGAAACTGCGGACACGCTGGAAGCGCTGCGCATGGCCAAGGAGCTGGGTTACCTGGGCTCGCTGACGATCTGCAACAGTGCGCACAGTTCGATGGTGCGCGAATCGGACCTCGTCATGATGACTCAGGCAGGGCCTGAAATCGGGGTCGCTAGCACCAAGGCGTTTACGACTCAGTTATTGTCCATACTCATTGTCACGCTGATGATGGCGAAGCATCGCGGCTTGACGGAGGAGCGGGAAAGAGAGTTCGTTGCGAACCTCACGCATGCTGCTGCCGCCTCGGACCTCACTCTGAAGATGAGTGACCAGTTGCAGGAGCTGGCGAAAGACTTTGCCGACAAACAGCACACCTTGTTTCTCGGGCGCGGACCCATGTGGCCGATCGCCATGGAAGGCGCGCTCAAGTTGAAAGAGATCTCGTACATTCATGCGGAAGCTTACGCCGCTGGCGAGCTCAAGCATGGCCCACTGGCGCTCATTGACGACGAAATGCCTGTCGTCGTAGTTGCACCCAACAACGAATTGCTCGACAAGCTGAAGTCGAATATGCAGGTCGTCCGTGCTCGCGGTGGCCAGTTATACGTGTTTGCAGACGCCGAGACCGGCATCGAGAGCGAAGACGGCATGATCGTCATCACCATGCCGCATGCGGACCGGCTCATAGCACCGATCGTCTATACGGTTCCACTGCAGCTACTTGCCTACCATGTTGCGGTACTCAGGGGCACCGACGTCGATCAGCCGAGAAACCTGGCTAAATCGGTTACGGTTGAGTAGATCGAATGATCAGGAGCATATTGGTGAACCTGAAAAATTTGCTCTGTCACAAAATAATTAACTCCGTCACTTTCCCAGATATCAGCAATTAACTCTGTCACTTTTCGGGTCGGTGTTGCCGAAACTTGATGAGTGGGCGTTGGGCGGTTGATATCGGCCAGAACTTGCCGCCTGTAAGCGGCCGCTAAGCGCCCGAAACTTGCCGCTCAAAACGCATTCTTGCGGTATTCTGAGCGTCTGGAAATGACCCATTGCAGCCGTTCGAGAAATTCCCTTTTTTGGAGAGCATTTGATTGGCCGATCCTCAGTCTAAACACATTCGAGTCGTTGTTACGGGATCAACAGGCCGCCTCGGACGTGAGGTCATGCGCGCGTTTGATGCGGCTGGCTTTTCATGTACGGGAATTGATTCTGCAGCGACCGTGGAGTTCAGAAAGGACGGGGATTTCGTACACAGAAGAGCCGACCTAACCGATTATGGCGAAGCGATTGATGCGCTCAGTGGCTCCGACGTTGTCGTGCATCTCGCCAATATCTCCTATCCGGGCTTCCACCCCGATCACAAGACCTTCACTCAGAACGTTGGCATGAACTACAACGTTTTTTCAGCGGCCAGCGCACTGATGTGTCGCCGGGTGATCTGGTTGTCATCTGCGAATGTCGCGGGTGTTGAACGGGGAATCCACGTCCCTGAGCGGTTTCCGATTACCGAAGATCAGTCACCCAGACTGAGTTCTTCGTACGCGCTATCCAAGTCAGTTAGCGAGTCAGTTGCCGATCATTTCGGATTGACCACAGCGACGACTTTTGTTGGCATTCGCTCAACCTTAATCGTGTACCCGGAAGACCACGACCTCTTGAGAGCCGATGCTGACGATGCTGAGCTTCGTCAATGGCACTATTGGAGTTATATCGATGTGCGCGATTTGACAAGCCTGATTCTACTCGCCGTAACGTCCACAAGCGAAGAGACAACAATCGTCAACGCAACTGCGGAGGACACGACTCTCGCCAGAAGCAGCATTGAGCACTGTGCTGAGTATTTCCCGGAGACCCCGTGCGATATTGAGGCGAATACGACGCGATCTCTATTTTCGGGTGACAAAGCGACACAACTTTTTGGCTTCGAACCTCGCTGGTCATGGCGTCAATGATATGAAACTTGTACGACTATCAGACATCAGGCCATTCTCAGGTCAAGACAAGTGCGAAACCTATGAATTGATCGGAAAGGGCGCCGCGGTAGAGCGGCGAGAATACAGTGTCGCGAAAACCGTGGTGCCGCCGCATACAAAGGCTGTGGAACACTATCATGACCACACCGAAGAATTGTATGTAGTGACAGGCGGCTCCGGAACCATCGTTGTGGACGGCAGATCAATCGACGTTTCGGTCGGGGATACGGTTCTTATTGAAATTGGCGAACGTCATTTTGCTATGTCGAATAGCGATAGTGGGTTCGAGTTTCTGGCAATTTCATTTCCGGCATACGATAGCGGTGATTTCATCATCGATGAGTGATCTGCATCGGTAACGAATGGCTGCTCATGGCCGACTGCCGCCCCTTGAGGTGTGAAACGCCGACCGACCGCTAACGGAAAGAGCAGACGCTTAATAATGGGTTATCGAGTTTTCGAGTTCCGAGTGACTCCTAAGCGTCGCATAGCAGTCGGTCGCACATCTTGAGCTATAATTTCTGCTGATGACCCGAAGTAGACGTTCGTAGCAGACGGTTCCTGCCCATACTAACTAATCAAAGGTGTAACGATGCCAATTACTCGCATACTGTCGGTCGCCGCAATTCTGCTCGTATGTACTCATGCCGCGAG
>Ga0224508_10000026_pt1 | contig 184331 bp, 192 predicted proteins | sample SF_Jan12_sed_USG_4_FD_170157 | JGI IMG/M metagenome (GOLD analysis project Ga0224508, IMG submission 170157) | Sediment microbial communities from San Francisco Bay, California, United States - SF_Jan12_sed_USGS_21 | ecosystem: Environmental > Aquatic > Marine > Sediment | place: USA... | reverse complement strand
TGGGTAATAGATTGTTCTGCCGTCGAGCCCGGCCTGCGGAAGGCTCTCGTAGCCCCAGTCGAAGCGGGGATTGCCGAAGATAAAACCGTTGCCGGCCGGCATGCGCACGAACAGGCTGTTGCCGTTGCCGCCGGCTTCGACCAGGCAAACCGTGACATCGGGATCTTCACACAGACGCGCGGCCAGCGTACATCCTGCCGAGCCGGCGCCGGCAATGACGTAGTCGAAGATCTGGTGTTGGCTCATGGATGGGAACGTGAAGATATCCATGCCTGAAATTGGGTGGCATCATAGCAATAACGTTTTTAGTTGCAAAAGATTTAAAGTGACTCTTGGGTATCCTCGGCTCCGATGCATCGTTACAAACCATGGGACAGCAGGGGAGCATGATTACCTCCAACCTGTCATACCGCGGCTTGACCGCGGTATCCAGGTTTGAAACATGATCATTAAAATATGAAAGACCGGCCCATTCTATTGCTCGCTATCGCCCAGACACTGATCTGGGCCTGCCTGTATTACAGCTTCCCGGCGTTGCTACTGCACTGGGAGCAGGCGCTGGGCTGGAGCCGTGCCGACCTGACCGCGGCGATCACGCTGGCCGTGTTTGTTTCCGCGTTTTGCTCGCCGCTTTACGGGCGCCTGATCGACGCTGGCAAGGGCGCCTTGATGATGACTTCTGCAGCAATTCTCGGCGGTTGTTGCCTGCTGCTGCTGACCCGGATCGAGACTCTGTGGCAGTTCTACCTGCTCTGGAGCGTGATCGGGGTCTGCATGGCGGGCAGTTTATACGAGCCGTGCTTCGCGTTGATCACGCGTGCGCGCGGAGCAGATGCCAAGCGCGCCATCATCATGGTGACGCTGATTGCGGGTTTTGCCGGTACCATCAGTTTTCCGGTGGCACACAGCATGGCGATTAACTTCGGCTGGCGCGCGGCGATGATGTTATTTGGTCTCACCTCGATCCTGGTGGTGGCGCCGATCATGTGGCTGGGTGCCAACGCGGTCGAAAAGGACGGTAATGCGCGCCGAATTGCCGATATCTATCCGTCGACGACGCAGCGATCATTTCTTTATTCACCGGTGTTCTGGTGTCTCGCGATCGGTTTCGGCCTGACCGCGTTGATGCACGGCATCACGTTGCATCATTTATTGCCGATTCTCGATGAACGCGATATTCATCCCGAAGTGGCGGTGATTGCCATATCCTTCATCGGCCCGATGCAGGTCGCGGGTCGTCTGGCGATGATTGCTGCGCAGCGACATGTATCCAATCACGGCATCGCGATTGCCTGCTTCGTGCTGATGGGAGTTTCAATTGTTCTGTTGATCGGCGCCGCCGCGACCCCGGCCCTGTTGATCGCGTTCGTGATTTCTTTCGGTGGCGCCTGGGGTGTCGTCAGCATCGTGCGACCGGTGATTGCGCGTGAACTGCTGGGAGAGCGCCAATTCGGCGCCAAGTCGGGCGCGCTGGCGCTGGTTTTCCTGGCAGGCTCCGGGTCGGCACCTTTCCTCGGCGCGCTGGTCTGGTCCTGGGGTGGCTACGACCTGGTATTGCCGGGGCTGACGCTGCTCGCGCTCACCGGCCTCGCGCTTTACCTGGTCGCGCAAAAAACAGCCACCGGGGTATAAATTTGGTTAGTATATGATCCTGGAGAGCAGATCGGGGTAAGCGCAATGTCACATCAATTCATCGCCCACTTGGAGCAGGAACTCAAGTCGATCGAAGCACAGGGATTGTACAAGCGCGAGCGACCGCTCGATTCAGCCCAGGGGGCCAGCGTGCATGCCCAGAACTGGGACAATGATTTAATTAATCTCTGTGCCAACAATTACCTCGGTCTCGCCAATCACCCCGACATGGTTGCGGCGGCGCATCACGGTCTCGACAGTCATGGCCTCGGCATGGCCTCGGTACGCTTTATCTGCGGCACCCAGGATATTCATAAGACGCTCGAACAGAAGCTGGCCGCATTTCTGAAAATGGATGATGCGATCCTGTTTTCATCCTGCTTCGATGCCAACGGCGGAATTTTTGAAGTGTTGCTCGGCGCCGAGGATGCAGTCATTTCCGACAGTCTCAACCATGCCTCGATTATCGATGGCATCCGTCTGTGCAAGGCCCAGCGCCTGCGCTATGCCAACAGCGATATGGACGAGCTTGAAGCCAGGCTGATCGAGGCTGAAACGGCCCGCTTTCGGTTGATTGTGACGGACGGGGTTTTCTCGATGGACGGCACTTACGCCAACCTGCCGGCAATCTGTGACCTGGCCGAACAATACGATGCGCTGGTCATGGTCGACGACAGCCATGCCATCGGGTTTATCGGTGAGCGTGGTGCCGGCACCCCGGAACTGCTGGGTGTCGAGGGCAGGGTGCATATCACCAGCGGAACTTTTGGTAAAGCGCTCGGTGGTGCCAGTGGTGGCTATATCACTGCACCGCAGGCGGTAATCGATCTGCTGCGTCAGCGCGCGCGGCCCTACCTGTTCTCAAACAGTCTGGCACCGAGTATCGTCACGGCCACGTTGCACGCGCTCGAGTTGCTCGAGCAAAGCGCTGATTTGCGGCAGAAGCTGGCCGAAAATACGGCCTATTTTCGCACCCGGATGCAGGAAGCCGGATTCGATATCATCCCGGGTCAGCATCCTATAGCCCCGGTTATGACCGGTGATGCGATGATCGCACAGCAGCTCGCGAGCGAGCTGATGAAGCACGGTGTTTACGTCACCGCCTTCTCGTTTCCTGTGGTGCCAAAAGGAAAAGCACGGGTGCGTACCCAGATGAGCGCCGCGCACAGTCGCGAGCAGCTCGATAAAGCCATCGACGCGTTTGTTGCTGTCGGCAAACAGATTGGATTAATCCAGTAGGAGATTGACATGAGAGCCCTGGTAAAAGCTCACGACAAACCGGGTCTGTGGCTGCAAGATGTGCCCAAACCCGAGCCCGGACCGGAGGACGTGTTGATCAAGGTCAACGAGGTTGCCATCTGCGGCACCGATCTGCATATCTATAACTGGGATCAGTGGGCGCAGGAACATGTGCCGGTGCCGATGACCGTGGGGCACGAATATATCGGTATTATCGAGCAAATCGGGGATATGGTGCACTCGGTCAAGGTTGGGGACAGGGTTTCCGGCGAGGGCCATATCATGTGCGGCGAGTGCCGCAACTGCCGCGCCGGCCGCGGCCACCTGTGTCGGGATACGCGAGGTGTCGGGGTTAACCGCCCCGGTGCGTTCGCCGATTACGTCTGCATCCCAGCCGATAATGCCTACAAGATTCCCGAGGAAATCAGCGATGACATCGCATCGATACTGGATCCCCTGGGCAACGCGGTGCACACCGCGTTATCGTTCGACCTGGTGGGTGAAGACGTGCTGATTACCGGTGCGGGCCCGATCGGCCTGATGGCGACGGCGGTCGCGCGCCATGTCGGTGCGCGCCATGTCGTGATTACCGACGTCAACGAAAAGCGCCTCGGCATGGCGAATCAGTTCGGCGCGACGCGCACCGTCAGGGCAGGGCAGGAGGATTTGCATGACGTCATGGAAGAACTCGGCATGCTCGAGGGATTCGATGTCGGTCTCGAAATGTCGGGCAACGAAAACGCGCTACACGACCTGATCGATATTATCAATCACGGCGGCAAGATCGCTTTGCTCGGGCTCTATCCAAACAGCCCAAGCGTTAACCTGAACCTGGCAATATTCAAGGGGCTTAGCCTGAAGGGCATCTACGGGCGCGAAATGTTTGAAACCTGGCACAAGATGATAGCGATGTTGAGCAGCGGCCTCGACGTGAGCCCGGTAATCACCGATCACATCGATTTCGAGGATTTCGAAACCGGGTTTACCCGGCTCAATGCCGGCGAAGCCTGCAAGGTCGTGATGCGACTCTAACCAAAGTCGTTGGCGTCATGCCGGACGTGACCGATACGTCGGACCGCCGTCAGTCTTCATTGCGGGCATGACCCGCAATCTATTGCAGCATGATTGAATTTTTCCCGGCGCAGAATTCTCTAGATTATGCCGCCGCTGAGCTGGTAGATCCACGCAGTCATGATCGAGCCGGACAAACCGAGTAGCAGGTAAAGTATGAAAACCGGTTTCTTGACCAGAGCCCAGACTGCGATCGCTGCCGGAATCGATGACACCGCCCCGGCGGTCACGAAAGCCATCGCCGCACCGGGTGTCATACCAATTTCAAGCAATCCTGAAATCAGCGGGATCGCGGCGTAACCGTTCAGGTAAGACGGGGCCCCGACAATCGCGGCCAGTGGAATGGCAAACGCGTTATCGATGCCGACATAGCCGGCGATCCAGTCGGACGGGATGTAGGCAATCATCAGGCTTTCAAGGAAAAAAGCCAGGGCCAGCCATTTTCCGAGAAACGTACCAATTGACAGCGACTCGGTCCGGAACAAGTCGATGCGCGCGGATTCGCGCCAGAATTTCCAGAATACCTGGGTTGGTTGATCATCGGCACAACTGCTACTGCAACAGCGGCTGACACCGGCCCGCAGCGGTGCTTCGAGCCCGCCGTAACGTTTGATCAGCAGGACTGAAAAACCCGCCATTAATCCCATCGTCATCGCGGCAAGGGTTTTGGCAACGGCGAAGTTAAAACCGATACCTGCCGCGGTAAGGATAAACATTTCGGGATCCATGATCGGAGACGCGATCCAGAAAGCCATGACGGGTGCCAGCGGCACGCCGGCTCCGAGCATCGCGGCGATCAACGGGATAACACCGCAGGAGCAAAATGGCGAAATTGCACCGACCAGGGCGGCGAGTACTGTTGCGCGAACCGGGTTGCCGCTAAATGCCCTGGCTATCAGGGCATCGGCACTGGTGGCCTTGGCATAGGCCGCGACGCCAATGGCCAGTGCGAAGTAGGGTAACATTTCCAACAGGGATTCAAGCGTCGATAACACACTGACTGCGAGTTGCGGTGGATCAATGACCGCCAGCAGGATCATGATCAACAGCAGGGCATTGAATACCTTGTCCCTTGCTATCGATATCACGAGTGGCAAAAGCGGATGATTACGCGTTGCGGTTTCGGTACATGTATTCATATTTCTAGTAATCTCGAAATATAGTGGTTAAAAAATCACGCTGCGTCATTGCGAGTAATGGCATCGGCACAGCATTCTTGCGTCAGGTAATCAACCAGGTCTGCGATCAAGGCGTACTCGATTCTGCAGATCAGAGTGGCCTGCTGACGTTCCTGCCGGATCACACCCGCGGATTTCAGATGCGAAATATGGTGCGTCAGCGTCGACCCGGGAATGCCCAGTTTCTGCTGAATCATTCCAACCGGTAGTCCTTCGTCGCCAGCCCGCACCAGCAGGCGCACGATCTTGAGTCGGGTTGGATTGCCGATCTTGGCGAGAATATTAGCGGCGGTTTCGAGTTTCATGGCTGTGATTCTAGGATATTTTTCTATTGATATCAACTATATTACTAGAATTATCGAAATAATTATTAAAGTATAAACTGATCCGCACTCAATCATTCCCGCGTAAGCGGCCCTCTAGCGCACGCTGTGTTGACGTAGTGGAATCTTTTAACATGTGACGTGCTTGATAAAATCGGGAAATATGGTGTTGGGGCTATTGTCGGTGGGCAGGGCAAGCACGCCGTTGCACAACTGGCTCGCCTGGCTTTCGCTTAATCCACCGTACCGTAACAGGCCCATCGCCTTGTCGCGCATCTCGTCATTGTCCAGTGCGAGCTCGGGGTCTCCCTTGCAATCCCGGCGCGATACCTTGAAACTCTCGCCGGATTCCGTGACCGCGGTTACCTCGGCACCCCAGGATACCGGGTAGCTCGACGCGTAAGGATCGACGACCGACACGGTGGTTGACCGGCGCAATTTTTCACTGCGTTTCCTGGCGCCGGCATCGAATGAGTCGAGGCCCACATTGCCTTCGAGAACCGCGATCGCCGCGGTGTGGTAGAGCGAGAATTTCGCCTGGTACTCGGTCTCAGGTTCGGGACAATCGCAGACGTCAAGTGCCGCCTGGTAGGTTTTGATGCCGATCTTTTTAACTGGATTGCCGTCAAGTACATCGTGGATTTCAAGCGCACAATCGATGACTGGATGGGTGTGTCGGCACGAAGGCCAGGGCTTGATCGATGTCAGCTGCAGCTGCCAGCTTGCTTCCGGCTCGACGAGCAGTTTTCGCGGTTCGGGATCGGCACACATCGCCGCAAAGAATCCCTTTTTGCCCTCAAGAATTTCCGGCGAACCGGTAAAACCCTGCAGCGCGAGTTCCGCAGCAAGCATGCCCGACTCGCAGGCGCGTCCGGCGTGCAGGTGTTTACTCATGGCACCTGTTTCCATGAACTCCCAGAAGCCGCTGGCCTGGGTGCCGGCGTTACCCATTGCATTCAGGGTTTGTTGATCATCGAGTTCAAGCAGTGTGGCTGTGGCCATTGCCGATCCGAATGGACCGCAGGTAGCAGTGTTATGCCAGACCTTGTAATGGCTCGGTCCCACTGCCGCGCCGATACGGCACATGGCTTCGAATCCGTGCAATACGGCAACCAGCATCTGTTCGTTACTCGACCCCAGCTTCGCCCCCAGTGATAAAACAGCCGGCACTACGACACAACCGGGATGGGTCACAGATGCCCGGTGAAGATCATCGGTTTCGGTGATATGGGTAAGTGCACCCATCAGCATTGCCAGGCGCTTGTTGTCCATGTCGCCCCGTGCTGCCCAGTCGCGTAAAATTTCACCAACCCTGGTTGCACTGCCGGCATAGGCGCAGGCAATCGCGTCAAGGCTTAACATGCAGGCCTGTTTCAAATCCAGGTCTGAAATCGGTTTGTTGCGAACCAGTGCGATTAGTTCTTGTGTCAGGCTCATTGAGATTCCAGAATAGTCACGGCTTTCAAGCCGAAGTTTCCCATAGATTTAAAGCAAAACATAACCGGGAGGACGCAGCATGCCGCAAAAAGAGGTCATTGGAGCACCGCTGGCAATCGACGGACGGGTACTGTCGCTTTCACGGGCAGTACGTGCGGGAGATTTTGTTTTTATAACCGGCCAGGTGCCGATGCGCGACGGCAAGCCGATGACAGATGGCAGTATCGAGGATCAGACCCGTGCCTGCCTCGACAGCCTGCGTGAGATCCTGGACGAGGCTGGATGTGAACTTGGTGACGTGGTGAAATCGATGGTCTGGCTCAAGCGGCGCGAGGACTTCGCGGGATTCAACGCCGTTTATTCGGAGTACTTCGCAGACGAGCCGCCGACGCGATCCGCGCTCGTGAGCGAGTTCCTGATCGATATCCTCGTAGAAATCGAGTGCGTCGCCTACAGGCCCCGATAGTTAATGTGGTGCCCCATGGCATTGCTTGAATTTTTTGCCTGAATTGCAGGGGCAGGGCTCGTTGCGACCTACTGTCCTGCCGTTGTAGCTCGGGATCGCGCTGCTGGGCGGTACTTTACGCGGCGGCGGTGTTGGCCGCTTGTCTTCGGGGCGCACCGTAGAGTTCGGTACCCAGTCGACGATCAGGTGGATGCGATCTTCATCGCTGCGATTATCGACCGCGTGCAGGGTGGCGTTGTTGATTTCCCACATTTCGCCTTCGCCCAGTACTTTTTCTTCACCACCAATCGTAAACGTGACCTGGTCATTGGTAATTACAGGAATGTGGATACGATGACATTTCAACAGGCTGAACATTCCGTCGGTATGGGAACCAATTCTGCCATGAGCCTGCAGGCGTGCAAACAGGGCCCGCACAATGTAACCATTGTTATCATAGTAGTTCGCGATGAAATCAAAAATTGGCTTGAGCTCTCGTCTGAACTCGCTGTATAAATCATGATAGGTAGGATTGTAATGGCGAAAATCATCGTCATGAATCAGCAGCAGCGACTGGGTTTGTTTATGTGCCTCGTAAGTTTTCTCGCGTCCCGATTGATGCCATGCGCGCTCCGGAATTTTCGCCAGCTTGCGCTTGATGAATTCGAGATCGACATCGGGTTTCATCAACAGAAAATTGTGCGCCTTGCCCGATAGTTTTTGAAATGAATCATTGCGATAACTGATTTGAATGTTGGGAAACTCGATGCGTTTTTCGTCCGCTTCATCCCGTTCAAATTTGTAACCGTATTTATCAATCAGCTGCGACTCCTTTTGCGCAATCAATTCACGCAGCTCGTCATCGAGGTAACGCGAGTAGTGGCTGTGACGTGAGGCGTTCATTCTCGGATTAGTGTCGAACTTTGCCTGCATCGCGGCGACCTCTTCGACCTCCAGTTGTCTCATTATCGACAGGAATTCCTGCTGCAGGTTTTCAAAACGCCCGATATGCAGGGCTTTGTTTTCGATATCGCCATGCATGCGCTGAAACTGCCAGGAGTAGTAACCGAGCTCTGGTGAAGACATATTACGGATCGAATCTTTGGTCAGACCAACCCCGGCATTGCCTTCCAGTGTTTCCGGCAAAATATCGATAAGCGCGTTACGGTAGTTTTGACTCTCGGGTGAATCTGAGCACAGATTGACCAGGTTTTTAATCGTACGCTTGAAGTCGGCCTGAAATCCGTCAGAAATAATAAAAAACAACGGGGTATTGATTTCGGGGCGTGTATTGAACGCGTACCAAGAAACATACCAGTCCCAGGGGTTTCGTACCATGCCCACGACCGGCAAATCGGCATATTCAACAGGCAGCATGTGGTACGGGTAGTGATAACCGATAGGCTTTGCACTCGGGACACAATCGTGAAGGATATGGCCCAGTGATTGACCACCGGTCTTGTGCATGTGAATGAGCACAAATTTATCGGTAATGATCATATAATTTTTAGATTCAATTGGTTGAGCGGTAGCTGTGGTAATTCTACGACATTCTATCGCAGTAACAAGATTGTCATAACTGAGTTATCGTGGTGTGACTGCGATCATCGAACCAGCGGAATAAATAGCCGCGTGGCTTGTCGCGGCCACTGAGCAGGTAGTCGAGCGTGTAGGCATTGTTCACGGTTGCCGAGAGTATGACTTCGCTATGCTCGGTGCCGCAGAACAATATTTCATCATTCAGCATGACTTGCGCGTCGTCGCCGGGCAGCATCGTGCACTGCCCATCGCGCTTGATGGTCAAAGGGATGCAGGCAATCAGGCCGTCGAGATCATGCGGGTCTTTCCTGATCTGCCCCAGGTTCAGCTTTCCGCCACTTTGCAGATATTCGCTAGCCGCGCTGGCTTCCTCGTCGTTGATCCGGCAATGCCACAAATGTGGTGGCTTGTCGCCGATCTTCGATTTAAGACGTTCCACGGCCAGCTCACAAATGTCCTCGCCCTGTTCGCGCAGGTAATCGACGAACTGCTGAACCTGTGGTGATATCAGATGCTTGAGTACCCGCCTGGCCGTGGTCAGGCTTGATTGCAGCACCAGGTTAGCGCTGGCGGCATCAAAGGCGATCTGATTTTCGTGTCGATTCTGACGGGCGATGGTAAAAGCATCAGGTTTTATCGCTTTTACACACATCAGGATGCTGAGATTATCGTGGTCGTTATCGGTGCCCGCCACGACGCCGACAGCGTTTACCAGTCCGGCCTTGAGCAGGGTTGCGCTATTGGCATGCTCATTGATAACCGTTGCCGCCCCCTTTACCTTGCCCGCGTTGGGGTCGATGATGACCGGCTTTATACCGTTACGGATAAATTGTCGGTATAGCCATTTTCCCATGCGGCCATAGCCGCAGATAATCCAGTTGCCCGTGGGTACGGTAATCGGCTGTCCCAGCTTGACCCGTGGATTGTGTACCAGGCAGGCATTCAGATTGTGCAGGCGAGGGGCAGTGATCGCCATGCTTATCAGCTCGGAAAAAATTTCAAACGGGTTGATGATGGTGACATGACCCAGCGAACACAGGTGCTTGATATGCTGTTTCGTCGTCGAGCGGCACAGGATATGGATAACCGGATTCAATAATCGTGACATGACCGCGATGCGTGCATTGGCCTCGTCATCAACGGTTAGAATCACGACACCCCTGCAATTCGGCATTTGCACACCGGCGTCAACCAGGTGCTTGGGATTTGCCGGGTCCGCGCACAGGCCGGGCATGCTGACGCGGTAGTCTCTCAGCCCCAGCGCCTTGATACGTTCTGGATCGATGTCAATGATGACGGCACGCATCCAGTGATCGCTGAGGCCGCGTGCCAGCAGGCTACCAGTATCGCCGAAGCCACAGATGATATAAAACGGATGCTGGATGCGTCGCACCTTCTTGGCGAAGCGATGCTCCCTGAGCGCCAGCAGAAAATGCGGATTTTGCACCAGACGGAAAATCGATCCGATCGCATACAGCCACGCGACCACGCCCATGTAGAGACAGAGAATCGCCCATAGTCGCTGTTCATCGGTAAATTCAGAGGGAATCTCGCCAAAACCGGTCGTCGTTGCGGTATAGGTGAAAAAATAAAATGAATGAAACAGGTTCATATACTCGACGTTGCCGTCAGCATCCCGGCCTGGAATCAGCGCCATGCCGGTGATGCCAATCGCGTAGACGACAATCAGTACAAAAACCGGCCCGCGCATGTAGCGCAGAACCACCATCGAGACGCGGTCTAGTTCTGCGGTGGTCGCCATGGATTTGCTAGCGGCGGGAGATCAGCGTATCGCTGACCAGGATAACAACGGTGACGATACTGGCTAACAGCGCGCCGCCGGCCAGCGACACGATATTGGCCATGGACTCGGGGCTTGGACCGAGCGCGGTCTGATTTTCATCGATGACCCAGATGACGCGCGCTGCGATCAGCAACAGGTCGACCACGAGGCTACTCGCTAGCAACAACGCGCCGACCTGGGAGCGATCACCGAGCTTGAGCCCGGTCGCGATCAAGTTAATCAGGATTGCAATTGTCAACAGCCAGACGTTGTGGTGGCTGGCATTGTCGATGTCCCCCATGACGAAGGCGTAGGTGAAGGCCAGTGCCAGGATAATCACAAAGCCAAAAACAACCCGCTCCAGGTTCATGTCCCACCCCGCTTCGATGTTATTGTTGCGACAAGAATACGCCGATCCGGTGGATTCGTCACCCGCCACCAAAAATGTCGATTTATTTGCTGCTGCCTGTATGATTCTCCATGTTTCACATTTCAGGTTTTATTCGATTATGGGTTTAGAGTTCCCAGCGGTTGTCGACGCAGATGCGCAGGACAGAATACAGAACTATCGCGTCGAACAGGTCAGGAAAAGATTGATCGAAGCCGAATGCCCGGCGATCGTGTTGTTCGATCCGGTGCATATTCGCTATGCCACGGGTACGCGTAATATGCAGGTCTGGACCATGCATAATATCTGCCGCTACGCGGTGATATTCTCAAGCGGTGAATCTGTGTTATTCGAACTAAACAGCTCTGCGCACCTGGCGCTGGATTATGTAACAGATATTCGCCCCGCGCTGACGACTGATTTTATGGCGGTCGGCAACCGGGCCTCAGAAATGGGCCGGCGCTGGGCTGAATCGATGATTTCGCTGTTGCGGGAAAAAGGGATTACCGAGAACAAGCTCGCAATCGATCGCGCCGACCTGACGCTGGTGCTGGAAAGCCAGCGCCGGTCGCTGGAGCTGATCGATGGGCAATCGATCATGGAGCAGGCGCGGGCAATAAAATCACTCGATGAAATCGACGCGTTGCGCCGCTCGTTGCGAACTTGTGAACAAAGCGTTACGGCGATGCGAGAAAAACTGGAACCCGGTATGCGCGAGGCCGAGGCGCTGGCCCTGCTCATCGATGGTAGCATCCAGCGCGGCGGCGAATATCCCGAAACCCGTTTATTAACCACCGGGCCGAGAACCAATCCGTGGTTCCAGGAAACCTCGGATCGGGTAATCGAAAACGGCGACTTGCTGGCTTTCGATACCGACCTGATCGGGCCAATGGGTTACTACAACGATATTTCGCGCAGCTGGGTGGTCGGGGATAAGGCCCCGACGAGTGCACAACGGCGGCTCTACACCCTGGCCTACGAGCAGATGCAGCACAATACCGAATTGCTGAAACCCGGATTGGGATTTCTCGAGTACTCGGATATGAGTTACCAGTTACCGCCCGAATGCATTCCGAATCGCTACGCAGACGTGGCGCACGGTTGCGGACTCGGCGTTGAATACCCGTTTATCTGGTACCGCGAAGACGAAGAGTGGGGCGCCTATGACGGTATATTCGAGGAGAATATGGTGGTGTGCATCGAGTGCTATGCCGGCGAACTGGGCGGTAAAGAAGGTGTCAAGCTCGAGCAGCCGGTCTGGCTCAGTGCAGATGGCCCGGTCGTGTTATCGGGCTATCCGTTCGAACTGGATTATTTATGAGGGTGACAATGAAAATTGGATTTATCGGACTCGGTAACGTCGGTGCGAAGCTTGCCGGCAGCTTGCTGCGTAACGGCTTTGACCTGGTGGTGCGCGATGTGGACGACGATGTCGCACAAGAGCTTCTGCAGCAAGGTGCGCATTGGGGCGAATCGGGTCAGCAAATGGCGCAACAGTGCGACGTCGTCATTACCTGTCTGCCGTCACCGACGGTGTCGGCCGAGGTCATGGAAGAATCCCACGGTGTGCTGGCAGGAATGGGCCCCGGCAAGATCTGGCTGGAAATGAGTTCCACCGATGCTGATGAAGTCCGGCGCCTCGGGGCCATGGTCGAGGCCAGGGGTGCGATACCGCTCGATTGCCCGGTATCGGGTGGCTGCCATCGCGCCGCCACCGGCAATATCGCGATCTTTGCCGGAGGTAAGCGTGAAGCGTTTGACCAGGTGTTACCTCTGTTGACGTCCGTCGGTCGCAACATATTGCATACCGGGGAGCTCGGCAGCGCTTCGATCCTGAAGGTGGCAACCAACTATCTCGCCGGCGTGCAGCTGATTTCAACCGGTGAAGCCTTCATGGTCGCGAAGAAAGCAGGCATCGATCTCGGTATCGCCTACGAGGCAATCCGAATTTCATCGGGTAATTCGTTTGTTCACGAAACCGAGGGTCAGTTGATTCTGAATGGCAGTTACAATATTAATTTCACGATGGATCACGAGGTCAAGGACCTGACTTTGTTCGATGATCTTGGCAAAAAGCTCGGCGTACCGCTCGAAATGTCGCCGCTCGCGGTGCAAATCATGCGCGATGGGCTCGCCAGGTACGGACCGCGCGCCTGGTCATCGATGGTGGTCAAACGCCTCGAGGATGCCTGCAACGAGGACTTGCGTGCCCCCGGTTTCCCCGAGTATCTTACCGATCACGAGCCCGAAGCCGTTGGCGCAGAAGTGATGCCGCGGGCAGGGCAGGAGCCACAGTCATGACTGCCAGATACAAGACCATCGAAGTCTCACCCCTGAGTCCGGCGCTGGGCGGGATTATCTCGGGAGTCGATATAGCGGGAGGCATCAGCGACGCGCAGTTTGCCGAGATTCGCCAGGCATTTATCGACTATAGCGTCATTTTCTTGCGTGATCAGCAGCTCACCCCCGATCAACACATCGAGTTCGCGCAGCGCTGGGGCAAGATCAACGTGAATCGTTTTTTCCAGGCGGTGGACTCTCACCCGGTCATTGCCGAGGTGCGTAAGGAAGCACACCAGAAGGCAAATATCGGATCCAGCTGGCACACCGATCATTCTTACGACCAGATTCCGGCGTTGGGATCGATACTGTATGCGCGCGAAGTTCCATCGGTGGGTGGCGATACCCTGTTTGCCAGCATGTACGCGGCTTATGATGCCCTTTCCGATGGGCTCAAGCAGATGCTATCGACGATGAACGCCGAGCATTCCAGCCGGCATGCCTTCGGCGAGGTTGCCTATATCGACACCGACCCCGACGATCTCAACGACAGGCTCGGTAATACCGGGGCGGCAACGCAGGACGCAATCCATCCTGTCATCATTAAGCATCCGCTGTCGGGTCGTCCCGCACTTTACGTTAACGGTGACTTTACCGTGAAATTCGAGAACTGGACTAAAGAGGAATCGCAACCGTTGCTCGATTACCTGTATGCGCATGCCCGCCGCAATGAATTTACCTGCCGTTTCCAGTGGCAGAAAGGATCCATGGCAATCTGGGACAATCGTGCCACGCACCATAGCGCGCTGAACGACTATCACGGTGAGCGTCGCCTGATGCATCGCATCACCATCGATGGGGTAGAACTGAAATCAGCGGCAGCCTGACGACTGCCGCGTGCGAAATCTTAACTCGCTGCATTAACTTCGTGCATGTAAACATCCTGCTGCGGATACGGAATACTGATTCCCGCCTCGTCAAACTTCACCTTGATGCCCTCCAGCAGATCGGCTCGAACCGGCCAGTAATCGCCTGATTCAACCCACGGGCGCACATTCAGGTTGACACTGGAATCAGCCAGTTCCCCGACCGCAACCGCGGGAGCGGGATCTTTCAGTATGCGTTCATCGGCTTCCATCACCGCCATGATGATGTCGCGTGCCTGGCCGATGTTATCGTCGTAACCGATACCGAATACGAGATCGATTCGGCGCGTCGGTAGCGCGCTGGTGTTGACGATGTTGCCACCGATGATCGATGAGTTGGGAACGATGAGACGCTGGTTATCGCCCGTGTGCATCATCGTTGCAAACAGGCCGATTTCATCGACGACGCCTGCCGCACCACCCGCGGTAATAAAATCACCGATCTTGAAGGGCCGAAAGATGATGATCATGACCCCGGCAGCAAAGTTACCCAGCGAATCCTTGAGTGCGAGGCCGACGGCGAGTCCCGCAGCGGCAACAATCGCCATCAGCGAGGTCACATTGACACCGAGCGAGTCGATGGCCGCGAGCACTACTGCGATGAGCAATATGGCGTAGGTGATATTGCCGATAAAGCCAACCAGTATGGCATCGGTACCGGCTCGACTCATTGCCTTTTTAACCAGGTTACTCAATATTCGTGCAACGATCTTACCGACGATAAAGATCGCAATCGCAATTCCGATCTTGATGCCCCAGTCGAAGGCGTTTTCGGATATCCAGGTTGTTATATTTTCCATGATGTCTCCTGTACTTGGATGATAAATTTAAGCGGCGTGATTGTGCCATTTTTGTCCGTACTAAAGAAGTTTATTTGCGGCCGATAAAATTCTGATTAAACGCTGAATGTTTTATTATGATTGGGGTCGAAAGATTCTAATAACAACTGCGAGGATACCCCATGGAATTGCCCTTTGTCGGTGACACTGTTAATAACTTTGTGTCCGGTTTTCTGTCCATTGTCGCAACTTTGTTCGTGCTGGCAGTGTGCATCGGATTGATTACACTGGTTGTCATTTATATTGCTGACGTGACCCAGACCAAGCAGGCAATTCGACGCAACTACCCGGTCGTTGGTCACTTTCGCTATTTCTTCGAGCATCTCGGCGAGTTTTTCCGACAGTATTTTTTTTCGATGGATCGGGAAGAGCTGCCGTTTAACCGGGCTGAGCGCTCCTGGGTTTACCGTGCGGCCAAGCACATCGACACCACGGTCGCGTTTGGTTCGACCCGGGATTTGAAACCCGCCGGGACGACAATTTTTGTTAACTGTGCGTTCCCGACGCTCGGTGCCGATGCAGTACCGCCGGGCGAAGTTACGATCGGCCCTTATGCCAAAAAGCCTTATGTGACGCGTTCTCTTTACAATATTTCAGGGATGAGTTACGGCGCCTTGTCGGCACCTGCGATTACCGCACTCGCCAATGGCGCCAAGAAAACCCAGTGCTGGATGAATACCGGTGAGGGCGGCGTATCGCCCTTTCACCTGGAACCCGGTTGCGACCTGGTGGTACAGATCGGCACCGCCAAGTACGGGGTGCGTGATCTCGACGGCAACCTCAGCGATGAAAAGCTGGTCGAACTGGCCAGGCACGAGCAAGTCCGTATGTTCGAAATAAAGCTGAGCCAGGGCGCCAAGCCGGGGAAGGGTGGCATCCTGCCCGGTGCGAAGGTCAGCCCGCAGATCGCCGAGATTCGAGGTATTCGAGTTGGCGAAGATTCGATCAGCCCGAATCGACACCCCGACATAAACTCGGTCGATGACCTGCTTAATATGATAAATCACATCAGGATTCTCACCGGCCGACCGGTTGGATTCAAAACTGTGATCGGTGCCAGTGGCTGGTTGGATGAATTGTTTGATGAAGTTAAAGAGCGCGGTATCGAAAGCGCACCGGATTTCATCACCGTTGACGGTGCCGAGGGAGGCACCGGTGCCGCGCCGATGCCACTGATTGACGAAGTAGGCCTGCCCCTGCGCGAGGGTTTACCGCTGGTGGTTGACAAGCTGAACCTGCATGGATTGCGAGACCGGGTCAAGGTGATTGCTTCCGGCAAGCTGGTGCACCCGGCAAAAGTTGCCTGGGCGCTCTGTATGGGTGCTGATTTCTGTACCTCGGCGCGCGGCTTCATGTTTGCGCTGGGCTGTATCCAGGCGCTGCAGTGCAATAAGAACACCTGCCCAACCGGAATCACCACGCACGATGTCAAGTTACAGCGCGGGTTGGATCCGGTAAACAAGGCGCAGCGCGTTGCCAGCTTTCAGGATCAAATCGAACACGAGGTTGGTATCATTGCACATTCCTGCGGGGTGCACGAACCGCGTCAATTACGCCGTTTCCATTGTCGTGTGGTACAGGATAACGGGCGATCGGTACCGCTCGACGAAATTTATCCCGATCAAATTTCGGTAGAATCGGCACCAGCTTAAGGAGTTATTATGAAGGCGAGTGACTTGTTTGTGCGCTGTCTCGAGAACGAGGGCGTCGAGTATATTTTCGGTATTCCGGGAGAAGAGAATCTTGACGTCATGGACTCGATGATCGGCAGTAACATCCGGTTTATCACCACGCGCCACGAGCAGGGTGCAGCGTTCATGGCCGACGTTTACGGACGGCTGACCGGCAAGGCGGGTGTCTGTCTCTCCACCCTCGGCCCGGGTGCCACTAATCTGGTTACCGGTTTTGCCGACGCGAACATGGATCGTGCTCCCATTATCGGCATCGCAGGCCAGGGCGCGACCACGCGTATGCACAAGGAAAGTCACCAGGTGCTCGACCTGGTTAATCTGTTCGCGCCGATTTCCAAGTACAGCGTGCAGATTCGCGAGCCTGAAATCGTCGCCGAAATCGTGCGCAAGGCGTTCAAGGCGGCCCAGGCCGAAAAACCGGGCGGCAGTTTTATCGACTTTCCGGAAAACGTGGCCGAAATGGAGGTTGAAGATAAGACACCGCTCAAGGTTCAAAGCCCCAAACCACCCGTGCCGCCGGCCGATAAGATCAGCCAGGCGGCGCAGATTATTTCGCACGCGAGCTACCCGATCGTAATGGCGGGAAACGGCGTCGTGCGTGCCAATGCGAACGATGCCCTGGTCGGTTTTGCCGAAAAGCTTAAGATTCCCGTGGCAACCACATTCATGGCCAAGGGCAGCATTCCGTTTTCTCATGAACTGTCGCTGGGCACCGTGGGCTTGCAGGCCCACGATTATGTTGCCTGTGGTTTCGACCGTGCCGATGTCGTGGTTTGTGTCGGCTACGACATGATCGAATATCACCCGTACCTTTGGAATGCCGAGAAATCAGCCAGAATTATCCACATCGATATGAGCCCGGCCGAAGTCGATGAACACTATATTCTCGAGTGTGGGGTGGTTGGCGATATCGGCGCAGCGTTAACCGCAATTGCGAACGAAGCCAGATCCCAGGCTGACTCAAAGGCGCAAGTCCTGCGTGAGACGATTGTCGAGGAACTCAATGCGCACAACGATAACGACGCTTTTCCACTGGTGCCGCAGAGAATCATTCTTGATTTGCGCGAGGCCCTGAATCCGGAAGATATCGTGGTTTCCGATGTCGGTGCGCACAAGATGTGGATGGCCCGCATGTACCAGGCTGAGCGCCCCAATACCTGTATTATTTCCAATGGATTTGCGGCAATGGGCATAGGTTTGCCGGGTGCCATCGCTGCCAAGCTCGCCTTTCCTGACCGGACTGCATTAACCGTGACCGGTGATGCCGGTTTCCTGATGAATTCGCAGGAGATCGAAACCGCGTTGCGCATCGGTACCGCGATTATCATCCTGGTCTGGAACGACAGTAAGTACGGCTTGATCAAATGGCACCAGGACCGTCGTTTCGGTCGAGATACCCAGATTGAGTTCAACAATCCGGATCTCGTCCAATATGCCGAGAGTTTTGGCGCCACGGGCTATCGCGTCGAGTCGGCTGATGATTTGTTACCGACGTTGAGACAGGCGATCGCCGACGATACCGTGGTGCTGATCGATTGCCCGGTTGATTACTCGGAAAACATGAAGCTCACCGAAAAACTCGGTAACCTGGTCTGCCCGATCTAGGGATTATCCACATTTAAGTGAAAACCGGTATCTTGAATAATGGTACATTGATTCGGCCATAAAATGCTGCATTGTTTTCAGCCAGCATAAAGGCCCTTATTGATAATATTCACTGTTGTCTGACCGACATATCGACAGGACATCGAGGTTACGAAGCGGTTTATCGACGGGTTAAACCCGAATAAGCAATCGGCCTTGCCTCCACTTTTGCCTCGCGTCTGAGCACATAGATGCCCGAACCGATGATCAGGGCGATACCGGTAATGCCGGGTAAATCCGGGACGTCGGACCAGATTAGGTAACTCAGTAACGTCACCCAGACGATCATGATGTATTCGAAAGGTGCAATATGCGAAGCGGGTTGACGCTGATAGGCACTACTCGTACACATGAAACCCAGCGCGCTGGTCAATCCGGTCAGCGTCAGCAAAAATAAGTCAAAACTACCTGGCATCGACCAGGCGCGCAGCAGAAACTGCGCACTGACGCCAGCATCCTGTGCTGGCTCGATGCCCGATAACAGCAACCCGGTGAAACTGCCCAGCAATACAAATGCGACGCTCGCATACAGTGACATGACCGCCGGTGGATCGGTCATTTTGGCGACCCGTACCATGAGTTGGCAGCAGGCATAAAAAAATGCCGAAACGACCGGTAACAGGCTGAAAAAATTAAAGGATTCGGTATCGGGTCGCAGCACGATCAGCACCCCGACAAAACCGATCGTGATGCTTACGAATCGACGAAAGCCAACCTTTTCACCCAGCAGGGGAATCGACAGCAAGGTGATAAAAAACGGCGCGGTGAAAAACAATGCCGTCGCAACCGTCAATGAAGTACCGGCGAGAGCGATATAAAAGCTCATAAACGCTGCCAGCATCAGTACCCCGCGGGCCAGGTGGAGGCCGGGATGATGATGCCGCAGGAGGCCGATACCGTGGGTGAAATGAATCAGTACCAGCAGCAAAGGGACAGCGACGAGGCCCCTGATGGTCAGGATTTGATGAACCGGGTAAGCGCCGCTCATTTCCTTGATGATGGCATCCTGGATCGCAAACAGAAACTTGCCGCCGGACATGATTGCGACCGCCAGCAGTAACGATCTTGCGGAGGCGGTCTGGATCAACTCTTTATGAAGCGCAATTCGTAGCCGACTGCCGCCATCATCTCGACTTCCTGCTCCAGGTAGGCATTGGTGAGGGGATGGTTTTCCAGCCAGGGCTCCGGAATCTCAAAAGTCATATCCTGGGCATCGTTCAGTTGTAATCGCAGTTGCGGTAACTCCATCGGGCCACGCCCGCGATTGAGTAACACGGCCAGGCGCAGGAGTCTTGTCATCAGGCTCAAGGCATCGGAGCGCACGTAGACGCTATCTTCGATTAACTCGGGCTGGAATTTGCGGCGATGCAGTCGCACCATGATTGACAAGGCCCCCTGTTCCTGGCGGGAGAATCCGGGCAGGTCCATGTTTGCCAGCACGTAGCCACCGTGTTTGTGATACTGGCTGTGGGCGATCATGAGACCGATTTCATGTAATTGCCCGGCCCAGCCCAGCAACCGCCGCTCACGATTTAACAAGCCCTGATGTTCCTGGATCTGGTCGAATAGCGCCAGCGTGGTGTGACGAACCCGCTCGCCCTGGTCAATGTCGATATGATGCCGCTTCATCACGTCAAATACAGTAATCGCGCGCCGGTCTTCGTAAAGCACCCGGCCAATCAGGTCATGCAACACACCCTCCCGCAATGAACCCTCGGAAACTCTCATGAATTCTAGGTCCAGGGAATTGAATATTGCTGTCATCACGGCAACGCCACCGGCGAATACTGGTCGGCGTTCTTCGCTGAGGCCATCAATCTTGAGTTTTTCGAGCTTGCCCGCCTTGATTATTTTATTGACCAGCTTATCCAGACCCTTGCGCGTTATACCGGTTTCACTCCAGCCATTTTCGCGCAACACGTTGTCAATGGCACGGGCGGTTCCCGAGGTGCCGATAAAGTCATCGGGCGCAAACGACTTCAATTTTTTACGGCAGGTTTCGAGTTGGAGCTCTGCGCGCAGTATTGCCTGCTTCATGTTCGAGTGGTTGTATTTGTTATCGGGAAAAAATCGTTCGCTACTGCTGACACAACCCACGTACACGCTTTCAAGAAATACCGGTTCGCTTTTGTCGCCAACGATAATCTCGGTGCTACCGCCACCGATATCAACCACCAGGCGCCGTCCCCGGTCACCCTGCAGCGTTTGCGCTGCACCGAGATAAACCAGGCGCGCTTCTTCCAGCCCGGAAATTATTTCGATCGAAAATCCCATCGCCTTTTCCGCTTTTGCGATGAATTGCCTTGAGTTCTTGGCTTTACGCAATGCGTTGGTGCCGACCACGCGCACGTTATCGGACTTGAGGCCGCGTAGTCTTTCGCCGAAACGGGCCAGGCAGTCGAGCGCCCGTTCGCTGGCTTCGTCGGTCAACAGGTTGGCCTGATCCAGCCCGGCTGAAAGTCGCACCATTTCGCGTTCGCGGTCGATTATTGTCAATGCGTTCTCTTCCTCGCGCGCTACGACGAGGTGAAAGCTGTTAGAACCCAGATCGATCGCTGCAAATTGTTCCACTTTATTCTGTACCGCTATCAGTAATTTTCATATTTCAACAACAATGTTACCAACATGCTTTTTCTGCAGGAAGGTTTCTTGCGCCCTGGCCAGCTCCTTGAGCGGAAAGGTTTGCGCCAGCAGTGGTTTGAGTAAATCCTGTTCGATTAAATTGACCAGTCGCTGCATTGTACCCGGCGGCACGATGGTAGCCCCGGTCAGCTGCAGATCCTTGTAAACCAGCTGGCGTAAATCGAACTCGACCAGCGGACCGGCAATCGATCCCGAGCTGGAGTAGCGTCCGCCCTGGCGCAGCGCATTGATCAACGGCGTGAATGTCGAACCACCGATCACGTCGAGCGCGACATCGACCGATCCCCCGGCCACATCGCGAATCGCCTGCTCCAGGTTGTCGGTATCCCGGTCAATAACCTGATCGGTCCCGAGCTTTTTCAGCAAATCAGCCTTGGATGAAGATGCGATGGCAATGATTCGAGCCCCTCTCAGGCGGCATAGCTGGATTGCTGCGGAGCCGACACCGCCAGAAGCTCCGGTAACCACGACTGTCTCGCCGGGTTTCAACCCGGTACGCGCGATCAGGTTCTCGGCGGTGGTGTATGCGCAAGGGTAGGTTGCCAGTTCGGCATCGCTTTGTCGGGTGTTGATACGAATGGCGTTTTCACTGCGTATCGTCGTGTACTCGGCAAAACCGCCGTCGCACTCGGAACCGAAATAACGCGAACGTGATGCATCGAGCCAGTCACCGGTGTCGAGAATCCAGGGATCGAGAATGACGCGTTCGTCGATGCGTGAGATCTCGACGCCGTCCCCGACCGCAACAATTTTACCGGCAACGTCGGCGCCCTGGATGCGTGGAAATTTTATTGCGGTGCTACCCCAGCTGACGGCAGCGGTATCCGCGCCGGCAAATCCATCCTTGCCGGCAGCATCGGTAATGCCCTCGGTTACCATTTTGGAATACCAGGCGGTGCGCGTGTTGATGTCGGTATTGTTAAGGCCGCAGGCCGCAACGCGGACCAGTACCTCGCCCTCTGCGGGCACCGGCATCGGCCAATCTTGACGGTACTCGAGTTTGTCGAGACCGCCGTGCCCGGTTAGCACCACTGCCCGCATCGTAGCTGGAGCGGTCATATTTGATATCCACGCCGAAAGCAGGAATAGTATTTAAAGGTGAATTCAGAGTCACTAAGTTTATAATGCCGGTTGGCCGGGTTCGGGAGCCGATACGTCGGACTGCGGCATTCATGGTAAAGCGGGAACTCACCCCGGCGGGTATCGATGTATTGCGGTCGTGCCGCCCGCCCCGATGACAGGATTGGACGGAATGACAAACGATGGAAACACGATAGAGCAAGTATCAATCGACAAGTTTCGGATGCTGTTTCGCGGCGATACCGAGTTCGCCGTTATTGATCCGCGTGATGCAGCGGATTTTGCGTCGGGACACCTGTTGGCTGCCAGTAATCTTCCCGTAAACCAGCTCGAACAATCGATTGAATCAGCGGTACCGCTTGCGCATACCCTGTGCGTGTTATGCGACGCCGGTGGCGGCGAAGCCGAACGGGCGGCTCAAATACTGGCGTCCTGCGGCTACTCGAATATCGCGGTTCTCCATGGCGGTATCCCCGCCTGGAAAGAGAGGGGTGGTGCCGTGTTTTCGGGTGTCAGCGTGCCTGGGAAAGCTTTTGGTGAATTTATCGAAAAGTTTTGTGGGACACCGGCGATGACAGCGGCCGAGTTAAGCCATCGACAGAAAAACGGCGTCAAACTGCTACTGATCGATTCGCGTACTGCCGAGGAACACGAAAGCTATTGCATTCCGGGAGCGATGCTGTGCCCGGGCGCCGAGCTGATTTACCGGGTGCTCCCACTGGACGATCCCGAAACCGAGATCGTGGTGCATTGCGGCGGACGAACCCGCAGTATTATCGGCGCACAGACATTGGTTGATGCGGGCTGCAAACGAGTCTACGCGCTCGAAAATGGCACCATGGCCTGGCAGTTCGAAGGCCTTGAGCTTGAACACGGCAACCAGTTGTCAATTCCTGAACCGGCGCCCGATGCGCTGCCGACGATTCGCGCCACCGCGAAGCAGATGGCAGCGCGTTGGTACATCGATCGTGTCAGCTCGATTGCCGTACAGGCACATCGCAGCCGTTACCTGATCGATGTGCGCAGTCGCGAAGAATACGAGGCGGGGCATATCAAGGGTTCGATCCATGTGCCGGGTGGACATTTAGTACAGAATGTTGATCGCTACCTGGTGGTGCGTAATGCCACGGTTATCCTGATCGATGGTGATCGGGTCAGAGCGATTACGACCGCGGTCTGGTTGAGACGCATGGGTTGGCGGCGTGTATTCGTGTTTTCCCTGGACGACGACAAGGAGAATCTGGAATTCGGGCCGGGTAGTGTTGCGAGTCCAGTTGAAACTCGCGATCTGGACCCCAGCGACTATAGTAATCATGAAGCCTTGATGGCCGAAAATCGCGCCTACCTGGATTGGGAAATGGCGTTGATCGATTTGCTACCCGGCGAGCCGGCTGCGCCATACATGTCAACCGCGTGATATCTGATTTTCGAAGGCATGCAATCGAAAAATATCATTGGATTCAAGGCCGGGTTTTCAACACACTGCCGCGCAGGTTAATTGTGTGATAATTGAAGGTGAGGCATGACTGAAACAACCACGGCGGGCCAGCCAAAGGGCAAGCGGAAGTGGCATTTTCATCCAGACCTCGACGACCAGATGGCGCCGTTTTATCACTGGCCGCCGCAGCCCGGTAAGATCCTGCGTTACATCGCGGCATCCTGGAGTCCGTTCAGTGTGCGTATCTACGTACTCGGACTTTCGATTTTTACCTGGTTTTATTTTTCTCCTTCTCTGGAGCGTTGCCGCGAATTCGCTTTCGACTGGATTGCACAAATCTGGCTGCGCAATTTCCTGCTGATGCTGCTGGTTGCAGGTGGCCTGCACCTGTATATGTACACTTTCAGCAAGCAGGGCGATGAAGGCAAGTATGATCCGCGTGACCTCGCGCGTAACTCGAAACAGTTTCATTTCAATAACCAGGTCTGGGACAACATGTTCTGGGTACTGACCAGCGCGGTGGGTTTCTGGACTGCTTACGAAGTCTTAATGATGTGGGCCTACGCCAACGGCATCGCGCCTTACCTGGCATTCAGCGATAATCCCGCCTGGTTTATCTTGCTGCTGTTTGTCACCCCCTGGTGGGCCGGTTTTCACTTCTATTGGCAACATCGCCTGCTGCACGTGCCTTTCCTGTACAAGATTGCACACAGCTGGCACCACAAGAACACCAATACCGGTCCTTGGTCGGGACCGGCGATGCACCCGATCGAGCACTCGATCTGGCTGACCAGTGTATTAATCTTCCTGTTTATATTTTCTCACCCGATTCATGCAATTTTCATTTTGCAGTTCCATGCCTTGACCGCGGTAACCTCGCATACCGGGTTCGAGAACCTGGTGCTTGGCAAACACATTAAAATTCGCATGGGCGATTTCTTCCACCAGCTGCATCATCGCTATTTCGACTGTAACTACGGCACCTTTGAAACACCGTGGGATCAATGGTTTAAAACCTATCACGATGGCACCGCACAGGGTGACGACTGGATCAAGCAAAGGCGTCGTCTGTTGTACCAGCAAAAAGCAGTCTCCTGAGTGTTACCGTTTCGATTGATATACAGCTTGTTGATCGAGAGCTAACTATGCTTACAATTGGGCTCGATGGTTGATTGAGCGCTGCATCACCCGGTATGGGACAGGCCGTGGAGATGGCTGGACTCGACGCTTACTGCGAGACCAAATCGGTAATAATTAGCCTGTGGGGGACTGGATATGAGCAAGCAGCAAGCAGCAATAATTCAATCCCTGACGGCACAGGCTTATATCGATCCCGGGATATACGATGCCGAACAGCAGCTAATATTTGCATCGACCTGGCAATATGCCTGTCACGTCGAAAAGCTGGCTCGACCGGGTGACTACGTCGTCTGTGAACTGGCAAAGGAAAGCATTATCGTGATACGTGAAGACCACATCACGATCAACGCTTTTTACAATGTTTGTCCGCACCGTGCATCACGCCTGCTTGAAGCGGAAGGCTGCAAAAAGCGCTTTGCCTGCCCTTATCACGCCTGGACCTTCAATACCCGTGGCGAGCTTGTTTCCGCGCCCAATGCCCAAAATGTCGCCGGATTTAAGACCTCTAATTACGCCCTCAGGGCTTGCCGGGTAGAGATCATGCACGGGCTGGTCTTTATTAATCTGGATGATGATGCGCGACCGCTGAAAGAACTGGCGCCCGAATTGCTGGTCGATCTCGGTGCCTATGCGCCCAGGCTGCCTGAATTAACTTTTGTACATCGTACCGAGGCTTTACTCGACTGTAACTGGAAGGTCGCAATCGAAAATTATTCCGAGTGCTATCACTGTGAGCTGATTCACAAGGAACTGACCACGGGGGTACTCGATATGAATTCCTACCGCATCCGGATTTTCGCGCAATCCCAGAAACACCTGTCAGGCTCCCAACCCGGAGACAGCAGGGTTTACCAGTTCGAAGATTCGGACGCGACGGACTTTGTCGCCTGGTGGCTATGGCCGAATTTCGCTTTCCAGAGTTACCCGGGCGGCCGGGTGCATTGCTGGAAATGGACGCCGCTGGGTGTCGACCGCACCCATCTTACCGTCGACTGGTTTTTCCCGAGCGCAACGCTGGCCGATTGGGAAAGGGAGTTAATCAGGCATCACGCTGCAACCACCTTCAGCGAGGACAGTGCAGTTATGGCGCAGGTGCAACAGGGTCTGGGTAGCCGCGCTTACGAGTCCGGTCCGTTAATGATCGATGCCGTAAAATCTCAGTATTCCGAACATGCCGTGGCTGCGATTCAACAGCTCTGGCGCGAAGCCATGGGAGCGGGTTATGAGTGATAGCCAGACTCCGGTTGAACGCCTGAACGCGATCGTCGAGCAGGGGCTTTGTATCGGCTGCGGGCTATGTCAGTCGGTGGCGGGCAGGGATCGGGTTCGGGTCACCAAGACGCTGAATGGTTACCTGACGCCAGTGATTGAAGCTGAGCTCGACCATGAAACTGTCGATCGTATCTACGCGGTTTGTCCCGGCACCCGTGTCGAAGGTTTGCCTGAGCGATTGATCGAACCGGACACGCGCCATGATAATGTCTGGGGGCCATGGCGGCGCATGGTACGCGCCTGGGCGGGTGATCCCGAAGTGCGCTTCGAAGGTTCCACCGGGGGTGTGTTGACCGCGTTAGGAATTTATCTGCTCGAATCAAAACGGGTGGATTTTATCCTGCACGTCAAGACGTCCGCGTACGAACCGAGCTTTGGTGATCGCACTTTAAGCTTCACCGAGGCCGATGTAATAGAAGCGGCCGGTTCACGCTATGGCCCTGCCGCACCGCTTATCGACATCGGTGAGGTGCTTGATCGTAACCAGTCTTTTGCCTTTATCGGTAAACCCTGCGATGTCTCGGCACTCAGGAATTACGCCAGGCTCGATGAGCGTGTCGATCAACAGGTCAAGTACTGGCTGACACTGGTCTGCGGTGGTTACGGTACACCCCGGGGAACGATCGAGTTTTACAAGCGCATGGGTATCGATCCGGACAAGGTCACCGCATTGCGATATCGCGGTCGCGGTTGTCCGGGACCGACGCGGGTCGAGAGCGGAGACAGGGTACAGGAATTTCATTACATCGATTACTGGGGTGAAGACGAGACCTCCTGGCAGCTGCCGTTCCGCTGCAAGATCTGTCCGGATGCGATTGGCGAGGCGGCCGATATCGCCGCCCTGGATACCTGGATCGGTGGCTCGCCAACGCGCGAGGGGAGTGTCGACGATCCCGGGATCAACGCGATCATCGCGCGCACCCAGGCCGGCGAGGCGTTGATCGCGGCCGCTGCGGCGGCTGGCGCTTTAACGCTCGAATACGATATCGTTCCGGATACCGTCAGCGTTTATCAACCCCACCAGGTCAATAAGAAATACGCGGCCTGGGCACGTCACCAGGGCCTCAGGGATGCCGGGCGTATCGTACCGCAAACCGAACGCTTGCGGATTGCCGAACTCGCACAGGAATTACCCGATGAAGCCAACCAGTTTCAACGCGAGGGCACACGCAAGCGCATCGAAATTGGCAAGGCCACCGAACCGACCCCAGAGCCGGCATCCCATTCAACGGCTTAGCCAAAACATACCCGGGCCACGCCCGGCTGAGTTTCCTGCAGCACCACTAATAGATTCCGGCTTTCGCCGGAATAATGACCACTGGTCGCAAGTAGAGGCCCATGCAGTATTCCGGTCAATTTAACCCATATGGGTGATGTGGATGTTTCATTGGCCTGTGTAGTATGGGGTGTTATCAGGAACAGGGACGAGGTGCTTATGGATATCTCCCCCCAAATTGAACCAACATCGACAGGTCGCCTTTTAACCTGTCTGGGTCTCGCTATCGATGAAACCAAGCTGATCAGATCGATAAATGAGTCGAGAAAAGTGTTTGCGCAACTGGAGGCGGATGACCCTTCCTCGCACAGATTGCTTTTCCTGAAGAAAGAAATAACGAATCTTGAGGCGAGATTGACAAAAATTCGGCGCAAGGCCAGCCGAATTAAAATCGTCATCCATCTGAGTAAATTCAAATAGCCTGGCCTGGATCGATCCGATGGTGTTACCTCGGTTTAATGCACGGTCAAACCTCGTGATGCTTGACCACCTGATCGATGGCGCCAAAGATCGAAGCACCGGTCGCGTCGAGCATTTCGATGCGGACACGATCACCAAAGTTTAGAAACGAGGTTTTCGATGCGCCCAGGTCGATTGCTTCGATAGTGCGAAGCTCGGCAATACACGAGTAACCTACACCCCCCTCCGCAATCGGTTTGCCAGGCTCACCGTCGAGCTTGTTCGACACAGTGCCCGAACCAATGATCGAGCCTGCCGTAAGCGGCCGCGATTTTGCCGCGTGTGCAATCAGCTGGCCAAAGTCAAACGTCATATCGATGCCGGCATTGGGTTTACCAAAACGTTCGCCATTCAGGAACGACAACAATGGTAAATGCAGCTTGTTGTCCTGCCACGCATCACCCAGTTCGTCGACCGTGACGGCGACCGGTGCGAAGGCACTCGATGGTTTCGATTGGAAAAAGCCGAATCCCTTGGCCAGTTCTGCCGGGATAAGGTTACGCAATGAAACATCGTTCACAATCATGACCAGGCGTATATACTGCGCTGCGTCTTCCGCACTGACACCCATCGGTACGTCACCCGTCACCACCGCGACTTCGGCTTCGAAGTCGATGCCCCAGTCTTCGCTTGCGGCAAGAATTGCATCGCGAGGCCCGATAAACGAATCCGAGCCACCCTGGTAAACAAGCGGATCGGTCCAGAAACTTTCCGGCATCTCGACCCCGCGTGCCTTGCGCACCAACTCGACATGATTGACGTAGGCGGAGCCGTCGGTCCACTGGTAAGCACGCGGTAACGGTGACGCGCAGGCGGCCTGATCGAATTCATCTCCCCACTGTTCAACTTTTACGGCGACCTTTTCAAGAGCGGGGGCAAGATCATCCCAGTTGTCGAGCGCATACTGCAGCGTTGGCGCAATACTGCCTGCTGAGCGACAGGTTTTCAGGTCTCGTGAAACGACAACGAGTTCTCCGTCCCGACCACTTTTCAACGAGGCCAGCTTCATGGCTAGTCGCCCGTGAACTCGAGTTCATGTAACCAGGCCGCGTGGCGGGGTGCTTTTTTGGTCTCGCTCCACTCTTCGAGCATCGCCGGTGCGATGCGCTTCAGTTCCTCGATCTGCTCCTGCGTCTGTGTGTTGGCGACGAGCTCGAGACGATGACCATTTGGATCAAAGAAGTAGATCGACTGAAAGATACCGTGGTTGGTTGGCCCGATGACCTCGATACCCTGAGACTCGATATGTGTTTTGGCAGTTAGCAGTGCATCATAATCCTCGACTTCAAACGCGATGTGTTGCACCCACTCCGGCGTATTGCGGTCGCGATCCATTGGTTTCTTCGTTGGCAGTTCGAAGAATGCGAGTACGTTACCCATCCCGGCGTCGAGAAACACGTGCATGTATGGATCCGGTTCCTTGGTCGAGGGTACCCTGTCTTCGGCAAACGCGATCTGGAAGTCCATGTTGAGGACACGCTGGTAAAACTCGACAGTTTCCCTGGCGTCTTTGCAGCGGTAAGCCACGTGGTGAATACGTTTCAATTCCACTGGTTAATCCTCGCTATATATTACCCTTTGTCAATTACGCCGCGCGCGATCTGATCGCGCTCAATCGACTCGAACAGGGCTGTAAAATTGCCTTCACCGAAGCCTTCGTCTTTTTTACGTTGAATGAATTCAAAGAAAGTTGGACCGATCATGTTGGTCGAAAAAATCTGCAGTAGCAAGCGGGGATCGTCGTCCTCGGTTGAACCATCGAGCAGGATGCCGCGCGACTTGAGTTCATCGACTGGTTCGCCGTGCCCGGGCAGTCTCTGTTCGAGCATTTCGTAATAAACATCCGGTGGTGACGTCATAAATTCCATGCCGCGGGACTGTAACCGATCCCAGCACTCGTAGAGATTGTCGCAGGACAGCGCGATGTGCTGGATACCTTCGCCGTTGAACGCCATCAGGTATTCCTCGATCTGCCCCGTGCCTTTCGATGACTCTTCGTTGAGCGGGATGCGAATCCGACCGTCCGGTGCCACCATTGCCTTTGAAAACAGGCCCGTGTATTCACCCTTGATATCGAAGTAACGACTCTCGTGAAAGTTGAACAGGTTTTCATAGTAACTGGCCCAGTAATCCATGCGACCGCGATAAACATTATGTGTGAGATGATCGATCTCGATAAAGCCGCAGCCTTGTGGACGCCGTTCGATGCCGTCGAAAAACTCGAAGTCGATGTCATAAATCGTGTTACCCCGTTTATACCGGTCAATCAGGTAAAGCGGTGTACCACCGATACCCTTGATCGCGGGCAGGCGTAATTCCATCGGTCCCGTCGGAACATCGATAGGCTGAGCGCCGAGTTCGAGTGCGCGCGCATACGAGTGGTGCGCGTTGTTAACGCGAAATGCCATGCCGCAGGCAGCAGGGCCGTGTTCCTGTGCGAAATAGGCCGCGTGGCTTTGCGGCTCGTTATTGATGATGAAATTGATGCCGCCCTGGCGATACAGCGTAACGTCCTTTGAACGATGGCGGGCAACTGCCTCGAAACCCAGTAAATGGAAAACTGTCTCGAGCAGCTTCGGATCGGGTGCGGCGAATTCGACGAACTCGAAACCGTCGAGTCCCATGGGGTTGTCAAAGGCATCTGGCACGACTTGCTCCATAACGCAAATTTAATTACAACATTATGTCCAATTTTTATGAAATTTGTGCCCAAATGGTGACTTAATATATTATAATTTGAAACATATTGATCAGTTTATAAAATAATTAGAGATAATCGCCCATGAAGCTCTCAAAAAGTGATCGCCGCCTGCTGCAAGTGCTGCAAAGCGACGTCACGCGGAGCCAGGCCGACCTGGCCGAGGAGGCCGGCCTTTCGCGCTCAACCTGTTGGCGGCGCATTCAGGAATTCGAGAAGGCCGGGCTGATTCGGGAGAAAGTCGCATTGCTCGATCCGAAACTGGCGGGTTTCGGGATCGAGGTGTTACTGCTGGTCGCTATGACCGAGCATACCGATGAAAATCGCCGCGAATTCGAGAACCACGTGCGTCGCCTGCCCGAGGTGCTCGAGTGTTTTTCAGTGTCGGGTGAACGTGATTACATGCTGCAAGTCATCGCGCATGATATGGATTCCTACACGGACTTCCTCAACACCGAAATACTGAAGCATCACGCAGTGCGTGCGGCCAGCTCAACATTCGTATTAAAACGCGTGAAGTATTCAACGGTGTTGCCGCTTGCCGATTAGATTTTCTCGTTTCTCATGGAGTCCGGCAGCCAGGGTTTGTGATGCAATACCGGTTTGGTATATTGTGTCGAATCCCGTGCTTTTTTGGTGAGTTTGCAGGTTTTAAAATGAACATCGAAACAGAGACGAAACGGATTCATGATTTTGTCGACAGAGGCAATTATCACGCGGCCTACAATATCGCACTTTCGGGATTAAATGCATGTCGCCGTGCCAATGACCAGGCGGGGACGGATCTGTTTATTGAGATCATCAGGGGTGTTGTCGATTCGCTGGCGAAAGAGTTTGGTAGTCAATCGGATTGATATTATTTCTGGTTCGGCGTCTGTTGGAAAGTTCACCGGGTGGGCACCAACAATACCAGCACCACCCTCGATATCCCGGAATCAACCGGCGTCGAGGTAGGGGCCGCCAAGCAGTAGAACTGCCATGCCGGTCGCGGTTGCGATCACAACGTTGTTGCTGCGCCACATGATTAATACCACGCAGGTCATCGCCACGATTTCGCTGACGCTGCCCTGCCTGACCGCAGGCGCCAGAATCGCCATGAAAGCGCAGCCGGGCAGTGCCTCGAGTACCGGCTGTATTCCTCGAATATGGCGTAACTGCAGACCGATGAAATAGCCGGTTATCCGGGTCAGGTAGACGATAACCGCAATCATCGCGATTGCAGCCAGGGTTGCGTTGGCTTCAACCATAAGCGCGGCGCACCTGCACTATCGAGACCCCCATACCGGCAAACACCGAGCCCAGCAGAATCAGGTAGTCAGCGGCACCCAGTTCAAACAGGACGAGCGCGACAACGCCAGCCACGATCCACGGTGTCGGCCGTGATTTGGAGCCCTTGAAAAACAGCATCATCATGGTCGCCATCACCAGGGGCCCTGCGAAATCGACTGCACCCAGGTCCATGGCTGCAAACCAATGTGCAGCGTTGAGTCCAATGAAGGTGGAACAGAGCCAGCTTGTCATCATCGACACACCGTAGCCGGTGACGTAGCCGAGGCGGTCGACGTCATCGTCCATGCGGAAGCTGTTGACCACGCCCGGGTCATTGAGCATGAACAACCAGACGATACGCCGTCGCAGGCTATGCCCGTCAAAATGATGTGTCATCGCCATGCCGAGCAGCAGGTTACGCGAACTGACCAGCGCCACCGATAACGCAATCGTACCGAACGGTAAAGGTGCCTGCCAGAATTCCAGCGCCGCGAACTGGCCGGAGGCGGTGAATACCGACGCGCTCATTAACATTGCGTGCCAGTTCTCGATGCCGATCGCAGCCGCGGTAATGCCGAACATGACGCCGAAAATGAAAGTCGAGAGGAAATAATCCCCGGAGGTACGTACTCCGTGCAGTGCGCTTTGCCAGGTCGTCATGACGCGGGGCGTACCGGTTTTGCCGAAGTTGGTAAAAAGATGACCGCGGTTGCGGTGCACATCATGTAGACGTACCCCATCGAGTCGCGCGACATAAGCGAGGCGGCGTTGGATTGGCTGGACAATCTGAAAAACCCGGGCTTGTTGATTTTATTCTGAAGCCGTGACAATAACATAGGCATTGTATCAGCCGCATTTATTTTCAAGCCCGACAATCGCACTATCCGTTATACTGCTGACCCTGCAATATCCATTCGAGTCAGCCGGAGCGAAGCAGCATGCACAAGTATGGAATGAACGAATTACAGTACGACCTGGAGCCCTGGCCGTTTGATAATCCGGCCTCGGATTACAAGATTCTGCGTGGTACCCCGCGCGCCTCGGGTCGGCTCGACCACGGTGCCAACGGTGGACCGCATCGCCTCGGAATCTGGTCCTGCACCGAGGGCGCGTTCGAATGTACGGAACTCGGTGACGAGCTACAAACTATTATTCGCGGTCGACTGACCCTGACCCGGACTGGTGGTGAAACATTTTCCTGTGGGCCCGGGGACAGCGTTTTCACGCGCAAAGGAGAACGCGTTATCTGGGATATCAGCGAAGAGGTGACCAAGGTGTTTTTTGCCGACTTGAACTGAAATCCCGATTGCCGGTCTGACTTTCACACAAATTTGATATGAGTCATCCCGGCAGGCCGGGATTCATGGTTGTATGAAACAATGATGCGAAAACTTAACATAACTCTTGTCATGCTGGTGCTGCTGGGGGGTTGCGCGAGCAAGCCGCCGGCAGCGATCAGCAAGATTCCGGCCGAGAATCCCTCGCTGACGCGGGTACGAATGGACATAGACAGTTTCCTGGGTGCCGAAGTTCGCTGGGGTGGTGTCATCACCAAGGTGGAGAACAAGGCCAGTCAAACCTGGATCGAACTGGTGCGTCATAAACTGTTCGATAACGGCAAGCCCAGATCGAATGACAAGAGCGATGGACGCTTCATCGCAAGCTTCGAAGGATTCGTCGACCCGGTGGTGTACAAAGTTGGTCGACCGTTAACCGTAGTCGGTACCATCGAAGGCAAAGCCGAGCGACCGATCGGTGAGCATGAATACCTGTTCCCGATTGTGGCCGTGGAGGGATCTTACCTGTGGAAAGCCAGGTCCAAGATCCGTGATCCTTACTACTATCCGCCACCCTACTGGTATTATGATTTCCGGTATTACCATCACTGGCCTCATTATCGCTATCCACACTATCACTGAAGTTAAATCTAGCGGAAGGATCTTTTAAGCTGCTCTATTCGCTTTCGATTGACATCGCGATCACCGTGGCCCACTCTCGAGGCCGAGCGCAAGTGGATCAGGTTAGTTTCCCGGTCGATCCTGATTTCAAGGTCATCCACGAATCTGAAAATTGCCGATGTGAAAGTGGCAGCGAGATAATCATCGTTTTCCTGCCGGATGTTGCCACCCATTTCTCGAATGACCGATACAAGCCGGGACATAACATCGGCCGCATCTTCTGACGAAATTGCCAGTGGTTCGATAAAGTGATCAGTATCCGCCTTGAATTCACTGCAAACGCAGTTGGGTTTGTCTGGACATTGTGACAGTCGACCCTCGACCAACCCATTTGCCTCGTCGGATTTTGACATGAAACCAAGCACAAACAGGGTCGCGATAATAAGCAGAATCAGGGCGATGGTTATAATTGCAATCATCTTCAACATTGTATTTTCCTGACTCCGGGAGAAGCTGTGGGTTGCAATGCAGGACGAAACCTTATCATTTCGTAACCTGGAACATCAAACGGTCTTGAAATAACGGTTACAGCTATCTCGATTGATCGGGGTACTTCCCCACTATGCCCGCGTACCGCGCCTGGATTAAGGCAATATCCCCGTCGACGTCGCCAGTCGGAAAGTAACTTGCCAGGTAACCACCTTCCTTTTTTCCGAAATCGAGAAAACCAAGGGCGATCGGCACCCCAGCGCCTGCAGCAATATGATAAAAACCGGTCTTCCATCGATCAACGTAAGACCGGTTTCCTTCCGGTGCAATTGCGATGACAAGTTCGTCTGAACGGTTAAAAGCCTCGATTGTCTGTTGCACCAGGTTTTGTGATTGATCCAGGTTTACCGGTATCCCTCCCAGCCATTTCATGACGGGCTCCATTGGACCCTTGAATAAACTGGCTTTGCCCATCCAGTAAATCTTCAACCGGTACATCATGCAGATCGCAATCGTGAAAGGTACATCCCAGTTGCTGGTATGGGGATAGGCGATTATGACAAACCTGGGTTCAAGGGGCGGGGAGCCCTTGATTTTCCAGCCCGCCACGCGCAACCACAGCCACGACAATCCGTAAAAGAACTGGCTTACTATCGGGGTATTAAACAAAGTATAGCGATACAGGTGATGCCTCCGAAGCAGACCGATTTTCCAAAGCCGGAACTGTGAATTCCGGTCTATTCTAGATTTTCCAGGATAAATGATCCCAGCCCGGCGACATAGATTGATCGGCTCACCAGGAATCCGTCATTATGCCCGCCCCGCATTTCCAAAAACTGCTTTGCTTCAGGTGCAGCTTCGAAAACTTCGAGTCCTTCAGCAAAGGGAATGATCTCGTCATTTTTGCTGTGTGCAACCAGCACCGGACAGGAAATCTTCGCAATATAACGGGCGGTGTCGTATTTGAAACTCGCGAGCCAGTGGACGGGTAAGAAGGGGTAAATCCGTTTTGCCATGGACGGAACCGAGGAAAAGCCGGATTCTATAATCAATGCGGCGGGGGTGTGCTTGCCGGATAACCAGGCTGCAACCGAGGCTCCCAATGATCGACCAAAGATAATGACCTTATCGGCGGCAATGTTCCGGGTTTGGGTCAGGTATTCCCAGGCGGCCTCGGCGTCGCGGTAGGTTCCCTGTTCCGAAACTTTACCCTCGCTTTGCCCGTAACCGCGATAATCAATAATGAAAACACTAAGCCCGAGTTCGTGGAAGATATTGATTGACTCGAGGCGGTGGGAAATGTTGCCGGCATTGCCATGAAAAAACAGCAGTGTCCCCCTGGCGGCTTTATTCGCAATGAACCAGCCATGCAGCGTAATCCCGTCCCGGGTCGTAAATTCGACGTCCTCGTAGCCAAGGCCGATGTTTTCCGGAGTCGCAACGAGATTCCGACCCGGGATGTTCGGATAATAAATCAGACTTGACTGCTTGTAGTAAACAAGAGCCATGATTGCGACATAAATTACGGCGCCGAAGAGCAGCAGTTTCCAGATACTGGCCATTTCAATGTTTATCAAATCGATTATCGTGGCAATCATATCCGAGAAAGCTGCGATTTCACTAATGACAAATGATCGCAGCAGCTTGGGTAGCGCCCGGGCAAAGCGCTTGTGGCCTGTAAAATCAATGCCAGCTTGCTGACCGCGGTTACTGGGGTATCATGGATCAACAACAATACCCACGGATATCCAGCAAGTGGAGCGGATCAATGGGAATATGGGCTCAGGCGGCCGATTTAGCGGCACAGACACCACGGGACAGAAATCGATATGTTGATTTCCTGCGATCGGTTTCGATCGTTATCGTCATTCTCGGGCATTGGTTGATTACGACCGCTTACTATGTCGACGGCACACTAACGAGCGAGCATCTGTTCAGAATTCAGCCCCAGACCCAGTGGCTTACCTGGTTGTTCCAGGTAATGCCGGTATTCTTTATTGTTGGCGGCTATGCCAACGCCGTTTCTCTCGAAAGCGCACAGCGCAAGGGCATTAACTATGGAGGATGGCTGGCCGGGCGCCTGCACCGGCTTGTCACGCCACTGCTGGTTTTACTCGCAGTCTGGGCCCTGATCGCGGTCATCATGCATTTCCTCGATGTCAGCCCGAAAGTGATTCAGTTGGCTTCACGGGCTTCCCTGATACCCACCTGGTTTCTCGCGATCTATATCATGGTGGTCATACTGGCACCGACCACTTACGCGTTCTGGCGACGTCTGGGATTTGGGTCATTCTGGTTACTGGTAACACTCGCGGTTGTGATGGACGTCGCTTTCTTCGCCGCGGACGTGCGTTGGGCAGGATGGAGTAATTACTTCTGGGTCTGGCTCGCGATCCACAACCTGGGGTATGCATGGCGGGACGGTCGCATGGGTAGCCCGGGGCGGCTTATCCTGTATTCGCTGGTTGCGGTATCGGCCATGTGGGTACTGGTTTTCCCGGGTCCCTATCCATTGGCAATGGTCGGTTCACCTGACCAGGCTTTGTCGAATACCACACCGCCGAAAATCACGCTGGTGGCGCTTGGAATATTTCAGTTTGGCCTGTTGCTGGCGGTGGAGAATCCAATGCGGCGGGCATTGATGAACCTGCGGCTTTGGACGGCTACGGTGTTGATAAACAGCATGATCATGACTGTGTACCTGTGGCACATCACGCTAATGATCGTGTTAATCGGCTTGCTTTACCTCGCGGACGGATTGGGTTTGGGCCTGGAGCCAGGTACTCTAGCCTGGTGGTTTTCCCGCCCGCTGTGGATGGCGACTTTAATTGTGTTGCTGTTGCCGTTAACCTTGCTGCTTTCGCCGTTGGAGCGAGTGTCACGCAGTACCGATCTATCCAGTGCATCGCCGTTACGCCAGGTAACGGGCGCGATGATGATTTGCCTTGGAGTTGCGCTGCTGGCATTGTATGGCGTTGGTGGAGGACCACTGCCGGGACTCGATCTGGGCTCATTCGCGCTGGTCGCTATCGGTGCAGGTGTTAGTGGTCTGCTGCCGGGCTTGAGGTAGCGAACTCCGTAGATAAACTGATTCGGCGTCTTACTTTATCCCTAGAAGTGGAAGTATCCGTTGATGAATGCACCGTCGTACTCGATATCGGTATCGAGGTCATCAGCATCGTCTAGCTCGATGGAAAAGGTCTTCAGTCCGCCCTCGATACCAAGCCCACTGCCTGATTCATAACCCAATTTAATGGTGGCGTCTTCGGCGCTGCTATCGTCGATGCTAAAACTGCTGATATCTGCCCCGATGTAGAAGCCGCTAAACGGTAGATCAAATCTTGCTGACAGGTAAAGCAGCGGAAGTGTCTCGTCGATGTTGATGCTGCTGGTGGTGGTATTGGTGCTTCCGACCATCGACACCTTGCCATCGAAACGCTTCAGGTCGAGACCGATATCGAGGTTTACCCAGTTATCCAGTACTTCGTAATACAGGACGATGTCGCTATGCGATAAATCGAAGGTGGTGCGAACGCTTTCACCCGCGCTGTAGGTTTCTCCCTCAAAGGTAATATTGCCGCTAAGCGTGTTTCTGCCATCGCTATCAAGGTCAATATCCTGATACCTGATGTTAGGTAAAAAGGGTACCGGATGCTCTAGGCTTAAAACCGCAGATGACTGGGACGGATCGTCGACGTCGAGGTCATCCGACAGATCGATGCTGGCCTCGCCGGCGCTGTTAAATTCTCCGGACAGGTCTGGCGACCAATAGGACGCTCCGATACTGAAACCGACAAAGTCCGCATGTCCAGGGCCTGAAAACACTAACGCGAGGACTGCAGCAACCGGGATGCCTGGGTTTGATCTCATAATAAAACTCGTAATGTGGTTCATTCGATGAATAATTATTTAGCATTATAGATTATCAACGCAGAAATGTTCTTTTATTCATAGCGCGGCATTGGGATACTCTCCAGGTCCACCTGACCGGCAACCAAGTAAATGCGCACACCTTTCTCGGCTTACCAGTTTCTGTTACTGCTTTTTATTCTTATCCTGGTAGTGATCATCATCCAGGTGGGTGCATTTACGATAGCGCTCGACAAACTGGGCCTGTCAACCCATTCGGCGATGCTGTTACTCGCCTGTACCCTGATGGGCAGCGCAATCAATCTGCCCCTTTTTTCGATACAGGCAGAAGAGCCATCCGACGAGGCCAGGCGAATGTTTCGTGGTCTGTTGTTCGGCCGCCCGATGCCGTTCACGGGAAGGACAATCATCGCCGTTAACGTCGGTGGAGCGCTGATTCCAGTCAGTTTTTCAGTTTACCTGGTCATGACTAATCAACTGCCGTTGATCCAGGTGATCCCGGCGATTGCCATCGTCACCCTGTGCTGTCGGATTTTCAGTCGACCGATACCCGGCCTCGGTATCGGTATCCCGGTGTTCATCGCGCCGGTTACGGCGGCGGTGACGGCATTGCTGCTGGCACCGGAAAACAGCGCCCCGATGGCTTACATCTGCGGCACGCTGGGAGTATTGATCGGCGCGGATCTGATGCGCCTGCCCGATATCCGTAAACTCGGCACACCGGTGGCCTCTATCGGCGGTGCAGGCACTTTTGATGGCATTTTCTTCACCGGGATTGTAGCCGTGTTGCTGGCCTGAACAAGGGTATTGCCAGTCGTATCCGCCTCTGCGGGCGAAACTGTCGGCATCGAATAGCGGCAGTTTGATCAGCTTCAGGCGAGCTGTATTCAGGCCGTAATTCGGCATTGGTAAAGATGCTGGTAGTGGGGCAACACGGTTTCGTAAATTTCCCGAACCCGATCCGGCGTTTCCGAAATATCGATGTATTGTCGTGGCTGTGGCTTCAATCCGGTGGAATCACGCAGGTTGGCGTGCCACGAGCCGCCGTCGTACCAACTCACCTCGTCGCGTTGTCCGGGTTCCCAACTCAACGCTTCCTCCATGTACGTAATGCCGACCGCGTTGCAATAGGCTCTAACGATGCCGTGCGGATTTTCCAGTAAATCATCGCTGTCGATAATCGGGAGCGGTCTGCCCAGTTTATCGGTCATCCGGTCGAACAACGCGCGTTGCTCGACAAAGGCAATTTCCTTCAATACGAAGTCGGGCCAGTGCTTGTACATCGACGTGGCGACCTTGGCCGGGTCACGAATCAGGAAACTGTGGTTGAAATGATCAAGAAATTCATCGCTCCAGAGGTGCTCGATGTAGTGTGGGAAATCTTTGGAAAAGGTTGGGCCTTTACCAGCCGCTAATTTCAATTCCTGCCAGACGCTGTCAAAAGTGAGACCCGGGGTACGAGGGGTGTCCGGTTTAATACGCGGCCAGCGTGCGTCTTCACCCTGGTACCAGGCTTCACCGAAAGGTTCGTGGAAACAGGTCATGTCGCCGCGCATGCGCATCATCCATTCAAACGCGGTCGATGTCGAACGCGGTGTGGCCCAGAGTACCAGTATCTTGTGCATCAAGCGGACTACTACTGTAACGAGGTAAGCAATTGCCCGTGACTGCCGATCGGGGCGGTACTGAGCGATTTAAAGATGCGCCAGTAAAGCGCGGTATCCGAAGATACGATCGGTTTTCCGACCGCGGCTTCGAGTTCACGATCCAGCGATACGATGCGCTGCGGCAAACCGTCAGCACGGCGGAAGTTGGGCATGCCGTTGACGACGATGGCATCAACATCGGGTGCCTGTTCAACGACGTATTGCATCGATTTCAAGGCGAGGTCGCCGTCGAAAATCCAGATGCACTCGTTGCATTCCCGCTGGGTTTTAAAAAAGCCCATGTCGGTGAAATTGGCATAATAAACCAGGTCGAATCCGGCTTCCCTGAGGAATCGGGCATAGCCATCGCGCCAGTCGGGCCAGTAATAGACCGAATTCAGCGCGATTCTTTCGGCGCCCATGTCACGCAACGCTTCAACTACGCAGTAACCGGCCATATGGAACGGGGTTTCATAGGTATCGCCGATGCGGTTGCAGATATCGTTGATTTCATCCGGAGTCGTGCCCTGGCAATGTACCCAGTTGGTGCCCACCTGTCCGCAGACATCGGCACCGTTATTCGACATGCAGTGCACGAATTCTTCAAGTAGGTGAAAGTTATCGACTCGTTGGGTTAGCTCATGCTCGTATTCAGGCACGTGCAGCATGCGTCCATGGGCACCGACGTTGTCCGCACTGATGCGCAGAAAATCGCTTGGCGCCGCGTCAAAGTCATGCGGTGGTGAGGTAAAGCCGACCTGGTAGGTAAACAACTTGTGCTTTAGTATTTTCCAGCGTTCTGGCTTCATGGTGACTTACCCGAGAGATTGCTTAATCAAATGATTTATATCTTCGGGTGGCAATCAAGGCAAGTCATTTTACAGGGATGCTTCACCTCGTAGCACTCGGGTCAGTCCCCCGTTGGCTCAGTGTGTCATCGCCCTTATGATCGGGGATTGCGTATAAAAAAAGCACGGCCGGTTGGCCGTGCTCTTTCAAGTTTTGAAACTTTGTATGCCCGACTGTTGACCAGGCATCAGCAAAGCATCAGATGGCTACGATGTTCTCAGCCTGCGGGCCTTTCTGGCCGTCGGTAACCGTGAACTCAACCTGCTGTCCTTCAGTCAGGGTTTTGAAACCTGTGCCCTGAATCGCGCTGAAGTGTGCAAATACGTCAGGTCCCGATTCACGCTCGATGAATCCAAAACCTTTTGCTTCGTTGAACCATTTAACTTTGCCGGTAGTCTTCTCAGACATAATATGTACCTATTTGAAAATAAAAAATAAAACCTTAAACAAGGCGATGTCGCCGGAAACCAGAGCTATAACTTATTGACTGCAGAACGAGAGAATACTGAGATACTTCGAGGAGAGGGAATAAACTTTAGACTTAGATTCAAGCTGATGCGAACTTTAGAGGTAATTCGAGTAAAGTCAACCAATTTGTAAGGTTTTTTCGACAGCTTTTTTACTTTCCATAGTCCCTTTCAACCAGGGAAATGCGCGTCATATAAGTCGAATACCATTTCTCCGTCCCCATTTTCTGAGCCTCGCGGTGTTCGGCCTGAGCCTTCCATTTCCTGATCGAGTCGAGATCGGTCCAGTAGGAAATCGTGATACCCAATTCCTCGCGTGCTGATTCAACCCCGAGAAAACCGGGTTGCTGCGCGGCCAGTTCAACCATGCGGGCGGCGGTTTCGGCATAACCCTCGATATCGTCGTTGCGCAGCGAGGTAAATATTACCGCGTAGTAGGGTGGTTCAGGCGTATTGGCGATTAGGCTCATGATTATTCCGGTGGTCAGGGGTTTAACAATCCAGCAATTCGGCGAGATGAACGATACTGGTAGCGTGCAACGTATTCGAAGACCACGGGGCAATATTCTTGGGTTGCTTGTGGCCGTATTCGAACGGGCGTTCAATGTAGGCGGTTTCAAGCCCGCAGTTGCGTGCCGCCTCGAGATCTCCGTGATGCGCGGCGGCAAGCATGACTTCGCCGGGGGCACTGGCGAAGGTGCGGACCACACCGAGGTAGGTGTCCGGATGGGGTTTGTACTTGTTAAAATTCTCTGCGCTCAAGATACAATCCCAGGGTAATCCGGCATTTTTGGCCATTTCGGTTAACAGCCCGATATTGCCGTTCGATAGCGAGCAGACGATAAACTTCGTTTTCAGTCGGGTAAGCCCCTCGACCGAATCGGGCCAGGGATCGAGGCGATGCCATACCAGGTTCAGATGTTCGCGGTCGGCCTCGATCAGCGAGTCGAGTTTGAAGTCAACGAGTACCTGATCGAGTATGCGGCGATGTAAGTCATCGAGAATCACCCATTCGCCCTGGTCCATGACCGCGCGCATCGCAGGCTTGTAACCGGCACGCCAGGCGAGCGCGAATTCATCTGCATCCACTCCGAGGTTCATCGCGGCGACCTCGCGAGAAACCGAACCGTGCCAGTCGACCACGGTGCCGAACACGTCGAAGGCGATAACCTTAGGCTTTACTGCGGCATCATTCATTACTCAATACCCCGTTTTCTTTCTTCGATAAATTCGATTTCGGCAATAATCACCGCGTTTGCGGGCACCCTGCCGGGGATGCCGGTTTTACCGTAAGCCAGGTGCGGCGCAATTTTCAACTTGCGCGTACCCCCGATACGCATGCCTTCGATACCCTGGAACAATCCCACAAACAGGTTTTCGCGATCGATACGCAAATCGGTAAACAGCGTTTCTCCATCGTCTTCGAGCCGCGCGCGATCGATCAGGCCCCAGGGATGCTCCCAGCGAATCGGCTCGCCCCGGTTCAGCCACATTTTCAAACGCAGGTGGTAAATATGCTGTCGTTCGACGGGCGCTCCCTGACCCGGACTGTCGGCAATGATTTCTATCCCGCTGCGCCTCAAGGTTCGGCTACCCGAAGCTGGAAGTCTGACGCAGGTCGCCGGCCTGCCATAAATAGTAAACTACGAGGATTTGATCGGTGGTACGAAAACCATGCCAGGTATTGGATTCGACCGAAACCACATCGCCGATTTGGTACCGGGTTTCCTTTACCTCGCCGATTTTAAACTCGGCGGCCCCGGCCAGCACGATATATATCTCCTCGGCCTGGTGTTGATGGCGGGGGTATACGATTCGCGGTCCCCATATACCGATACCGGCACGGATACGGTCGCTAACGAACGGACCCTGCTTGCCGATAATTTCGGCAAAGGCGTAGCCTTCGAGCATTGCATCCGGCACGACGTCGTCCTCTTTACGATAACTCTGTTCCCAGCACAGGTGGTTTTTATGCCGTTCGAAGGTCTCCACCAGTGGGCAGGTATGCTGATCGGTACTGGCGATTGCCCCGGCCAGGAGATTTGCCGCGGGCAGATGGGCAGGTTCAACCGCAATCCAGTCATCGCCCCAGTCACGCATTGAATCACTGAACCTTTGCACCGCCGGATGTGGATGCGCGAGTGTAAACTCGCGCACGACGTCTAGCAGTTCCAGGTCTTTAATTTGCACACTCATATCCAGGCCTGTGTTTTCAGCAGCAGGGTAAGGCCGACAACAATCATCACGCTGGCTGCGAGAGTATTAATTGCAAGCACTGCGCGTGTGTTTTTAAAAGCCTGGCTGGCACGATCGGCCAGGTAGGCATAGACCAGTTTAGCGCCGCCGACGCCGACCACCGCAATAACGATAATGGCCAGTGTATCGGCCGGGGTCATACGCGAAAGGTCGATAAAGGCCGGGAAAAAGCCGAGATAAAACAGGATTGCCTTTTGATCACCCAGCGTGATCAGAAACCCGGCCAGAAAACTCGATCCCCACGATGACTGTTTGATCTCATCGGTATTGCGCGTTTTTGCATCCGCACGGCATAAGGAAATACCCAGCCAGATCAGGTAAATTCCGCCGATGGTTTTAATCCACGTGAACTGTTCGCCCATCAGCCCGGCCAGCAGTGCCAGGCCATAAACCGCGATCAGAATGAAAATGATATCGGCTACGACAATACCGAGCGCGGTAAACATGCCATGGGTGAAACCAAAGGCCACTGCGCGCGCTGTGACGGCAAGTACGCTGATACTTGGAATAATTGCCAGCACGATTAGCGTTCCGAGCAAAGCGCTGACACTGGCCAGCGAGAGTGTTGATTCCAGCTTGATGCTCCTGTGCGATACGTTCTGCGGCCGGCTGTTCCCCGGTTAACCCTTAGTCGAGGCGGGTCATATCCTGGCCGCAGCACATCGGGGATTTGATCATGCCGTGGCCGTCAGGGCATTTCGATACCTGGATTTCATCACCGCTATCGGCCGTGATGCTGCCGTGTTCGAGTTCCTTGTCACAGCTGCCGCAAGTCATGGTGCCGATGGTCATGCCACAGGCTTCACATTTGTAAACTGCCATCGTTTGGTCCTCCAAATGTTTGAAAGCCAGAGTTTACCAGTTCAGGTAATCGATTACTGCTGCTATGCGGGTAAATTGCCAGCAAGCATCCGGGTCAACTCGGCGGCCGGTATTTCAAGACATCCGCTTGCGTTTTGCCCCGACCATAGCGGCGAAAAGTCACCCAGTCCCTTGGCCTCGGCGGCGCTGCGCAATGGACCGATCGAGGTCGCCGCTAACGGAAACGGCGGCACTTCGCCGATTGGCCCGAGTTCTCGCATGACGCGATTGACGATGCTACGTGCCGGTCTCCCTGTAAACCGGTTGGTTAGTGCCGTATGCATCGATCCCGGATCTTTCAATGCGGCACGATGCACCGGGCTGGTGGTTGCTTCATCACATAACAGGTAGGCCGTACCGACCTGCACCGCGGCGGCACCCAGGCCTATGACCGCGGCAACGCCCGCTGCATCGGCGATACCACCCGCGGCGATTACCGGCAGGTTTACCGCTTGAACGATTTGCGGTAATAACGCAAAGGTACCTATCTGCCTGGTAATATCGTCGCTCATGAACATGCCCCGGTGCCCACCCGCCTCGACGCCTTGCGCGATAATCGCATCGACGCCCTGCGATTCTAGCCACCTGGCTTCTTCAATCGTGGTGGCGCTGCATAGTATTTTAGCGCCCATGGCCCTGACTCCGACGAGTAAGTCCTGGTCGGGCAATCCGAAATGAAAGCTCACCACCGCGGGATTGAAATCCTGTAAAACTTCAAGCATCTCTGCATTAAAGGGTTCTCTGCGCACGCCGGCAGGAATGTCGTCGACCCCTATACCGTGTTCCCGGTAGTAGGGCGCAAGGGTTGCCCGCCATTGAGCTTCGCGCGCTTCGTCCACGGTGGGCGGACTATGACAAAAGAAATTGACGTTAAAAGGTTTATCGCAGCCAGACGTAATGGTCTCAATTTCTGCTCTGATTTCGTCGAGGCCCAGCATTGCGCATGGCAAGGAGCCAAGACCGCCAGCATTTGATACCGCGATTGCGAGTGCGCTGCCCTGGACCCCGGCCATCGGCGCCTGGATGATCGGTAGTTCAAGATTCAGCAACGCCTGTATTGTTGTAGCCATCGATCTATTTTCCGGGATCAGTCCTGGTGCGTAATTATTTTATCCAGCTGATCGGCAAAAGCCTTGCGGTCGCCATGGTTCAACGGTGCCTGGCCGCCTGATTCGACGCCGCAGGCACGCAGTGATTCCATCAGATCACGCATCGTCAGGCGGGCCTTGATATTGTCGCTGGTAAACAGTTCCCCGCGTGGACTCAACGCCTGCCCCTGGTGTGCGATGATCTCCGCCGCCAGCGGAATATCACTCGTAATCACCAGGTCCCCGGCGGTGAGCCGCTTGACGATTTCATTGTCAGCCACGTCAAATCCCGATTTTACCCTGAGAAAACTGATGTGACGCGAAGGTTTGATCCGAATCTCGTGATTTGCAATCAGGGTTAGTGTGATGCCGGTACGTTCAGCCGCGCGAAACAGGATCTCCTTGATCGGATTCGGGCAGGCATCGGCGTCGACCCAGATTTTCATCCTGGCCTCAACTATTTGATCCTGGTGCTATCACGCCCGGCTTCGTATTGGGGCAGATCGTCTTCGGGAAGCGCCCATTTTGCACCGGATGCAACATAGATGTGTGCATCGGGGCGTACCGGAACTTCATCGTCAAAGCAGCCGAGTGCAATTTCCACCAAATCAGGATCCGCGCCAGGACTGAAAAAAGTCAGGCTTGATCCGCAGTTCGCGCAGAAGGACCGCGTGGTGCCATTGTCTGCGGTAAATCCTTTGAGTGAATCCTCCCCGGTAGTCCAGCGAAAGTGGCCCTGCCGTGCCTCGGCGATGGTGGCGTAGGCCGCACCGTGAAACTTGCGGCACATCGAGCAATGGCAGTTACCGGTACGCGGCTCGAATTCATCAACCTCAAATCGAACCGTGGTGCACAGGCAGCTGCCTCGATAGGGTCCCGGCATTAATTTATCCTCATGACTTACAATCCTCGGTGGAATCGACCGCGCCGAGGTAGAGTTGCGTATCGTACTCGAAATCAACGACACCGTCGGCTGCGTACTGGTCAAACAGTGCGACCAGCTCGGTCACCAGCGGAATATATTGCGGTGAATCTTCAGCGGGACAGTAGGAAGCCGATTTCAACCGGCCCATCAGCCCGGCAAAATCAAGTCGTTGGTTACTATCGAAATGCAGTAATTCCATATTGGCGTCGGCAAAATAATAGGCAATATCATCCTCACTCAGGTTCATGTGATTAACCTTACCGTACTCGGGTGCGTACTCGTTGAGAATGCCGAGGTATGCCTGCTGAAACGGCTGGCTGATTTTTCGTTTATTCCAGATGAGCGCAAGCTTACCGCCGGGTTTGAGAATACGCTCGAGCTCTGCCTTCGTCGCCTCGTTGTTAAACCAGTGAAATGCCTGTGCAGCGGTTACCAGGTCAATCGAATTATCCGCGAGGCCGGTATGTTCGGCCGGCGCATCGATGCTGATAAACTTTGGATATTCTGAAAGCAGGGCTTCGGCTGCACGGCGCATGTTGGCATTGGGTTCGACCGCATTGACCCGGAGACCCTGGTCGAGTAATTGGCGGGTAAAAATGCCGGTACCGGAACCAACATCGGCAACAACCGCATCTGCGTCGAGCCCGGTTTTCTCAAGCAGGGTCGAGACGAGTGCCGGGGGATATCCGGGTCGGAACTTGATGTAAGCTTCGACGCGATCCGAAAATCTTCGGGTTGAGTCAATCATTGTCAGAACCTGTCATTGCAAAGAAGCATGGCTGGTAATTAATTACGCTCAAATTGAACCAGCATTTGCCGGGCTAACTGTTCCATGCGTTCGAGCCCCACGTCGGCCTTGTGCAGAAACTCCTTGTCGAATCGATCAGGATCAGCCCAGTATCTGCCCTTGATATCACAACGCTTGGCGAGTCTGGACAATCCCAGGTCATCCAGCCTGAATCCGAGTTCGGTCCACATTTCCGACAGTTTTGCCTCCTGCGAATGATCTTGCCTGGCCGTATCGTCCAGGCGCCGTACATAGGCTTGCGTATGCCTGGCAGCAATCACGACGGCGCGTAATGCTTCGATGGACTGTCGTTGGCGTTCATTGCTGGCGCGGTTAAGGTTGGTGAGCCACTGCTTGAGATGCTTGATCAACTCCCACAAGCTGATATCGGTGAGCACGGCCATATCAGATCCGGATGTCGTTAAGTTTCATCAGAATTCCATCTATTACACAACCGGTACCATCATTTCCCTCAATTACCTGTTTAGCGGTCAATTTACTGCTCGAGGCCGACATAATTGTCTTGCCGAAAGGGCGGAGCGCAAACCGCGTAGAATACAAGATCGCCATGACCGGTATTGGTAATTCGTTGCCGCATGTCTGGCGGGATGCGCACCACGTCCCCCTGGAGCACTTCAATGGGTTCCAGGTCGCCTATTTCAACCAACCCTTGTCCGGAAACGATTATATAGCGTTCCGATATGTTATCTAGCTTGTGCCAGGCCGTGGTCACACCCGGTTCGACCCGGGCGCGTGCAATGGAAACCAATTCGTCCCCCGGATCATTGGCTACCTCTGCAATATGGCAGTGTTCGTCCGTTTCGAACTCGATAGCCTGATCAGCTTTCTTTACTTCCGGCTGCATATGCACCTCCATCGATCCTTTGGCACAGCATACTGATTGACCCTGCTGTTAGGCAATACATAGCATTTGCGCCACGTTGATTTTATCGAGATACTCGCGCGGTCGAATAATCGAGTGGATCTTGATGACGGTAGAGCCGAACCTGGTTTCCCGGGAAGCATTGCTGAAGCAACTGTCTGCAGTATTGCCCGACGAAAATCATTCGCTCGGAATTCCGCCTGCCTGTTACGCCGATGCAGGACTACTGGCGCTGGAACAGGATGCTGTTTTTCATCATGGCTGGATTGGCCTGGGGCGCGCCGATCGCTGGCCTAATGCGGGCGATTACTCGGCCATGGATATTGGCGGTGTCCCGCTCATTGTGCTGCGTAACCAGTCGGGCGCTTTGAAAGCGTTTGCCAATTCATGCCGGCATCGTGGCAGCCAGATGCTGAATGGTGACGGCAACTGTAAGAAAATAAAGTGCCCGTTCCACTGGTGGACCTATGACCTCGACGGGCGGCTCAAGGTCTATCCTCGTATGGAAACCGCGGTCGATTTCGATCCCGGCGAATTCGGTCTGGTCGAATTTACGGTAGCGGTCGAACAGGGATTTGCTTTTATCAGCTTCGAGGATCACCCCGCTTCGATTGTTGAATGGCTGGGAAATTTTGGCGAATTTCATCAGTCCTGGGGGGTTGGTCACTGGAAGATGACGCGGATACGGGAATTCGAGGTGCAGTGTAACTGGAAAACCTTTATCGAGGTGTTTAACGAGTACTACCACCTGCCGATGGTGCATCCCGATTCGATTAACTGGCTTTACCCGGAGCCGGACTCGGTTGATACCGTAAAAGGTCAGTACACGACCCAGTTTGGCACTACCGAAGGGGCGGCTGCGTTAATGGAAGATTCGCAGCAGTACGCATTACCAAACGCTCGTGGGCTGAAGGGTCGAGAAGCCAAAGGCACGCGCTATACCTGGATTTATCCCAATTTAACTTTTGCATTGTCACAGGACTCGATGTGGATTTACCAGGCGTTTCCGGTTTCAGCCGATTGCTGCCGGGTCATTCAAACCATCTGCTTTCCCGCCGAGTCAGTGGCGCTCGACGATTTCAGCGAGCGCGCCGTGCATTATTACCAACGCATCGACGCCGCGCTTGATGAGGACCTGCCGTTTCTAGAACAACAGCAGGTTGGCTTGAATTCGAAGTTTGCACGCCAGGGCAGGTTTAGCGCGCTCGAGCCCAGTGTCGGCAAGTTCGCCTACTGGTATGCACAACAGTTGTTAAAGTGTTTCAATCCGAGCTAGGGTTTGCCCGGGCAACGTGTCGGCGGGAAGACGACCTCGATTCGGACTACTTAAGACTTACCGCGGTGGATTAGATTTCGTCTGGCGTTCTTCCTTGAGGCCTTCCTTTGCGGATTGGAAGTAATCGGTTACCAGCATCAGACAGACCGAGACCACGATAACCGCAAACGGGATCGTGCCAATCGATTCGGCCAGGCCGAGCGTAAAAGCGAGGAACATGGCGACGCCGATTGCTCCGGTAATGATGTTGTCCATGTCGTTTTCTCTCTGTAAGTCGCAGCAGTATAGGGAAAATTAGTTGTTCAGTACATCCAGCAACCAGCGCGTGCTGCGAAACAGACGTGCGTCGTCGTCTTTCGCGCCAACCACCTGGACACCGATCGGCAAACCTTCAGGGCTTTGCAGTAAAGGAACATTAATTGCGGGTGTGCCGCAGAATGTCCAGATCGTATTCATCACCGGGCTGCCGGTGGCATCAAGGCCGGCCGGGGCCGGGCCCGGAGTGGCGGGTGTCAGGATGGCGTCGTATTCGTCGAAAATCTCGTCGAGAAAAGCATCGTAATCCTGCATTTTGGCAAGCGTATTGTCGTAGTCGCCCGCGCTAACCTGTTGCCCACGCTCGATCATTTCGCGCAGTACCTTGCTCAATTCCGCTTTGCCACGTTCATATTCATCGGCAAAATTGCGCGCCAGGTCAGCTTCCATCACCTTGCGATGATCCTCGTGTAATTCGGCGAAAGGGGTGGGCAGGTCGAGAATGTCGATCGTCTTTTCCTGGCGTTCATTAACCGCGTCGATCATTTCGCGCAAGCCATCCTTGGTTACCTGCTCGACCTGTTCCCATACCGGGCTGCGTACGAATGCGAAGTGCTGATCTGCCGGGACCTGCTGGTCCAGGACCTTGCCGATGCGGGGCGGGGCGATCGGGGCCATCGCGGGATCCTGTCCATCGAAGCGCATCAATACATCGGCGATTAATGCCAGGTCTTCGAGGCTGCGCGCAAACACGCCAACCGTATCCAGTGGCGGCGATTGCGTCAGCACGCCGTGGCGCGAAATGCGCCCAAAACTGGGCTTGAAACCATAAACGCCGCAGTAGGAAGCCGGTCGGATGACCGATCCGTTGGTCTGGGTGCCGACAGAGAGTGCGATCATGGCCGCTGAAACCGCCGCCGCGGAGCCGCTCGATGAGCCACCCGGGGTATGATCGGGATTGTGTGGATTACGGGTTTTACCGGGCGAGTAAACGGCCATTTCGGTCGATACGGTTTTACCGAGTATGATGGCACCGGCCTCTTTCAGCAGCGACACCAGGGTCGCGTCCTGCGTTGGTTGGCGTCCTCGATGCAGTACCGTGCCACGCTCGGTGGGGTAGTCGGCGGTATCGATAATGTCCTTGATTCCGATTGGCAGCCCGTGAAGTGGTCCCAGTTCCAGTCCGAGACGACGAAACTCGTCGGCCTCGCGTGCCCGCGTCATCGCCTTGTCTCGGTCGAGGTGCGCCCAGGCCCCGATCGAATCTTCGAGTTCGTCGATGCGCGCCAGGCACGCTGCCACCAACTCCTGTGAACTTAGCAGCCCGCTTTCAATCGCTGCGCGCGCATCGCTGGCGCTGAGCAGGTTTGCCACGGTCGGGTCGAATTTATCCATACCGAGAGCCTGGTTCGCCGACTATCCCGGTCCAAACAGGTAGACCGGCAGCCACAGCGCGATTCCGGGGAAATTATACAGCAGTATCATCGAGAAAATGATGATCACGAGGTACGGCATAATGCCGCGGAATATATCCAGCAACTGAATATGTGGCGGTGCCACGCCTTTCAGATAATAGGCTGCCATCGCCATCGGTGGCGTCAGGAAAGAGGTTTGCAGGTTGAGCGCCACGAGAATACCGAAAAACAACGGTTCAACATTGAAGGTTTCCAGCATCGGCAGGAAGATCGGCACGAAAATAATGATAATTTCGGTCCACTCCAGAGGCCACCCGAGCAGAAAGATAATAGATTGCGCGAGTATCAGGAATCCAACCGTTCCCAGATCCAGGGAGAGTACCCATTCGTTGATCAACTCGTGACCACCGAGGTAGGAGAACACCGAGGCGAAGGTCCATGAACCCACGAATAGCCAGCACACCATAGCCGAGGTTTTCGCGGTCAAGTAAACCGCCTGCTTTAAGCGTTCCCAGCTGAGCGCGCGATAGCAAACCGCCAGGAAGAGTCCACCGAATGCACCCACACCCGCAGCCTCTGCCGGTGTAGCCAAACCCATCAAAATGGCGCCGAGCACACTCATGATCAACAGCGCCAGGGGAACAAACGAGGTGATTAGTTCCCAGGCAATCCTGCCGAAGGACGGAACCTCCTCCTCTTTCGGCTTTGGCGCCAGGCCCGGGTTTAAGGTAGCTCTCCCAACCACGTAGACCATGTACAGTCCGGCCAGCAGCAGGCCGGGAAACATGGCCGCGGCATAGAGGCGTAGCGGCGATATTTCCGCGATCGCCGAGTAGACGATCAGCATGATCGACGGCGGTATCAGGATACCGAGGCAGCCCCCGGCACAAATGACACCGGCGGCGAAACTCTCGTCGTAGTTTGCCTTCAACATTGCCGGAAACGCGAGCATACCCATCAGTGTAACGACCGCGCCGATGATACCTGAAGCGGTTGCGAATATGGCGCAGGTAAACAGCGCCGCAACCGCCATGGATCCAGGTAAGTGACGCGCGGCCAGCTGAATACTGAAAAACAGGCGATTGACTATGTTGGCCCGTTCGACCACGTAGCCCATGAATAAGAAGAGTGGGACGGCCACCAGTACGTCGTTGGACATGACCGAAAAGGTATTCTGTACGAATAAATCGAAGATCCGGTTGTCGAAAATGGTCTGCATGCGCTCGGCATCGTAGTAAGCGTAGTAGCCAAAGCCGAGGCCCATTGCGATCAGCGTGAAAGCGATCGGAAAACCCAGCATTACCATGAAGATGAACAGGCCGAGCATAAAAACCGCGACAACTGGATCAGACATGCCCTTCTTCCTCCAGTTTGCGCAAATCTTCCTGTTCATTCATCAGCATGGTTTCGGTTTCCTGCACATCGTGCAAGCGTGGCGGCCAGGCCCCGGTTTTGATGCAGATGACGCAGCGCACGGCCTCGGCAATACCCTGCAGTAACACCAGCGTGCCGGAAACGGGTATCAGGGTTTTGAAGAAATAGATTTGAATCCGCGATGGACTGCTCCAGCTGACCTCCTTGTAAAACCACGAATCGGCAGCAAAACCGTAACCGTAGTAAATCAAAGCCAGGGCACCGGGCATCAGGAACAGGATGTAAAGCACCAGGTCGATCTTGGCCTGTGTTTTTATTTTCAACAGTCGATAGACGACGTCACCGCGCACGTGCGCGTCCTGCGACAGCGCGTAGGCGCCGGCCATCATGAATAGCGCTCCGTACATTTGTACACTCATATCGAAAGCCCAAACAGTTGGTGCATTGAGGACGTAGCGCATGAACACTTCGTAGCAGGTGGAGAAGGTCAGGATCACGATGCACCACGCGAAAGCCTTCCCGGTCCACGTGCTGAGGCTATCGATGAAGTGAAGAATGCGAGTCATCATTGCATGCCACCAAAGTGTCAATTGATCAAGATTGATACAGAAAAAGCGAGGGCGGTACTAAAAATACCGCCCTGCTGACTAGCTCTACTGACTGTTACAGCTTGCCAAAGTAATGCTCGTAGGCACCCCGGTAGTTAGGCGAATTATTCAATGCGTAGGCTCCGTGCCGCTTCGCCCAGGCCATTTGCGAGTCGATGACCTTCTTGAAGAACGGATCGGACTTATTGAATTTCTTGACGATAATATCCCAGGCTTTGAGCTGGTCATCCATAACCGCATCAGGAGTCTTGTAAACGTTGACACCGTGCTTCTCTTTCAGCACTACCAGGTCCTGCGAGTAACGTTCCATCGCTTTCCAGGCCATATCCGCTGATGCCGCCTCGGAAGCGTATTCCAGAATCGCCTGGTGTTCCTTGGCGAGCTTCTTGAAACGTGTCTGGTTGAAGATTATTTCAAAACATTCCTGCGACTGGTGGAAACTACCCAGGTGATAATGCTTGGAAACATCCTGCATGCCGAAGTCCTTGTCGGAGGTCGGGTTGTTGAACTCGGCCGCATCGATCAGGCCACTCTTCATCGCCGGCTGAATTTCACCACCGGGCAGTTGCACTACCGACATGCCCATTTCCTGCAGCACGTCAGCCGCGAGGCCCACGGTACGATACTTAAGGCCTTTCATCTGGCTGCTCTTGGTGATGTGTTCCTTGAACCAGCCCAGTGGTTGCGCTGGCATTGGGCCGGAGAAGAAACCGACCAGGTCGAGTCTCAGCTTGTCATGCATTAGTTCATAATACAGGTCTTTGCCGCCGCCGTGCTGAATCCAGCCCATCAGTTCGTTAGCTGACCAGCCGAAACAGGGGCCGGTGCCGAACAGTGAGGCAACCGGGCTTTTTGAATACCAGTATGCAGTTACCAGGTGCGCACCATCGAGCACGCCCTTGTGAACCGCGGTCTGCATTTCGGCGGTTTTGACAACCGCACCCACGCCGAGTAAGTCGATCTTTAGCGAACCACCCGACATTTCGTTGACCCGTTTAACGTAGTCCTGGGCGAACTCAAGAAAGATACCGCCGCCCCAGGCAGCCTGTACTTTCAGTACTGTGGGACTTTGCCCAACTGAAATATTGGGAAATGCAGCTGCCGCTGCTCCGCCTGCAATGGTTGCGGCGCCGGTGGTTAAAAATTTGCGACGAGATGTCGTTTTATCGGTCATAGCTGGTGTCCTCATTTTTTTAGAAATAATTGTAACTGGCGATTGTTATTATTGAGTCGATTACGCATAGGGTCATGTTCTGAAGAACAATATTTCGAATCACCAGTGCCTGTTATTGTTGCTATGCGAGTGACTGAAAAGGGATTAAAGCATATCTGTATATTGTATACCAGATTATCCTGTTCAGGATTGCTCTCCGCTGTCGTCTCGCAGGGCAGATCTATTGTGCGGTTAGAGTATATTGTTAGCAACGCTCGATTTACAGCGTTATTTACTCGGTGGATCACTGTTTTCTTCAAGCGTTGCTGAATAGCGACTAGGCCACGCGGTCGCCGGGCTCGTCGCCGTTAAATATTGCGATCAAGTTGTCGATTGCCCTGAAGCCCATTGCGTCGCGGGTTTCATGGGTGGCGCTGCCAATATGCGGCAGCAGGAATACGTTGTCGAGCTCCCGGTAGCCGGGGTGAATCGAATCGGGCTCGCCGTTGAAGACATCGAGCCCCGCGGCTGCAATCACACCCGACTGCAATGCTGCAACCAGGGCATCATCGTCTATAACCCCACCACGCGAGGTGTTCACAAGAATAGCGTCGCGATGCATTAATGCGATTCGTTCGCGGTTCATTAATCCACGGGTAGCCTCCGACGCCGGGCAGTGAATCGACAATACATCGATATTCGTCAACAGCGCTTCGACGCTATCATGGTAGATCGAATCATCAGCCTGGTCCGAGTCCAGCGGATTACGATTGTGATAGTGGATCGTCATGTCAAAACCGCGCCCGCGTCGGGCCACTACCTGGCCAACCCGACCCAGGCCCAGGATGCCAAGACGCTTACCGGTCACCTGGCGTCCCACCATGAAAGCCGGGCTCCAGTCTTTCCATTGTTGGGAGCGCACCAGGCGTTCACCCTCACTGGCGCGCCGCGCAGCGCCCAGCATCAGTAATATCGCGATTTCGGCGGTGGCATCTGAGAGCACATCGGGCGTATTAGTGACGATGATCTGTTTTTGCTTCGCGGCTTCGAGGTCGACGTGGTCGACACCGACCGAAAAGTTGGCGATCGCTTTTATCCGTGCGGGCAATCGCGCGATGGTTTCAGCGCTAAATTTTTCGGTATGACAGGGCAGAATGGCGTCCGCGTTTTCAGCCACCTGCAGTAATTCTTCGGTGCCAAAAAGCCTGTCTTCGGGATTCAGGATAGTGGTAAAGCTTTGCGCCAGTTTTTGCTCGACTGCATCGGGTAATTTGCGCGTTACCAGAACGACTGGTTTATCCCGCATACTGATTTCCTCGCGGCGACGTGGTTGACTAGGCGTAGATCATTTCATGATAAAGTTTGAGCGCCATGCGTCCGGTAACAATAGCGGCCAGGATCAGCAGTGTCCAGAGTAGCCATTTTTTCCACGGCAGAGCGGGCTGCGGCGCCAGGCGTGAGGATCCACCGGATTCCTGAATGGCGTCAATGGTCACCAGCGTGCTCTGATGCTGTGCCTGTTTCAGGCTGCCCTTGAGGATTCCAGTCAAATCGGTGGTTGGGCCCTTGATTTCATGGTTTCCCCAGGCAAGCGTATAGGGTCCATTGTCATCACCGAGGAATATCACTTCGTATTTGGGGTAAATCAGCTCAACCCGGGGTGCTTCGATTAGATCTGCCTGGGTGGTAAACCAGATACTTTTATAGCCGCGGCTAGGCAGACCGATCGGTTTGCTGGGCTTGACGTCGTCAGCGCGAAGATTGTGCTGACGGTAGCCGCTTCGGATAGGTTGCCTGGACTCGTTCTTACCCCAGATCCCATAAAGATCACCCTTGATAACCCGGTTGGCATCGGTTGGCGCAATTCGCATCGCCTGCGCCCGGACAACCGAGGGAAATTCGAAGGTGTAAAATCGGCCCGTGTCTTCCTCGGTCACACCAGGCTCTATTGGATAAGTCAACGCTGGTGCTTCCTCGATTTCCCGGTAATGCCCGCGTACGCTTTGCAGCTCGAAGCTGGTGACCTCGTTTACCGGGGTCAGACGCAGGTACTTTTTATTACGGGGGATGCCCTTGATGCTGCGCCAGTCGAGGTCTTTGGATTCCTGGTTGGTCAGGCTCTTGCGGGACTTGATAACGCGCAGTTTATCGAGTTCGTTGCCGGCCTCGACCCTGACTTCGAGCAGCTGGCCGGCGGGCTCGTGGTTCCAGGTCAATTCGATGCGATCGAACCTGGGAATCTCGCCGTCGACCGATAGTTCAATCAGGTAATCCTTGCGCACCGACTGCACCGCGACCGTTTCCGTAGTCTCGAGTTCAGACAATGAATTTTCCTGCTGGTTTTGCTGACGCGTGGTGACCGTTTTTGAATTCTGCTGCAGGTAGCGGTCGAATTCATGAAATGGAAGTTCGGGCCTGTGTTCGATAACGGTTTTAGGCCTGTGTGTAAGCGCGTGCGGTATCGGTTCGTCGCGGAAATTAAAAACAGCCAGGTCGGCTAAATCGGAACGCGTCACTGCGAGAATGACATCAATCGGTAACTCGACTCGTTGTAATGTCTGTTCGGATTCGCCAAGTCGTGCCTTGTAGGCATAGTCCTCAGGAATGGCCTGCGACTGCGCCGACCCAATCCACAGCAGTATGATCAACGGGTAAAGTAATTTACGCATGCGAAGACTCTTTGTATTCCCGGTCAGGCTCCGAAGTTCTATGTGGAATCGGAGAAAAGTATCCCGTTGCCACCAGCAGGCTGCCGACCACGAGAAATGACACGATACGTTCGACCGTGCCGCTGGCGCCAAAGTCGACGAAAAACATTTTTATCAACACGGCACCGACTAACCCGGCACCGACAATCCACAAGGGTCGCAACTGGCGACGTGACGCAAATAGCATAGCGCCCATACCGATCAGGGTCCACAGGATTGAAATCGCGGACTGCACCCGGGTATCAACCGACATCGCCGACAGATCGAAGCGAATATCGAGATAGTGATGCATGCTGCGGATCAATACCGCAGTCAGCCAGATGAAACACAAACCAGCGAGGATGATTACAATGTGATCGCGCTGCAGTTTCATCGGAGGCTTGACCAGCTTCAAACTGCCCAAAACCAGCACGAAGAAAACAATGTGCGTGAGATCGACCGGATTAATAAACGGAACATAGGGCAGTGGTGCTGGATCGCCGCTATTAGTCAGGTTGATGATGAGGTTCCACAGCAGCAGCAAACCTGACAGTGTGCCTATCATGCTCAGCTGCAGGGTCACACCCAGGCGTTTGATCGCGGGAAATATTTCAGTTTGCGCAACGCGCATAGCGATTAACGGCACCACCGCAAACACGGCGTAGTATCCCTGGCCAGGGACATCTAATCTGTTTTCAAACAACCAGACCAGTTCCACTGACAGAATCAGCGACGTAAATACAATGAGACCGGTATGTGCAGCAATGTTCACCCACGAAGGCCAGGCCACGGTTTCGAGTTTTTCAATGATCCAGTAGTTCGTCGCCAGTACCGCAATCCAGAAATAAAGGTCCGGCGTGGTCAGGATGCGTCCGTTGTCAAACAGGGAATAGAGTGCGATCAGGAGTAACACGGGCAGCAACAACGCAGCATTGATTGCAGCCGGCCTCCAGTTCCACTCCCGCAGGCGGTCAAGGTAGACCAGTAACGCCGCGGTTGCGCCAAACAATAGCAGCCAGGCGCTGACCTCATGGTGAGCATATTCGTCGATCTGAACCAGCGCGCTGATCAGCCACCAGGCCATCGCCCAGATGTAAAACGGAATGTGCAACAGACGCAGCTTAAAACCGGGTGCTTGAAGGTAGAGCATACGCGCGGATATAAATGCACCGAGCGCGATGAAAATACCTCCGAGAAAAGCCGGATTGAACCAGGCCATGTTGCCGACGTCGTCAATGTTGCGCAGAAAAAACAAGATACCGGACCCGACCTGCAGTGCGATGGCGAAACATTGCGCATAAAATCGGTTCTGGCGAATCGATACCCATAAAATACCCGCGGCTTCCAGCGCCCAGGCTGCACTGCTCCAGTGTCCGTCGAGTGCGTAAGGGATTGCGAGGGTTGCGAAAACAACGCCGATCGCGAGCATCGCTTCGGCCAGCATGCGAAAGTCCTCACCAACGTGTCGCCACGCGTAACGCGCCAGCAGAATATAGTAAAAGCCCATGCCTGCCGACGCCCCGGCGATACCGTAGTCGTATTCGCGCAGCATTACCATCATCAGCCCGGACACGATTACCGGTGTTCCGAAAACGAGCGTGCCGTCGACCAGTCCGGTCATGTGCTCGGGCTGGCGCAGCGCGTAGAGCACGCCGATCAGGCTGTACATCAGGAAAAACAGCAGCAGGAACGCGCTGGTCGGCAGCAAGTGTTCGGTGCGGTAGTCGAATGCCACCCACAGGACAAACACCCCGAAGGTGAAAATAAAGCCCAGCAGGTTAAGGGAACGCCAGGCACGAAACCACGCGACTGCGAACACCGCCGCATTCAGAACGCTGTAATAACTGAACAGGCCGATGTAGTTTCCACTACCGGTCGACGCCAGGAATGGTGCCAGGAAACCACCCAGCACGGCGTAAATTGCAAGCGCCTTCGAGTCCTGCAGGATTGCCAGCGCAACCGCGAAAGCCGAAAAGAAGACCAGTAACGCGAAGGTGAGCGCCGGCGGCAGCAGGTCGGCAAGTCGAAATGCGGCAAATATCGTGATATAAATGACGCCGATGCCACCACCCTGCAGTAACAGGGCGTAAATGGTTTTGCTTAGGCGCAGGCGCCAACCAAGCAACAGCAACACCAGCCCGCCGAAGGCGGCGCCCATGAAGCGAAACTCGAGTGGAATGCGCGAATTCTCGGCCGCGTACTTGAGCAAAAAGGCGACACCGAAAAATAACACCAGGATGCCGATGCGTACGAAAATGTTGCCGTCGGTGAAATAGGAAGCCACCGCGTTACCGATGCGCCGCAAAAAGTCTTCGAATTGATCGACCGGATTCCTGGCACGTGTACCCGTATCGTGCGCCGGGCTGGCAGCAGCGGGTGCCATGGCTGCGGCTGCTGCAGGTAGGGGTTCTTGCGGAACTTCGATTTCCGGTGGGACCTGGGTCGTTTCAGGCTCGAGCCGTTCTTCGATTTCGACTTTTTCGTCTGCGGCCGGTTCGTCGACTGTTTCGCTATGGGCTTCGGGGCCTTGTGCGGTTTGTATCTGCAGGTCTGCAACCTGATGACGCAAGGCGTCTATCTGCTGCTGTAAGCGGTTTGTCTTGCTGCGTGTGATCCATAACAGCACGATTACCGCGACCGGCAGTCCGACCCACAACAGCACGACTGAAGGGATAATTAATGAGAAGAAGTCCATATAAGTTTCTGATTATAGTAGGTTTACACAACTATACAGCCAGGGATTCGGGCACTAACTCAGTATTGACGAAAGCAAGTCACTGATCATTAAAAGCCCACAAAGATAAACCGCATAAATCGTTACAAGCATAGCTGTCGAAGGCCCTATGGCAATACCTTTCATTGAATGTATTGAAATTCAATACCAAAGGTACCGTATTAAGAGCTATCGGGCTTTTCTATCAATGAAGCCATATCGCAGGTAAGATACCGTTTCGCAATATCGCTGCACGCAAGCCCGGGTTGTAAATGTGCAAAAATCCTACGCCAAGTGGTTTGACTTCCTTTATGGCCCCTTTTTCAAGGTCATTGGATTTTTTTACCGTACCTACACCGCCAATCGCGCCCGTGTTGCAGCGCTCAAGGCCAATCAGAAAGTCGCAGCCTTCCTTAAGATTCTAGTGGTCCTGGTTATGATCGGATGGATCCTGACATGGTTTTTTGCCTCGGAGGAGAGTCGCCAGCGGCTGACCGACGAAGTCAAACAAAGCATTGGAATAGTCGACGGGAACTAGGTCCGGTAAATATACTCGCCACAAACACGCGTAGTCGCGAGCACCGCATTTTCGACAAATCTATTTTCTTTGCCCACGGTCCACGGTGCGCGGTAGATCCAAACTGTAGTTGCGCCATGCTTAAGCATGGGGTAAGTTTTTTCGCCTCGGCACGAGGAAATGCAAAACATTGTCTGACAAGCTTGACTACCGGGGTTACACCGAGATTCAGCATGGTAAAAGCGACGAAATCCTGGTCAGGACATCGAAGGGTAGTGCTTGTGGCGAATACTTGCGCCGCTACTGGCAACCGGTTGCGTTAACCCGCGAAGTCGAGGAGGTTCCGCGCCTGATTAAACTACTCGGCGAGGAACTGGTTTTATTCCGCGATAAGACCGGGCGCTACGGCCTGGTTCACAGGCAATGTCCGCATCGACGGGCATCGATGGAGTTCGGGATCTGTGAGGACGAAGGCATCCGGTGTTGTTACCACGGCTGGTTGTTCGATATCGATGGCAGCATTATCGAGATACCCGGGCAACCGGAAAAAATATCCGACCTGGTCAAGCAGCAGACACGGCTCGGTGCCTACCCGGTCAGGGAATACCGGGGGCTGGTGTTTGCCTACCTGGGACCGATCGAGCGCATGCCGGAGTTTCCGCTTTACGATACCTTCGAAATCGAAGGCCAGACCCTGGTACCTTATCGTGCCGACTACCGCTGCAACTGGCTGCAAGTACTGGATGCGATTCTCGATCCGATCCACACCAGTTTTCTGCATTCCCGCATGAGTCGGCCGCAATTTTCTGAGGGCATGGGCGAACTTGGCGAACTATTGTTTTACGAGCGCGAAATGACCTTCCTCGGCGCCAATGTGCGCCGGGTCAACGATCATGTCTGGGTTCGGGTCAACGAGTTGATGCTGCCCAACTTCACGCAAGCGGGTGCGGCGTTTTCAGCCGACGGCACTCGGCCAATCTATTATGGTCGAACTGCTTTTTCACGCTGGGTGGTGCCGATCGATGATGAAAACAGCACCGCGTTTGCATGGGCGATCTTTGGCGATCGGGCCGATCCGGAGGAATACAATACGCCCGAAGGTCCGGAGCTGATTGAACAGGGAGAACGCATGGATCGCAGCTATGATCAGAGACAACGATTTCCCGGTGATGCCGAGGCTGTCGAGGGTATGGGCCGTATTGCCGACCAGAAAATGGAACACCTGGTGTCGAGTGACAAGGGCATTATCCAGTACCGCAAGAAACTGCGTAAGCTTTGTCGCGACCTGGAAAGCGGCATCGAACCTGGCCATGTCACTGATTTCTGGCCCAGTCCGGTGCCGACCTATGGTGGTGATACGGTGCTGAATATAGACGAGGACGCGAATGATGATAGCAGTCGCTTGAACGCGATCGGTGAGCAGGTCATGCGTTTCCAGTTTGATGCCGAGTCGTTGACTGGCGAAGCACGGGTTGAAAGCGTCATCGACGCACTCAAAACACTTGAATCCGGATACCGCGAATGACCATCAAGCTGCATATCAAGAACAATCATGCGGGTCCGGATACCTTTCCATCTACACCCGAAAGCGAACCGGTGTTTACGATCTCGATGGACAGGTATCAGCAGGTTGCCCAGCGCTACCCCGAGCTTGCGACGCAACTCGAGGTTTTTGTCGACTGGGATACCGACCACTGGGCCGATTCGATGCGTGACACCGAGATATTGCTGACCTGGGATTTGCCCACTGAGAATCTTGCCGAAGTCGCGCCACGGTTAAAATGGATTCACTGCATCGGTGCCGGGGTCGAGCACCTGTGCCCGATGGACTGGGTCCCCGAAGGTGTAACGATTACCAATAACAAGGGCGCGCATGCCGACAAGGCTGGTGAATACGCCCTGATGGCGGTTTTAATGCTGCACAATAAAATGCCGGCGATCCTGAGTAACCAGCGCACTGCGACCTGGAATTCCCTGTTTTCGACGCCGATCGAGGGCAAGACCGTAGGCCTGATCGGTGTTGGCAGTATCGGTGGTGGTGCTGCCCAGCAGCTCGACAAGATGCCAGTGCATATTATCGGTGTCAGTCGCCATGGCCAGCCTCATCCCCACGTGCATGAAATGGTTGCAATGGATCAGCTGGACGCGGTATTACCGCGGATGGACTATATATTCGTATCCCTGCCGTCCACGCCGGAGACCCGTGGCCTGTTTGATCGGCAACGCTTGCAATCACTAAAAGCGGGTGCCGGTATTGTCAACGTGGGTCGAGGTTCGACCTTCGATTACGAAGCACTCGCTAATTTACTGGCCAGTGGTGATTTATCGGGCGCTGTCATCGATGTTTTTGATGAAGAACCATTGCCGCATGATTCTCCTCTGTGGTCTGCGCCGAATTTTGTTGTCACGCCGCACGTATCGGCCGATGATGGCGACAATTACGTACCGATTACGCTGGAGTTGTTTTTCAAAAATTTGCAGCGCTACCTGGCAGGAGATGAACTGTTGAACGTGGTGCGCCCGGAACTGGGATATTGATATGCGCGATATCGAAGAATTGACTGGCTGGCTGCGTTCATTTGAGCAGCAGATTTCGCTGGATGAATTGACAGACCGCCTGCAAGACGATTCTATTTCGGCTGAACTGCTGGCGGATCATATTCATTTTTCAGACGAGCGCTACAGCCGTAACCTGCTGGCGTACGGGCCGCAATTTTATGCGCTGGTGCTGTGCTGGAAGCCGGGGCAGGCGAGTCCGATTCATGATCATAAGGGCGCCTCCTGCGGGGTGCGCGTGATCGAGGGTGTCGCGACGGAAACCAGTTTCGCCAGGGAGAACAGTCGATTGGTCGAGAAATCGGTGACGACGATGCGGGCCGGCGAAGTCTGTGGTTCGTTCGACGACGACATTCACGAAATTCGCAATAACGGTGACGGCAACCTCGTCACCCTGCACATCTATTCGCCTTACCTCGACAACATCAACCTATACGATCGTGAGACCGGTGAAATCACCGTGTTTTCCGATCCGATGGTAGCCAGTCTGAGCGCCTAGACCGGTTGGCTCGGGGTTTGCTCGGGGCGCGATTTATGCATTAACTCGAGGATGGCCCGCACCGCCACCGCGGTAATGACAACCGCACCACCGATCAGTGTCCAGCGCGTCGGAACCTCGTTGACAAACAGCCATACCCAGATCGGCCCGAGCGCGAATTCGAGCAGCATGATAAGCGTGACTTCGGCGGCGGCGAGATGACGCGACGCGAAGATGAACATCCAGTTGACGAAACCCGACAGGCAGCCGCCCCAGAATAGCGATAGCAAAATATCGTTTAGTGGAATATCCATGTCGCCACCGCTAACCGTCAATGAAATGATAATAATGAGTAGCGACGAGATCAGTAGCGTGGGCAACATTTCAATCTTGCGCCGGTATCGCACCACCACCGCGTAGCTGGCGAAACTGAGCGCCGTCACCAGGGCCATCAGGTTACCGAAGCCCGAACCGACACTGATGCCATTGAGTATCATCAGAACAAGCCCGCAGCCGGCAAACAGCATCGTCACCAGGGTTGCGTTGCGCAGTTTTTCGCCGAGAAATATGCGCGCCAGCAAAGCCGCAAAGAAGGGTATTGCACCGAGCACGAACAATGCGTTCGCAACCGTGGTGTGGGTCAACGCCTGGATGAAGCAAATTCCGGCAACCATAAGCAGGATTCCCGCGAGGAGGCCGAAGCGCCCAATCCCACGCAGGGTATGAATAATCCGGCCTTTGTTTTGAATGGCGATAATTAGCGCAATCGCGAGGAGCATGCCCAGGGACCGATAGACATTGATTTGCCAGGGGTCGGCTACTTCAATGTTACGCTGCACCAGGCCACCGAAGCTGATCGCGATCGAACCGATCACCATCAGCAACATCGCGTAGCCGTGCCGGCTATCGATCGAATGCGTGGCAGCTTCGGTTGATTCGTGTAACATCGGCGTAGCTTAAATGTTGCAGAGGGAATCGACAAATATGAATAAAGCCTTCTATATTGCCATTGGCCTGGTGATGTTATGCGGACCAGCGTCCGCGATTGGTAAAAAGGACGTCAAGGAAATTATCGAAGCCGCCTACCCTGGCGCGAAGATCACCGAAATCGAAAAGGAGACCTACAAAGGCAAAAAAATCTACGAGGTCGACTTCAAACATGAAGGCCAGAAACTCGAAGCCATCATTAGCCTTGACGGCGAAATCGTGAAGGTTGGGATAGACGACTAGGCATTACTTGCCGGTAAATGGGCAATAATGCCCGGTGCCCTGGTCCGCGAATCATTCGGCCAAAGGCAAGGCAGATAGCAGTTGCTAATAGACTTTTTCGTTTGTTATGCTTTTCGCAGGTTTTGTATTCTTCCTCCGCTATAATTTTATTGATTCTGGATTAATCCAGCAGCAAGCCGAAACCTGTCCACACGAGTCTCAAGCTTCAGGGACGATGCTAGCCCGCCAATCTGAAGAAAAACTGAGGATCGATCCATGCGAAAACTTATTTTAATCATTTTTACCAGTATCTGGGTTTGCTCTGTAGTGAGCGCCGAAGAAGGGTTTCCGCTCGAATACGAATTTCTGATCAGTGCTGAATTATCCGAACTGGATGACTTGACCCTTGGCGACGAGCCTACGGAAAAGCGGCTCGAAATCGAGGAGTATGAATTCGAGTTCGATCTCCTGTATCAAATCGATGATCATTGGTACGCATTTTTCGCCGGTAGTCTGAAAGATGAAGTCGAAACCATCGAACCTGCCGGTCTGGAAGAAGAGGATATTTCTGGATTCGAACGCAAGCAAATCGGAATCGGGGTGGAATTCGGGGATGAAATCGCTTCGGATTTCAGTATTGGTCGGGTTGAATTCCTCGGTATCGGTGAATGGTGGTTATGGTGGGATGAAGAGCTCGACGCCGTCAAGCTGGAATCCAGTTATGGTAATTTCGAAGCCTTGATCGGCCTGGCTGAAGAACAATCACGTGAAAACACCGACCAGGATTTTATCGACCCCGAGACCGATGGAATTCAACGTATTCTCGCAAGCCTGGGTTGGGAAATTGCCGATAATCAGTCATTGCATTTTTATTACCTGGACCAACAGGACGACTCCTCGTCATTCATCGACGGCGAAACCATCGATACGGATAAGGAAGATGAAGAGGATGCAGATCTGACCTGGACCGGAATCAGTTATCTGGGTGAGTTCGAAGACGACACGATGGGTGAGCTTGAAGTCGAGTTACATTACGCCAGGGTTAGCGGTGACGAAACCGTTTACGAATTCGAAGCGATGCCCGGCGGGACTTCCGATGTCGACGGTGATCCCTTGAAAAGTCGAGTCAGGGGATCCGCGCGCGGCTTTCTGATCAACTGGTCACCCGCACAGGCGGATGACTGGTCTTTTATCCTCGGCCGGGCAGAGGGCGAGCGTGAATACAGACAAAATGGACTGCAAGGTGACTCCGAAGTGTTCGGCGAATTGTTCCAGCCGGAACTCGGCAACCTGGTTGTCGAAACCATCGGGGTCGAATATGAGATCAACGAGAATGTTGAGATCGGGTTACTGGCTTTCGAGTACGCGCAAGACCGCGTCATCGACGAGCTAAGAGATGCCGCTATCGACTTTGAGCTTAACGGCACCAGCAAGGATATCGGCGAGGAAATCGACCTGGTACTCACGGTGGAAGCTTTCGACGGTATGGAGCTGCGGCTAGTCGTGGCAGAATTTAAGGCGGGCAAAGCGTATAATATTGAGCCCGGCCGTAATTACGATGGCGAAACCAGTCAATTCTGGAAGATCGAGCTCGAGTACGAATTCTAAGGCTTACTTTTGTAGCGCGGGGTGTAATCCCGAAATCGTAACCATAAAGGTGTGCTGGTTGTCGAGTCGCAGGCTAACCTCCAGTTTCATGATTTTGGCGAGCGCTTCGACCAGGGTGAGCCCCAGTCCCGAATGACCGTTTTCTCCCTGTATTTTATGCTTGCGCCAGAAGCGATCTTTCATATGCACGATATCCTCGGGTTTTAAATCGGTTGAAGCATTCTTAACCTCGAGAACGATATTGTTGTTGCGGATTTCTGCCGCAATTTCAATTTCGGCATTGTCCGGGCTATAACTGACCGCGTTGCCAAACAGGTTACTCAGTATCATGCCGAGTTTATCGCGGTCGGTATTGATAACCAGGTCTTCGGGCATATGTTTGACCAGTGACCTGTTGCCGGCGCCGCCATTGACTGTGTGTTGCCATATTTCATCGCAGTAACGCGACAGCTCGATATCTTCAGGATCAACCCGCAACAGACCCGCCTCGGAGCGAGCCAGCTCGAGCAAAGTCGTAACCACTTTTTCCATTTGCCCGGAAATTTCGCCGACATCGTTAAAAAATGAAGTCACCTGCTCCGGATCGTCCGGCACCATTTTGGCAACTTCGGCCAGGGTCTTCAGCTCGGCCAGCGGGGTCCGCAATTCATGTGCGGCGTTAGACGAAAACCGTTTTTCGCGCTCGAACGCCGACTGCAAACGTTCAAGCAGGTGATTCAGCTGATTTTCGATCGGTGCAATTTCGGTACTTTGATCGCCTTCGTGGATAAGCCTGGTGTCGAGTTTCGATTCATCGATCTCGCTGACCTGTTTTGCCAGGTTCGACAGCGGTGACAAGCCACTGCCGACCAGTCGCCAGACCAGCAGTCCCACGATCATAAGCACGATCAATATTACTCCGAAGATCGTGCTGCCGATGACAAAGAGCGTATCGTCCAGTGACTCGCGCTCGCGCGCAAATACCATCGTGACCGGTTTTGCCGGGGGGATTTCAGCCCCGTAATCCTCATCATCCGGGTCATCCTCGATCTCGACGCGCGGCATGAAATTAATCTCGATCAAGCGGCCAGCACGGCCATCGGGTAATGGCAAATCCGCAAACTGATGTTGACCGAGCACGGTTGACAGGCGGGGCAGATCGGCTTCCTCCAGTGATGGCGATTTAATCAGCAAATCAATTCCCTGTTCCCATAGCTGGTAGTACTCCAGGTTTTCGCCTTGCTGAAATTCCAGCATCACGCCTTCCTCGGCAAAATCGAACTCGAGTCCCTCCTCGTCAAGTTCGGTCAACGAAATTAGCGAGTGGGCCTTGTTAAGCACGGCACCATCAAAAACCGCTTCGACGTGGCTTGCAACGCGCAGGTAGAGAAACGCTGCGGTTACAGACAACACCACGATCATGCTGGCCATGATGGTAAAATTGAGCTTGTTGCGAATCGAATACATGAACGCTACTTGATCAGGTATCCAAAACCGCGGCGGGTTTGAACCAGTTTAGGAGCACCCGCGATTCTTAGACGCTTACGCAATGCGCTGACGTGTGCTTCAACGGCATTGCGGGTGACATAGCTGCTCGCATCGTAAAGTTGATCGATCAGCTGGTCATGCGAAAACACCCGTCCTCTGCGACGAGCCAGGAATTCAAGCAATTGGTATTCATGCGGGGTTAGCGCGATTTCTTTGTCGTCGAACAGCACCTGCCGTGTCACCGAATCAACCTTGACGCCGTCGATTTCGATCACCGGATTCTTGACACCTGAACGATGCCGATTCAACGCACGCAGGCGCGACACCAGCTCGTCGAATGCGAATGGCTTCACCAGGTAATCGTCCGCACCAAGATCGAGACCGCGCACGCGGTCTTCGGTCTGGTCGTTGGCCGACAGGATCAACACATGACAGTCTTTACCGTCACTGCGCAGCTTGGTGAGTACGGTTAAACCATCGATTTTGGGCAACATCAGGTCGAGGATGATGGAGTCGTATTGATTGACCGCGATATAGGATAACGCCTGTTCACCATCGAAGGCCTGGTCCACGGCGAAGCCATGCTTTTTAAGTCCCGTGGAGAGCGAGCGCTGCAAACGTTCCGAGTCTTCTACCAGTAATAATTTCATGATCGTTTTATAACTCCGTCTAAGTATACTCCTCCCCGTCATACCAAAGTAATCTGCCGAGGGCAGCATTTCCCTAATAATAGCTAGCCTAGAAAAACAAACTGAAATTAAGCTGAAGATTACCATTGCTTCTGGAAACTGTGACGGGTATCAAACGAATTCGAACTACGTTAGGCTTGCTCGCTGCGCCGCTATGACCCCGTCTCCATGCTCTCGACGATAGAACTACGCCCGATTATCTACCTGGTGTTCCTCGGCAGCAGTTGGGGCTTGTACTTTTCCATGCTGAAGGTCGCGGCGCTGTCCGGAATCTCCTATATCGGGATTATTACCCTGACAACCCTGGGTGTCGGCGCCGGGATGATCACGATTGCACTGCTGCGTCGCCGCAAACCCGAGTTTAGCGCCAGGCATCACCTCTTCTACCTGGTTTGCGCGTTAACCGGTTACCTGTTGCCGATGATTGCCGAGCTATTGGTGATTGCCCACATGCCTGCCAGTGTTTTAACCCTGATCGTCAGTATCTCGCCGTTGGCTACGTTGTTAATTGCCTGGATAATGAAAACCGACACTATCAATATGCCAAGGGTGGTCGGTGTTCTGGTTGGGGCGGTTGCAATTTTTGCGATCCTGTTGCCGGATACCCACATCAACGAAGCCGTTGCCTGGTACTGGTTGTTGCTGGCCACGACGGTGCCGATCAGTTATGCAATTCACCACAATTTTACTGCGCGCTGCTGGCCTTCGGGTTCTGATTCCTACCAGGTAGCCTGTGGTGAAGCGATATACGCGAGCGTGCTAATGGTCGCTTTTTCAATGTTTCATTGGCAGTGGCAGGACGTGCAATCCTGGAACCAGGGGCATAGCGCAATTCTGTTCATGGCGACGATTGCGCTGATCGATATTTATATCTATTTTGAACTGATTCGGCTCAAAGGGCCGATTTATACATCGCACGCGAATTACTTCATGGTGATCAGTGGTGTGATGTGGGGAATGCTGATCTTCGCAGAGCGCCCGAGCCCGCTAATGTGGATCAGCGCGTTGCTGCTGGTTACCTCGCTTTACCTGATCGGGGAACGTAAAACAAGGGAGGAGAATGGGCGTGCTTGAAAAGCCTTGTTTGAAATTCTTTAACGCCATAATACTGTTGGCATTAAGTCTGCCGACCGGAGCCGAAGAAATACCGCTGGTCGATGCGCACATTCATTACAGCCACGATGCCTGGGATGTGCTATCACCGGAAAGGGCCATTGAAATTATGAAAACAGCGGGCTTGAAAAAAGCGCTGGTGTCCAGTTCCAGCGATGAAGGAACACAAAAATTATACCGCCTTGCCCCCGAACTGGTTGTGCCGGTGTTACGACCCTATCGTAAGCGCGGTGAGCTCTCGAGCTGGATGCATGACGAATCGGTAAAATCGATGTTGTCCGACAGGCTGGCAACTTATTTTTATGCCGGGATCGGCGAGTTTCACGCCAACGGCGAGCAAATCGATTTGCCTGTGTTGCAGCACGTGATCGCGCTGGCAAAGCAGTACAATTTATTCCTGCATGCGCATGTCGATGTAGATGCAGTGCATCGGATCTTTAAATCCAATCCGGATGCGCTGGTGCTGTGGGCGCATGCAGGATTCGAATCGCCCGAGGTGATCGCTAACACGCTGCAACAGTATCCCAACCTGTGGGCCGATCTGTCGTTTCGAGAAGAATTCGCATTTCGGGGAACAGTCGAAGACGAGTGGCGTGAGATGTTTAAGCAGTTTCCAACCCGTTTTTTACTCGGTACCGATACCTACACACCGGAGCGCTGGTTTTACGTGGGTGAATATGCGGACTGGTCGCGCGGCTGGCTGCAAGACCTGCCGCGAGAAATCGCCGAAAACATAGCATTTCGCAATGCCGAAGTGTTGCTATCTCGTAGCGCAACTAAATGATAGATATAATATATTAAAATAATAAAATCAATTAAATATACAAATCAATAGTATCTCCGCATACTCGTACCTGTTCTGATTCAACAGTCACACAGGAGCTAAAGTTATGTTACAGAATTTCGAAGGTCAAAAAGTCCCGCAGGTGATCTTCAAGACCCGCCAGGGACATGAATGGGTCGATATCAGTAGCGATGAATTGTTCAACAACAGGACCGTGGTCGTGTTCGCATTGCCGGGCGCGTTTACCCCGACCTGTTCCTCGTCGCACGTGCCGCGTTACAACCAGTTAACGCCGGCGCTGAAGCAGCAGGGTGTCGATGACGTCGTCTGTATTTCGGTCAATGACGCTTTTGTCATGAACCGGTGGCAGCAGGAACAACATGCCGACCGAATCACCTTTATCCCGGATGGTAACGGCGATTTCACTCGCGGTATGGGTATGTTGGTCGCTAAGGATGATCTTGGATTCGGTGAGCGCTCCTGGCGTTACTCGATGCTGGTCAGGAACGGTATCATCGAAAAGATGTTCATCGAGCCGGACCTGCCGGGTGATCCGTTCGAGGTTTCCGATGCCGAAACCATGCTGCACTACATTGCCCCGCAAGCAGAGCTGCCGCTCGACGTGACCGTTTTCAGTCGCGAGGGCTGTCCTTTCTGCGCCAAGGCCAAGGAATTGTTGCGTGACAGCGGGATCGAGTTCGACGAACTGGTGCTCAACCGGGATTTTACCGAATCTACGATTCGTGCGGTGTCTGGACGTTCGATGGTACCGCAAGTGTTTATCAATGGAGAGCGGATAGGTGGTTCAGAAGCGTTGGAAACCTATCTTGCTAACGCCAAAGCAGCTTAGACTTTATATTTACGCTGAAAACATTACCCTGTTACCGATTTCGGTTACAGGGTTCCCATGTCTGATCACAAGCTCATTGCTGTTGGTGGCTTTCAACACGAAACCAACACCTTCGCCCCGCACCTGGCGCCTTTCGAGAATTTTGAGCGCGCCGACAGCTGGCCAGGTCTGGCCGTCGGCGAGCCGTTGATCGAAGCCATGGCAGGGCTCAACATCCCGCTTTCCGGTTTTATCGAAACAGCACAGCAGGCGGGGCATCGACTGCTACCTCTGTGCTGGTGTGCGGCCGAACCCAGCAGTTACGTCACGCGCGACGCGTTTGAACGGGTCGCGGATATAATCTGCTCGGGGTTGCGCACGGGCAGGTCATTGGAAGCGGTTTACCTAGATTTACATGGGGCGATGGTCACGCAGCATTACCAGGACGGGGAGGGCGAATTGCTGCGCCGCGTGCGTGAAATCGTCGGCCCTGCAATTCCAGTCGTGATCAGTCTCGACCTGCATGCGAATGTCACCGAAGGCATGGTGGAACACAGTGATGCGATGACCATTTATCGAACCTACCCGCATCTCGATATGGCCGCCACCGGTGCTCGCGCTTTCGAATTGCTCGAGTTTTTACTTGCCGGGCATAGACTGCACAAGGCCATGCGCAAAATTCCCTTCCTGTTCCCGCTCACCTCGCAATGCACGGACTTCGAGCCCTGCCGTTCGCTCTACGGTGCGCTCGATGCGATGAGTCTGAGGACGGGGATGAGTGACGTTGATTTTGCGACCGGGTTTCCACCGGCGGATATTGCCGAATGTGGTGCCGCGGTGGTCGCCTATGGTGTCGATGAAGATACGGTCGAAGCAACCGCAGACCAGTTATATCAGCAGGTGCTCGATGCAGAGGCGGATTTTACCTTTGAAACGTTTTCAGCGGATGATGCGGTGCTGCGCGCTATGGACAATGATTCGGACAAGCCGGTGGTGCTCGCTGACGCACAGGACAATCCGGGTGCCGGTGGCACTTCGGACACGACGGGACTGCTTGCGGCGTTGGTGCGCCATGGTGCGCAACAGGCGGTGCTGGCGATGCTATATGATCCCGAAGTCTCGAATATGGCCCATGCGGCGGGTGTCGGCGCGGTACTCGAGGTTGAGCTTGGGGCCAAGAGTGGTTTCGCAGGTGTGGAACCTTATCGCGGGCAATTCGCTGTCGAAGCACTCGGCGATGGGCGATTTGATTTCACTGGCGTAATGAACCTCAATTCAATGGCTGAACTGGGCAACATGGCGTTGTTGCGGATTATTGATGATAACTCCGAGGTACGCGTTGTCGTCGGCAGTGCGCGTGCGCAGTGCCTCGACTTGGCGATGATTCGTCATCTGGGTATCGAACCGACCGAACAGAAAATCGTCGCGGTCAAGAGCACGGTACATTTTCGTGCCGACTTTGATCCAATTGCCGCCGAAACCCTGGTGGTGCTGTCACCCGGCGCGAATTATTGCAAGCTCACTGACATGAAATATCAAAACCTGCGTGGGGGCGTTCGACTCGAACCACTGGTGCCCGTGCACGGTGGTTAAACCAGGTCGAATTTTGCGAGGTTGTCGTGAAAACGCTGGCGCTGACTCTCATCGTACGAGAACGTGTGCACCAAACCTCTGCCGTTCACCGAATTGTCGAGTGCCCGAATTTCATCGGCGAGTTTTCGAGCGCCTGCCTCGTCGCCGATTTCCATCACGGCATCGATTAGATAGAAGCGGCTTAGTGGGGAGTCAGGTTCGACTTCGATGGACTGCTGATAAATCTCGATGGCTTTTTCGAGATTACCGCTACGCTGCTCGATTCCACCACTGACCAGGTAGTACCATGCGGGCCTGATCGGACACAACATGCGCATGTTGTGATCGTACTGGCGTGCCTGCTCATATTCCCCGTTGACGATGTAAGCCCACGCTGTCAGCGCGTGTACCTCGGCACTGCCGGGCTCGAGTTCGACGGCCTTGCGACAGGCCTCGATCGATTCGGCCGCCTCATGTTTCATTTGATGGATCATGCCGGACAGACTCCAGGTTTCGCCGTAGTTCGGATCCAGACTCATTGCCTGCCGGTTAGCCTTATCCGCCTGTTCGATCGGTTGGTCGATTTGATCACTCCAGCCATTGTAAGCTTCCTGCCAGTATGACCAGCCCAAAGTCACCCAGGCATAGGCATAGTTCGGATCCAGCGCGATAGCCTGCTCGGCCATCGCGCGTCCATCGAGGATATGTTGGCGGATATGCGTATCCTGCATATCGGCCGCCGTCATAACCAATTCCCATGCCTTGATACTGGTAGCACCTTTGGAGCGGTGTACCGCCTTTTCGCCATCGTCGAGATGCACTTTCATAGCAAGTGCGATTTGCCTGGTTAATTCATCCTGTACCGCGAAAAGATCATCTAGATCGCGATCGTAACGTTCGCTCCAGCAGATTTTCTCATCGGTGGCATCAATGAGTTCGGCGCTGACACGAATGCGATTACCGTTTTTGCGCACGCTGCCTTCGAGCAAGTAGCGCGCATTTTGTTCTTTCGAGATCCTGGCAATCGAAGGCTTGTCAGTTCTGTATTGCAGCGTTGAATATCGCGAGATGGTGCGCAGGTGTGGAAACTTCGACAGTGTCGAGATAATGTCGGCGGTGATACCGTCGGCGAAATGTTCTTGTTCCGGATCGCCACTCATATTTTCGAACGGCAGTACCGCGATCGAGGGTAAATCATTGCCGACACCTGGTGCGGCCAGCGTCGATAATTCCTCCTCGAGCCCAGCCGCAAGCAGGCAATCAATGATGCCCTGGTTGATTTCGGAATCCCTAAATGGGGCGTTATTCATGGTGTAGCGCATCCAGTCATCGCTATCTTGTGGTAACGTCAACATCGACTCGCGGCAGTTTCGCAGAAATAGCCGTAGTGCCTTGCGAGCCTGCTCCATTCGACCCAGTTTTACATTAGCCGTTACTGTATAAATTGTGATGAAACCGGGCGCATTACCAAGTTTTGTAATTATGTCGAGTGCATCGCTGTAGTGCCCACAGTGATATAATGACTCAGCAATATTCCACTTGATCCAGGGCTGATAAGGATCGAGTTCATATCCTAGTTCGGCGGTTTTCAATGCATTTTCGAAGTCGCCCTGCATTATCTGATTAAATGATTTTTGCGCCAGGGCATTGGCGTCGTTGGGATTATTTTTCAGGGTCTTTTCGATTTGGTGCTCAGCTTCATCGTATTCCCGTGAAACCGTCAGATATTCGGCGTAAGCCAGCTGTACGTATCCCAGCTCCGGAGCCATCGTGTGAGCCTTGCGAGCATGTACACCAGCCAGATCGAAGCAGGGTTCGTAATCCTCGACCCAGCGTTCCATCCAGGTCATTGCGTAGCAGAAACACAGGGTTGCGTGTGCGCGAATGTTATCCGGATCAATTGCCAGGCACTGGTTCAGCTTATCGATCGCGATGGCCATGTCCTGCCGGTTAAATTTGTTGCAGTGAAAGATGCCGCTTAGCAACAGGTCGTAGGCCTGTTGTCCCGCCGCGCTTTTGCCGATGGCGATTCGTTGTAGGTCAGACTCGATCTGGCCGGTGACCGTGGCGGCGATGCTGCGGCTCAACTCTTCTTCGAGATCGAACAGGTTATCGATTTCGGCATCGTAACGCTTACCCCAGACCTGGTTGCCGGAAGCGGCTTCGATTAACTGCACTGTGATGCGAATCCGTTCTAATGACTTGCGAATGTTTCCCTCGACGATGTAATCGACCCCGAGCTCTTGCGATATTTCGCCGAGGCTCTTGATTTGTTGTTTGAAGGCGAAGCTCGAATTTCGTGATTTGACATTGAGCCCAGGGAAAAGCGACAGGTTCAGGATGATGCTATCGGTAATGCCGTCGCTGAAGTATTCCTGTTCCGGGTCTCCCGACAGGTTGTCGAATGGCAGCACCGCGATACTGTGTTCGGTTGACGCGGTTGAATCAACCGGTGGTTTCGGGACTGGCACGGGTGCTGCACTGGCCTCTCCGCCGGCGATCTGATCGCGCAATTCAACCGTCGCAATCTCGGGTTCAACATTCAGTTCCTTGCGCAAGGTGTCGCTGCAGCGACGGAACGCCATCAGTGCGTGATTGCGATCGCCATGTTCGTAGTAACTGCGCATCAGTAAACGCCAGCCTAATTCGCCGAGCGGGTCCTGCTTGACCAGGCGCTCGGTGGATTTGATTGCGTTACCGAAATCGTGGCTGAGCAGTTGGGTTTGGGCCAGCTCCGACAGGATCTCGATAAACTGGCGCTTGAAGCGGCCACGTTCGCTGGCGAGCCATTCCTGGCATGACGCATCGCGGATTGATATGCCCTCGAGAAACTCCCCCTGGTAGAGACCGGCCGCGGTGATCAGGGATTCGTAGTCACCCTCACCGGCGAGACGTTCGAACTCGTGCACGTCGATATCGATCAATTCGGGTATCAGGCTGACCGTGGTGCGATCGACCTGCAGCACCATGTCGGCCACGTCGCCAAGCGATTTTCTGATCGTACTCAGGCATTGGCGCAGCGAGTTGCGCGCCTGTTCTTCGCTGCGATCGCTCCACAGCAGGTTGATCAGGCGTTCGCGCGGGTGACGTAATCCGGGGGTCAGGGCGAGATAGGCCAACAGGACTTCGGCCTTGCGCATCGACAACGAAATTCGCGTGCCTGATGGCAGCAAACATTCGAATTGGCCCAGCAATATGAGTTCCAACTTCGACATCAGGCTTCCCCGGAAGCGAATTTCAGAATATTAATTGATTAAAATACGTTTAAAATCAGTTAGTTATAAAATTTAATGATTATTTAATGATTATTTTGGGTTATTTAACGCGATTCGGCAAGGGATTTAACGATGCCTGACGAGAATGGCAACTGTCGAAACCACAAACACGCAACGAGGCACCCGAAATGAGAAAAGTAAAAAACAACATCCATACCAACAATCCCGCCGTTATGTTTGCCGAGGGTCTGGAAAGCCTGATCAGTGATCCAATGTTCAGCCCTTCACGACATGACACTGATGAATTGCAGGCAACGCGACGTGCTGCCACGAAGCCGGATTCCCGGGGTAACCTGTTTAACATCTTGTTGCGCCAGTTCGCGAAACTCTGAATAACAGATAAAAAAGAGGCGGCAGGAAACTTTCCGAAAAGTTTCCTGACGCCTCTTTTTTTTTGCTGGATAGGTTTGCCAATTTTAAAGCTAAGCATGTATCGTATGTTTCTGACTGTTTGAAGTTGTTGTTTTCGATACGAAGATGTTGAGGCCTGTCCATTGTTTGGTCAGTTTGAGTAAAAACCCACTAAGGCAAAGGGGGTGGCTGGATCCAATTCTCAAGACGAATAATCGCTGCCTTCAGGACTCGTCGATTGGCAGCTTGTCTCGGTCTGGTATGTCTGTTTGCCGGGAGCGCCTGGCCGATTGCCACGTTCGCACAGGCGGAACTGACAATTGGCGTGCTTGCGTTTCGCGGCGAGCAGGATGCACTCGAGCGCTGGTTTCCGACTGCCGAATATCTGAGTTCGAGCATGGCCGAATATCAGTTCAAGATAGTCCCATTGAGCCTCGAAGGCATGCGCTCTCATGTCGAACAGGACAAGCTTGATTTTGTGCTGACCAACACCGGCAATTACGTGGTACTCGAGAATGCGTTCGGCATATCTCGTCTGGCTACCCTGAAAGTGCGTCACCTGGGCCAGGATTTCACCCAGTTCGGTGCGGTAATCTTCACTCGTCGCGATCACCCGGAACTGAACCGAATCGAGGATTTGGCGGACCATACCATGATGGCAGTTAGCCGGAACGCATTTGGCGGATTCCAGATGGCCTGGCGCGAAATGATCGAGGTCGGGGTCGATCCGTTTGCGGATCTCGAGCGTCTCAGGTTTATCGGGTTTCCACAGGACGAAATCGTTTACTCGGTGATCGCAAGCAGGGTCGACGCCGGCACCGTGCGTAGCGGTACGCTAGAGCGTATGGCTGTCGAAGGGCTGATCGATATCGACAGTATCAAGGTGCTCGGTGCAAGGGATAGCGACACTTTCCCGTTTCTGCACAGTACCCGGCTTTATCCCGAGTGGCCATTCGCCAAGGCACGCAAAACGCCCGAAAAGCTCGCGCAACGCGTCGCGATCGCGCTGCTGCAGCTGCAACCGGATAACGCTGCCGCCGCCAGTGCCTTCGCCGCGGGCTGGACCATTCCGCTCGATTACGGCCCGGTGCACGAACTGTTTCGTCAGCTCGAAATCGCCCCCTATGCCTACCTGGGTAAACCGAGTCTCACCCTGGTCTGGCGGGAGTACAAGGGCTGGATCATATTCAGCCTGGCAATGATGTTGCTGTTAATGGTGATGCTGGCTCTGATCGGCCGCGCCAATCGGCGCATCTCCCAGTCCGAACTGAAGTTCCGCGCGGAAGCCAATCAGCGCAGGCAGGCCCAGGAACTGCTGGCAAAACATAAGGACGAACTCGAAGCTAGGGTCGCTGAACGTACGGCGGAGCTGGCCGAAATCAATCGGCTGGCCCAGGAAAACCAGGCCCAGCTGGCGCATATCTCCCGATTCAACACCATGGGCGAGATGGCTACCGGAATTGCGCATGAACTCAACCAGCCGCTGACAGCAATTCTGAACTACAGCAACGGCAGCCTGCGCTTGCTGCAAAAGCGGGGTAATGGCGATACCGAGTTGCACGAGGCCATCGTCAACATCGGTAACGATGCACGCCGGGCCGCCGACATTATTAAAGGCCTGCGCGAGTTCATTAAACGCGGCGAGCACAAGCACGAGCACTTTAATCTGCGCAACTGCATCGATTCCGCGGTTGAGCTGCTGCACCCCCGCCTGGATCAGTACGGCATCGAGGTCAGGTTTAACTGCGCCGATGATGTTATCGATATTGTCGCTGACCGGGTGCAGATCGAGCAGGTCGTCGTTAACTTGCTGGTTAACGCTGTCGACGCCGTTGGCGCTGTCGATCAGCCGGCAAGGGAAATCGGGATAGACGTCGTCAGCACCGGTTCGGGGGCCGTGGCCGTGGCGGTAAGCGATAACGGCGAGGGATTGCCCGCAGACGTGATAGAACATCTGTTTGATCCGTTTTTTACAACCAAGTCCGAAGGCATGGGTATGGGGCTTTCGATCAGTCGCTCGATCGTCGAAGCGCATGGCGGTACGATCGAATACCTGGTCGACGAGGCGCAACGTCCGACCTTCCGCTTCACACTGCCGATAACATGACAGCGGAAGATCAAAACGAGGTGGTCTATGTGGTCGATGACGACCCATCCGCACGCGAATCCCTGTGTTGGTTGCTCGGCACCGAGGGTATCGCGTCACAGGCTTTCGCATCGGCCCAGGCGTTTCTCGAATTCTGGAGCAGCGACTGCAACGGCTGCATTATGGTCGATATTCGCATGCCCGGAAAAAGCGGACTGCAGCTCCAGGAAGAACTCAATGCCAGGCATAACCTGATGCCCGTTATCGTGTTGACCGGCCATGCCGATGTCCCGGTCGCTATCAGGGCCATGAAACAGGGGGCTTATGATTTCCTGGAAAAACCTTATGCCGACGAGGAATTGCTGGCCTGCGTCAAAACCGCGCTCGAGCTGGGTCGCGAAATCAGTGATGCAGAGATTGAAAAAACCAGGGCGGCTAACGCGCTGGAAAATCTCACCGAGCGTGAGCGTGAAGTCATGTGCCTGGTGGTCGAAGGCAATACTAACAAGGCCGTGGCGGCTCAGCTAGGAATCTCCGAAAAGACCGTGGAAATTCACCGCGCCCGGGTTATGGAAAAGACCGCGGCCAGGTCGCTTTCCGAACTGGTCCGTATCTGCCTGATATTAAAGGATAAACTTTGAACTTAGTGGCATAGGGGAATTCCCTGATTATAATTATTAGGTGGTTGGCATAAGCTTAGAAGCATTCTAACGTGCGAGGAGGAAAAGTATGAAAGCGATTACAAAACTGGTGATAGCGACGCTGCTGGTTTCAAGCTACTGGGTAGCAGGGCAGGCGATAGCCGCAGAAGGCTATGGCAAGCAAAAAGTTGTTTATCACATCAACTACGATAATCCGAAGCAGCAAGCAGGCGCATTGCGCAACATTCAAAACCATATCAACGCGGTCGGCGCCGAAAATCTCGATCTCAAGGTTGTACTGCATGGCAATGGGTTGGCATTGCTGCTCGAGCCTGAAGCACTGGACAAGCTGAAAAAATTCAAGAACGCCAATGCCGACGAAAAAATGACCGCAAAGGTAACTGATTTGAAAGGACAGGGCGTCGACTTTCACGTCTGTGCCAACACGGTACGCGGTCGCAAGGTCGACTATGAAACCGACCTCTACGACGTTTCGAGTGAAGATATCGTTCCCAGTGGCGTTGCCGAAGTGGCCAAGCTGCAGGCGATGGGATACTCATATATCAAACCCTAGCGATCTACCCTGTAGGAGCAATGTAATCTATCTGCCGGTGAACAGTGAAATCTGCGCACCGGCAGTTATCTCATAGACATTTAAGCGATTAGCTTAAAATTCGCTTGTCTGACCTTGAAGATGACCAAATCAAGCTCGATTTTATCAATTCTCCTGTTGCTGGTGTTTGCTACGCCTGCCTTATCCAGTTCACCGCTGTTTCAGAACCTGAAATCCGGTGCTTTTGAAACCATCGAGAACCATAGCCAGCAAGGCAAGTGGCTGATCGTCATGATATGGGCGCATGATTGCGAGATCTGCGAGCGTGAAGTGGATGATTATCAGCGGTTCCACCAAAAACATGCAGACAAAAATGCCACGGTGCTCGGTGTTACCCTCGATGGAGCCGAGCGGCAGCAAGCCGCGGTTGATTTTGTGACCCGTCACCAGCTGAATTTCGTAAACCTGATTGCGGAGCCTGAGGTAGTAACGGCCTATTATCAGATTACTACCGGCAGCCAATGGATCGGCACACCCAGTTTCCTGATTTTCGGACCTGATGGAGAATTGAAGGCCAAGCAGGCCGGTGCGGTAGAGACGGGCGTCGTCGAGGCATTCATAGCCGCGAGCACAAGCAACTAGAATTGAGTCTTACGGATTTCCGGCTGCCATCTCCCAGACCACTGGCAGGATCGAAGCGATCAGCAACAGCGCCATGATGATATTAAAAATCCGCAGGTGACCGGGATCTTTCAGAAAGCGTTGCAACCCGGCACCGAACACCAGCCAGACGCCCGCACAGGGTATCGTGATCAACAGGAAAGTCAGGCAGATTATCAGTACCTGGATGAAATAGTTGTCATCCAGCGTGGTATAGGCGGCAAGCGCACTGCTACCCATGATCCAGGCCTTCGGATTGACCCATTGGAACGCGGCTGCCTGCCAGAAGTTAATCGGCTTTGACTGGCTGATTTCACCGCCAGCCGTGCGGGTGGTTGCAATTTTCCAGGCCAGGTAAAGCAGGTAAACGATACCCACCATCCTAATCAGTTCATGCAGAATCGGGTAAAGCTGGAACAGGGTTCCGAAGCCCAGTCCGATCAGCGCCAGCATGACCGGAAAACCGATGCAGATGCCGAGTAAATGCGGCACACCGCGACGCACGCCGAAATTAAGCCCCGTCGTGGTTAGCATCACGTTGTTGGGCCCGGGCGTGACGGCCGCAATCACCCCGAATATCACAAACGAAACAAATAGTTCCGGCTCGATGCGTTTCTCCTGAAATCAGACTTTGCCTGGTGTTATTCCGCGACATGAATGTGCGCGATCATGCTGAATGATTCACCATTGCCCGGGTAAAGGCAATTCGATTTTCCGATCATTCGGGATAGACTTCGCGATACCTGGAGCCCCTGGAGAAAAATCGTGTCCGTCAGCCATGAACTGCTCGATGTCGTCGATGAAAACGACAATATCATCGCCGTCAAGACCCGCGGCGAAATTCACGCCGAGTGCCTGATGCACCGCGCGGTGCACATCCTGGTTTTTAACAGTGCCGGGGAACTGTTTCTGCAGAAACGTTCGCTGAGCAAGGACGAGCAACCGGGCAAGTGGGATTCTTCGGCCGCGGGGCATGTCGACAGTGGTGAGAGTTACGACGACTGCGCGCGACGAGAGATCGAAGAGGAGTTGGGAATAAAGGTCGGGCGGCCGCTTGAATCATTGTTCAAATTGCAGGCTTCGGAACTCACCGGCTACGAGCACTGCATGGTCTATCGTTACCAACACGATGGACCGATGGTGCTGCACCCGGAAGAGATTGACGATGGCAACTGGATCAGCGAGTCTGCAATGGATCAGCGGGTTGCAAGCGAAGATCCGGACCTTACCGCATCAGTCTGCCTGATATGGACGGAATATCGAGCATTGCGTTAAAGGATCGCCGTGAACGGGTCGCATGCAAATTAGGCTATACAAATCGGTGTGCGGGCGTTTTAATGAGGCCTCGGCAACTATGGATCAAGGGGTGGTGAAATGTCAAAAATTGCTTTAATCGTTGGTGCTGGCAGTGGCAACAGTGCGGCGTTCGCGCGCGCGCTGGCAGCTGAGGATTACAAGGTCGGGCTGGCAGCGCGAAATATCGCCAAGCTCGATGCACTGTGTGCAAAGATCGGTGCGCATGCCATCACCTGTGACGCGACATCGGTCGACTCGGTGCGGGAGTTATTTGATTCGATGCAGCAGGCGGTGGGCACGCCCGATGTTGTGCTCTACAACGCGAGCGCCTATACCGCGGGGCCCATTACAAACCTCGATCCAGAACTGGTACTGGATTCGCTAATGCAGACCGCCTATGGCGCTTTCCTGGTTGCGCAACAGGCAGCTATCGGCATGAAGCAACTTGGTGGTGGCGCGCTGTTCTTTACCGGTGCGACCGCGAGCATCAAGGGTTTTCCTAATTTTGCGCCCTTTGCGATGGGCAAGTTTGCGCTGCGCGGCCTGGCGCAAAGCCTGGCGCGCGAACTGGGTCCGGAGAATATTCACGTAGCCCATTTCATTATCGATGGCGGCATCGCGGCCCCGGGACGGGATTTGACGGACGCCGATGCTGGCAGTAATGAGAACGATGCCGAGCTCGAACCCGATGCGATCGCGCAAACCTACATAGCGGTATTGAACCAGCACCGAAGTGCGTGGACGCATGAACTCGATCTGCGTCCCTGGGTCGAGAATTTTTAAAAGTACGTTTTCGCTTGCGGATTTGAAGGAAATCTTAGCCATGAATCAAGTAGCTGAACCGATCGATTACCTGTCTCCCGATGTCCCGGGACAATTACCCTGGTACGATGTGCCACTTGTCGTGGCTGACGATGAATCGGTCAAGGGATTTGGTTGCCTGGTTGACGATCCGGATAACTTCGATATCGAAATCGTGCAATGGCCGGCCCAGGGCTGGCGACCGGTGGATGCCGGTACCGGCGACGAGGCCGGTACCGTTGAAGGCATCTTCCATAGCGAATGGCATGGGCAAGTATTACGCGCGAAAAACGACGCGGTTAACGGCGACTACATTCTCGGTTGGTCGACCAACCCGGAAACTGCCAGCGAAGATACCGAGCAGGACCCGAAGCGGGTAATACTGTGGCACATGAATTACCATCCCGACGGGGGACAGTTGTTCTACCCCCTGGACAACCAACCCTTTGTCGTGCCGTTGGCAATGCCGGGAGACGATCTTGCGCTCGAGGATATTGTCGCCCTGTGGTGCGACGGCAGCCGGGGTTTGTACATACACCCGGGTATCTGGCACGACGGCGTATTTGCGTCGACACGCGGACAGTCGTTTCGCGATCGCCAGGGCAGGGTGCATGCGCGCGTGAGCTGTAACATCGCCCAGGAATTCGGGGTTTTTCTAAACGTGCCGCTGCAGCCTGCTATTTCTTGACCAGGCTTATCTGGCGACCAACCCAGTCGGGTAGCGTCCCAACTTCGGCCGCCTTCAACTCTGCCTGGATCGCTTCGGGCATCTCCATAGTGCGGTCTTCACGCGTGTTGAAATGCAGGGTCATGAATTCCGCGGTGGCACAGAGTTCGTCATTGACCAGCATTTGATGGGCAAACCAGATTTTCTTGGCATCGCTGCCAAGCATCAGGGTTTCAATATCCAGCGTCGAGCCAGCGCGAACGTCGCTCAAATAACGCAAATGAGTTTCGACGGTATATATCGCGCAGCCGGTCGTGTCGAAATAGTCTGTGCCGATGCCGAAATGATCCTGCATAATCCAGGTTGTATTGCTGAACGGAACCAGGTAATAGGCTTCGTTGAGGTGCCCGTAGTGGTCGAGCCAGCTGTCCTGCACCGGCTCTGAGTGAAACCTGAATGTCTTCATTAGCGTTCCCTGGTCGTCTTGCACCGCAGTATAGATTTTTCAAAGCCGTGTTGAAAGCAGGTCTACCGGTGCCTGTATATTCTGATATTCATGATCGGGATCTGATAGTAGAATCGCGCGATGCAAAATTCCATAGTCAATATTAAAGCCCTGTCCAAGGTATATCAAAGTGGGCACCAGGCGCTGAGTGCGGTTGATCTCGAAATCAATGAAGGTGAAATTCTGGCTTTGCTGGGCCCTAACGGAGCCGGCAAGACCACGCTGATTTCGATCATCTGTGGCATTGTCTCGCCGAGTACAGGTTCGGTAACTGTAGCGGGCCACGATATAGTCACCGATTATCGGGTTACTCGCGACCTGATCGGCCTGGTTCCACAGGAACTGACCCTGGGCGCCTTTGATACGGTCTGGAATACGGTCAATTTTAGCCGGGGCCTGTTTGGCAAAAAACCTGATCCTGCCTACCTCGAGCAATTGCTCAAGGACCTGTCACTGTGGGACAAAAAGAACAGCGAGCTGCGAGAACTTTCGGGTGGTATGAAGCGTCGCGTTTTGATTGCCAAGGCTTTGTCACATGAACCGCGTATCCTGTTTCTTGACGAACCCACCGCCGGTGTCGATGTCGAGTTGCGCAAGGATATGTGGAAAATGGTACGAAGCTTGAACGATTCCGGCGTTACGATCATATTAACCACGCACTATATCGAAGAGGCAGAGGAGATTGCCGACCGAGTTGGCATCATCAATGATGGAAAACTGCTTCTGGTTGACGACAAGCAATGCCTGATGCAAAAACTGGGTAAGAAAACTCTGCTGATCGAACTCAAGCAGTCGATCGATCGGGTTCCCGATGCGCTCGGGGCCTATAACCTGGAGCCTTCGGAAGATGGGAGTCAATTGACCTATACCTACGATCCCGACGTGGAAAGAACCGGAATAACTGCCTTGTTGCAGAGCCTGAACGAGGTCGGAATATCGTTAAAGGATTTGCAAACAAGCGAGAGCTCACTGGAGGAAATATTTGTCAGATTGGTGAATTCGCGATGATCAATCTCCAGGCGATCAAGGTAATTTACAAGTACGAAATGTTGCGAGCCTGGCACACGTTGTTGCAAACCATTGCTTCACCGGTGATATCTACCTCGCTTTACTTCGTGGTATTCGGCGCTGCGATCGGCTCGCGAATCGAAGAAATAGACGGCGTATCTTATGGTGTCTTTATTGTCCCGGGACTGGTAATGCTGTCGCTGCTGACGCAAAGTATTTCTAACGCATCGTTTGGCATCTTTTTCCCGAAATTTAACGGTACGATCTACGAGGTCATGTCCGCCCCCATATCCTTTGTTGAAATTGTAGTGGGTTATGTCGGGGCAGCGGCGAGTAAATCGTTGATACTCGGAACGATTATTTTGATTACCGCGAATCTGTTTGTGGACCTGAACATTGCCCATCCGTTCGTGATGGTGCTGTTCCTGGTGCTGACCTGCATTTCTTTCGCGTTGTTTGGCTTCATTATCGGGCTGTGGGCTACTAATTTTGAAAAGTTGCAGCTGATCCCGATGCTGGTCATCACGCCACTGGTGTTTCTCGGGGGGAGTTTTTACTCGGTCAGTATGCTGCCACCGGTATGGCAAACGGTTACGCTTTTCAACCCGGTGCTGTACCTGATCAGCGGGTTTCGCTGGAGTTTCTTTGAAGTCGCAGACGTCAGTGTAGCGGTAAGCCTGGCCATGATCAGCCTGTTCCTGGTGGCTTGCCTGATTTTAGTATGGTGGATGTTTAAAACCGGGTATCGGCTGAAACAGTGAGTTCCGCTTTAGACGGGAGGGTTTGGATTCAATATACAGTGAGCCCGTATAAAACAACCGGTGTGGGTCTTGTGACCCACACCGGGATAACTTTCTATTTCTGCCAGAAGAATTTAGCAGCTTCGTTAGCAACGTCACCAGGAGTCAGGCCGATATCGTCCAGCATGTGCGGACCCATCTGCAACAGCATGCGACGTTCCTGGGAACGACGTATCCAGGTCTGAACCAGTTTGCCTACTGTGACTCCGAATGCTTCGACACGCTCAATGGCGGCGAAAGTCAATGCGGAGATGTCCATATCGTCGATCAGGTGGAATTGCTTTGCTTTTGTGTTCATGGTGTTGCTCCTTTAATAAGACTGAGGGGCACATGCCCCGCAGTGCTGTTAATCAATGAGGGGTATTATAGATAGCAGCGCAAGTAGTAACAGATTCAGTTTAATTGAAAAGTGTACATAACAGTTTACCATAACAATAATTGCCCAATTGACGACCTATGAACTAGTTCACAGGCAAACTGTGGGGTCTATCACGACGCTATATTGACGGTTTTGAAGATTTCTTAAAATATGCTTATAAGCAACTGATTTATAAATAAATAAGCATCAAAAAATGTGCATTCATCGGGATCTGATAAAGCTCGATTCAGGCAGCCTTTGTGGCCGTTTGGGCGAGACTGTCAGTTATTCTATAAACTGTACTGGTCGAACAGTTTTTGTCTATATTTTTAGTATGGTAGAACCGGTGGTTTCACGAGCTTCGAGCTGACGATGTGCTTCGGCACAGTCGGCCAGGGCCAGGGTTTGATTGATGCTGATCTTGACCTGACCGCTCTCGACCGCGTCAAACAGGCGCTGGGCGCCTTCTTCGAGCAGGGCGCGGTTCGAGATATGCGTTGCCAGCGTGGGTCGGGTTACGTAGAGCGAGCCCTTGCTGGCAAGAATCTGTGGGCTGAAAGGATCGACTGGGCCGCTCGCGTTGCCATAAGTCGCGAGCACGCCGAAGGGGCGCAACGAATCCAACGATGCGTCGAAGGTGGCTTTACCGATTGAGTCATATGCTGCTGCAACCCCCACACCTGCCGTGATTTCCCGAACCCGTGACGGAATGTCTTCCTCGCGATAAAGAATGGTATGGTGACAACCATGATCGCGTGCGAGTTGAGCCTTTTCTTCCGATCCAACGCAACCGATGACGTTGGCGCCCAGTCGATTCGCCCATTGACACAGTATCTGGCCGACGCCGCCGGCGGCCGCGTATACGAGTATGCTGTCCCCGGCCTGTACCGGGTAGGTTCTGAACAGCAGGTAATGCGCGGTCAATCCTTTGAGCATCATCGCGGCAGCGGTTTCGTCGCTGATCGAATCCGGAATTCTGACCAGCTTGTCGGTATCGATCAGGCGAGCCTCGGCATAGGCCCCGAGGGTCATTGGATAAGCGACCCGGTCCCCGATGGCGAAGCCATCGACGCCTTCTCCCACCGATTCAACGACACCCGAGGCCTCCATACCGATTACGGCGGGCAGATCGCCAACCGGGTACATGCCACTGCGGCCATAAACATCGATATAATTCAAGCCACAAGCCGATTGCCGTAGGCGCACCTGGCCCTGGCCGGGAGCGCCGACTTCGACGTCTTCCCAGGTTAGCACTTCCGGGCCGCCGGTCTGGTGAATTGTAATTGCTTTGCTCATATCGGAATCTCCGCTGAAATTAATGTGACATTGCCTGAATCTAGCCGGCGGTTCAAGTCGGGGCAGGTTTATATCGCAGCGAAAGGATAATTGTCGAAAGCACCAGGACCGCGCCGCAGGCTTGCAGAATGCTGAGGGTTTCGCTCAGCACGAGGTAAGCCAGCACTATTGATACCACTGGCTCGAGGTTAAGCAGGAATGCGGCACGCGCAGCCGGTAAACGTGCCAGTGCCTGGAACTGGCTAAGGATCGCAATCAGGTACAACAGGGTAGCCGTGGCAAGCGCGATCAATGCCTGCCGTGAATCGGGCAGAACGAGCCTACCCGCCACCAGTGGTATGATCAGGATCAGACCGATCGTGTTAATCCAGAAGGTCATCAGCAGGGGGGACGTGGCGGGCGCGACCCGCGCACCACAGATAAAAGTGAAGGCCGCACCGCAGCTGGCCAAGATGGCAAACAGAATGCCATTCACGTCAACACTGATTTCGCCACCGGATAAAGCCAGGTATAGACCCAGGAATGCGCCCAAAAACAGGGTGATCAGCGGCACCGATGCCACGAGTTGGCGACTGGCAATCGAGTAGGCCAACACCAATAAGGGGTAGAAGTAAAAAATGAGTACTGCGATGCTGACCGAGATGGTCTCAACCGCGACCAGGTAGCAAATCATCCCGCCGGACCAGAAAATTCCGAGCGCGATCAAAGATTTGCGTAGCCCAGGATCTACCCTGAACCTGTCTTGCCTGATCAGGATAAGCAGGCCGAAAACCAGGGTCGATGCCAGGGCTCGCATCAACATCAACGTCAATGCATTGCCGCCATCGGCATAAAAGATTTTGGCGAGCGTGGTGATTGCGCCCAGACCGCAGGCGGTGAGCAGCGCGAAAAGTACGCCGCTGTTGCGCTTGGAGAGATCGAACATAGCGCCTCACTATAGCGGCAGAGTTTGTGGCTTGCCAGTTGCCGAGCAATTGGATATGTTGCGTGCGATTAGGGTTAATAGATAACTTGATTATGGCATTGAAACTACCCGATTCCTTGGTTAGCGTTGACTGGTTGAGACAGCATCTCGACGCGGCAGAATTAATTGTTTTTGACGCCAGCTGGCACATGCCGGCGACCAGACGCGATGGTTTCAAGGAGTGGCAACAGAAACATATTCGCGGGGCAAGATTTTTCGATTTCGATCAAAAAATCTGCGCGCCCGATTCCGATCTGCCTCACATGATGCCGAATGAAGCGATTTTTACCCGCGAGCTGCAGGCACTGGGGCTAAACCAGGACAGCGTGGTTGTTGTTTACGACACGATGGGCATGTTTTCAAGTCCGCGCGGATGGTGGATGCTGCGCGCGATGGGTTGCGAAAACGTGGCCTTGCTGGATGGTGGACTGGTTGCCTGGGACCAGGCCGAGTATCCGATCGAGAGTACGACCGTTGTTCCGGAATACGAGGCTGGTAATTTTGTTGCCCACATGAACCCCGAATTTATTGCTGACACGGCAGAGGTCTTGAACGCGCTCGATGATGCTTCGATGTGCGTGCTGGATGCGCGTCCCGAACCTCGTTTTAGTGGAGCCGCCGAAGAACCGCGCCCGGGTTTACGTCGCGGGCACATGCCGGGAGCGGTAAATCTTCCGTTTGCGGATGTGTTTAAACACGGACTGTTAAAGTCGAAACCGGAGCTTGAAGAAATAATATCCCCGCTGATAGCAGGCAGTCGCCGGACCATTTATACCTGTGGGTCTGGCGTTACTGCCTGCGTAATCGCGTTTGCCGCCCACTATATAGGTCTTCAGAACCTCGCCATATACGATGGTTCGTGGTGTGAATGGGGATTACCCGGCGAATTGCCGGTGGTTACTGACTAGATCGCGTCCGGTAGCGCGCTGATGTCGTCGAGAACGATATCGGCGATGGACTCAAGCTCGTCACGCGTACTGGTGCCCGTGAGTACGCCGATGCAAAGACCGACGTTCGCGTTTCTGCCCATCTCGATATCGTGGAGATTGTCGCCGACAACCACGACGGTTTCGACATCAAGCGCAAGTTGCTCGCAAAAACTAACCACCATGCCCGCCTCGGGCTTGACGCCGTGACCGCTGTCGTAGCCGGCGAGAAAGTCGAATTCGTGCAGTACGTCGAAGGATTTCAGCGTATTGATAATGCCCTGGTGGCTATCGGCAGTGGCCACGCCGAGTTTTTTGCCGGATTGCTTTAATTCCCGCAGCGTGTTGGCAAGATGTTTAACGGGGGTCGCATGCAGTGCTCCCTGGTGATGAAAGATTTCGTGCAGCCGGGAGCTGATATGTTCCACCTGGTCGGGTTTATTGATCTGATCGGCCCAGGCGCCAGCAATCTGTCGATTATTACCCGCCGCCAGCAGGCTGCCGCCGACGAAACCATTGCGCTCAGGTTGAAAGCCATGTTGCGTGAGTAACAGGTCTTCGAGGACAGCGTCACCTGCGGCGAATTCCCGGGCGGCGAAACGATAAACCGGGAGCCAGGTCCGGTTGAAATCGAGCAGCGTACCGTCCTTGTCGAAGACAATCCCACGGTATTTCATGCAATTGCTTTGAGCTTGCGCAAGCTGCTATAGAGACCATCGAGGTCGCTGTAGGCACCCTGCAAATGCCGGGTTCCACCGGCTGAATAGGCTGTGCGTGCGTGCAGGATACGCGTGTTGTCGAACAGGATCAGTTCACCGGGTTGAAGCTTGAACACAATTTGTTGCTCCCCGCGTTCGAGAATTTCGGCGAAGTGACGGTAGGCCGGGTAGAACGGCCGCATGACCGCAGGCGGTAGCCGAAGGGTATCGATCGAACGGTTGTTAAAACGCACTTTGATGACCTCGTCGAGGTCGTTAACCTCGATCAGCGGTCCCCTGGCCTGCAGATCTGCAGTACTGTCGCGAAAACGAAAGCTGACCCAGTGTTGACTCAGTAAGCCAAAATGAGCCGAGTCCTCTTCACGCAGAATTTTCGCCGCCATGAAACCATCCTGGAGGATTGATTCGCCACCCTCGGTTGAAGACTCGAGGCAGTGCAGTAACTGTAAGCCCGGTACCGGGTCGCGGTAGGGATTGTCGAGATGGCAGCCGAGCCCCAGGTTGGTATAGGCAAGGTTGCTAGGATCAACCCTGGTGCGTACCTCGAAATAAGGGCCGTAATTGGTCTCGCGTACGTAGCCGAACTGTTCGATGACCTTGAGCAGCTGGCCCGGTTCGCAGGGCACCCCGTCAAGCAGCACGAACCCGTAGTCCCGGACGATCTGCAGTGCCGCGAGCCTGCTTTTGGGCTGTTCGCAAAAGTTGGCGAAGGAGTAGCGCGGTAAACCCTGCTCGAATGATGTACCCGACCAGAGAATTTTGCCCACTTCGCTGCGATCATCACTCTGTCGATTCAGGCAGTAACAATTGTCGTACAGCCAGTCGAGGTCGAACTCCGAGCAGTGACCGTCGGGCGCGAAATGCACGATTAAATGCCTGTCCTCCAGCGTCACCGTCTCTATCTTAAGGTCCCACGGTATATCGGTTATATTCAGCAGGCGCTGGCCATTGTCCGGATTGAGGCTATCTGGCATCTGACAGTGGTCGCGTAGCCAGATTGCCTGCAACTGGCTCTCGCTGGTATCCTCCCAGACGATCGTCAGTTCGTCGGCATTGTAGGAAAATAACTCGATCTGGTTCATTTCAACCTGATAACAGCGACTCGAGCCTCGTGCGATACTCGGTCACCGGCTTGATCTCCAGGCCGGCAACCTTGCCATCGTCATCGTACAGTCGAAGCTGAACCGCGTCCTTGTGGAAGGGATTGGCTTCAAAGGTTTCAATCTCTGCAGGACTCATCGGGCCACCCTGGACCTTGAGCGAATTGACAGAGGCGTCCGAAAGCTGACCGAGGTACCCGGCATCGGTTGCACATAGATAGCGCTTGGCGGGCACGTGCAAACGTATGGGCTCTGTCACCGACGGGGGGAAGTAGGGCTTGAGATAGTCTGCCCCGGCTTCCTCGTGATTGTTGTCGATGCCGTTTTCCAGGGCCTCTATCGGATGTTCGCCGATAAAGTGTCCGATGTCGTGCAGCAGTGCGGCGACGACGAGACTGTCCGGGGCATCATCGGCGACTGCACAGGCCGCGCTTTGTTCCATGTGTTGTGACATCGTGACGGCCTCACCCATGTACTCCTGTGCGCCACGCTGGGCAAACAGATTCAGAATGAAGTCGATGATCGGGACATATTTTTGATCCGGGGTAGCCAATGACTTGCTCCATGGGCGAGATCGTTAATGGCTAATTCTGTATCAAGAACTTATCGGAGTAAATCAATATCGTGTGAATTCTGGCGCCATGAGTTAGGTCAGTCTGCACTGCTTTCCAGGCAGCTGCAGGCCGTCTCGAGCTGAAACTGGTTGAATACCCGGATACCATGTCGCCGGAGAAGTGCCGTGGTGACACCACTCCCCGCGATCGCGCTGCGGCTGAAGTTACCGTCGTAAACCTGGCTGCTGCCGCAGGACGGACTTGACTCGGTTAGTATCGCAACATCGATATCATGCTCGCGGCACAGTGCCAGGGCCTGGTGCGCACCGGCAATAAAATAGGCGGTGACATCCTCTCCTTCCCGGGTACAAACTCGTGCCCGTTCGGTGATCACTGCATGACCATCACCGCTCTGGATTTCAGCTGCGGAGCGGGGCACTGGTAAGCCGCCGGCCACCTCGGGACAAAAGCTGATAACCCGCTGTTGTGTCATGAGTGCTTCGAGCGCAGGATTTTCCAGCAATTTCGACCTGCCGTCGTAGCGCACAGGACTGCCGAGCAAACAGGCACTGACCAGGATTTTCTTCACAGACCTGCCTCCGTTCTAAATCGAAGGTGCCGCAAAAAGACCAGGCAGCCGATACTCGCTGCTATGTGCTTTAGACTGTGACCACTAACTACCCCCAAGCTGTTCAGTAATTCGGCATCGAAGGCTTCGCAAATCTTGGCTACCAGGTACCAGGCAAGAAACCACCAGATATCGTTGCTGCGCGTATAGCGTGAGCTGAACAGCAACAGGATCAGCGGGCATAAAAGCATTGGCAGGAACTGGACCAGTGCATAGGGACGCAGGTCCCCCCGGCCCTGCTGTTCGCTCAGATACCAGTAAATAATACTGCTGATGCCGGCGACGATGAGCAAAGGGAACAGGGTTCGTGCCAGCGGAATCGAAATTCGTTCCGCCAGCAGGATCGTAAAAAATGATGTGAAAGCAATTGTCATTGGCAGGCGATCCCAGACCAACGTCTGGTTGTCGGGTAACCAGTGATAGTAGCCGGAACCAAGGGCTACCAGAACAAGCGCACTGAAAAAACCCAGGTAGGCTGGATACAGCGTATGGATAAGGCTTAGTGATTTTTGTCGCAATAGACGGTAGAGGCCTTCGATGCCAATCCAGGCGAAAAAAAGGTTGGTCAATACGTTTAACGTGTTTGGAATCGACAGGTAGGCATTCTGATCGGCAAACTGGTGATACAGAGGGTCCTGTGCGATACGCGGTGCAAGTATCGCCGCGATAACCGCAACCATACTGATCCCGGCTAGGATGCGATATTTGCTAGTAAGCTCCATCGCGAAATTACGATCAGGACGGCGGGGGATTACCAGTGGACCAGCGTTTGAATTTTTTCTTGCAGTATTTTAAAAGCGATTTGTAATCCGGGAAGTAGAGATCAAAACCCTCTTCGGCGGGCGCATCGTACTCGCAGTAATCGTTGCTGTGCGACCGGCAAATAGTTGGACGGATTTCATATATATTGCAACGTCCATCGCGGAGTAAATGCTGGCAGCGCCCCTCGAACATCACGAACCAGCCGTCCTCGTCCTTGTAGGCCCCGACACCATCGTGCGATACCTGCCATAATAAAATTTCAAAATCGTACTTGGAACGTGGCTTGTCAATTTGCTGGGTTATGTAAGTGCAGCATTTTGAATTGGTACAGAGATCACATTTATTGACTTCGGAGTTGCTGCCAGCAATCTCGATTTCGGGAAATTCGTTATCCATGACTAATTTTGTGCCAACCAGTCGCGCGCTTCAAGAAAAAAATCGGTTAGCCTTGCTTCGGGGCTACCCGCTTCAGGTTGATAGTTATAACGCCAGTGCACGACCGGGGGCAAGGACATCAGGATCGATTCGGTGCGTCCGCCGGACTGCAGACCGAACAGGGTACCACGATCATAAACCAGATTGAATTCCACGTAGCGGCCGCGGCGGTACAGTTGAAAATTTTTTTCACGTTCGCCAAATGCGTCGTTCCTATGACGCTCGACGATGGGCGTGTAGGCCGGCAAATAGTGGTCGCCGACGCTGCGCATGAAGGCAAAAGCCTGCTCGAAATCGGGCTCATTCAAATCGTCGAAAAATAACCCACCGATGCCGCGTGGCTCGCTGCGATGTTTCAGGTAGAAATATTCATCGCACCATTTTTTGTACTCGGCGTAAGTTCCAGCGCCGTAAGGATCACAGGCTTGTTTGGCAATCTGATGCCAGTGTTTGCAATCTTCCTCGAAACCATAATAGGGGGTCAGATCGAAACCTCCGCCGAACCACCAGATGGGTGCTTCGCCAGCTTTCTCGGCGACAAAAAAGCGCAGGTTCGCATGCGAGGTCGGGATGTATGGATTGTCTGGATGAATCACCAGGGATACGCCCATGGCACGAAATTTTCTTCCCGCAAGTTCGGGACGGTGGGCAGTTGCGGACGCTGGCAGGTTTTCACCGAAGACTTCTGAATAGTTGACGCCCGCTTGCTCGAACACGGCGCCTTCACGCAACACCATACTGCGCCCACCACCGCCCGCATCCCGCTGCCAGATGTCGGTTTCAAACTCGGCTTTGCCGTCAATACGCTGTAACTCGCTGGTAATACTGTTTTGCAGGCGTTGCAGGTAGCGGTTAACGCGCTCGATATCGGTATCCATCAATTACGGGCCCTGAGAATTGTTCCGTTGTCCAATGATTTTATCTCACTTGGCTGCAGGCTGCCTGTGGGAAATCCAGTTACGATATAGTCTAGCTCGGCGCCGAATTGTTTGCGCATCTGGATCGAGTTTCGCACTGTTGCCTTGCCGCTGCGGTTAGCGCTGGTTGAAACTAGTGGCGCCTGCAGGCCATCACAGATGGATTGAATTAAAGGATGACTGGTAACTCGGATTGCGACGGTCGGATAGATACCGCGAATCCAGACTGGACAAAACTCGCTTGCCGTTACCAGCCAGGTGACTGGTCGTTCACCCGGTGATCGAAGCAGGTCCAGTTGATCGGTTTCGATGTCCAGGTATGCCGCACAGTATTCGATTCGGGATGACAGTAGAATCAGGCCCTTGTCCGGGTTGCGATTTTTTATCTGCAAAATGCGAGACACGCTGGTGGCGATTAACGGGTGACAGCCAAACCCCCACACGGTGTCCGTTGGATATCCGAATACGGCACCACGAGATACTTCGTGGACGAAGCGATTCAGTGCCCAGGGACTCATATCAGGCTGAATTCAGTCGGCGTCGGCGGTTGCCTTTTTCTTGGCAGCTTTCTTTTTTGCGGTTTTTTTCTTGGCGGCCTTCTTGGGCGCAGCTTTCTTCTTGGCCGCTGCTTTCTTGCGTCTTGATTTGGGTAACGGCGCTTTTTCGATCAACTCCTGGCAGGTTGCCAGGTCAAGGCTAGACGGATCTTCTACGTCCTTGGGGATACGGGCATTCTTGTTGCCGTCGGTAATATATGGCCCGTAACGACCGCGCAGGATTTTAATATCGGTACCTTCGAACACCTTGATTTCACGGTTAGCATCAAACTCCTTCTTTTCCGCTACCAGTTCAAGTGCCCGCTCCAGCGTGACGGTGTAAGGATCGTCGCCCTCGGCAGTCTTGAGTGATACAAACTTGCTGTCGTATTTTATATAGGGGCCAAAGCGACCGATATTGGCAGAGATTTGTTCGCCTTCGGGTGATACCCCGAGTTCACGAGGCAGTTTGAATAACTCGAGTGCCTCCTCGAGCGTAATCGAATCCATTTTCTGGCCTGGTCTCAATCCTGCAAAGCGAGGTTTTTCCTCGTCCTCGCGGGTGCCGATCTGGACAAATGGCCCGTAACGTCCCATGCGTACTGAAATCGGCTTGCCTGATTTTTCATCGACACCGAGTTGACGTGCCTGGATCGCTTCGTCACGGGTGACATTTTCCATCTTGTCATCGACTCGCTGCTTAAATGACGTCCAGAACTCTTCCATCAATGGCAACCATTCGGCTTCACCACGCGAGATTTCATCGAGGGTATCCTCGAGTTGCGCGGTGAAATCGTAATCGACATATTGCGGGAAATGCTGGGTCAGGAATCTTGCAACCACCCGGCCTACATCGGTCGGATGAAAACGCTTGCTTTCGAGTTCGACATACTCGCGATCGAGCAGGGTGGTAATAATCGATGCATAGGTTGAAGGTCGGCCGATGCCGTATTCTTCGAGCGTCTTGACCAGCGATGCCTCGCTGTAACGCGGCGGCGGTTCGGTGAAATGCTGTTCCAGCCTGATTTTATGCAGATCCACGATGTCGCCCTCCGCGAGCGGCGGCAGCAGGTTCTCCTTGTTGTCATCTTTCTTGGGCTCATCCTTGTCCTCGATGTATACCCGCATAAAGCCCGGGTCGCGAATCGTCGAGCCATTTGCCCGGAAGGTATTATCGCTGCCACAGGCAAGATCGACCGAGACCGTGTCCAGCGTCGCATGAATCATCTGGCAAGCCATGGTGCGTTTCCAGATCAGGCTGTAAAGTCGAAATTCGTCGTCGCCGAGGTGCTCCTTGATCTTGAAAGGTTCATTGCGTGCACTTGTCGGGCGAATTGCTTCGTGCGCCTCCTGGGCGTTCTTGGATTTGGTTTTATATTCGCGCGGCTGTTCCGGCAGGTTATTTTCGCCAAATTTTTCGGCGATAAATTCACGTATTTCATCCAGTGCGTCATTGGATAAGGCGACTGAATCGGTACGCATGTAGGTAATAAGTCCAACCTGTCCGGCGCCGATATCGATGCCTTCGTAAAGTTTCTGTGCGGTGCGCATGGTGCGCTGTGCGCCGAATCCGAGCTTACGCGCTGCCTCCTGCTGCAGGGTCGAGGTTGTAAACGGTGCCGCGGGATTGCGCTTGCGCTGTTTCTTTTCAACTCTGGCAACACGTAATTTACCCTGCGCTGCCTCGTTCAGTATGCGATAGGCGTCATTAGCCTGGTCGGCGTTGGTAATCGTGAACTGTTTAACTTTTTCGCCGCCCAGCTGGTTAAGCCTGGCGCTGAAAGCCTCGTCGTTAAAATTGTTGTCTGACTCGATACTCCAGTATTCCTGCGGATTAAACGCCTCAATCTCAAGCTCGCGCTCGACGATCATGCGCAGGGCAGGGCTTTGCACCCGACCGGCCGACAGTCCCCGTCTTATCTTGCGCCATAGCAGCGGCGACAGGTTGAATCCCACCAGGTAGTCGAGGGCCCGGCGTGCCTGCTGGGCGTTAACCAGGTCCATGGTAATTTCACGTGGATGGGCAATGGCTTCAGAAACCGCCTGTTTGGTAATCTCGTAGAACGCGACCCGGTAGGCGCGCTTGTTTTTCATCAGGTTCTTTTCCTTGAGCAATTCGTATAAATGCCAGGAGATTGCCTCGCCTTCGCGATCCGGGTCAGTTGCCAGGTAAAGTGAATCGGCTTTTTTAAGTTCCTTTTTTATCGTCGAGAGGTGCTTCTGGTTGCGCTCGACAGGCGTGTAATTCATTTTAAAATTATTATCGGTTTCGACCGCGCCTTCCTTTGGAATCAAATCGCGGACATGGCCATACGAGGCCAGAACCTTGAAGTCCTTACCGAGGTATTTTTCAATGGTTCTTGCTTTAGCTGGAGATTCTACGATAACTAGGTGGCTGGCCATTCGATATTACTGGTCCGCAACTAAAATTGACACAATTCCTGCTCAGTGAAATACAGCGGGTTGATCCGCAAACACGATATCTTCGTAATGCATCAAGGCATTTTCATCCTGCTCTTCCGAACTGTTGAACAACACCATCATTACGATCCACTTTAATTCCTCGATATCGACTTCCGAGTCCGATTCAAGCGCCATGACGCGATTGATTACCATTTCACGCAGACGCGGGGTCAGCACGCCGGACTGCTCCAGGAACAGCAAAAAACCCTGGGCGTTATAGGCGAGGCGGGCGCACTCTTCCGGTGCCAGCACTCGCGTCGCGATATCGGACTGATCCATGGCGGTGTCGTCTTCGACCTGTGCCAATCCATCCAGCCATGCGAAGGCCTTATCTATTTCCAGCGGTTCGAAGCCAGCAGCGCGTAAATCGGCGTCAATGCCATCACGGTCCTCGGGCAGATTGTCGTCCTGGTCTGCGTAGCTTGAAAATATGTACATCAGCACGTCTATAACGCCTTCTTTCATGAGTACCCCGGTTTAGATCCTGACGAAGCAGCCGCCAGGTGCTGATTGAATTAAGTCATTCATTTCGAGTACCAGTAGCATGGATGAAAGCTTGTCGATGGTCAAGCCGCTGCGTTGCACAAGTATGTCACAGGTCACAGGATCGTATCCGATCACATCGAGCAGGCGCCTGGAGGCGGCATCAATCTCAGGGTTGTGCTCGACCGTTTGAGAAGTATTTTGATCAAGCAGGAGACTTGCAGGTCCGGCAAGCTCAGTTGCAATATCTGCCGGCGACTCGACGATCGCCGCACCATCGCGAATCAACTGGTGGCAGCCGCGGCTTTGTGGATTATGGATCGAGCCGGGAATAGCAAGTACTTCGCGTCCCTGTTCAGCCGCGAGTCGTGCGGTAATCAGGGAGCCACTGCGCCGAGCTGCCTCGACCACCAGTGTCGCCAGCGCGAGTCCGCTGATTACGCGATTACGTTGCGGAAAATTTGCAGACCGGGCAGGGGTCCCGAGCGGAAATTCGGACACCATTATTCCGTGTTCCAGAATTTCCCCGGCGAGCTTTTGATTGTGCCTGGGATAAACCAGATCGAGCCCGGTGCCGGTAACCGCGATGGTTTTACCGCCACTTTCCAGGGCTCCCCGGTGGGCAGCTGAATCGATTCCGAGTGCCATGCCACTGGTGATCGTAAAGCCGGCAGCGGCCAGCTGTAACGAGAAATCAAACGCGTTTTGCGCGCCTCCCGGGGTGCAGCGACGACTGCCGACAATTGCGATTTGAGGTTCGTTCAACAGTGATAAATCACCGCTGGCATAAAGCAACACCGGGGCATCAGCGATTTGGCGCAGTAATTCGGGATAGGCACTGTCGTCGTAACAAACCAGATGGTTATAGCTTGATTCGGCCCAGGCCAGGTCTGCTGCAACCCGCGGATGTTGCCGGGATCTGAGTCTCACGATAGCGTCGTGCCCCAATCCACTGGCTTTGAGCGCAGGCGTAGAGCAGCTGCGAATTCGTACGGGGTTCCCCCCAAATTGCCCGAGCAAATCCAACAGGCCTTTACGGCCCGGCCCAAGACTGTGGTAAAGATGCAGAAAATCAGGTAGCAAATCCTTTTGCATGTGGTCTCCATGTTCCATTTGCAGACCCCAACACTATAACACCAGGCGGGTGCCTGGTGTTAGTGACTGATACTTGAAACTTTGACAGTTACGGAGACTCGACCTGGTCCCGAATTTTGATGGGTATATCAGCTTCCATGATGAGCGCATAGCTCATTTTCTCGAACGAGCGGATAATCATTGCCATACCGACCGATTCGTCGGGAAGCTTGACGCGGAATCTCGGATCTTCCTCTCTCCTGTCACCGACGATCCCACCGACACGACGTATGCGCAGAATATTGCCGCTTTCCAGACCGTCTCGTTGCCCCAGGTTGATGGCAATAGTCTGATAGACACCGGTTCGAGATATCGCGTCCAGTAGCGCGACGATCTCGCCATTAACTTCGTTTTTCGGTGGCCTGGGGATGAAATCACGCTCGAAACTGGTGTTGTTCATCGGCATGACGCGATCGTCCCGCAGGATTTCCCGATCGGAATTCGTCACCCGTATGGAAGCCGGATCGCCGCGCAGCAATAATTTGGATTCACCGACATAAAGCGCCTCGTAACCCAGTAGCTCGTCGGTAATCGGGTCGTAAAGCGGGCGGCTGGGGCGGTAAATCTGGTAACGGCCGCTACCGTCTGTCGTATCAAGATTACGAACGTAAAGCTTGTCGTTGATGCTGTTGATCAAGTGGTTGTCAAAACTGGTCAGGACATAGGCGGAGTTGTTCAGCGTGTCCTCGTCGATTATCAGCGGGCGCTCGATCAGGTGGCGGATTGAATCAATCGGTATCGATGGAATCGTGGCATCGATCGGTTTTGAACGGATCCGGGGATTGACTTTAACAATATTGAGCCCGCCTGAGGTCTGCGACAGGACCGAGCCCTCAGGACCCCGGGACAGGATCTGGACCTTGCGTTCGCCGCCGACATAGATAATTGCCAGGGTGTCACCCGGGTAAATCAGGTGCGGATTTTCGACCTGCGGATTCTTGAACCAGATTTCAGGCCAGTACCAGGGATCACGCAGAAAAACGGTTGAGATATCCCACAGAGTATCGCCTTCCTGTACAATGTAGGTTTCCGGATATTCCTGTTCATAGACGACAGGTCCGACTGGTTCCGGTTGTGGCTCGGCCACGGGTTCCGGGGTCTTGGCCGCGACAGTGACGACTTCGGGTGCCTCTTCAGGCTCATAAACAACCGCGTAGGGTGATGGTGGTTCGGCGCAGGCGGTTATCAGCAACATACCTGAGAGCAGAATCATTCCTTTTATTAACTGTCTATTGTTGGTAATAGGCATAAAAACCCCTGAAAATGCGGTGTTGATTGATGGATTGTAGACTAAAAAAAACCGACTACAAGGTATTTAACCGGGAAGACTCTAATATAATCATTAACTTGGAACAACTAGCTATAACTCTTCTTGAAGTACTTGCCCATGGCCTTACTAAATATCTTACATTTTCCCGATCCACGACTTAGAACGGTCGCCAAAGCGGTCACCGAGTTTGACGAGGAACTCAGGCAATTCGTCAGCGATTTGTTCGAAACCATGTATGAGGCGCCGGGTATCGGGCTCGCCGCGACCCAGGTTGATCGGCATATTCGCCTGCTGGTGATGGATGTTTCAGAAGCCCGCAACCAGCCGAGGTGCCTGATCAATCCGGAGATACTCGATGCGAACGGAGAAGAAGAAATGGACGAAGGCTGCCTGTCGGTTCCTGGATACTATGAAAAGGTTCGGCGCGCTGAGCACATTCGAGTGCGGGCACACGACGAAAACGGAGCGCTCAACGAATTTGAGGCTGAAGGGCTCGAGGCTGTCTGCATCCAGCACGAAATGGATCACCTCGAAGGCAAGCTGTTTGTCGACTACCTGTCGAAACTGAAACGCGACCGCATTCGCAGTAAGCTGGTCAAATCCCTGAAGCAACAGGCCAGCTAGTTTCCCTCCGGCAATGCTCAAAATAGTCTACGCGGGTACACCGGAATTTGCGGTTCCGGCGCTGGAGTCATTGCTGCGCAGTGAGCACAGCCTGGTAGCAGTGTATACCCAGCCGGATCGCCCGGCGGGCCGCGGTCGCAAGTTACAGCAAAGTCCGGTCAAGAAAATTGCACTCGAGCATGACCTGCTCCTGTTTCAGCCCACGACTTTCAGCGACACCAGGGCATTGGACGATTTACGCGCATGCGACGCGGACTTGATGGTTGTTGCTGCCTACGGGCTGTTGCTGCCAACGGCGGTGCTTGAAACGCCGCGTCTGGGTTGTATCAATATACATGCTTCGCTGTTACCCCGGTGGCGCGGAGCATCACCCATACAGCAGGCAATTTTAGCCGGCGATCAGCGCAGCGGGGTAACATTGATGAAAATGGATGAGGGGCTCGATACCGGGGCGATGATTTCGAGTCGTGCGGTCGAAGTAGATCCATGCTGGAATGCAGCCAACCTGCATGATGCACTGGCCCCCGTGGGGGCCGGGCTGTTGATGGAATCACTGGATAACATCGAACAGGCTATACAGCAGGCACGGGTTCAGGACGAAGCACAGGCCACCTACGCGCCGCGCCTGACAAAACGTCAGGCCGAAGTTGACTGGAACAAGCCCGCGGAGGTTTTACTGAGGGAGGTTCGTGCCTTCAATCCCTGGCCGGTCAGCTATACTTTTATCGAAGATGACAATCTGCGGCTCTGGTCGGCCCGGATAAATGCGCATGTCGATCCCGGGTTACCGGGAGACGTGGTTGCGCACGATGCCGAGGGAGTCTACGTGAGTTGTGGCGAAGGTGTATTGCAGGTGACCGAGCTGCAGTTTGCGGGGCGCAATAAATGTACCGCTGCAGAGGCATTGAATGCCAGAAACCTGAGCGGGTACCGCCTGGGCAAGTGGTGACAAATATGACCAATCCCCGCTGGATCGCGCTGCAGGTTATCCTGCAGGTGGTTGATGTCGGACGCTCCCTGGACGAAATCTTCAACAGTGACTGGTACCGGTCACTGGTGCTTGACAAGCGGGACCTGGCGCTAAGCCGCGAGCTTGTTTTCGGTTTTTGTCGTTGGTATTTTGCCCTGTCAGCCCTGCTTTCAGGTCGACTGCAAAAACCGCTGCGCGCGCGGGATCGCGATATCGAAGTTATTCTCATACTGGGCCTTTATCAACTTCTGGTCATGAGCACCGAGCCTCATGCAGCGGTGAATGAAACGGTCAAGCTCGCGCTGGCACAAAAAAAGGCCTGGGCAAAAGGTCTGGTTAACGCGTTGCTGCGTGGTGTTGTTAGAGACAAGATTGAACTGGATAGTAACATGTCCTTGAATGCCTACCCGGACTGGGTGCTGGCGCGAATTCGCCGCGACTGGGGGGAACAGGCCGAGCAGGTTTTAATCCAGGGTAATGCCCGGCCCCCGATGACGCTGCGGGTTGATACCCGACACGCCGAAATCGGCGCTGTGATTAACGAGTTATCTGCTGCCGGTATCGACGCCAGCAGGCATGTCAGGATAGAGAGCGCACTCGAGCTGTCATCCCCGTGCGACGTCACGCAAATACCCGGATTTGCGCAGGGCGTGATGAGCGTCCAGGATGCTGCAGCGCAGATCGCCGCGCCGCTACTGGGCTGCGGATCGCACGCGCGTGTGCTCGATGCCTGCGCGGCGCCGGGCGGCAAGACGGCTCATCTGCTTCAACACTACGAGAATATTAAACTCGACGCTCTCGATAGCAGTGAGTCCCGTATGCACAGATTACATCAGAATTTACGGCGAATTGATAAGGCTGCACGAGTTTTGATCGGCGATGCTGCGAGCCCCGAAACCTGGTTTGACGGCAACAACTATGACTGCATTCTGGTTGATGTACCCTGTAGCGCCAGCGGCGTCATGCGCAGGCATCCGGATATCAAACTATTACGCCGCGAAAGCGATATAATGCCGTTGCTTGCGCATCAACGGAAAATCCTGGATGTGCTGTGGCGTCTGTTGAACCCCGGAGGGAGAATGCTGTATTGCACCTGCTCGATTTTCAAGGATGAGAATGAAAACCAGATTTCGAAATTCCTGGAACGTCACGCGGACTGTGTCGAGATCGAGTTGAACGATGTCGACTGGGGTGAACTGCGACCTCATGGACGCCAGATACTCACCGGTAGCGATAACATGGACGGCTTTTTCTACGGTTTGCTGACCAAGTCTGGCGGCAAATGAAAACCATCGCGCGAATCAGCTACCCTGCGCTATACCTGGCATGCCTGGTAGTGGCAGGTTCACTGTCGTTCCCGGCACAGGCTCAGGACAGGGATTCGTTTGTAATTGAAAAAGCGGGATTTACGCTGGATCAAGATTGGCTGCTTCTCGATATGGAGGTAGCGAGCGAAATTCCGGATTATATTTCGATCGCGCTTGATCAGGGTTTTGCAGTTCCGATGATGTTCGAGATCGAGATTCGTTCAGAAAAACGTTACTGGTTCGATGACAGGATTGTTTCACTGAAGCAGCAATATCTGTTGCATCGGTTACCGATGCTCGATGCGTACGTGGTACGCGACATAAACAGCTCCGAGCGACACTATTTCCAGGATCGCAAAGCTGCGGTGCAATTCATCGAAGTGGTTTACAATTACCCCATGCTTGATATCAACAATCTGACTGCTGACAGGAAATATTATGCGCGCGCACGATTTGGCATTGATACGGATGAATTACCATTGCCCCTCAAATCCAGCTCGTTGTGGGATAATGACTGGGACTTGAAAAGCGAGTGGTATGAATGGGAGGTTAAGCATCCCGCGTCATGAATAGCACGTTCCGCAATACTGCCTCTATCCTGGCTCTGGTCGTTTTACTGATGGCATCACTTTATGCAATCAGCGATGCGACTTCGCAGGCAGCCACCTTTGGCAAGTATTACAACTGGCTCATATTTTTTAATGCGATCGGCCTTGTCGCCCTGCTTGGCCTGATCGTTTATAACGTTTACAAGCTGATCGTCCAGTACCGTCTGAAAGCGATCGGCTCGCACTTGACCGCACGTATGATTGGCGTGTTCGTGCTGTTGACGATTATCCCGGTGAGCGTGGTCTATTACTTCTCGCTGAGCTTCCTGCATCGGGGCATCGACAGCTGGTTTGACGTTGGCATCGAGATAGCCCTCGAGGATTCCCTCCAGCTTGGTCGCAGCGCCATTGATCTGCGCAAGCGAGATGCGCTTAACAAGACGCGCGCAGCCGCGAACGAAATAGTGGAAGTAGACAACGAAGTGCTGATCGTCTACCTCGATGAAATTCGTGAGAAATACGGTGCCAACGAAGTAACCCTGTATGACCACACGAATTCTATCGTCGCCTCCAGCAGCATTGACTCCACCGAATTGCCCGAGGCGCTGCCGTTAACGGATATTGGCGATCTCGATATAGATAAACCTTACCTGAAACTGGTTGATGATCCGGTCTATGGTCTTGCGATACAGATTGTCATACTGGTGCAAAGCCTGGACGCCACTGTGCCATCAAAAACGCTGCAGGCACAATACCCGTTTACCGATCGGCTTAACGAACTGACCGTGGGGGTACAGAAGGCCCATGATCATTACAAGGAACTTGCGGTATTACGCGATCCGCTAAAAACCAGTTTTACTATGGCACTATCGATTATCTGGTTGCTAAGTGTCCTGTCAGCGATATGGCTCGCGTTTGTCGCCGCGCGTAAACTGGTTGCGCCCATTAATGACCTGGTCGAGGGCACCAAGGCGGTTGCGGCTGGAGATTACGAAAAGCAGTTGAACCTGTCAGGCAGTGACGAGCTCGGATTCCTGTTGCGCTCCTTCAACACCATGACGCGCAAGATCTCGCGCAGCCGCGCGATCGCAGAACAAAGTCAGCGCATGGAGGCTTTACAAAGAAATTACCTGGAATCGGTAATGGAACACATTACCTCGGGTGTACTGACAATTGACGAAACCGGGCTTATCAAAAGCGGTAACCCCGCCGCCTGCCTGATTTTTGATATTGATAATTATTATTTTTCCGAATTATCTATGGCATATGTCGTGCAGAAGTACCCGATGATGGCGCCGTTTTTCGATGCCGTGGAGTCGCACTTGAATAACGACCAGGAATGGCAGGAGGAAATTGTCATATACATCCAGGGTGGCAAGAAAATCCTCCGCGTTCGCGGCACGACATTGCTGTCTCAAAGCTATGATCGGAATGAACAGGTCATCGTGGTGGATGACCTGACTGAACTGATCCAGGCACAGAAAGAATCGGCATGGAGTGAAATGGCGCGCCGGCTGGCGCACGAAATCAAGAACCCGTTAACGCCGATTCAGCTATCTGCTGAACGACTACATCGCAAGTTAAGCGGCCAAGTCAGTGCCGAGAAACAGTCAATGCTGGACCGCTACACGCACACGATCGTACAGCAGGTCGAGGCGATGAAGTCCATGGTTAATGCCTTTACCGAATATGCCCGATCCCCGACCCAGAAACCGCAGTGGGTTAACGTCAATGCGATGCTGGAAGAATTTGCAGTGCTTTACCATGGTAACAATACGTCAGTCGAAATCGAACTGGAACTGGACAAGTCGCTACCGGTGATTGAGGCTGATGACGTCCGTTTGCGCCAGCTGATACACAATCTGATCAAAAACAGCCTGGAGACGATTGAAGGCGAAGGCTGGATAGCATTGAAAACAGAATATATAGAGCATCCCGATCGCAGCTGGGCAGAAATTGCGGTCGAAGATAGTGGCAAGGGTATTGCGGCCGAGGTTGCGGAAAACTTGTTTGATCCCTATGTGACTACCAAGACTTCTGGTAGCGGTCTTGGCCTTGCGATTGTGCAAAAAATCGTTGATGAGCACGGTGGTTCCGTGCGCGTCGAGGAGTCTCGACGGGGCGGCGCAAAATTCACCGTGTCTCTACCCGCGTCGGTTGCCGCGAATGAGGCTACCGCGGGGGCTTCCGTCGAGCCGTTAAAAACCAGGGTAATGCCATGAGCGCCCGAATTCTGGTGGTTGATGATGAACCCGATATTCGTTTTCTGCTGAAAGATATCCTGGAGGATGAAGGTTACCTTGTGGATGTGGCGGAGCATGCAAAGGAAGCTAATGAAATCAGGCGTACCACCGACCCCGATCTCGTGCTGCTTGATATCTGGATGCCAGATGTTGATGGCGTAACGCTATTGAAACAGTGGAAGTCATCAGGTCGCGACCATTGCCCGGTTGTCATGATGTCAGGACACGGTACGGTCGAAACCGCGGTTGAAGCGACCCGTTACGGCGCGATTGATTTTGTCGAAAAGCCGCTGTCAATGGCCAAGCTGATAAGTACCGTAAAGACAGCCCTTGCAGGCAGTGCGATTAACCTGCGACAGGAAAGTAAACGCCGGCGGGAGGAGCCGGTCGGCAACAGTCTTTTTGTGCAGAATCTGAAGCAGCGTATGCAGGATTTGCGTGGCACCAATCAGGTGGTTTTCTTATCGGGCCCCGCTGGCAGTGGTCGAGGTATCTGGGCCGATTACCTCAGCGAATCGGTGGGTGGCATGGATATTTTTGATACCAGCCAGGATATTCGGGAATTACTGCCCCTCAAAGCCAACCTCTACGTCGAGGAAATTACTGATCTCAGTCTTGGACAGCAGGCCGAACTGCTGGCCGCTATTCAGCTAACCAATCAGGATTCGAAATTTCGTTTCATTGTTTCGAGTCGATTTGATTACGATGAACTGAAAAAAAATACCCAGGTCGACCCACGCCTGGCGGAAATGTGGCGCGCCGCGATTATTATTTCCCCGCTGGATAATCATGTCGAGGATATTCCTCAATTGCTGGAATATTATGTCAATTGGTTTAGCGATCATGAGCAATTGCCTTATCGCCATTTTGACGTTGCTGCGCAAAACCTGTTGCGCAATCATCACTGGGCCGGTGAAATCAACCAGCTCAAGCAGTTTGTGAAGGCGGTTTTGAAAAATAGTGACTCCGAGAATATCGAACTGTCGGAAATCGAGGCAATGCTGCGCTCGATCGCGACAAATGCCGACACCGATATGAATGATAAAATGCAAATTACAATTGATCTGAATCTTGATCTCAGGGAAGCGCGTGAAGCGTTCGAGCGCGAATACCTGTCAAGGCACCTGGCGCTCAGTGACAACAATGTGTCAGAGTTGGCGCGTCGGGTTGGACAGGAAAGAACCCACCTTTATCGCAAGTTGAAATCTTTAGGCCTGCAAACAAAAAAACAATAACAAACTATGAATATAATCATCTTAGGCGCCGGGCAGGTAGGCTCGACGGTAGCAACTGAGCTGGCCAAGGAAGAAAGCAATGAAATTACCGTCGTCGATACGAACCAGCAAATTCTCTCTGACCTGCAGGACCGGCTTGATATTCGCACCATTTGTGGCAACGGGTCATACCCCGGTTTGCTCGAGGACGCCGGTGCCGACGATGCCGATATGTTGATCGCCCTGACAAACAGTGATGAAATCAACATGATCGCCTGCCAGGTGGCGTCCTCCATTTTCCATACGCCAACCAAGATTGCGCGCATTCGCTCACCCGAATACCTGCGCCGACCCGGTTTATTTGCCGAAGACTCGATCCCGGTCGATTTCATGATCAGCCCGGAGTCGCTGGTCACCGATTATATTTACCACTTGATCCAGCACCCCAGTGCGCTGCAGGTGCTTGATTTCGCGGAGGGTAGAGCACAGCTGGTGGCAGTTAAGGCTTATCATGACGGTCTGATGGTCGGGCGTGAGCTTAAGACCATGAATGAAGTCGTGCCCGGAATCGATATGCGGGTAGCGGCCATATTTCGTGGAGGCGAGTCGATCCAGCCATCTGCCGAATGCGTGATCGAGGTTGGAGACGAGGTGTTTCTGCTCGCCGCGCGTGAACACATCCCGACCGTTATATCGGAAATACGCCGGCTGGAAAAACCCAACAAGCGCATCATGCTGGCCGGCGGGGGCAATATCGGTGGGCAACTTGCAGCGATGATGGAAAAGGATTACCAGGTCAAGGTAATCGAGATGTTCCCGGCGCGCGCGCGTGAGTTAGCGGCAGTCCTGGATTCATCCATCGTGCTCCTGGGTGATGCCGCCAATCCGGATTTGTTACGCGAAGAAAATATCGAGTCCATGGATGTTTTCTGCGCCCTCACCAATGACGACGAAGCCAATATTTTGTCGTCGATGCTGGCCAAGCGCATGGGCGCAAAAAGAGTCATGTCGCTGATTAACCGACCCGCCTATGTCGACCTGGTCGAAAGCGGCCTGATCGATATTGCGATTTCGCCGCACCAGGTGACCATCGGCGCACTGCTTGCCCATATCAGGCGGGGTGACGTGGTCGCGGTACATGCCCTGCGGCGTGGCTCGGCCGAGGCGATCGAGGCGATTGCGCATGGTGACAAGTCATCATCGCGGGTGGTCGGTCGCGCGATCGAAGATATCAAGCTACCCAAGGGCACACGTATCAGCGCAATCGTGCGTGGTGATGATGTCATTATTGCCCATCACGATACCGTGATCGAATCCGAAGACCACGTAATACTGTTTCTGACCGACAAAAAGAAGATCGCCGCGGTCGAAAAACTGTTCCAGGTCGGAATCACCTATTTCTAGGAACTGAACCATTATTTAAATGCAGCTCCTCGTAATACAACGCATTCTTGGCCTGCTGATGATGGTATTCAGCAGTACGCTGCTACCGCCAATCGTTACCGGCCTGATTTACAAGGATGGTGCGGTGTTGCCCTTCGTAGAAGCATTCGCCCTGACCCTGGTTACCGGGTTCCTGTTTTACCTGCCGGTGAGTCAGCATCGGAGAGAGCTGCGTTTGCGCGATGGATTTCTGGTGGTGGTGCTGTTCTGGACGGTGTTGGGTGTCGCCGGTGGACTGCCAATCTACCTGTCCGGGATCTACGATATTTCAATTACCGACGCGGTGTTCGAATCGATTTCCGGGATTACCACGACTGGAGCCACAGTCATTGTCGGCATCGATGATTTGCCTCACTCGCTATTGCTTTATCGACAGGAACTGCAATGGCTTGGCGGTATGGGGATTATCGTACTCGCGGTGGCGGTGTTACCGATGCTTGGCGTCGGGGGCATGCAGCTGTTTCGTGCTGAAACCCCGGGCCCGGTGAAAGATACCAAGCTGACACCGCGCATCACCGAGACCGCGAAAGCCTTGTGGTATATCTATCTGGGACTGACCGTGGCCTGTTGCCTGGCTTACTGGATGGCAGGGATGTCATTTTTTGATGCAATGTCACATTCCTTTTCGACCGTGGCGATCGGTGGATTCTCCACCCATGATGCCAGTATCGGATACTTCGACAGCACCGCGATCCAGTTCATCGCGATCGTTTTCATGCTGCTTTCGGGAATTAATTTTGCGATCCACTTTACTGCCTTCCGACATCGTTCGCTGAAGCCGTACCAACGCGATGCAGAGTTTCGCACCTACATCCTGGTGCTGTTTATTGTCAGCGTGATTACAATTGGCTACCTGCAACTGAAGCACACTTTCGATTCGACTACCGAATCGATCATCGAGGGATTATTCCAGGTTGTATCAATCGGCACCACGACCGGTTTTACCACCGCCGAGTACTACAGCTGGCCGGGATTCCTGCCGGTTCTACTGCTCTACGTGAGTTTCATCGGGGGATGTTCGGGATCTACCGGGGGTGGCATCAAGGTGATTCGTATCCTGCTGCTGGTCAAGCAGGGAGTTCGCGAGTTGCGGCGACTGGTACATCCAAATGCGCAAATAGCGGTCAAGATTGGGAAAAAGTCGATGCCGGAAAACGTCATCGAAGCTGTGTGGGGTTTTTTCGCAGCCTATTTCGCGATCTCGGCACTGATGATCCTGCTGCTGATGGCGACCGGCCTGGACCAGGAAACGGCGTTTTCAGCGGTAGCAGCCTGCCTAAATAATCTCGGCCCGGGGCTTGGCGATGTAGGCAGGAATTTCGCTTCTATTAATGATCCCGCTAAGTGGATACTGTGCATGGCGATGCTGCTGGGTCGGCTGGAAATTTTCACCTTGCTGGTTTTGTTTACACCTTCATTCTGGCGCAAGTAAGTGATGAGCCAGACTAGCAGAGAAGTAGACACCAGCGCACTGGAGCATCCTGGCCTGGGTAAGCTTGAGCGAAAAATTCGCAGCAAGGTCGGACGTGCCATTTGTGATTTTAATATGATTGAAGCAGGCGACCGAATAATGGTTTGCCTGTCGGGCGGTGCTGACAGCTACAGCTTGCTCGATATGTTACTTGCGCTGCAAAAGGCGGCGCCGATCGATTTTGAACTGGTAGCGGTCAACCTGGATCAAAAGCAACCCGGTTTTCCCGAACAGGTTTTACCGGATTACCTGGCTTCGCTGGGGGTCGAATTCAGGATAGTCGAGGAGGATACCTACAGCCTCGTGAAGCGCCTGGTACCTGTGGGCAAAACGACTTGTTCGCTGTGTTCAAGATTGCGCCGGGGTGTTCTTTATAACGCGGCGGCCGAGTTTGGAGCCACGAAGATAGCATTGGGTCATCATGCGGACGACATTGTCGAAACGCTGTTTCTGAACATGTTCTTTAACAGCAGGCTAAAAGCGATGCCGGCCAAGCTCAGGAGTGATGACCAGCGTCACATCGTAATACGGCCACTGGCTTACGTGCGCGAGGCGCTGATAAAACAGTACGCTGCGCTGCGGGATTTTCCGATTATTCCGTGTAACCTGTGTGGCTCTCAACCCGGGTCGCAGCGCCAGGCGGTCAAACGAATGCTGCAGCAATGGGATGAGGTTTACCCCGGTCGCGTCGACAATATCGTCAACTCGCTCGGCAAGGTAACTGCATCGCATCTGCTCGATCGCGAACTGTTTGACTTCCATCAGCTGGCACCTGGTACTGATTGAAGACGTCCCCGCGCTCGCGTGGGCATCGGATAATCGCGCTCTCAATAGCGATCCCGCGAGAAGTCAAAAAAAAGACCCGGCCACGTTTTGACCAGGCCCAGGTTATCTCGAGGAGAGAGAATCCAGTTTAATTTTAGCGGTGTTCGTGTTGTTGCATCTGCCTGCCGTGGCTGTCTTCCGTGCCTGTCGACCAGGTCCTGTGTCGTGATAGTATATTGTCACGACAGGCGTGGGGCAGATATCGCAGCCATGCTGTGCAGTTGTCAGCTTCGACCTCTCATTCATGTAGGTTTAATCCTACAAAAACCGACCGGAGATTTGCCACGCGCATGTTATTTCCCGCCATACAACCAACCAAGACCTGGCGTTTCCCGGTAACCGACCTGCATACCTTATATATCGAAGAAAGTGGTAATCCCAACGGTGTGCCGGTCATTTTTTTGCACGGCGGCCCAGGCGGCTCCTGCGAGCCCGGGCATCGGCGTTTCTTCAATCCCGAGGCCTATCGCATCATACTTTTTGACCAGCGCGGTAGCGGAAAATCGAGGCCCCATGCAAGTCTCGAGGATAATACCACCTGGGACCTCGTCGCCGATCTCGAGAAAATTCGCAAATTCCTGGAAATTGATCGCTGGGTTGTGTTCGGCGGGTCGTGGGGATCCACGCTTGCTTTGGCCTATGCCCAGACCCATCCGGAACCGGTGTTGGGATTGATATTACGCGGAATATTCCTGGGTCGCGACGAGGATATTGACTGGTTCTTTAACGGTCGGGCGGCGCGTATTTTTCCGGAGGCCTGGGAACACTTTATTGAACCGATACCGCCGCAGGAGCGAGACGATATCATCACTGCCTACTACCAGCGGCTAACCAGCAATAATGAAATTGTCCGCATGGGTGCCGCCAAGGCCTGGTCGATCTGGGAGGGTTCATCGGTAACCTTGCTGCCCGACAAAAATGTCATCGACCATTTCAGCGATCCGCATATCGCGCTCAGCATCGCTCGCATCGAATGCCATTACTTTTGTAACAATTGTTTCCTGCGACCTGGCCAGTTGATCGAAGACATGGACAGGATTAGCCATATTCCCGGTTATATCGTGCATGGAAGATACGACATGGTGTGTCCCATTGATCAGGCCCTGCTGTTGAAGCAAAACTGGGAGGAAGCCCGGCTCAAGATCATCAATGATGCCGGTCATGCGGTAACCGAGCATGGTATATCGAATGCCCTGGTCGATAGCTGCAATGCGATGCTGGAAATTCTGGGTTGATTACACTATTGCAGCGCGTTAGCGAGGCGCGGGTTGGTGTTGGCGGGGAGACGATTGCGCAAATCGAACGGGGAATATTGATATTTGTCGGGGTGCAAGCCGAGGATGATGAGCCTACTGCCCAAAGCTTCATTGATCGCCTGCTCAATTACCGGATCTTCGCCGATGCCGAGGGTAAAATGAACCGATCGCTGATCGATATCGAAGGTGGGCTGTTGCTGGTGCCACAGTTCACGTTGGCAGCAAACACCCGCAAGGGGCGACGACCAAGTTTCACCTCTGCCGCGAGCCCGCAGCATGGCAACCGGATATTCGATTTCATGGTCGACTATGCGCGTGCCGCCTATGACCGGGTTGCCTGCGGCCGATTTGGTGCCGATATGCAGGTCCACCTGGTTAACGATGGCCCGGTAACTTTCATCCTGGAGTGATTCAATGGCTGCAACCACCGATTAAGGGTCGAATTTAACCACGATGTCGATTATTATCAGCGCCTCTCGAAACCTGCCTGATTGGGTTATAGATGTCAGATCGTAGTGCAAAAGTCAGCCGCAACACACTGGAAACCGAGATCAATGTTGTGCTTAACCTCGATGGTAGTGGAAAATCGAGTTTCGATACCGGGATTCCGTTTCTCGAGCACATGCTGGAGCAGGTAGCCCGGCACGGCTCGTTCGACCTGGCGATCACCGCCAAGGGAGATCTCCATATCGACGATCATCATACGGTTGAAGATATTGGTATTACGCTGGGTCAGGCGTTCAAAGAGGCGCTGGGGGAAAAGCAGGGGATCATGCGTTACGGTCATGCCTACGTGCCGCTGGACGAAGCCCTGTCGCGGGTTGTTATCGATTTTTCGGGCCGTCCGGGTATCGAGTATCGGGTTGATTTCTCCCGCCCCCGCATCGGCGGGTTCGATGTTGACCTGATTCACGAATTCTTTCAGGGTTTCGTCAATCACGCTCCTGCAACCCTGCACATCGATAATCTTTTTGGTCAAAACGCGCACCACATTGCGGAGACGATCTTCAAGGCATTCGGTCGCGCACTGCGCTTTGCCGTTTCCGCTGATGAACGCATGCAGGGTGCGATTCCTTCGACCAAGGGATCGCTTTAGCTCATGCAAACGATTGCCGTGGTCGATTACGGCATGGGAAATCTCCGGTCGGTCGTTAACGCGCTGGAAGTCGTTACGGACGGGAAGGACCAGGTGATACTGACATCCACGGCGCAGCAGGTACTCGATGCCGATCGCGTCGTGTTTCCGGGCCAGGGCGCGGCGGGTGACTGCATGCGGGCAATCGACGATTACGGCTTGCGTGAAGCGATCCTGATCGCCGCAGCGGAACAACCTTTTCTCGGTATCTGCATGGGTATGCAGGTGCTCGTCGATCGCAGCGAAGAAAACCAGGGCACGGCATGTCTCGGGTTTTTCGAGGGGCAGGTAAAGTATTTTGGTGATGGCCATAAGGACCAAAGCGGCGTTAAACTAAAGATTCCACACATGGGCTGGAATCGCGTGACGCAAATCCAATCGCATCCCCTTTGGCATTCGATAGCTGATGGCAGCAGGTTTTATTTCGTGCATAGTTATTATCTCGATGCCGAGGTGCCGGACCTGGCGGCAGGTGTTACCGAATACGGCTTCAGCTTTACCAGCGCCATTGCACGAGATAATTTATTTGCCATGCAATGCCATCCCGAAAAAAGTTCGGATTCGGGCCTGCAGTTATTGCGAAACTTTGTAAATTGGAACGGTCAGCCATGATTTTGATTCCGGCAATCGATTTAAAAGAAGGTCACTGCGTTCGACTGCGCCAGGGCAACATGGATGAAAGCACCGTGTTTTCTGACGATCCCGTGTCGATGGCCGGCAAGTGGGTGGAACAGGGCTGCAACAGGCTGCACCTGGTTGACCTTGATGGCGCATTCGAGGGCGCACCTGCCAACGCCGACGTTATCCAGGAAATCTGTTCTTCGTTTCCGGACATGCCGATCCAGATTGGTGGCGGCATCCGCAGCATAGAAACTGTCGAATCGTATCTCGAAGCCGGGGTCAGTTATGTGATTATCGGTACCATGGCGGTAAAACGACCCGAGTTCATCACCCAGTTATGTGCCGAATTTCCGGGCAATGTCATCATTGGTCTCGATGCCAGGGATGGAATGGTGGCCGTACACGGCTGGGCCGAGGGATCGGATCACAGCGCGCAGGAAATGGCGCTCCGCTTCGAGGACCAGGGCGTAGCAGCAATTGTTTATACCGACATAAGCCGTGATGGCATGATGCAGGGCGTTAATGTTGAAGCCACGAGGCAACTCGCTGAATCGATCAGCGTTCCGGTCATCGCCTCGGGCGGTGTTACCGACATGGAGTGCATAATCCAGCTCAATGCGGTCAAGGATTCGGGCATCGAGGGAGTTATTATCGGTCGCGCCCTGTACGAGCGTACTATCATCCTTCCCGAAGCTCAGGCTTATATCGATCAGAACTAGCCTGATCCCGTTTCAATGTCGCTAGCAAAACGTATCATCCCCTGTCTTGACGTCGACAATGGCCGTGTCGTCAAGGGAATCAGATTCGTCGAAATACGCGATGCCGGAGATCCGGTTGAAAACGCTCGACGCTATAACCTCGAGGGTGCTGACGAGCTGACTTTTCTCGATATTACCGCAAGTTCTGACGATCGTGAGACCATGGTGCACGTGGTCGAGGACGTGGCGCGCGAGGTGTTCATTCCGTTAACGGTGGGCGGCGGGATTCGTGAGTTAGCCGATATCAGGCGCATGCTTAATGTCGGAGCCGATAAGGTCAGTATTAATACCGCGGCAGTATTCAATCCCGAATTTGTTGCCAATGCGGCGGACAAGTTCGGTTCCCAGTGTATCGTGGTTGCGGTTGATGCAAAGCGGGTAAACGCGGACGACGAGGCTGATCGCTGGGAAATATTCACACACGGTGGCCGCAAGCCGACGGGTATCGATGTACTCGAATGGGTGCAAAAAATGGATGCGTACGGTGCCGGTGAAATTCTTTTGACCAGCATGGATCGTGACGGTACCAGGGCCGGTTTTGATAACGAGCTTAATCGGCAAGTCTCGGAAGCGGTGCGGGTTCCGGTAATTGCATCGGGCGGCGTCGGCAATTTACAGCACCTGGCGGACGGTATTCTCGTGGGTAAAGCCGATGCGGTGCTCGCGGCGAGTATTTTCCATTTTGGCGAGTACCGTATCAGCGAAGCCAAGGCGTTTATGCGTGACCGGGGAATCGAGGTGCGTGATGACTGACTGGCTTGAACAGCTTAAGTGGAATAGTGATGGCCTGGTACCGGCGATTGCACAGGATTACCAGTCGGGTGAAGTATTAATGATGGCCTGGATGAATCGCGAAGCCCTGCAACTGAGCAGCGAACAGGGTCGTGCAGTATACTGGTCCAGGTCTCGCCAAAAGCTCTGGTTTAAGGGTGAATCGTCGGGTCACGTCCAGCAGTTGCGGGAAATTCGTGTCGACTGCGACGCCGATGTGGTGTTACTGCAGGTCGAACAGATCGGCGGAATCGCCTGTCATACGGGCCGGAGGCGCTGTTTCTTTCGTGTTTTAAAGGATGGAGAATGGGAAATCGATGAAGAAATTATCAAAAATCCCGACGAGATTTATCGATGAGTGATGATATACTCCTGCGCCTGATGGCAGTACTGGCATCGAGAAAAGACGCTGATCCTAAATCGTCCTACGTGGCGGGTTTGTATCATCAAGGTCTCGATTCCATACTGAAAAAAATTGGTGAAGAGTCGGCTGAAACAATCATTGCCGCGAAATCAGGCAATGAACAGCAAATTGTTCATGAAACCGCGGACCTTTGGTTCCACTGCATGGTGATGCTGGCACAACAGAATCTGGATGCAAGACTGGTACTCGAAGAACTGGAGCGTCGCTTTGGTGTCTCGGGAATCGATGAAAAAGCCGCACGCGAACAAAGTAAATGAGGTGAAAGATGGGATTTGGTGGAATTAGTATCTGGTCGCTGTTATTAATCCTGGCGATTGTGATCCTGTTGTTTGGCACCAAGAAACTGCGCAACGTTGGCGGAGATCTGGGTGGCGCAATCAGGAGTTTCAAGAAATCGGTTAAAGAAGAGGAAGCCGGTAAGGACGAGGCGGAATCCGAGAGCCAGATTATCGAAGGTAAGGTGAAAGAAGAAGACAAGGTTTAAACCAGACGGTTGAACGGATTTCTTCCTGGCCGAGTTTCGGATAAAAAATAATATGTTTGACATGGGCTTCACCGAGATGATGCTGATCGGTATCGTCGCGCTTATCGTCATTGGTCCCGAACGTTTACCGGGAGTGGCGCGTACCGCGGGAAAATATTTCGGCCGCTTGAAGCGATTCATGACCAGTGTCAAGGCAGATGTCGAACAGGAATTGCGCGCCGATGAACTACGCCAGATTCTCGCCGACCAGCAGCGCGAACTGGATACCATAAAGGATTCCATGAATGTCGCCGGTAAGGCCTTCGAAAAGGAAGTCAACGCGGTCAGCGATGCCGGTGAATCACTGGTGCAAGATCTTGATGAAATCGGTGCCAGCGACGAGCAAGGCAGTGCTCCCGAAATTGATAAACCTGATCCAAGTGCCGTAGCGGAGCCAGTTTCGACTGATCGGGGCGGTAAAGCTAAATCGTGACCGAAGAAGATAACCCGGAACCCAGCGCAAGCGGCAGCCTGATGTCGCATCTGGTCGAGTTGCGTGATCGCGTGGTACGCATGGTGGTCGCAATACTCGTGATCTTCCTGGGTCTTTTCTACTGGGCTAATGACATCTATGTTTACCTGGCGGAGCCCTTGACGCGTCATTTGCCGGAAGGTGCCAACATGATCGCGATTGATGTTGCCTCGCCTTTCCTGACACCGTTCAAGCTGGTATTAATGCTGTCGGTATTCCTGGCGATGCCGGTTATTCTCTACCAGTGCTGGGCATTTGTGGCGCCCGGGCTCTACGCCAATGAAAAACGCATTGCCATGCCGCTGCTGGTGTCGAGCATTCTGCTGTTTTACGCCGGCGTGTCGTTTGCCTATTTCGTCGTTTTTCCACTGGTATTCGCGTTTTTTACCAGCGTTGGTCCCGAGATGGTCAATATATCGACCGATATAGGGCGCTACCTGGATTTCGTGTTAGCGCTGTTCTTTGGCTTCGGGCTTGCCTTCGAGGTGCCGATTGCAACCATAATCCTTGTCGCTATCGGTTTTACGACTCCCAAGAAGCTGGCTGAAAAGCGTCCGTTTATAATCGTCGGCGCATTTATTCTCGGCATGCTGTTAACCCCGCCAGACGTGATTTCACAAGTGCTGTTGGCGCTGCCTGTCTGGTTATTGTTCGAAGGGGGATTGATTGCATCGAAGATAATTTTCAAGGATCGCTTGTTCGACGAGGAATATGAAGACGACGACGAGGGTTCGGAGAGCGAAAACGGCGTCGTTCCGGACCACCAGCCTTTGACCGATGAAGAGATGGAAGCGGAACTCGAACAGGCCGAAGCCGACGAGGCCCGGATTGACAAAACCTGATGCGGGTCAGCCAAACCGGAGATTGACCTCGATAACACAGGTCTCTCAGCGGTTGACGTCTCGGGCCACGGTTACGTCATTCCCCATTTAATAAATTCTGAATCTGCCCGATAACATCGGGTATGCAAGCTGTTTTCAAGATAGTGTTCCTGATTGGCCTGATCGGCGGCTCGATTCGGCCCGTGGTCGCGCTGGAGCTGTTCGGTGTTAATCTTAAATCCACCAACAGCACCGAATTGCGCATCGCGGTAAAAACTGCCGGCGCGCGATTGATACGGGAAGGCGGCAAGGACAACTGGTTTGACGTTTATGACAGTTCGAGCGCGTTAGCGGGATCAACCCGGCTTTATCTGGGTTTTGTCAAGCAGGATCAACGTTTCGCCTTTGCCGAATACGAGTTCGAAAGTCTGAATCCAGCACCGATACTATCCAAATTAACTGCCAAATATGGTGCCGCCAAAACGCAAGCCGGAAGATTTATTTCGGACCGCAAGTATCGCTGGCAACGCGATGGAATCGAAATCGAACTCAGCAGTGACTGGCAACACAACAAGACCCGGCTCAGCTACATCAATCCCGTTAGCATGTCGGCCTTGCTTGCTGAAAGGGCCAACTACAAAAGACAGTTAACGGCGGAAGCTGAATCATTTTCGATTTACTAGCTACCGTTTATCGCGGTATTTACTCCGTTAGTCCCTGGTCCCGGCGTTATCCGGGCGAAAACAGGCAATTTAGCTAGACTTATCCTGTTTATCAGCGGATAGCGCGATTATGAATATAACGGAATCAGCCAGACCTCAAACTACTATCCCCGATGCCAACCGCAGCGCGGTCGAGGGTATTCGCGAGCAGCTTGAGCGGCTGGATCAAAATGTTGCACAGGTTGCCCAGCAACAGAGCAGCGATGCTTTTGCCCCCGGTTCACGTGATCGTGCGCTGGTCGAGCAGGGCGAAATCGTGCGTGCCGTGCGCGCCAATGCCAGGTCGCTCGAGGCTTCCAGCCAGGCGCTTGGAACAATCATCGATATCAAGGTATAAGGTATAAAGGTTTAAAAATCTGATGGCAGGATTGTTAACCCGGATAGGGTTTTACGGTATGATTCACTGCTACCCAGACCGTAGTTTCGATTATCTCAATGACATCCAGGCCCGGGACGCTGCGCCGTCCAACTCTGTTGTGCATCCTCGATGGTTTCGGAATTAATCCGGATCCTGCTCATAATGCGATTATTCAGGCCATGACGCCAAATTTCGATCATTACTTTGCCAGCTATCCGATGACTGAACTGGAAGCTTCGGGACGCGGTGTGGGCTTACCCGAGGGTCAGATGGGCAATTCGGAAGTTGGCCACATGACCATTGGCAGTGGCACTATCGTCAAGCAGGACCTGGTGCGCATTGATGACGCGATCGAGGACGGCAGTTTTTACGAAAATGCAGCCTTGCTGGGCGCGGTGCGATCCTCAAAGTCTGCCGACAGACCGCTGCATCTCGTCGGCCTGGTTTCGGATGGCGGTGTACATAGCCATATCGACCATCTTTCTGCGCTGATTCGTTTATGTCACCAGCACGAGGTTGTGCCGCAAGTACACATGATTACCGACGGGCGCGACACCGCGCCCCAGGCAGCATTGTCTTACCTACCCCAACTCGAGGAATTACTTCAGGCTTGCGGAGGCCACATCGGTACCGTGTCAGGGCGTTACTACGCGATGGATCGCGACCAACGCTGGGATCGAGTCGAACTTGCCTGGAATAACATCGTGCACGGCAATGGCATTGCCGCGGAGTCGGCACATGCCGCGATCCAGCAAAGCTATGATATGGGTGACAATGACGAGTTTATCCGACCGGCGCATTTGCCTGGAATGCAAACCCTGCAGGCCGATGACGAAATGATTTTCTTTAATTTTCGCAACGATCGCGTACGCCAGATCTGCGCAGCCTTCGCGTTCGAGCAGTTTGATGCGTTTGAGCGTGGCGAGAACTACCACCCGATCACGGTTACCTGTATGACGCACTACGACTCACGGCTAGAGTCGCCGATCGCGTTTACACCGATGTGGCCCGAGACCACGCTGGGTAGTGTCATCAGTGATGCGGGTTTAACGCAACTGCATTGTGCTGAAACCGAAAAATACGCGCATGTCACGTTTTTCTTTAACGGCGGTCGCGAAGCGCCCTATCCCGGCGAGGAGCGCAGTTTAATCCCGTCACCGAGGGTTGCCACCTATGATCTGCAACCCGAAATGAGTGCGGCTGAAGTGGCCGATAGCGTAATCGAGGCGATGCAGACCGAGGGTTACGACTTTATCGTGGTCAACTTTGCCAACGGTGACATGGTAGGACATACGGCGGTCCGCGAGGCCATCATCAAGGCCGTTGAGGCCCTGGATCGTGAAGTGGGCCGTGTGCTCGAGGCCGCGATTGCGAGTAATTACGCTGTCGTACTGACTGCTGATCATGGCAACTGTGATGAAATGGTGGACCCGGATTCAGGCAAACCACATACCCAGCACTCCAATCATCCGGTGCCTTGCCTGGTCATTGACCACGATGTGCAGGCGCTGCTCCCGGGCGGCGATCTTTCGGCAATCGCCCCGACCGTACTGCAGTTAATGGGTATTCCACAGCCCCCGGCGATGACTGGTCGGTCCGTCATCAGCGACAACCTGTAGAATAACCTTGATTAGCAACGAAAATTTAGTAATGATTGTCGCCCAACCAGTGCGCGATTAAATAATAATTATGGCAACCCTAAACGAAACACTCGAAGAAATTACGCTGTTTCGAGGTATGAGCGAGGAAGACATTGAAAGTGTCGCTTCGCAAACCGTTATTCGCCAGTTTCCGAAGAATACCGTGATTGTCAGCCAGGGTGACGAAACCGATTCGTTTTATGTCATCCTGCAGGGCAAGGTTGACGTGTTCCTGCACAATGACAAGGGTAAGGAAATCATCATCAATACACTGGGCGAACGCGAGGCTTTCGGGGAACTGGCACCCCTGGGAGGAATCCCGCGACAGGCCAGTATCATCACCACCGAGGACTCTACCTTCGGCATTATCTCGCGCCAGATTTTCATGGATACACTGCTGAAAAAGCCCACCGTGAGCATGCAGATTATTGATTTACTGATCCATCGGATCCAGGATCTGACCGAAGAAGTCAGTAGCCTTGCGCTCGAGGACGTTTACAACCGCGTGGTCCGGGTGCTTTACAAGCACGCCGACGAAGTGGGTGAAAAGCTGGTCACCGAAAAACTGACCCAGCAAGACATCGCCAGCCGGGTTGGTGCCACCCGCGAAATGGTGCATCGCATCCTCAAAGAACTGAAAACCGGTGGTTACATCTCGATAGAAGGTAAACATATCACAATCGAGAAGAAACTCCCCCCTGGCTGGTAAAGCTTCGCCAAAATAGTGATAACATAGCGCCATTTTCACCGAGGTTGAAACAGTGGCGGGTCACAGCAAATGGGCAAACATTCAGCACCGTAAGAAAGCGCAGGATGCCAAGCGCGGCAAGCTGTTTACCCGTTTGATCAAGGAAATTGTCGTTGCCGCCAAGGCAGGTGGATCAGATCTCGATGCCAATGCGTCGTTACGCACCGCGGTCGACAAGGCCAAGTCCCAATCGGTTCCCAAGGATGCCATCGAACGCGCGGTAAAGCGTGGTGCCGGCGAACTCGATGGTTCCGATTACGAGGAAATTCGTTACGAGGGATACGGCCCAGCAGGTGTGGCGGTGATCGTCGATTGCCTGTCCGATAATCGAAATCGTACGGTTGCCGAGGTCCGTCATGCCTTTACCAAGGCGGGTGGAAATCTCGGGCAGAGCGGTTCGGTGGCTTACCTGTTCGATAATGTGGGCGTGCTGCTCTATTCACCCGAGCATGACGAAGACAGTGTCATGGAGGCCGCGCTGGAAGCGGGCGCAGACGATGTCATAGTTGCCGATGATGGTAGTATCGAAGTGCTCACCGCGGCTGAAGATTACGTGACCGTGAAGCAGTCAATGACGGATGCTGGGCTTGAACCGGGCGATTCGGACCTGACGATGCGCGCGTTCACCAATGCCGAGCTGAATCTAGAGGACGCCCAGAAGGTGCTGCGCCTGGTCGACCTGCTGGAAAGCTCGGATGACGTGCAGGATGTTTATTACAACGCTGAAATTCCAGAGGAAGCGTACGAGGCCCAGGCTTAATGATTATCCTGGGCATTGACCCTGGATCACGTACTACCGGTTTTGGTCTCGTCGAGAATCAGGCTAATCGCTTGAGGTATATCGACAGTGGCAATATCCGGGTCAGCGGCGATAGCCTGCCACAACGCCTGGGTTGTATTTTTAATGAAATCGAAAATGTGATTCAAATACACCGGCCAGAACAGATGAGCATCGAAAACGTTTTCATGGCGCGTAACCCGGATTCCGCATTGAAGCTTGGCCAGGCGCGTGGTGCCGCTATCTGTGCCGCTTACCGGGCCGGCCTTGAAATTGCCGAATATGCCCCGCGAGAAATCAAGCAGGCTATTGTCGGCTCGGGTGCTGCCAACAAGGAGCAGGTGCAGCACATGGTGAAACGTTTGCTCGGCATTCGTCTGCAGTTGAAGGCTGACGAGGCCGACGGCCTGGCAATTGCTATCTGTCATGCACAATTTTATGCTACGCGTCAGAAAACGGGTATCGACGCCAGTTTACTTAAGCGCAGGAGAAGTCGCCGAAGATGATCAGTCGATTGACGGGTATACTGGCCGCCAAGCGTGCTCCGCAAATATTGATCGACTGCAACGGAGTGGGTTACGAAGCCGATGTGTCGATGACGACATTTTACCGGCTACCCGAAGTCGGCGATCGGATATCAATCTGGACGCATTTGCTGGTTAAGGACGATTCCCACAGTCTGGTTGGGTTCAAAGACGAGCAGGAACGCAAACTGTTCCGACAGCTGATACGGATTAATGGCGTTGGCCCGAAAATGGCACTGACGATTCTGTCCGGAATCGATGGTCAGCAGTTCGGGCTCTGCATTTTGAATAACGACGTCGCGATGCTGACAAGATTGCCGGGAGTTGGTAAAAAAACGGCCGAGCGACTGATCATTGAAATGCGGGACAAGGTCGAGGTCCTGGCGGGCGATTCGCCTGCTTCCGAGGTTTCATCTGGCGGGCATTCGATCATGGGCGAGGCCATCGAAGCCCTGCAGGCACTGGGTTACAGGCCGGCCGATGCAGAAAAGATGATCGGTCGGGTACAGCAGCAGGACGGAACGCAAGCGAGCGCCTCGGAATTGATCAAAAAGGCGTTGCAAACGTCGGTTAAGGCATGAACGAAGATCGATTGATCGACCCGGAAGCGATCGCAGAGGAGTTATCGCTGGATCGTGCGCTGCGACCCAGGCTACTCAGTGATTACGTCGGCCAGGATGAAGTTCGCGAACAGATGAGTATTTTTGTTCAGGCCGCGATAAAACGCAGCGAGGCGCTTGATCATGTACTGGTATTCGGCCCACCGGGCCTGGGTAAAACCACCCTCTCGCATATTATCGCCAACGAAATGCAGGTGAATTTGCGCCAGACGTCAGGACCGGTGCTGGAGAAGGCTGGTGATCTTGCCGCGATTCTAACCAATCTCGAACCGCATGACGTGCTGTTTATCGACGAGATTCATCGCCTCAGTCCCGTGGTCGAGGAAATACTCTACCCGGCGCTGGAGGACTTTCAGCTCGATATCATGATAGGCGAAGGACCGGCAGCGCGTTCGATCAAGCTGGATTTGCCCCCGTTTACGCTGGTTGGAGCAACCACGCGTGCGGGGCTGCTGACATCGCCCCTGCGTGATCGTTTCGGGATTGTGCATCGCCTTGAATTCTACAGCGCCGAGGAACTGGGTCGAATCATTATGCGCTCCGCGGGCTTACTCGGCATCGAGCTGGAAGCAGAAGGCGCAAGTGAAATTGCCAGTCGGTCGCGTGGCACGCCGCGTATTGCCAATCGACTGCTGCGACGCGCGCGTGACTATGCCGAGGTCAGGGCTGACGGTACGATCACCGCCGAGATTGCCTGCGCTGCGCTGGACATGCTCAAGGTCGACAAAACCGGGCTCGACCACATGGATCGTCGCCTGATTCTTGCCCTCATCGAGATGTTTGATGGTGGGCCGGTCGGCGTGGAGAGTCTTGCGGCTGCGATCGGCGAAGAGCGCGGTACTATCGAGGATGTGATCGAGCCCTACCTGATACAGCAGGGTTTTATGATGCGTACCCAGCGAGGGCGTGTGGTAACATCGCGCGCGTACTCGCATTTCGGATTTAAACATTCAAAACAGGGTGAAATAGAGTTATAGCCGGGCCCTGCAACTAATCCTTAAAAACCAGATGAACTAACGCTATGAATGATTCACTGTTAACGCTTATCATGAACGCCAGTATACCGGTGCAGCTGGTGATGATACTGCTGCTTGCGGCCTCGGTACTTTCCTGGGCATTAATGTATGTCAAGCGGGGTTATATCCGCCAGTCACAGGTCGAGGCCAAGACCTTTGAAGGCCGTTTCTGGTCCGGAATAAACCTGAGCGATTTGTTTGCACAAATGAGCGTACGCCAGGACCGGCGTTTCGGTCTCGAGGCAATTTTTGAAAACGGTTTTCGGGAGTTTGCCCGCGCCCGCAAGGCTGACCTCGGCAACAGTGAAGTCGTGCGTTCGGCGCATCGTGCGATGAAGGTTTCAATGTCGCGCGAGATCGAAATGCTCGAGAATAATCTGCCGTTCCTGGCAACAGTAGGTTCGGTCAGCCCCTACGTTGGGCTGTTCGGTACCGTTTGGGGCATCATGGAGTCGTTCCGTGCCCTTGCCGGTGTGCAGCAGGCCACGCTTGCGATGGTTGCACCCGGTATTTCGGAAGCCCTGATTGCCACGGCGATGGGACTGCTGGCGGCAATTCCAGCAGTGGTTGCCTACAACAAGTTCACCAGTGAAATCGACGCGATGATCGTGCGCTACGAGAATTTTCTCGAGGAATTTACAGGTATCCTGCAGCGTCAGGCCCAGTCAACAAAGTAAGGACTACAGTTGTGAAGAAGCGCCGCTCAGTTTCCGAGATCAATGTAGTACCGTACATCGACGTCATGCTGGTGCTGTTAATCATCTTCATGGTGACGGCACCCTTGTTAAAACAGGGCGTCGAGGTTGATCTGCCCACCGCACCGGCAAATCCACTGGACGCAGAAAGCCCGGAACCTATCGTCATTACGGTCGATAAACGGGGAATGATGTTCCTCAATATCGCGCTGAAACCCGACAACGAGATCAGCGAGGAAGCGTTGATCAAGCAAGTCAAGGCAGCATTATCCAGGGAACCGAAACGACCGGTCATGGTGCGCGGCGACGCCAATGGTCCCTACCAGAATGTCGTGGCAACGCTGGTACTGCTGCAGCAGGCAAACGTGGAGTCAGTCGGGTTGGTGACCGAACCGGAGGAAAAACCCTAGTGCTATCGGAGTTACGCAAACATCCCCGGGCATTGGTCGTTTCACTTGTATTTCACGCGCTGGTTATCGGAGCAATGATCATCAATTTCACCTTCGTCGACAAGCCGAAAACCATGAAAGCGGGACCCGTTGCCAAGACCGTCAAGGCCGAGGTAGTTGATCAACAGCAGCTTGATGCGAAAACGGAGCAAAAGCAGTTTGAAGAAAAGCGTAAACGGGAAGCGCTCGAGGCTAAAAAACTCGCCGAGAAGAAGAAAATAGAGGCAGAAGAGAAACGTCAGCAGGAAGCGAAGAAAAAAGCAGAATTGAAGCGCAAACAGGAAACCGAAGAAAAACGCAAGAAAGAAGCCGAGCGCAAGGTCGCCGAGAAAAAGAAAGCGGAAGAAAAGCGCAAAGTCGAGGAGGCACGTGTTGCCGAGGAAAAGCGCAAGGCTGAAGAAAAACAAAAAACCGAGGAAAAGCGCAAAGCCGAGGAAAAGCGCAAAGCCGAGGAGGCACGTATCGCCGAGGAAAAGCGTAAAGCCGAGGAAGCACGTATCGCCGAGGAAAAGCGCAAGGCCGAGGAGAAACGCAAGGCCGAGGAAGAGCGCAAACGTAAGGAAGCCGAAGAACGTCGTCTTGCCGAGGAGGAACAAAAACGCAAGGAGGCGGAACTGAAGGCCAAGCTACTGGCCGAGGAAAACGAGCGCCGGCTCAATTCATTGCGGGAAGCTTATAAACTGGCTATTTTTCAAAAGGTTAAGCGGAATTGGATTAGACCGGCCGGAAGTGAGAAAATACCCGAATGTTGGGTCAGGGTATTGCAAGGGCCGGGCGGCATAATTCTCGATGTCACCTTCGGTACCTGTAAAGGCAGTACCGCAACATATCGCGCTTCGATCGAAAATGCAGTGTACAAGGCAGAGCCCCTGCCGAAGCCAGGGGACCCGTCCTTGTTCGAGCGAGAGTTGAACTTTAATTTTAGGCCCGAGTAAAAATTACACATAAATGAAGCATCCAATAACATACCTGTTGGCCGGAATCCTCTGGCTTATGCCATTGACTGTTAAAGCTGCTCTGACCATCGAAATTACCGGCGGTGTAGAAGGTGCGTTGCCGATCGCGGTTGTCCCGTTTGACACTTCGCGCCTCAGCAGTAAACTGCCGGTCGACCTGGCCGAGATTGTCGCCAGTGATCTGAATCGCAGCGGCGTATTGAAATCCATGAGCCGCTCCAAACTGCCGGCTAACCCGCATTATAGCAACCAGGTGCAGTATGCCCGCTGGCGTAAAGTCGGACAGGATTATCTCGTGGTTGGACGCGTGCTGGAAAAATCTCCGGGGCTTTACAGCATAGAATTCCAGCTGCTCGACGTGCTTAAGCAAAAGCAACTTCTGGGTCGCAGTATGCCTGCCAGGAAACGTAACCTGCGTTCACGCGCACACCAGATCAGCGATTATATTTACGAGCAAATCACCGGTACTCGCGGTGCCTTCAATACCCGCATCGCTTTCGTACGTGCGCAAAAGGATGCCGCGCGCAAGTACGTGCTGCAGGTTGCCGATACCGACGGGTTCAATGCCCAGAATGTGCTCGAATCAGATGAGCCGATCATGTCCCCGAGCTGGTCTCCTGATGGTAAGTCCCTGGCCTACGTTTCGTTCGAAAATGAACGCCCGGAGATATACATCCAGCACCTCGCCACCGCGCGGCGTTCCAAGGTTGCAGGCTTCAAGGGTTTGAATAGCGCACCGAGCTGGTCACCGAATGGCAAGTTCCTGGCGCTGGTCCTGTCCAAGGATGGCAGCCCGGACATTTATACCCTGAATACGGCTACCAAGCGCCTCAAGCGCCTGACTACCCATCGTGCCATCGATACCGAACCAGTCTGGGCAAGTGATGGCAAGACGATAATTTTTACCTCGGACCGTGCAGGATCACCGCAGCTATACCGTGTTAACGTGGATGGCGGCAAGCCGAAGCGCGTGACTTTCGAAGGCCGTTACAATACCGCCGCCAGTTTATCGCCTGACGGCAAGTATATTGCGATGGTGCATGGCGAGCAGGGGCAATATAAAATAGCGCAGTATGAACGCGGAACCGGTAATTTGACGGTACTCACCGACAGTACGCTCGATGAATCACCCTCATTTTCCCCGAATGGCAAAATGGTGCTCTATGCATCGACACGCGGAAACAGGGGCTACCTGTACGCGGTTTCGATTGACGGGCGCGCAAAACACAGGTTATCCGACCAGGCCGGCGATATACGCGAACCGGTTTGGGGGCCTTTTGAAAGTAAGTAACCACTGAACACGAATGGAGCAGGAAAGAAATGAAATTACGTAACCGAATGAAACCATGGATGATCGCCGGACTGGTAGCGATCTTTGTCAGCGCCTGTGCCACCACGCAGGAAGAGATGATTGATGGCGCACCGATAGACGATCAGACCGGGATGGCCGATGACGGCAGCATCAGCGGTGGTGCGGATGCAACCGGTATTAGTGACGATATGGCCGGTGATGGAACTTCGATCGCGGATGGTGCGCCGATTGACGCAATCGCAATGCTCGAACAAACCGAAGGCGCGCTGGCAAGTCGCACTATTTATTTCGAGTTTGACAGCGCCAAGCTGAGCAGCGAGTCGATCCAGATCCTCGAAACTCACGGCAGTTTTATCGCCGGTAACGGTGTAGTAACTGTGCGCCTCGAGGGCCACGCCGATGAACGCGGCAGCCGTGAGTACAACATTGCCCTCGGTGATCGACGGGCCCAGTCGGTTAGGCGCGTTCTGCTGTTTCAGGGTGCTTCGACCGATCAGCTCGATACCGTGAGCTACGGCGAAGAGCAACCTGCAATGTCGGGTCACACCGAGGAGGCCTGGAGCAAAAACCGCCGCGTTGAATTGATCTATACGGTGAATTGATATGAGTGCGGCGATAGGTTCGATTCGCAAGGTTACCCTGGCCGGTAGCCTGCTGGCCGGGTTATTCACCACCGCGGCATTTGCGCAAGGCACCCTGACCCCCGAACAATTGACGCTGCGGGTCGAACGCCTGACTGAATTGTCACAGCGTTCCGATACCAAGCTGTCGGCGGTACAGACCCAGTTGAAGAAGCTGTCTGAAGAAATGTCTCGTCTGGGCCGTCTGATCGACAACCGGGCAGTGCTGGACATGATTCAGCAGGTTGACGAGATATCGCAAGAAGTTGGTTTGCTGCGCGGCGATATCGAAGTGCAGGGTAACGATATCACCGAGATCAAAAAACGCCAGCGTGAACTATACCTCGATATCGATCGACGCCTGCGGGGCCTGGAAAGCGGCGCCGGTTCGCAGGCTTCCAGCGGCCAGGTAACCCTGCCCCAGGTTGCGACCACGCCTCCGGCCGGAACCTCATCGACAGCCGGCCAACAAACGCCGTCAGTGGAGCCGTCGTTGCCCGAGCCGGTAACAACGACCGAATCAACGACCGCGTCAATCTCGCAAACGCCGTCGGTGACACAGAGTGCCGAAAAAGAGGCCTACCAGGCGGCATTTGATGTCCTGAAGGAGGGTCGATACAAAAAGGCCAAGACCGAACTCAAGACCTTTCTGGACAAGTATCCCAACAGCAGTTATTCCGGTAACGCACAGTACTGGCTTGGCGAGGCGCATTACGTAACGCGCAACTTCGACCAGGGCATAATCGAATTCGAAAAGGTGCTCAAGAGCTACCCGAACAGTAACAAGGTGCCGGACGCGATGTTGAAACTCGGTTATACCTTCTACGAACGCAAGCAATTCGATCAGTCCAAGGCAATACTGCAGGATCTGAGCAAGCGATTTCCGAAAACGACCGCGGCAAGCCTGGCCGCCAAGCGGCTGGATCGTATTCGTAAGGAAGGCCACTAACATTATCGCCTTTTAGAATTCGCTTGAAATCGGTCCGCGTATCGGTATTATTCCAGACCTTTCCCGGGGGGGCGTTAGCTCAGTTGGTAGAGCATCTGACTTTTAATCAGGTGGTCGGGCGTTCGAGCCGCCCACGCCCCACCACTTTTTCCCCGTAATTGGCTCCGACAGGCAAAAAGGCCTTAATATCGCGGCTTTAATCGATATACTGCCCGAACTGGATTGCCTGGTTCCAATACTTGTCCTCTTTGCTCACAGCAATGTGCTGATACAACCCGATGAATCATAAAATTCTGCTGACCACGCTGAATGCACGCTACATGCATTGTGCTTTCGGTTTGCGTTACCTGTATGCGAACCTGGGTGCCCTGAAATCGGTTGTGCAAATCAGGGAATTCACGATCCAGCAGCGGCCCATCGATATCGTCGAGCAATTGCTCGCGCTAGAGCCGAGAATAATCGGCTTCAGTACTTATATATGGAATGTAAACGAAACCACGGCAGTTATCGCTTTACTGAAGCAGGTTTCACCGCAAACCATTATTGTTGCGGGTGGCCCCGAAGTCAGCTTCGCCGATGACTTGCCTGAACTCACCGAGCTGGTGGACTACATTATTACGGGTCCGGGAGAAACCAGTTTTCGTGAATTGTGCGAAGACCTGCTCGGCGAAAAGCCGGTAGCACCGGGCATCATTGCCGGGGTAACGGCCAGCCTCGATACGCTCGAGTTGCCTTACGCCTATTACAACACCGAGGATATTCGCAATCGCCTGATTTATGTCGAGGCGTCGCGTGGCTGTCCCTTCAAATGCGAATTTTGCCTGTCTTCGCTGGATAAAACGGCAAAACCGTTCGAGTTAAAACGCTTTCTCGATGCCATGGATGACTTGTACCAACGGGGTGCGCGCAACTTCAAGTTCATTGACCGTACTTTCAATTTAAAGATCAGCACCAGCATTGCGATCCTGGAGTTTTTCCTGCAGCGAATAGACGATGATCTCTACCTGCATTTTGAAGTTATACCTGACTACCTGCCGGAGCAGCTGAAACAGGTTCTAACCCGGTTTCCGCCCGGAGCACTGCAGTTCGAAATTGGCGTGCAAACCTTCGATCCCGAAATCCAGCAAATCATCAGCCGCAGGCAGAACAACAGAAATACCTGCGATAATCTGCGCTGGTTACGTGAAAACACCGGGGCTCACCTACATGCTGACCTCATATTCGGTTTACCTGGAGATTCACTGGAAAATTTTGCCCGGAGTTTTGATCAGCTGGTGGCTTTGAACCCGCAGGAAATACAGCTTGGCATTCTCAAACGTCTGCGCGGAGCCCCGATTAATCGACGCGTCGATGAATATCAAATGCGCTATAACCCGGTGGCCCCCTACAACATCCTGAGTACCCGGGATATTGATTTTGCGACCATGCAGCGCATCAGCCGCTTCGCACGATTCTGGGACATGATTGGAAACTCGGGTCGCTTCGGCAATACCCTGCCACTGGTACTGGCAGAGCAACCCTTCGAAAACTTTCTCGCGCTGAGCGACTGCCTGTATGAACTCGCGGGCAGCACCTGGAAAATCTCGCTGCGCCGACTGTACGCGTTGCTGTTTAAGGCACTGACCGGGCCACTGAAACTTCGACCAGACCGGGTCCGCCCGGCATTAGAGCTAGATTACAGGCGGTCCGGGCAAAAAGGGATCCTTGATCTGGACAACCCGGGGCTCGAGATCGTTACCCGCACGGGTGTGGCGAATAAACGCCAACGCCAACACCAACAGAAAAATGCTTGATCGGAGGCAGCATGGCCGCAATACATGACCAGCTTGAAGCAGACTGCATCTACCTCGGACGATTTGTGTTGTGTCATTTGCTGTTAATGAACGATCGCAATTATCCCTGGTTTATCCTGGTTCCTGATCGCGAAGATATTCGTGAAATCTACCAACTCGAACGGGCAGACCGTACGCAATTGATGGACGAGTCCTGCCGACTGTCCGATTTCCTGATGCGCACTTTCGACGGCGAGAAACTCAATCTGGCCGCACTCGGCAACCAGGTTCCGCAACTACACCTGCACCATGTCGTACGCTACGTGTCGGACCCTGCCTGGCCGGCACCAGTGTGGGGGAAAGTGCCGGCGCTGCCCTATGATGATCGCGCAGTCGATGAAATCAGATCGAATTTCGTAAACTCGGGACTCGAGGGCTACGAGGCGGTTAGCGGGCGCTGATCGGGCGTTACAGGGTGATTTCGATTAAATAATTGGCGCTTGTGACCTGTCCCGTTTTACACTGCTCACCTGATAAGCACGGCTAATCGCAGATACGGGAAACAATGAATCAATCGTCAATTCGGATGGGTGTCGATATCGGGGGGACGTTTACCGACGTCGTGCTCGAAGTCGGTACCCGGCAATTTTCGACCAAGGTACTGACCACCTACATTGCACCCGAAGACGCGATTATCGCGGGCATGAAGCAGGTTTGCGACCAGGCCGGGATAGAACCGGCCCAGATCGAGCAGATTATTCACGGTACGACCCTGGCGACCAACGCCTTGATCGAGCGACATGGTGCCAGGACCGCGTTGATTACAACCCGGGGCTTTCGCGACGTTATCGAAATGCGCAGCGAGTCGCGGTTTGAGCAGTATGATCTCAACCTGACGCTGCCCGAACCGTTGTTACCGCGCCAGCAACGCTATACCGTCGAGGAACGCATCGGCGCCAACGGTGACGTGCTGATACCATTGCAGCGTTCTGAAGTCGAGGCGCTGGCAGAAAAAATTAAACCGGCAGGGTACGAGAGCATCGCGGTAGGTCTGATGCACGCCTACCTGAATGATCGCCATGAAACCATGATTCGCGACGTGCTCGCCGAATCCATTCCGGGGGTCTCGGTTTCACTGTCATCGGAAGTATCGCCCCAGATGCGCGAATACGAGCGCTTCAACACTGTGGTCGCCAATGCCTACATCAAGCCCATGATGAAAAGTTATCTCGATCGGCTGGGCGGGCAACTGCAGAATGAGGGTGTCGCCTGCAAAATCTTTCTGATGCACTCGGGTGGCGGCATCATCTCCATTGAAAGTGCAGCGGAGTTCCCGGTCAGGCTGGTTGAATCCGGTCCTGCGGGTGGCGCCGTTTTTGCGGCGCATATCGCTGCTCGATATGGTCTCGATAAGGTTCTATCCTTCGACATGGGCGGCACCACCGCCAAGATTTGCCTGATCAAGAACCAGGCGCCGAAAACCAGCCGCGTATTCGAAGTCGCCAGGACCTATCGCTTCAAAAAAGGTTCGGGTATGCCGATTTCAATCCCGGTGATTGACATGGTCGAGATTGGAGCAGGTGGCGGTTCGCTGGCGCGCGTGGATACGATGCACCAGATCCGGGTTGGGCCCGAGTCCGCGGGCTCCGAGCCGGGCCCGGCCTGTTATGGTCTCGGTGGCGAGCGACCCGCGGTCACCGATGCCGACCTGGTACTGGGAAAAATCGACCCCGATAATTTTGCCGGTGGCTCGATAAAGCTTGACGCTCAACGTGCTGCCGATGCATTACTGAACACGCTCGGTAAACCTCTCGAAATGGACGCCCTGACCGCAGCCTACGGACTTGCCGAAGTAGTCGATGAAAACATGGCAAATGCTGCTCGCGTCCATGCCGTCGAAAATGGCGAGGACCTGTCCGAGTACACCATGATCGCCTTTGGAGGTGCCGCGCCGCTGCACGCGGGTCGCCTGTGCGAAAAACTGGGGGTTGAGCGTCTGCTGGTACCACCGGGTGCCGGTGTGGGTTCCGCTATCGGCTTCCTGCGGGCACCGTTCAGTTTCGAGGCAAATCGCAGCGTTTACATGCGCCTGGCCGATTTCAAACCGGACACGGTTCGAAACCTTTTAGCGGACCTGGAAGCGGAGGCGACTGCATTTGTGCGTTCCTGTGATGCAAACGCCACCATCCAGTCTGAATATAAAGCCTACATGCGCTACACCGGGCAGGGCGAGGAAATTCCAGTTGTGCTGAGTACAGAACAGGCGACGCAGCCGGATGCATCAAACTATCAGCAATTGTTTGAACAGGATTACATAGCGCTGTTTGGCCGCGCCGTGGAGGGCATGGATATCGAGATTACGGTCTGGTCTGCGAACGCGACCACGCTGGCGCAAAAAGTTGAAGCGACGCAGGCACTTACGGCAGGCGCCAGGGTGCCGGCCAACGGTCACAGAAATATATTCGACCCTGCCGTAGGTCAGCACGTGGAGTCTTCAATAGTGCCGCGTTCAGGCCTGTTACCCGGCGACCTGGTGCCGGGACCCGCTGCGATCACGGAAGATGAAACCACGATTATTTTGCCGACCAGCCGCCAGGCGCTACGCCAGTCGGATGGCTGTATCGATGTCGTGCAACAGACCTAGGAGCGAACCGTGACCCGCAAAACCTCGACAGTATCTCACCAGGTCATGTGGAATCGCTTGATATCCGTCGTCGAAGAGCAGGCCCAGGCGCTCATTCGAACCGCTTTTTCAGCCTCGGTGCGCGAAGCCGGTGATCTGTCGGCCGGCGTTTATGACACCCGCGGGCAGATGCTGGCGCAGGCCGTTACCGGGACACCCGGCCACGTCAACGCGATGGCCGATGCGGTCGCACATTTCATTCGTCGGATCGGCTACGACAACATGTTCGAAGGTGACGTTTATATCACCAATGATCCCTGGGAAGGCACCGGCCACCTGCATGACATAACGGTTGTCACGCCCGCCTTCCACGAGGGCCGGCATGTTGGCTTCCTCGGTTGTACCGCGCATATCGTCGATATCGGCGGTCGCGGATTTGGCGCCGACGCCAATTCGATTTATGAAGAAGGTCTCTATATCCCGATCATGAAATTCGCCGAAAGGGGAGAAGTCGACAAGACCCTGATTCGAATCGTGCGTGGAAATGTACGCGAACCGGACCAGGCGGTCGGCGATTTTTATGCGCTGGCGACCTGCAACGAGATCGGTCACCGGCGCCTGATCGACATGATGAACGAGTTCGCCTTATCGGACCTGGACGACATCGCGGACTTCATCCTGGATAATTCTCGTCGCGCGACGCTGGAGCGCATCGCCGCATTACCGCGTGCGCAGGCCTCGGGCTCAATGACGATCGACGGCTATAGTCATCCGGTAAAACTCGAGGTGACGCTGGATATCCAGCCCGATCGGATCCTGTGCGATTTTACCGGCACCTCGGGGCTCGACCGCAAAGGTATCAACGTGCCACTGGTTTACACCAAGGCCTATGCCTGTTTTGCATTGAAATGCGCCATCGCGCCGGAGATTCCGAACAATGCAGCGTCGCTGGCACCGTTCGAGATCACCGCTCCCGAGAACACGATCGTCAACGCGGTGCATCCCGCGCCGGTAGCCCTGCGACATGTGATCGGCCACATGATTCCCGACGCGGTCTACGCCGCGCTCGACCAGATCCTGCCCGCTACGGTGCCGGCGGAAGGCGCCGGTACCTTGTGTAATTTCCAGTTGTCGCTGCGCCCGAGGACCGACACCGAGGCGCCGGCGAATACGGTCAGGGCCGAAGTCCTGGCCTTCAACTCGGGAGGCTCCGGTGCGCGCCCGACGTCGGATGGTCTCAATGCCACCGCGTTCCCGTCGGGTGTTATGACTATGCCCGTCGAGGCAACCGAGCACACCGGCCCGGTGATTATCTGGCGCAAGGAGTTGCGTCCAGATAGTGGTGGCGCCGGCAAGTACCGTGGTGGCCTCGGGCAATATATGGAAGTCGGTGCCACCGAGGGTCACGAATTTGATTTTTCCGCAATGTTCGATCGGGTCGACCATCCGGCAAGAGGTCGGCAGGGTGGTAAACACGGCGCTGCCATGACCATAGCCCGCGACGACGGCCAGGCGATGAAGGGCAAGGGCAAGCAGTTCGTTCCGGCTGGTCGGCGCGTGATGCTGGCGATGCCGGGAGGTGCGGGTTACGGCGATCCACGTGAAAGAGGTAAAGCACTGGTGCGTAGAGACCTGGCGCGCGGTTATATTTCGGCAGCAGTCGCCCGCACCGAGTACGGATTGAGCGATTCTGAAATCGCCGGCGTCGTCGATGCGGTCAAGCGCGGTGATGTTTTGTAATGGGCCAGGATCCAGTCTTAAATCCCCCGCAGCATTCAAGCTACGATGTTGTTATCGTCGGTGGAGCCATCTACGGTTCTGCGGTGGCCTGGTTTCTCGCCGACAATCCGGATTTCGATGGTTCCATACTGGTGGTCGAGAAAGATCCGATGTATACGGCCTGCTAGACTGCGTATACCAACAGCTGTATGCGCCAGCAATTCTCACGCGAGATCAACGTTCGCATCTCACAATTCGCAGCTGAATTCGTAAAAAACTTTTGCGCCTATCTCGGTAACGATCCGCGCGTGCCTGATTTACCTTTTCGAAGCTATGGCTACATGTACCTGGCCGACAACGAAGCCTTTGCCGATGTATTGCGTGAAAGCCAGTCAGTACAGGCGAGCTGCGGTGCGGGCACAAAAATCATGACTGCGGAAGAGATTAAGCACGATTACCCTTTTTATAACGTGGACGATATCGTGGTTGGCAGTCACAACCTGGTCGACGAGGGTTACTTTGACGGTGCTACGCTGTTTGACTGGTGGCGGCGTTCGGCAAGGGAAAAAGGGGCTGAATACGTTGGCAACGAGGTGATCGCAATGACCCGAAATAGCAGTGATACCAGGGTTGAAAACGTAACGCTTCGATCAGGCGAAGTGGTCGTTTGCGGTACCGTCGTCAACGCCTCCGGCCCAAGAGCGGTATTGACGTCACGCATGGCGGGCATCGAATTGCCGGTCGAGCCACGTAAGCGATACACTTTTATTTTTGATGCCGAACAGCCATTGGATCGGGATCTGCCGTTGACCATCGATCCGTCGGGCGTGCATATGCGTACCGATGGCACCTACTACCTGGCCGGTTGCCCACCTGACGATGATCCAGCTGTCGACTACGATGATTTCGAACAGGACCATAGTCTATGGCAGGACAAAGTATGGCCGATAATTGCGGCTCGAATCCCACAGTTCGAGGCGATCAAGCTGGTCAATTCCTGGGCCGGTCACTATGCCTTTAATACGTTTGATCAAAATGCGATACTCGGCCGGCATACTATCATCGAAAATTTTATTTTCGTTAACGGTTTCTCCGGCCATGGATTGCAACAGTCTCCAGCGATGGGTCGCGGTACATCAGAGTTGATTACCTACGGTGAATACCGCTCGCTCGATCTGACACCATTTAATTTCCAGCGTATAGAACGCAATGAGCCTTTCAATGAAAAGGCTATCATATGAATAGCGTCTGAATGTGGCGACGTTGGGCGGCTGTGAGGCATCGAATTTTCTTAACAGAGCAAAATAATGGACAATAAAATCCCACAGCACATGACGGCGGTTTACCTGACCGGTCACGGCGGTATCGAAACCCTTCAATATCGAGAAGATGTTCCTGTGCCGATGCCTGGCCCAGGCGAAGTATTGATAAAAGTGGCAGCTGCCGGCGCCAACAACACCGACATCAATACCCGCATAGGTTGGTATTCCAAGAAAGTCAGGGATGCGACCAATGACGGGGGTGCGGACGGCTTCGACGAAGTCGACAATGAGGATGCGACCTGGTCCGGAGTGCCGATGGAATTTCCGCGTATACAGGGTGCGGACTGCTGTGGGACTATCGTTGCAGTCGGTGACGGTGTCGATGGCGACCGAATTGGCGAAAGAGTAATAGTACGTAACATGTTGCGTAGCTATGTCGATTACCGGCCCTTCGAGTGCTGGACCTTGGGCTCTGAATGCGATGGCGCCTTCGCGCAATATACCAGGGCGCCGGCACGCGAGACTTACCAGGTTGAATGCGACTGGACCGATGCCGAACTCGCTTCGATTCCTTGCGCCTACTCGACCGCTGAGAACATGCTACATCGGGCCGCTGTCGGTGCGGAGCGCGTGCTTGTTACCGGCGCCTCTGGCGGGGTTGGTTCGGCCGCCGTTCAGCTTGCCAAACGCCGCGGTGCCCATGTCATCGCGATTGCCAGTACAGCGAAGATGGAAGACTTGCGCGCGCTTGGCGCAGACGAGGTTATCGACCGTGGTGCGGATCTGGTTGCTGCCATTGGAGCCGTCAGTATCGACGTAGTTGTCGACCTGGTTGCCGGCGAGGGATGGCCGTTGTTGCTCGAAGTGCTCAAGCGGGGTGGTCGTTACGTAACCGCAGGCGCGATCGCCGGACCCCTGGTCGAACTGGATGTGCGCACACTGTATCTCAAGGATTTGACCTTGATCGGCTGTACATTCCAGGATGATGTTGTTTTTGAAAACCTGGTTGGTTATATCGAGCGCGGTGAAATCCGACCGTTGGTTGCGAAAACTTTCCCACTCGCTGAAATCGGTAATGCGCAACAGGTATTCCTGGAAAAAAAGTTCACCGGTAAACTGGTGCTGATACCACCCGACTGAACGACTCTGACCTGAGCATAAAAAACGGTGATGCTTCAGCATCACCGTTAATTTACCCGGTTTAATACCTCGTTCTAGCTGTAACGATAGGGTACGCCGGTTTTCTCCATGACCTCGGAGTACTTCTTGAACGCGTCCACGACCTTCTTGGTGCGCGGGCTGATGGATGCCAGCTCTTCCCAGAATTCAGCCGAGTCGGCCACCACCTTGTCCCATTCATCGGCAGGTATCGTGGTCAGTTCCATCTTCTTGCCGTTGACGCGCAGATCGGCTTCTCCACCCCAGTACCAGACCTGGCGATAATAGTGCGAATCGTTACAGGACATGCGGAACAGAGCCTGCAAATCCGGTGTCAGCGCGTTCCAGCTCTTCGAGTTGGCGAAGTAGGAACCGCACCAGGCACCGGTCACGTTGTTCAGCAGCGCATAGTTACAGACATCCGCCCAGCCCACTTCGTAGGCCTCGGTAAAGCCGCACCAGGCCACCCCGTCGAGTTCGCCGGTCTGGATTGCGACTTCGATATCGTCCCAGGGCAGCGTGACTGGCACCAGGCCGTAACGTGACAGGAATTTACCCGCGGTCGGCACGCCGAATACGCGCTTGCCTTTCATGTCGGCTATAGAACGGATCGGTTCCTTGGTAAAAATATGCAGCGGATCCCAGGCGCCGGCGCTGATCCATTCAACGTTCTTGACTTCTCCGTAGGCTTCCGCCCAAATATCGTCGAGGCCGTAATACTTGAACAGGACCGGCAGGTCGAGGCTGTAACGGGTCGAAAACGGGAAGTAACCGCCGAACACGCTGATATCCACCGGTGATGCCATCGTAGCATCGTCGCTCTGTACCGCGTCGATGGTGCCATTTTGCATCGCACGAAACAGTTCGTCGGTCGGCACCAGCTGGTCGGCGTAATAGAGTTCGATCTCCATCCGTCCATGCGCTGCCTTGTTGAACTCCTCGATTTGCGGCAGGATAACGTGCGCGCCTAGCGGTGCGCCTGAATAGGTTTGCAAACGCCACTTGATCGGATTGCTTGCGGAGTAGGCATAGGGTGCCGTGCTTGCCGCCAGGATGCCCGCTGTTCCGGCACCTACTTTTTTGACAAAACTTCGTCTGCTGTTGTCTTTCGGTTGGGTTGCGTCCGGTTTGGATGCTTTCTTATCTTGTTTCATATTTAAAGGCTCCTAAGGTTTAGGCTTCAGTTAATTTTCCACTGGACTCCCAATAATAAACCTCTTTCCCGTTATTTCGAATACACGTATTCGGGTAACCAGAGGGCGATCTGCGGAAAAACCATGACCAGGACCAGTGCAAAGGTCATGACCATGACAAAAGGTATTATCGATCGATAAATATCCATCAACGTTATTTCAGGTGGCGCCATTGCGCGCATCAGGAACAGATTGTATCCAAATGGCGGTGTCATGTATGCAATCTGGCAGGTGATGGTATAGAGCACGCCGTACCAGATCGGGTCGAACCCCAGCAGTTTGACCAGCGGTACGTAGAGCGGGGCGACGATGACCAGCATCGCGGTATCGTCGAGGAACATGCCCATAACCAGGTAGGAAAGCTGCATCATGATCAGCACTTCCCAGGGAGTCAGATTCCAGTTGGTGATAAACAGTGATTCGATCGCGCGCGCAGCACCGATGCCGTCGAATACTGCACCAAAGCCGAGCGCTGCAAGGATTACCCACATGAACATGCAGGATATGGCCAGTGTTTTACGGATGGTTTCTTCCATCACCTTGCGGTTCAGGCGCTTGCGTACCAGGGCCGCTATCGTGGCAGCGGTTGCACCGACGGCTGAACTCTCCACCAGGCTCGTAATCCCCATGATGAACAGGCCGGTCATGAAAAAGAAAATCAGGAACGGGGTAATGCCCGCGCGCAGTAGCTTTAGTTTTTCCGACATCGGCATGTCGCGTTCCGATTGAGCGACGGTCGGTCCGAGATGAGGCTGGAAATGACATCTTACGACGATGTAGATGATCAGCAGAGTCGCCATCATCAGGCCCGGAATTGCCCCGGCAAGCCAGAGCTGGCCGACCGGTTGGCGCGCGATCATGCCGTAGAGCACCAGCACGACACTTGGCGGCACCAGGATGCCGAGCGAACTGCCCGACTGGATGACCCCGGTGATCATTATCTTGTCGTAACCCCGCTTGAGCATTTCCGGTAACGCAATCGTCGCGCCGATGGCCATACCAGCCACGCTGAGTCCGTTCATCGCGGAGATAACCACCATCAGCAGTATGGTGCCGACCGCGAGGCCTCCCCTGAGGCCGCCGAACCAGACGTGGAACATGGCATAGAGGTCATCTGCAATGCCCGATTCTGCGAGGACGTAGCCCATGTAGATAAACAGTGGCAGGGTCAGCAACGGGTACCAGTTAAACAGTTTAAACGCCGCGTTAAACGGCATCTCAACCGCACCGTCACCCCACAGTAACAGCGCCGCGACCGACGAAACGATACCGATTGCGGCGAACACGCGTTGCCCGGTCAACAGCATCAGCAACATCGACACGAACATGAAGATGGCAATGGTTTCGTAACTCATGACAGCTCGATACCCCTGGATTTGGCCAGGTCCTTGAAGAAGGTGGAAATGGCCTGCAGCAGCATCAGGAAAATGCCGAACACCATGATCACCTTGATCGGAATCATCGACGGATTCCATTGTGAAAACTTGCGCTGATCGTATTCGATCGCGTACATCGTGCTCGAGATTGCACCGATCAACAGGCAGACGAGATATACCACCAGGAAAATCGCGGTAAAACTGTCGAGGCGGGCCCGGTTTTTAGGACTGAATCTTGAATACAGCAAGTCCATGCGGACATGACTGTCGAGCTGCATTGAGTAGGGGCCGCCGACGATGTAATAGGCGGTCATCGTGAACTGCGCCATTTCGATGCACCACGATAGCGGCAAGTTGATGATATTGCGCGTGAAGGCGTTGATGAGCAGGGTAGCGATCATGACAAAGATCAGGTACATGGCCAGGCGCCCAAACTTGGTCGACAGGTAGTCGATCACCTTGACGTAGTTGACGATGAACTTGGGCACTGACCTGGCTCCCCCTGGTTTTGTTGTTATATGTCAGGCAAAACTTGACTGAATTATTGTTCTATTGGGCCGCGCCCGTCTGCAAATGATACCTAAAATATCGGCACGACGCTCGCCTGCTTGAGACTGGCCACCAGGGCGCCGCTCGGTGCCCTAGCGGGAGAGGCTACGACAAATGGCGCCACTCGGTCAAACCTGGATGAGCAGACCGCTACTATCCTCGCGTCAGCTTTCAGTATCACTAAGCTGTAACCCTGCCTTTCGATTGTTGACTACCCCGGACTCGGATAGCGATCCTGTTATTCGAGAATTGGATACCTTACAATCGAGTTTCCTAAACGAAAAATAGAAAAAACGGGGGTTTTGCCATGGATCCTGTTCAATTTGTATGGCTGATGGGCATAGGCGCATTGATCGGTGGCGGCATAATTGGCGCCATCGCTTACCGAAACCTGGCTCCAGCCAGGAAAGAGGCCAGCAACCTCAAGGCCGAGCTGGACCAGGCCAGGGAGGAGATGGAGAGCTATAAGACCAGTGTCAACAGCCACTTCGATAAGACCTCGGAACTGGTTAACGAATTGACCCAGGATTATGTCAAGGTCTATAAGCACCTGGCGGAAGGCGCCCAGGTGCTGGGTGACGGCAGGGAATTCACCCACGTGCTCGAGCAGCACCAGGGCAAAGTCCTGATTTCGGTCGACGGTGAATCAGCGGTGCAGGATACTATTGTCAGCGAAGTGCCGGCAGATGCGCCTGAAGTACAGGAAGTGTCGGAGCCCCTCGATCACGTGGTCGAACAGGAAGGATCTTCTGAAGTCGACGCCGATATCGCGGCCGAAGTTAAAGAGCCAGAATCGTCAGAGTCATCGGCAGAACCAGATGAAAAAAGCGAGCCGGCACTCAATGACGGAGAAGCCGACCCTATCCCTGAGCAAAGTGCTGACAGGGCTGAATCAGCGAAGGGCAGCGACGGCGAGGCGGAAAAAATGGCAGCGAAACCGGGTAAGCAGAAGCGAAAGGTTACATCTGCCTCGGACGAATCCAAAACTGAGCCCGCAGAAACAGCGTAACTAAAGCGTTAAGGCAGATCCCGCGTTCGATGGTAATGCGTCGAGTGAATAAGCGTTTGCCTACGGCGCGCTTGCGCCGGTATTAGCCAGTGACGCGATCAATTTGATTGATTAGTGCTAGGTTGGTTAACCGAAAAAATCGATCAGCGCCAGTGCCGCGAGATGCGGTTCCTCCTCGACGATAAAATGGCCGCAATCGATCGGCATCTCTGCCACGTCAACGGCCCATTTACGCCAGGTTTCGAGCGGCGAGTTGGCCTTGTCGCTGAGGTAACCGGTACTCCATAACACCAGTACCGGGCAAGCCAGCCGATCGCCGGCATCCCGGCTTGCCTGGTCGAGCGCGCGGTCGACAGACGCACCCGCGCGGTAATCCTCGCATTGTGCATGAATCGTGCGCGGATCCCGGTACTGGTCGAGATAGGCCTGTACCGCCGACGGATCCAGTCTGGTGATGTCTGACGCCCAGCGTTCCAGCAGGAATCGATAGAATAGTGTCGGATTTTGTCCGATCACCTCTTCCGGTAATGGCGATTCTGCCGCCAGAAACGACCAGTGAAACGCGGAGACGGTCGACGCCGTATTCATTTCTTCCCAGACGTCGAGCGTCGGTACGATATCGATGGCACAGTATTTTGTAACCCGTCCCGGATGATCGAGCACCAGGCGATAAGCAACGCGCCCGCCACGATCATGCCCGGCCAGTGCGAAGCGGTCGAAGCCAAGGTAATCGGCGAGAGCGATAATATCCATAGCCATCATCCGCTTCGAATATACTTCATGTTCCGGATCACCCGGCGGCGCGGCACTGTCGCCATAACCGCGCAGGTCCGGCATGACCAGCGAAAAGTGCTGCGCCAGTTCGGGTGCAATTCGGTGCCAGATGACATGGGTTTGTGGAAAACCATGCAGGAGAAATAGCGGCGGGCCGTCGCCACCGGTCGTGACGCTGAGCGCCACACCATTGACGGAAATAATCTGCTGTTTGAAATTTTCAGGAAACATGGGTTTTCTATTCCTAAACTGGAGCTCGCCGTAAGTCATTGCGGTTGTATTTAGCAGCTGATGTGTTGACCAGCCCTGAATTGACGCAAGCAACCTGATTTTCGATATACTGGCTCCGCTTCACGTGCCAGTTTAACGCATTTAGCTGACGCTTTGCCCATTTGCAGAGAACACGAAAGAGATCCCAGAAATGCTAACAGCAACGCAGAGAATTCGAGTCGAATGGGCACATTGTGACCCCGCCGGGATCATATTTAATCCGCACTACTATATCTGGATGGACTCCGGCACGCATGCCCTGTTGCAGGCAGCCGGATTCGATTTGATCGGTAACACTCACAAGGACAAACTGTTTCGCGGTTGTCCCCTGGTGGCAAGCAACATGGCTTTCAAGCGGCCGCTTTACTTCGGTGACGTTACCGTGCTCACATCGCGCGTCGAGAAATTCGGCAATACGTCGTTTGTCGTCGCGCATGCCTTTCATCATGGCGATAATCCTGAACCGGCTGCGACCGGCAACGAGGTCAGGGTCTGGGGATCTTCCGATCCCGATCAACCGGAAAAGCTGGTTGCGGTGCGCATGCCGGAAGAGGTGCGAAAAATGTTATCCGTCGAAAACACGATCGACGTTACCGTTTAAACTCCAGAATCCATTATAATGACGGGTAAATCGATCGGCGGAGGAGCCCGGTGTGGTTACATTCATCGTTTTAATTAACGTCAAGAAAAACAAGATTACCGAGGTGGCGGAACAGCTAGCGGACATGGCCGAAATCTCGGAAGTCTATTCGGTTACCGGCATTTACGACCTGGTTGCGATTGTTCGCACCAAAACCAATGACGATGTTGCCGAACTGGTTACCAGTCACTTCGGCACTATCGACGGGATCAAGAAAACCGACACCATGCTCGCGTTTAAAACCTTTTCCAAGCACGATCTGGAGTCGATGTTCTCGATTTAGCGCCGCGGCCCGATGGTTGTCGTCAGCTTACCGAGCCCGCCAATTTCAACCACGCAGACGTCACCCGGTACTAACGCTCCGACACCGGCCGGGGTGCCACTGTAAATCAGATCGCCAGGTCTGATTTCCATGCTACGCGACAAAATCGAAATCTGCTCGGGGATATTCCAGATCATTTCGCTGAGATCGGCGTCCTGGTGGATCTCGCCGTTGACGTAGAGGCGAATCATGCCATCGGCCGGATGACCGACCTCGGCGACCGGGTGCACTGGCCCGCATACCGCGGAGCGATCAAAACCTTTGCCGAAATCCCATGGCCGTCCCATGTCGCGCGCCTTGAGCTGCAAATCGCGCCGGGTCAATTCATTGCCGATGGCGTAACCCCAGACGTGTTCGAGTGCGGCCGCCTCGTCTATGTCGATTCCACCCCGGCCCATGGCGACCACCATTTCGGCCTCGTAGTGCAGGTTCTCGGTTGCGGGCGGGTAGGGCACGGTGGCGCCGTCGTCTACCAACGCGTCGGCCGGCTTGCTGAAGAAAAACGGCGGTTCGCGCTCGGGATCCTTACCCATTTCCCGTGCGTGCGCGGCGTAGTTACGCCCGACGCAAAAAATCCGTCTTACCGGGAAGCGTGCGTCGGCACCGGCCACCGCCACCGACGGCACCGCGGGTGGATCGAAAACATACTCAGTCACTGTGTGCTCCATTGTTCATTGTTTATGTTTCGCGCTGTTCGCGCCAGAAGCCGAGTTTTTCCTGCGCTACCCGGTCCGAGTAGCTGAACAGGACCGACTCCTCGTCGACCTCGTGCACGATTCGTTTCCAGCTTGGTACGACAAAAATATCCTTCGGGCCCCAGGCGAAGGTCTGATCATCGATGGTGCTGCGCCCGTGGCCCTCGGTGACGGCGAATACGGTCGCATCGGTGCTGCGATACGGTTTGGTTTTAAAGCCCTTCGGTAATAACTGCAGAAACGGCGCAATCGTCGGCATTGCGAAACCGCCGTCAACCGGATTAACGTAGCGCATTTTCAGGCCGTGGCAGGGATCCCATTCATCCTGCCGCTGCATCGAGTCCAGCGCCTCGCGCGAACGGGCGTAAGGGTAGTTGAAAAGGGGCGAGGCCAGTTCCTGCTGGCGATAGTCAACCGGCAGCATGTTGGCGCCATAGCGCGCCAGGCTATCACCGGTCGCACGCGCCACCGGTTGTTCGTCGGCGTCGTAGCCTTCGGCGAAAGACGCATCGAAAAAACTCGCCACCGGGATATCGAGGCCGTCGAGCCAGATCATCGGCTGCTCGCTTTCGTTGCCGTGATCGTGCCAGGCCCAGGGCGGGGTAATGACAAAATCGCCATAGTGCATGATCGTACGCTCACCGTTGACCGCCGTGTGGGCGCCGCCGCCGTCGAGCACCAATCGCAGTGCCGACTGGCTGTGCCGGTGTGCCGGGGCGACCTCGCCGGGTAACACCAGCTGTAATCCGGCGTACAACGATGTGGTGATTCTCGATTGACCGCGCAGACCTGGATTCTCGAGTATCAGCACGCGCCGCTCGGCTTCTCTGGCGGTAATCAATTCACCCGCTTCGAGCAGCCATTCACGCGCCTGGTCGAAGCGCCACAAATGCGGCAGGCAAGGGCTTTTGGGTTGCGGCGTGATGATGTCAGCGAATACCGCCCATAGCGGGGTATAGGCTTCAGCGTCGATTTTGCGGTAAAACGCGAGGCGCTCGGGGGTCTCTTCGGGTTTTTCGGTTAATGACATATCTGACTCCGATGGCGTCAACTATCCAGGCCGGTGCCGCCGTAAAGCCAACCGAGCTTGTCGTACCATTGCGTGGGCGTCAAGGCCGACATGATGTGATCGCGAACCTCGGCGGTGGCGCCGGCGGCGTGATAAATGTATTCGCCGATCAGGCGTGAATCGAGTTGTACCCGCGCGGTGCGCACGCGACGCTGGCGCGTATACCGTTCGAGCGCGGTCTCGATATCGTCGCCATGCTGTTCAAACATGTGGCTCAGGCAAACCGCATCTTCCATTGCCATGCACGCGCCCTGGGCGAAGTATTGCAACATCGGGTGGGCGGCATCGCCGAGCAGCGCGACCCGGCCGTCGGCCCAGTTCAGGATCGGGTCGCGATCGCATAGAACCCAGAGTTTCCAGTCTTCCCCGTGCTCGATGATTTGCCGTGCCCGCGGGTGTATATGCTCGAAACCCTGGCGTACCTCCTCCTTGTCGACCGGTTTGCCCGCAACCGCTGCGGTGACGTCGTTGTGATAAGTCACGACCAGGTTGAAGACTTTCCAGCCTTTCAACGGGTAGTGCACGATATGGCACTTGGGGCCGGCCCAAAGCGTGGCCGCGTTCCAGCGTAAATCCTCGGGCATTTGCTCGGTCGGGATCACCGATCGATAGGTCGTGTGCCCGGAGACGCGCGGTTCGCCGTCGCCGACCAATTGCTGACGCACGTCCGAGCGCAGGCCATCGGCTCCGATCAAAGCACTGCCATCGAGCCTTGCCTGGCCGGCGCATGATACCTGCACCGACGCGCCATCTTGTGCATAAGCGACCACCTGGTGGTGGGTGCGTAGCTCGATCAGGTCGCTCGCGCGACAGGCGTCGAGCAGGACACCGTGTAAATCGGCACGGTGCACCACGGCATACGGATTGCGAAAATGTTCGCGGAATGCATCGTCGAGCGGAATCGCCGCGATCTGTTCGCCGCCGACCGCGTCCATCAGTCGCAGGCTGTCGATATAAACTGCTATCGCACGTGCCTCGTCGCCGACACCGAGATAATCAAAACAGTGAAATGCATTCGGACCGATCTGGATGCCGGCGCCAATTTCGCCGATCTCGGGCGCGCGCTCGACCACAATCGACGTGAATCCCTTGCGCGCCAGACCGAGCGCGGCGGCCAGGCCGCCAATACCACCGCCAGCGATGATAACGGGTAAGGCACTCATTTGTGTCTTATGCTCTGCCTGTTCAACATTCGTAATCGGGTTTTATCCTGCGGTGCCGGGAACATGATGTCAAATGCCTGCAGCAAGTATGGCAGGCGTGGCCGAGTCGGTGGGGTTGCGTCCAATCCGTCGTTACGCCAGCGCGTCGCAACCATCAGTCCTCGACCGGTTCGAAGTGATGTGCTATCGATTTCGCGTAATAGGCAACCAGTGCCTGTTTGTCGGGATTGATCCAGTATTTTCCGCCGGCCTGATGCCGGATCATTCCCCTGAGCAGGGTCAATTCGATCGCGTGCTGCAAAGCATACTGTGCGCTCGAGCGCGGCAGGACGATAAAGGCATTGCGTGCGCGAGCGTGGTTTAGCGCCGCTTTAAAGGCACCCAGCAGTTCGACTTTATCCAGCCCCTGTTGTGGCGCCTGCTGCAGCACCCAGCACAGGGTTGCCACCGGCGGTACCGGAATCAGAGCGCTCACTGCGTTCATCAACTCCTCACCGAATCGATTCAACCATTGAAAACGTTGCTCGCGATCGAGCGCTGGCCAGTCGACTTCATGCTGCTCGAGCCACTTGCGAAACGATACCGGGCGGCCGAAATTAGCGCAGGCGTATCCGAACGAGCGGCGCTGCAGCAAGACTTCGGCGAGCGTACGCAGACCAAATTTTATACCCGACCAGACCACGAAGGGCTTTCCTCTTGCCTTGAATTCAGCCGAACTGACGCGCAGCATGTTGTTGTCTTCGGCCACGCGATCATAGTTGGTGCCGATAGGTATGACCACGATGTCGGGTGAAGTCGTCGGATCGAAGTGCCTGGTAACATAACTGAACAGGCCGAATCGGGCGGGTTGCAGGCCACCGTCAGGCGATAGCGCGCCTTCGGGAAAGATCGCGTGCGGTACCCTGGCCGCGGTAGCCAGCTGCACGTAGCGTTCCAACGCACGGCGGTACAGTAAGTCATTCGAATCGCGCTTGATAAAATAACCACCGGCGCTACGCATTAACTGGCGCACCGGAAAAATACCGGACCATTCGCCGACACCGAAAGATAACATTGTGCGCTGCGACGTGAGGTAGGTAACCAGCAGGTAGTCCATGTTGGTGCGATGGTTCGACAGGAAGATGACGCTGTCGTCGCTGCTGACGGTTTCCAGCGATGCCTCGTCGATAAAGCCGATCGACACCCGGTAAAACCCGCGCAGCATGCCGCGCGCAAGGCGGTAACCGACACGGAAGTAAAAGTATGGATTGAACGCCGGCACGATTTCGAGCGCGATCCGGTGCAGCCTTTCGCGCAGGTCTTGCAGCGTCATGCCTTGACTTTCGGCGATTTCCGTGGCCGCCTCTAGCAGTTGTGGGTCTGTCGCCAGCTGATCGGCCAGTGCGCGATAACGGGTCAGTGTGAATGGCGACAGTTTCAGTTGTAGCTGCGGGTTGACCTCGTGAAACGCCTGCCGTGACCAGCGATTCCAGACTTTGAGCCATAGCGGAATCAGCAGCTGGGTCAGCAGCGTCGGCAGCGCCACTAACACCAGCAGCAGCAATAACCAGAGCGGAATGACGACAGGTTCGGTCATTTCAAGTCAGCCCTTTTACCACCTGCTGGAAATGCCGCAGCGGCGCATCGTTGCGCGTTAACGCGATCGGCAGGGAAAAATGACCCTGCGGCCAGACGAACCGGTTCGACGGCGGCACCTGCCAGCGATCGAGTAATTCCAGGCCGCCGCTGAATGGCGTTGCCGCGTCCCTGGTGCCCAGCACGGAAACAATGTTGGCTGCAGCTACCGAGGGTTGCGCCGGCGGATTCAGCGCACGCAGGTACTCGGCTACCGTGGTGACGCTCCAGCCTGCCTCGTGCTTGGCCTTGAGCGCACCGAACAATTTTGCGATAGAGCCATGGATCAAGGCATCTTCCATCTTCGAGCAATGCATGATCAACAACAACGCGTCGGGCCGCAATGCCTGCGGCCAGTTGGCTGCCGCTCCGGTCAACAGTTGTGCTATCAACGCACCCAGGCTGCTGCCGCCCATGGTCACCGGCCCGGTAGAACTGCGCCGGCACCAGTCCATCAGCACGGCACGCTCGGCGACCGCGGCGGTAAATGTGTCGAGGACTCCGAGCGGCGAGGTTGCGCTGATGTATTCGCCACCGTAATAGCCCTGGGGTCGGCGGCGTCCGTGAAACGGTGCCTCTGGACGCACCACGCGAAAACCGAGACGGCACAGCACGTCGACTTCGTCGACCAGTCCTTCGAGGTAATCAAATTCGACACAAATACCATGCCCGTAAATAATCGTGGGTGGGTTGTTGACGCCGGCCGGCTCATGCACCCGGGCATAAACCAGGTCGCCGGTGCGTTGCGACGGCGATTGAAATCGAATCCAGTATTGCCTGCCGTCGGCGGCATCGAATCCCCGAGACTGCTCAACCGGCGGCATTGCCGCGGGCAGCGTGAAATAAGCTTGAGGATCGGCGCGAATCCCACCGTACAGTGCTTCGACCTCGGTCTGGGAAGGAATGACGTAACGCGAGGTTTGCGGCTTGAAGCGCAATAAAAAGCGTAAATCGCCGCGCCTCATGTTATGTGCCTGATGCGCATCCTTGCGCGCCTTTTCGATGGCGACGAGATCAGAAGCGGTCGGCGCATTGTCCCCGAAAAAAGCACACCGCCAGGCGGCGTCGATGGCGTTTACCCGGGCGCGAGAGACTTCGAAGCGAAACAGTACCTTGCCGAGGCGCTGGTACCGGCTGTCGCCGAGCTCGAATTGAGCAATCTCGACGAATCTGGCCACCGAGCCCTGTGCCTCGTCCGCCACTCCCCACAAGCGCGACAGGGGCAGATACCAATTGCGCAGAAAATATATCGACGCCGGGTCGAACCAGGGCAGCGTGAACAGGCCGCCGAGCGGGCCGCGCATCCACGTGATTGCGCCGGTTTCCGCGGGTAGCTTGTGACCCGTTATGAGGTCGCTGATATTTTTAATTTTTATTGCTTGTCTCCTCGCCGGGCAGGGCAGGGTCAGAACAAACCTCCGCTACCTGAATCGGGGTTGATTTGCCGGGCTAAACCGCGCCTCCATCTCTATCGATCGCAATCACTTCCACTCCTCACCAAGGCCCAGCGGCGCGGGCAGCCGGTTAATCAAATGGTTGAGCAAATCCGAAAATTCGTTATTCCACTGCTGGCCAAACATCGGATCCACATTCTCTTCGAAAGCGGCATCGATCTCTTCCCAGTCCGCGGGCTCGAGCACCTGCCGGGCACGCTCCAGCACTTCGTCCTCTTCCTTTTGCGCGTGCCTGCGCTCGAAGTCGCAATAGGCCAGAACCGTGTCGCGAAAATGGGGGTACTCGGCGTCGCCGGAAAACTCGTAGGCCGATAGCGCCTTGAGCATTGCGACCAGAAGAATTTCGCCCTCGGTGTGCTGCTGACCGAGTTCCCGGACCAGGTTTTCGGATTCGGGAGCGCGCGCCAGCAGTCGGGGAAAAAGATATTGATCTTCCTTGGGATGATGGTAGCGATCGAGAAAGCGGTCCAGATAAGTCAATAAGCCGTGAAAAATAGGGAAGTCCGGTTGCTTGCCGCTGTCGATTTCTTCCACCAGTTTTTCGAGGCTATATAACACTGCGCCGAGGTTGTTATGTTCCCGCTTGATAATCAAGATCGCGCGCATCAATTGCTCCTGACAAAGGATTCGAAATTTAAACTTACCACAATGACCACCATACCAGCTTGATAAAAATCACCTTAAATCAGGCGTTACCGGGAAATATGCCGCCGAAGGCTGAAAACAGGAATGCAACCCAGATCTTGAGCCAGGACGTTTGCTGCATCGGGTCGGGATTAAACCCGCTCGACGATGACTGCAATACCCTGGCCCACGCCGACGCACATGGTGCACAGCGCGTAGCGCCCGCCGCTGCGCTGTAACTGGTTGACGGCGGTGGTAACCAGGCGCGCGCCGCTGGCGCCGAGCGGATGACCGAGGGCGATGGCACCGCCGTTGGGATTGACCCGCGGATCGGCATCGTCGAGCCCCAGATCGCGCAGCACGGCGAGACCCTGCGCGGCAAAGGCTTCGTTGAGTTCAATCACGTCTAGCTGTCCCAGCTCCAGGCCGGTCAGTTCGAGCACCCTGCGCGTCGCCGGCGCAGGGCCCATACCCATGATACGCGGCGCCAGACCCGTGGTGGCCATGCCGAGCACGCGCGCCCTCGGTATCAGGTCGAATTTTTTGACGCTGGTCGCGTCTGCGAGCAGCAGTGCGCAGGCGCCATCGTTGATGCCAGACGCGTTGCCGGCGGTCACGGTACCATCGACGCTAACGATCGGTTTCAGCGCCGCGAGTTTATCCAGGTTGGTTTCGCGGGGATGTTCGTCGCTGTCGACGCTGACCGCAGCGCCTCGGCGTTGCGGTACGCTGACCGGCGTAATCTCGGCGTCGAAGAATCCGTCGTCGATTGCGCGGGCGGCGTTTTGCTGCGAACGCAAGGCCATTTCATCTTGCGCCTCACGCTCGATTTTAAATTCGCGGGCCACGTTCTCCGCGGTCTCTGGCATCGAGTCGATACCAAAACGTTCCGTCATCAGTGGATTGACGAAACGCCAGCCCAACGTCGTGTCATAAATTTCGTTGCCGCGGCTGAATGCGCTCTCGGCCTTGGGCATGACAAACGGTGCGCGGCTCATGCTTTCGACGCCGCCGGCAATCATTAATCGCGCCTCGCCGCACTTGATCGCGCGTGCGGCACTGCCGAGCGCGTCCATACCCGAGCCGCAGAGGCGGTTAATTGTCGATCCAGGCACGCTTTCGGGCAACCCGGCCAGCAACAGCGCCATGCGCGCAACGTTGCGATTATCCTCGCCGGCCTGGTTGGCGCAGCCCAGTATAACGTCGTCGACCGCGGCCCAGTCGAGGCCAGGATTACGCGCCATCAGCGCCTGCAGCGGTACGGCAGCGAGATCGTCGGTGCGCACCGATGCCAGGGCCCCGCCGTAACGGCCGAACGGGGTGCGGATCGCATCGCAGATAAACGCATCGTTCATGCCTTGTCCTCGTCGGTTAAATCGAAAAAGCTGGTGGCCTCGAGTTCGAGTACCTCGATCTGTTGCTGGTTAACCAGGTGCCAGCGCCAGTGCAGAATACCAAGTTTCGGGGACTTCGACGACCGGCGCACGTCAAGCACCTGGACCCGTAGCGACAATGAATCGCCCGGGCGCACCGGCGCCGGCCACTTGACGTATTCGAGGCCGGGAGAGGCGAAAGACTCCGAGCCTTTCAGCGCGGTGTCGACGACTAGCCGCATCGCGATGGCACAGGTGTGCCAGCCGCTCGCGATCAGGCCACTGAAACGGCCCGTGGCCGAAGCTTGCGTATCGGTATGAAACCATTGCGGATCGTAAGCCCTGGCGAATTCGATAATTTCGGCCTCGTTGATCTCGTAAGGACCGGCCTCGAGTCTTTGCCCCGGATGGAAATCAGCAAATTTCACGAGCGCAGGGCGGCGATCATCTTTTCGGGGTTTGCCACGCGAGTTGGCGCAGCCACGGGCTTACGCGGTAACGTTCGCCGCGATAAAAGTCGTCCAGAGCATCGAGCAGACATACCACTGCGTGAACATTCCAGGCGGCCAACCAGGCGAATGGGCCCGCCGGGTAATTGACCCCGAGTTGCATTGCCGTGTCGGCGTCGGCCTCGCTGCATACGCCCTGATGCACGGCATCGGCGGCTTCGTTGATCAGCATCGCGATCGTGCGTGCGACCACCAGGCCCGGTGCATCGGCAATTTTCAGCGGCGTGAAGCCGCATATCGCGAGCCAGTCGGGCACTGCTTGCAGCCATTCGTCGGATGAGCGCGCGGCATGACTCCAGGCGAGTACGGCGCCGGTTTCGTCGCTCAGGGGAAAATCGAACACGGCGACATCGCGACCGAGTTCGGCCGCAGCACGGCCGTCGGTCAGGCGCAGCCGGGCGCCGTCGACCTGCAGGCCGGTCCACTTGCTCTCGGTATTTCGCTCGAAGCGGCATCCGTGTTGTTTCAGGGCGGCGGCAATGCGCTCGGCGATCGGGTTGTCGCCACGCACCGCGAGATTTTCACTTGATGGCGGTTGCCTCGGCGCAGCATAAGACGGTGACTCTATTTTTTTGCCACTCTTATGATCGTAAAAACCAAGCCCGGTCTTGCGCCCGAGCAGGCCGCCGTCGACGAGGCTCTGTTGCAGCAGCGACGGGACGTAACGTTTATCGTAATAATTGGCCTCGTATACCGATTTTGTCACCGCTAGATTAGTGTCGTGACCGATCAGGTCCATGAGTTCGCATGGCCCCATGCGAAAGCCCGCACCGCGCAGGCACGCATCCAGCTCGGCTGGCGTCGCCACCTGTTGCTGTAACAGTGCGAGGGTTTCGGCATAGAAGGGTCGCGCGATGCGGTTGACGATAAATCCCGGGGTCGAACTCGCGTGCACCGCGGTCTTTCCCCAGGAAACCGCCAGTTCGGCGATCGTGTCCACCGTCGACGACGAGGTTTGCAAACCGCTGACCACTTCGACCAGCCGCATCAGCGGCACCGGGTTGAAGAAATGCATGCCGACGCAGCGCTCTGGATGGTCCAGGCCGTTGGCGATCGCGGTGACCGACAGTGACGACGTATTCGTCGCGAGAATACAATCCTGGCTGACGATACCCTGCAACTGCTGCAGCAACTCGTGTTTGGCGTCGAGTTGCTCGGCGATCGCCTCGATCACCAGCCTGGCGTCGGCGGCGTCGCCGAGATTGTCGATCGGGATAATGCGTTCGAGAGCCTGGGCGGCATCGGCGCTGTCGAGCTTGCCTTTATCGACCAGCTTGTCGAAGGTTGCTTTCAGGCGATCGCGCGCGTCGGCAGCCGTGCCCGCTTGCAGATCGTATAACAATACCCTGTGCCCGGCCTGCGCCGCGACCTGGGTGATGCCGACACCCATGATGCCGGCACCGACGACGAGCACCGGGTCCAGGTCCTTGCGTTGTGTCATTTGGGAATCCAGTCGGCCGGGCGTTTGTCGAAGAAAGCGGCAAAACCCTCGCGTGCCTCGTCGCTGCCGCGAACACGGCTGATGGTTTGCGCGCTGTGTTCGCGAACCTCGTCGGTAATCGGACCGACTTCGAGCCCGGCGAAGTAGTCCTTGATTTCGCGATGCGCATTGGGTCCCCCAGCCAGTAATTCATCGAGGATTGCATCGATTGCCACATCGAGCTCATCCGGCGACGTGACCTGGTGCACCAAACCCAGTGTCAATGCTTCAGCGGCACGGATGCGGGTTGTGGTCAGGGCCAGCCGGCGTGCGTGACGCTTGCCGACCGCGTTGATCAAGTAGGGGCCGATGGTGGCCGGCAGGATACCGAACTTGGCTTCACTGACGGCAAAGCTCGCGTTGTCAGCGGCAATCGCGATATCGCAGGAGCAGACCAGACCTACACCGCCGCCAAGCGCGGCTCCCTGTACCCGGGCAATGGTAGGCTTGGGGCAGCGGTCGATGCGGTCGAGCATTGCCGCGAGTCGGCGGGCATCCTCGAGGTTCCATTCGACCGTGGCCTCGCTGGCGCGTTTCATCCACGTGAGATCGGCGCCGGCACTGAAATGTTTGCCCTCGCCCGCGAGCACTATAACGCGCACCTTTGCGTCGGCACCGAGCTGCTCGAAGGCCGTATCGATTTCGGCGATCATGGCCTCATCGAAAGCGTTGAATACGTCCACGCGCACCATCGTGATTTGCGCCACGCCGTTGCGGCGCTGGCTGATTTCCAGGTTTGATTCGCTCATCGTTGGGTCTCCTACTCGCAAGTCGATAGTAAATCGAATGCGGTGACGCTGTCGACCCAGAGTGATCTCAACTAAATCGCACGTATTCGAAATCGACCGGCTGGTTATTGATCCCAAGCGCCGGCGGTGCAATCCAGTGCGCAAATTTGCCCGGCTCGACCACGCGCCCCATCAAGCTGGCAACAAACGCGCGGTCTTCGTCGGTCGGCAACCACTGCGCGGCCTGCTGATTCCACTGATCCCGGCTCAGAACCTGACCATCGGGGCTGATCGACGTACCCGTGAGCGCGCCGATTTTACGATGGAATGCCTTGTGCGGCACCTTGAGCTGAAACGGCAGGCTGGCGTTTTCGATGACACGATTCCAGCGTTTGACCCCCGACGCGGCCTCACGGATGTAATCGTCGCGCAGCACTTCGTTGAGCGCGTTTAACATCGGCACCTGTTTTTCCACCAGCTTGCCATCGCGTACCTCGAGCACCGGGTAAAAATCATCTTTTAGCAGGTGATCGTCCTTGCGCTTGCCCTCCGCAAAGCGGCCCTTGAGTCCGGTCGAGTAATATATCGCCGCATTACTCGATTCGTCGGCGCCAAACAGGTCGACGGTAACGCTGAAGTGGAAATTGAGATAGCGCTGGATGGTCGGTAAATCGATCACGCCGGCGGCACGCAACGCGGCCGGATCGTCGCTTTTCAGGTCATTCATGACATCGCAGGTACGTTCGATGATGCGCGCCACGCCGGTCTCACCGACAAACATGTGGTGCGCTTCCTCGGTCAGCATGAACCGCGTGGTGCGCGCCAGCGGGTCGAAACTCGACTCGGACAGGGCGTGAAGCTGATACTTGCCGTCGCGGTCGGTGAAATAGGTAAACATGTAAAACGCCAGCCAGTCGGGCGTCTTTTCGTTGAAGGCCTGCAGGATGCGCGGGTTGTCTTCCTCGCCGCTGCGGCGCTCGAGCAGGGCTTCTCCTTCCTCGCGGCCGTCGCGGCCGAAATACTTGTGCAGCAGGTAAACCATGGCCCACAGATGACGGCCTTCTTCGACGTTGACCTGGAACAGGTTGCGCAGATCGTACATGCTCGGCGCAGTCAGCCCGAGGTGGCGCTGCTGTTCGACCGAGGCTGGCTCGGTGTCGCCCTGGGTGACGATGATGCGGCGCAAATTGGCGCGGTATTCGCCCGGCACGCTTTGCCATGCGTCTTCACCCTTATGGTCGCCGAAATGGATTTTTCGGTCCTCTTTGGACGGGTTCAAAAATATTCCCCAGCGGTATTCGGGCATCTTGACATAACCGAACTGCGCCCAGCCGTCCTTGTCGACGCTGGTTGCGGTGCGCAGGTAAACGTCCATGTCCTGCGATTCCTCGGGTCCCATGTCCTGCCACCATTCAAGGTAGTTGGGCTGCCATTGTTCGAGCGCGCGTTTGAGCGCGCGGTCCCCGGCGAGGTCCACGTTGTTCGGGATTTTTTCGTTGTAATCAATGGATGACATTTTATTACTCTCTGGTTGGTTTAGACCCGGTTCCAGTCGAACTGCGATTTTTCACCGGTACCGTAAACTTTGAGTGCGCCGCTGTCGCCGACCGCGTTCGGACGCTGGAAGATCCAGTTTTGCCACGCGGTAAGGCGACCGAATATTCGGGTCAGCATGTTTTCACTGCCGTTGAAGCGCAGGTTTGCCTCCATGCCGGTGAGCGCATCCGGCGACATCGCCACGCGCTCTTCGATTGCGATACGAACCTCGTCTTCCCAGTCGAGATCGTCCGGATTGCTGGTCACAAGCCCGAGATCGAAAGCGGCGTCGGCATCCAGCGGCTGCGATATTTCCGCGTGCGCGGCTGCTAGCGCGACCTGCTCGCGATAAAAGCGACGCTCGAGGCGGGTTTCGCCGGTGATCATGGGATACAGGCCGAAATTGGCCTCGCTCAACGTAATCACCGGTGCCGCGGCCTCGTCGTCCGGCAGCGCCAGGTGGTAGCTGCGATCACAGGCCAGAGCCAGCTCGAACAGCGTGCCGGCAAAACAGGAGTCCTCGTCAATCAGTGCAAACAGGCTGCGCGACGATACATCGAATCGACTCAAGCTGCGCCGTAAAAAGCCGATGGTTTCGCGCACCAGCCAGTGATCGCGGAATTCGAGCAGGGTGGCGTCCATTGCCAGCATCGCCTGCGTCTCGCCGGTGGTGCGTATGATCCAGGTGCCTAGAGCGAGCTCGTTGGTGCGCATCGAAAGAATGGCGTCGTCGAGTTCGCGCGCGAGTACGAGCGGGTACCAGTCAGCACCGGCGGCCTCGATCGCGGCAATATCTGTCAATGGCTCACCTTTGGGGGCGTTGACGGTAAAGGTTGCGGTGCGCGCCGTGCGATTCATTTCGACTTTAACTTGCGAGTAACGCAATGCATCATCCTCGATACTGCGTTGCAGCGGTGTCAGTTCAATCCCGGCGGCAACGGCAGGGCGATCGCTTTGTTCGGCCAGCGCCAGCGCGCGCTGGCGCACGGTTGCGTCGAAGGCGGCGGGTTTGGCGATTTCGTCGACCAGGCGCCAGTCCTTGGCGCGCTGGCCACGCACGCCCTCGGTGGTGGTGCAAAAGATATCCGCGAGGTCATGGCGCACGTGGCGCTTGTCGGTGACTCGAGTCAATCCCCCGGTTCCGGGCAGGACGCCAAGCAGCGGCACTTCGGGCAGGCTGACGCTGCTCGAGCGGTCGTCGATCAGAATTATCTCGTCACAGGCCAGTGCCAGCTCGTAGCCGCCGCCGGCGCAGGCGCCGTTAACCGCGGCAATAAATTTCAGTCCGCTGTGGTGCGAAGAATCCTCGAGGCCGTTGCGGGTTTCGTTGGTGAACTTGCAAAAATTGACCTTCCACGCGTGGCTGCTGGTACCGAGCATGAAGATATTTGCGCCGGAACAGAAGATGCGATCCTTGAGACTCGTAATCACGACGCTGCGCACCTCGGGATGCTCGAAACGGATACGGTTTATCGCGTCATTGAGCTCGATATCGACACCGAGATCGTAGCTGTTGAGCTTGAGCTTGTAGCCGGGACGCAAACCGCCGTCTTCGTCGAAGTCGGCCTGCAGCGTTGCTACCGGTCCATCGAAATTCAGTTTCCAGTGCCGGTACTGCGAAGGGTGGGTTTGATAGTCGACTCGATCCGAAGCGATCACGATCTTATCTCCTCGATAGGTTGCTGATTGAGTACTGAATCAATACTCGTGTTTTGCCCAATCCGGCCTGCCAGACCGCACAGCTGTTTAAATGTCCGCTGCAGCGGCAGTTCACTGGTATCAAGCTGGTGCTGTGCCCTGGCGTAAAACGGCGAGCGCGAGGCGAGGATGTCCTTGAGGTCCTCCATCGCTTCGCTGCTGCCCGCCATCGGGCGCAGGTCACCCTGTTCGACCACGCGTTGCATGTGATCTTCTGGTTTTGCCTGCAGCCAGACGGTGTGGCAACTGGACAGCAGCAGGTCGAAGGTCGACGCATCGGATACCAGTCCGCCCGGAACGGCGATGACCGCAGTGGGGTCATGCTCGATGACTTCCACCAGTGCGCGGTGCTGGTAGCGGCGAAAGGCGTCAGTGCCGTACAGATCCTGTATTTCGCCGATCGTACACCCGGCCAGTTTTTCGATGCTGCGGCTCAGTTCGATAAATTTACAGTCCAGGTGCTGCGCCAGCATCGCGCCCAGGGTCGATTTGCCGGCGCCACGCAGGCCGATCAACGCGATCCGGCTGCTTTCGGAATATTCATTCTCGCCGCTATCCAGCATCTCACCGGCGGCAATACGAATTCTGCGCAGCGTGTCTTCATTCTGGTTTTTTAACAGCGAGCGCAGCAGCAGCCATTCGGGCGAACGGGTTGTAAAATCGCCGATCAGTTCGGCCAGCGAACAGTGCAGCGCAGCCGCGACCTGTTCCAGTACCAGCACCGAGACGTTGCCTTCGCCGTATTCGAGGTTGGCCAGGTGGCGTTGCGATACCCCGGTGGCCAAGGACAGCGCTTTGCGGGTAATCTCACGGCGCTCGCGTAGCGCGCGCACCCGGTCGCCCAGCTCGATCAGCAGGCGATTGCCATCTGCACTGCGAGGATTACCCGTTCGTGCGCCGGCGGATTTTGTTACGCTATTCATCGACTAGCCATATAAAATGCAATATAATGCCATTTCTTGGTGAAATAGAGAAATATTATGCACAATAATTCATATTTGTTCGCCAGGCAAGTAAAATAACGAATCCGGGCAACGGGGAGGCCGCACCATGAGCGATACCGAATTACGTCAACAAATAGCCGATTTAACCCGCCAGATCGCGGGTAAAAGCCTGAACGAGAACCTGCAAATCTGGCTCAACCGGGAGCACGGAGTCGGTAGCGATACCTTTCGCAATCTCGAGCGGATCTGTCGCCAGGGCGTCACCGAAGGCTGGTTATGCCAGCATGAGGCCGGCGGGATACGCTACGGTCGAGTATTCAAGCCGGCCGATGACCTGCAGGATTTCTCAGTCGATGTCGTCGACATGGACAATGTCGTCGGTCCGCATCATGCGCACCCCAATGGCGAGATCGACCTGGTGATGCCGCTCGAGGGCGAGGCCCGGTTCGACGATCATCCGGCCGGATGGGTGGTCTACCCGGCCGGCAGCGCCCATCAGCCGACGATCTCCGACGGACGCGCATTAGTGCTGTACCTGTTACCGGGTGGCAGCATAGAATTTACCCGATAACAAATAATTTCGGCCCGGGCCCCGCGCCGGGTCGCGACCCGACCGACTGCTGGAGGAGCGCATGAATAGCGAAGACGTCAAAGCCCCGGGCGAGATATTCAATTACGCCGGGTATCTGCTCGAACTCAACCAGGGGCGGGCACAAAAAACCGCCTATATCGATGATGCTGGTACGCTGAGCTACGGCGACCTCGCCAACGACGTGCGCCGTGTCGCAGGTGCACTACTCGCTGCCGGTCTGCGTCGTGAAGAACGAGTACTGCTGCTGATGCACGACTGCAACGACTGGCCGGTTGCGTTTCTCGGTGCCATGTATGCCGGTATCGTGCCGGTTGCGGTCAACACGCTGCTGCCGGCGGACGACTACCGTTACATGCTGCAACACAGCCGCGCACGTGCCGCGCTGGTCTCGAGCGCGCTATTGCCGGTGCTACGCGAGGCCATGCAAAGCGGAAATCACGAAGTCGAGTCGGTTATCGTGTCGCGGCCAGATGGCGATCTGGCAGCATCCGAAACGGCCTTCGACAACTTTATGCAGCAGGCGCAAGCGCTCGACCAGGCGGTGGCCACCAGTCCTGATGACCCCGGATTCTGGCTGTATTCGTCCGGCTCGACCGGCAAGCCCAAGGGCACGGTGCACACCCATGCCAATCCCTATTGGACCAGCGAACTCTACGGTAAGGGGGTGCTGGGCATTACCGAGGTGGACGTCTGTTTTTCGGCAGCCAAGCTGTTTTTTGCGTACGGGCTCGGCAATGCCCTGACCTTTCCGCTATGCGTCGGTGCGTCCAGCGTGTTGCTCGGCGGCCGTCCGACACCCGACGTCATATTTCAACGCCTGATCGATCACCAACCGACCCTGTTTTTCGGGGCGCCGACCGGGTATGTAGCCATGCTGGCCTATGCGGATAAGCCCGCACGCGAGCAGCTTGCATTGCGCCTCGCGGTTTCGGCCGGCGAGGCTTTGCCAGCCGACCTGGCGCAGCGCTTCAGCGATCAGTTTGGCGTCGATGTGATCGATGGTATCGGCTCGACCGAGATGCTGCACATTTATATTTCGAATCGTCCGGGCGCGGTGCGTCTCGGATCTTCGGGTTATCCGGTGCCGGGTTACGATATCGAGCTGCGCAGCGACGATGGTTTGGCGGTTGCGGCGGGCGACATTGGCGATCTTTACGTGCGCGGGCCGAGTGCAGCCCTGATGTACTGGAACAATCGCGACAAGAGTCGCGAAACCTTTCAGGGCGAGTGGACCAAGAGCGGCGACAAGTACGTGCTTAACGACGACGGCAGCTTTACCTGCTCGGGACGCAGCGATGACATGCTGCGCGTCAGCGGCATGTATGTGTCACCGTTCGAGGTCGAGGCCACGCTGGTCGAGCACCCGGCGGTGCTCGAATCGGCGGTCATCGGCAAAACCGACGCCGATGGGCTGGTCAAAACCAAGGCCTTCGTCGTGCTTGCCGAAGACCAGCAGGCCAGTGCCGAGGATCTGCAGGCCTTCGTCAAGGATCGACTGGCGCCGCATAAATACCCGCGATATATCGAGTTCGTTGACGAGTTGCCCAAGACTGCCACCGGAAAAATCCAGCGCTTCCGCCTGCGCGAGCGCGAGGCCGCCGCGAGTACATGAGCGCGGCGGTCGAGTTCGTAACGCTGCGCCTGCAGGAGCCACCGCAACGGATCGAATATCAGTGGGTTGGTAGCAACGATCGCGCCGCGCCGCTTATAGTTTTCCTGCACGAAGGCCTCGGCTCGCGCGCGATGTGGAAGGATTTTCCCTTGCAGCTGTGCGCCCGCGCCTCGTGTCGCGGACTGGTTTATTCGCGACCGGGTTACGGTCGTTCGTCGCCGCGCGCCGTCGATGAGCGCTGGGGGGTCGATTTCATGCACTATCAGGCCTACGAACTACTGCCAGCCTTGTTGCGGGCACTCGATGTCGATACCGCAACCGAGCCACCCTGGCTGTTCGGTCATAGTGACGGCGGCTCGATTGCACTAGTGTACGCGGCGCGCTTTTCACAACGGCTGGCCGGTGCGATCGTGCTTTCGCCGCATATCATGGTGGAAGACATATCCGTCGAAAGCATTGAACTGGCACGCCAGGCCTATCTCGAAACCGATTTGAAACAGCGCCTGTCGCGCTATCACGACGATCCCGATTCGGCCTTCTGGGGCTGGAACGATATCTGGCTCGATCCGGCATTTCGTGCCTGGTCGATCGAAGACGAAATCGACGCAATCGAATGCCCCGTGCTCGCAATCCAGGGCCTCGACGACGAATACGGAACCCTGGCGCAGATTCACGGCATCGCCGCCAGCGTCGACCAAACCGAAATCATCGAGTTACCCGATTGTGGCCATTCACCGCACCGCGACCAGGCCGAGGCATTAATTCGCCACGCGGCCGGATTTATCGCGCGCAACCGGCAACAGCCAGTTACCACGGAAACCCGGGTATTAACCTAATCGGACGATCTATTCGGTAATATTTTGAGGTAAGATATAGCGTTAATGTGATTCCGTGATGCTACGACGCGCAGGCGACGGCGGCTACACGGAAATAATAATAGCGATATCTGGCAATCCGGAATCGATTTTTGACAAACCAGGCATGATAATGCTCTGGCTGTTGTACCAGGAGGCGCTCGTCGCAGGTCGCCACTAACCGAAGAGGAGATATAAGATGTTTCGAAAAATAATTACTACCACAATGATCGCGGCCGCCGTGCTGGCGACCGGATCCGCGCAGGCAGCGAAGGTCAAGATCGGCTTTGTTACGACGTTGACTACGCCCGCGGCCGTTATCGGTGAAGACATGAAAAACTCGGTCGAACTGGCGCTTGAGCACATCGGCGGCAAAATGGGTCCGCTCGACGTCGAGCTGATCATGGAAGACGATGGCTTCAAGCCCGATATCGGCAAGCAGAAAACCGACAAGCTGGTGAAGCAGGACGACGTTGATTTCGTCACCGGTTACATCTGGTCGCACGTGCTGCTGGCGTCGGCGAAGTCAGTGCTCGACGCGGACAAGTTCCTGATCAGCGCCAACGCCGGTCCGTCACAGATGGCTGGCAAGCGCTGCCACAAGAATTTCTTTTCGTCGTCCTGGCAGAACGATCAGACGCCGATGGCAATGGGTGAGCACCTGAACCAGAAAGGCGTCAAGTCGATCTACGTCATGGCGCCGAACTATGCCGCCGGCAAGGACATGGTGCGCGGTGTCGAATCCACCTTCAAGGGGAAGGTTCTGGGCAAGGACATGACCAAGTGGGGTGCTGATGCCCAGCTTGATTTTTCCGCCGAACTGGCCAAGGCTAAATCCTCGGGTGCGGAAGGCATATTCGTCTTTTACCCCGGCAAGGCCGGCGGTGCCTTCATCAAGCAGTACCAGCAGGCCGGTTTGCAGGGCGAGATGGACCTTTACTCGGTATTCACTGTCGATTCGATCGCGCTGCCGAAACTGCAGGCGGCCGGACTGTCCGGCGTATTGGGATCGAAGAATACCCAGGAATGGTCGCCCGATATCCTGAATGCGGCCAACCAGCGCTTCGTCAACGATTATCTGGCGAAACACGGCAAATACCCGTCTTTCTACGGTGCGCAATCCTACGATGCGATCATGCTGATCAAGAGCGCGGTCGAGAAGGTGGGTGGCAATCTGAAAGACAAGGATGCTTTGCGAGCGGCGCTGATGGAGGCCGACTTCGATTCGGTGCGCGGCAAGTACAGCTATGGCAAAAACCATATGCCGATCCAGAACTTTTACCTGCGCGAGGTCGTCGAGGACTCCCAGGGTCGCTGGACTACGAAGATCGTCTCGACCGTCCTGACCAACCACCAGGATCCCTACGCCAAAGATTGCAAGATGTAAACTGAACCGAAGCGCCCGGTTCCAAACTGAACCGGGCGACTCCGTTTCCCTACCGATTCCACTATGGGCCGAAGCGCATGGATTGGAACTTGTTGATCACGCAATTGTTGAACGGGCTGCAGCTCGGGCTGCTGCTGTTCCTGCTCGCATCCGGCCTGACGCTGATCTTCGGCATCATGGATTTCATCAATCTTTCGCATGGCTCTTTCTACATGATCGGGGCGTACTTTTGCGGCACGGTGGTGGCCAAGAGCGGTTCGTTTCTCGCCGGCGTCGTGTTCGGCCTGCTTGGTATGTTTGCCGTGGGGGCGGCGGTCGAGTGGCTGATCGCGCGCAAACTATACCGCGAGGATCATCTCGATCACGTACTCGTCACCTTTGGCTTGATTCTGATCTTCGACACGCTGGTACATCTGATCTGGGGTGCTGCCGGCATGGCGATACCGTTACCGGATATATTAAACGGTCAAATTACGATCGGTAGCCTGGTGCTGCCGAGCTACCGCCTGTTGATTATCGTCGCCGGTTTGAGCGTAGCGGCAATCCTGTATTTCCTGGTCAGCCGCACCCGGCTCGGGATGCTGATCCGTGCCGGTGCTTCGAATCGCACCATGGTCGAGGCGCTCGGGATCAACATCAACCGCCTGTTCCTGATCGTGTTTGCGCTCGGCGCCGCGATGGCCGGACTGGCCGGCATGCTGATCGCTCCGATTACCGAGGCCAGTATCGGCATGGGTAACGACATCATTATCGTTGCCTTCGTGGTGGTCATTGTCGGCGGCATTGGCTCGGTCAAGGGCGCGTTTTACGCGGCCCTGATCCTGGGTCTGATCGATACGCTGAGCCGGTCGTATCTCGATGCCATTTTAAAGCTGGCAATGCCCGTCACCTATGCCGAGACGGCGGCGCCGGCGCTGTCGGCGATGCTGATTTACATCCTGATGGCGGCCGTGCTCGCGTTTCGCCCGCAGGGATTGTTTCCACCGGCCGGGATGAAATAGTGAATTGGCTGCCGCCGACGGTCTCGGGCAGAGTATATGCGGCGATTCTGCTGATCCTCGCGCCGGCGCCGTTTATTTTCGAATGGATCGGTCAGCCGTTTTATCTCGATCTGCTCAGCCGCGCGCTGATCTTCGCCATCGCGGCAATCAGCCTGAACCTGATACTCGGCTTCGGTGGCATGGTCAGCCTCGGCCACGCCGCCTATATTGGCATCGGCGCCTACTGCGTCGGCATCCCGTCTTATTACGATTTATACAATGGCTGGCTGCATCTGGCGCTGGCGTTATCGGTCGGCGGGATTTTTGCGTTGATAACCGGCGCGATAAGCCTGCGCACGAAAGGCGTTTATTTCATCATGATCACGATGGCTTTCAGCCAGATGGTTTATTTTATTTTCCTGAGCCTCGAAGAATACGGCGCCGACGATGGCCTGGTGATCTATTCGCGCAGCGAATTCCCGGCCTGGCTCAGCATGGATGGCAGCGCCCGTCTTTACTACTGGATTTTCGGCCTTTTGATCCTGTCGCTGTTTTTGATTCATCGCCTGGTGCATGCGCGCTTCGGCCGGGTCATCGTCGGCGCCAAGTTCAACGAACAGCGGATGCAGGCGCTCGGCTTCAACACATACCGCTACCGGCTCGCCTGTTACGTGATCTCGGCAATGTTATGCAGCCTGGCCGGCATGCTGCTGGGTAACTTCTCCGGCTTTATCAGCCCGGACATGATCGGCTGGGCGCGTTCCGGTGAGCTGATCTTCATGGTCCTGATCGGTGGCGTCGGCAGTCTGTTCGGGCCGCTGATCGGCACCATAGCCTTTATCACCCTAGAGGAGTTTCTGTCGGCGATTACGGTTTACTGGCACCTGATCTTCGGCCTGATGCTGGTGGTATTGGTACTCTACGGCAAGGGCGGCATTCACGGCTGGATGAGCCTGCTCGATCGCAAGCGAGACGAAGATGGCTGAAATACTGCTCAGGATCAGTGGTCTGCACAAGTATTTCGGTGGCATCGTCGCTACTGAAAACGTCAACCTTGAAATCGAGCGCGGGCAGATACATGCGATCATCGGTCCCAATGGCGCCGGTAAAACCACGCTGCTGGCACAGCTGTCCGGACAATTGAAACCCGACAGCGGTGAAATTGAGTTTGCCGGGCACAGCATTACCGGCTTCAGCATGGCGCGGCGTGCCCGCGAGGGTCTGGCGCGCTCGTTCCAGATCACCAGCGTGGTGCTGCCGATGACGCTGCTGGAAAATGTCATGCTCGCGGTGCAGGGGCGTAGCGGACATTCGTTTCGCTTTTGGGCGCCGGTCAATCAGGACGATAAATTGAAACAGGCTGCACTGGCGGGCCTGGCGCAGGTAGGCCTCGACGATAGAGCCGACCGCATTGCCGCCAATGTTTCCCACGGTGAGCAACGCCAGCTCGAGGTGGCAATGGCACTGGCGATGCAACCACGTATGCTGTTGCTCGACGAACCCATGGCCGGCATGGGCAAGGAGGAGGGCGCGATGATGGTGGAAATCTTAAACCGCATGAAGGGCGAGATGACGATCCTGCTGGTCGAACACGACATGGACGCGGTGTTCAGCCTGGCAGACCGCCTGTCGGTGCTGGTTAACGGCCACATTATTGCCACCGACACGGTTGAGAATATCCGCAACAATCCGGAAGTTCAGCGCGCTTATCTCGGGGACAGTCATGCTTGAGCTCGACGGAGTCGAGACCTTCTATGGTCCGATCCAGGCTCTGTTCGGCGTCAGCCTAAATTGCGACGAAGGGCAGGTTACCACACTGATTGGTCGCAATGGCATGGGCAAGACCACGACGATCAGCTCGATCCTCGGCATCATTCCGTGCCGCCAGGGCGAGATTCGTTTCGACGGTGTGCGCGTCGATGGCCGACCGGCCTATGAAGTGGCACAGCTCGGTATCGGCCTGGTACCGGAAGGCCGCCAGGTTTTTCCCAATTTGAGCGTGCGCGAGAATCTGCTCGCGACCGCCGCCAACTACAGCGGCAGCGACGATCCATGGACGCTTGAAAAGGTGCTCGAGTTTTTCCCACGGCTGGCCGAGCGTCTCGGTAATCAGGGCGCCCTGCTGTCGGGAGGCGAGCAGCAAATGCTCGCCATCGGCCGCGCGTTAATGCTCAATCCGCGCCTGTTGATCCTGGACGAAGCGACCGAGGGGCTGGCGCCGTTAATCCGTCAGGAAATCTGGCGCCGACTGGAGCAGTTAAAACAAACCGGCCTGACCATCTTGCTGATCGACAAAAACATTGAAGAGCTGACGCAGATTGCCGATCGCCATTTTATTATCGAAAAAGGGTGCATTGTCTGGTCTGGCGATTCCGAGTCGCTGGCCGGCGATGGCGAATTGAAGGCGCGTTATCTCGGTGTTTGAAACGCGGCTACCAATTCGCGGGCAGGATAATTCATGGTCGAACTGAAACAGGTTGAAATCATTGGCGCCGGGCCGGCTGGTCTGTATCTCGGGATTTTGCTCAAGGTCGCATTGCCACGATCCCGCATCCGGATCACCGAACAGAACCCGACAGATGCTACCTTCGGCTTCGGCGTGGTGTTTTCCGACCAGTCACTCGATTTTCTGCAAGCCGACGACCCCGCGACGCATGCATTGATCACGCCGCAGATGGAGCGCTGGCGTGACATGACGCTCTCGCTCAAGGGCAAACGAATCAAGCTGGACGGTATCGGTTTTGCCGCCATCGGGCGGCTCGAGCTGTTGCAAATCCTGCAGCGGCGGGCGCAGGACTGCGGCGTCGAAATCACATTCGGACAGACAATCGAATCCCTTGACGGTATCGAGGCCGATTTAGTCGTCGGCGCCGACGGCCTGAATTCGCTGGTGCGCCGCAGCGATCCGGGAGCTTTCGCGCCAAAGCTGACAAATTTCGATAATCACTTTGCCTGGTTCGGCACGCCGCGGGACTTTGCCACGTTGACGCAAACCTTCATCGAAGGTCCACACGGGGTGTTGAACGCGCACCATTACCGCTATGCGCCGGGCCGGAGCACTTTCATTGTCGAGTGCGACCCGGCGAGCTTCGCCGCCTACGGTTTTGCAGACATGGACGAGTGCGAAAGTGCACGCGTCTGTGGCGAACTGTTTTTCGAAACGCTTGACGAGGCGCCGCTATTGGTCAATAAATCGCACTGGCGGCAGTTCCCGCGGCTGTGGTGCGAGCGCTGGGTTGCTGGCAATCGCGTAATTCTCGGTGATGCAGCGCATACCGCACATTTTTCGATCGGCTCGGGCACGCGCTTGGCGCTCGAGGATTCGATTGCACTGGGTAAGGCGATTAAAGACAACCTGGAACTTGAATCCGCCCTCGCTGATTTTCAGCGGCAACGTCAGCCGATCGCGCGCAAGATCGTCGACGCCGCCAACAGCTCGGCGCGATGGTACGATCATTTTGCTGAGCACATGCAGCTGCCGCCGATGGAATTTGCCTACAGCTACCTGGCTCGCTCGGGCAGGATTGACATGGAGCGTTTGCGTAAGCTGTCACCCGATTTCATCACTGCCTACGAAGATTATCTCGATGCATAGCGCGAGCGCGATTGAAGCAGTTTAGACGACAGCAAACTTTCCGGAATTGAATTTACCTGAGCCAGCCGGTAACGCGCCGAAAAATTTCACTGTCGGTGGATGCGAGCCGATCGACCAGGTCGAAATGATCGACGTCGGATTCGACAAACTTTTCAATTTGTTGGCCGGATTCAGACCAGTGTTCAACCAGTGCGTCGGTTTGCCGGAAGAACTCGGGGGTTTCGGCACCGCCCACAATCGCCAGCACAGGTGCCGATGATGTCGGCCTTGAGAAACCGGGACTGAGTCGTTGCACTTCGTCTGTACTAAGGTGCAGCGCGTCGCTGATCGTTGTGTGCAGCAATGGTTCAAGTTGATACAGGCCGCTCATGGGGATTCCAGTCTTGACCAGGTCAAGGGGAAAGCCATTGTCACGGGCGATCCAGTTTGTGATCAGTGCCATTGCGGTCAGATGTCCGCCCGCTGAATGACCGCAAAGATTGATGCGTTCGGCACAGATGCCAAGGGATGACGCACTCAGGTACAACCAGGCCAGCGCGTCCTGGATGCTGGCGACGATTTCGGATAGCGTGACCTGCGGGCACAATGGATAGCCGATGATTGCCACGTCTACTCCTGAATCATTAAAAGCGGCGGCAACGAAACTGTAGATCGATTTATCACCACGCTGCCAGTAGCCGCCATGAATATAAACCAGGAGCGGGGCATCTTTTTCACCGCAACGAAACAAATCGATTCGTTCCCGTTCGCTACTGCCATAGGCACAATCGAGTATCGCATCCGCCTTGCTTCGATAACGTTCGCTGCGCTCTGACCATTGACGCAACAGTTCGGGCGCATCGGGGCGCCGGGCCATATTGTTGTAATTGTCTTCGAGCAGAGGATCGACGGGTATGGCGCGTGTCATGAAGTTTTCTGGATCAAATAATCGCGTGTCGGATTTTCGCCGAGACCCACTCACTTACTATGACGGTTGCCAGAATCACGAGTAGAATCAATGACACCTGGGTCCAGGCCAGGGTCGAGATAGATGCGTCGAGTTGCAGGCCTATTCCACCGGCGCCGACCAGTCCCAATACGGTCGATTCGCGGATATTGATGTCCCAGCGAAACACGGAAATACCGGCAAACGCCGGCATGATCTGCGGCACGATACCGAAGCTTAACTGCTGACCGCGTGATGAACCGGTCGCGATAACTGCCTCGACCTGATTGTGATCGATCTCTTCGATGGCCTCGTACAGCAACTTGGCGCAAAAACCGATCGAGCGCAAGCCGATCGCAATGACGCCGGCGAGCACACCGGGGCCGATCAGCGTCACCAGCATCAATGCCCAGATCAGCGAATTGATCGAACGCGACGAGACGATGACAAACAGGGCCACGGGGCGCACGAAATGCACGCTGGGCGTTGTATTGCGCGCCGCGCAAAAAGCAACCGGTACTGCGATCACGATGGCAATCATCGTGCCCAGCGTGGCGATATTAATCGTATCCCAGACAGGTGCCCATAGTGTATCCATATAGGACCACTTCGGTGGTACCATGCGTTCGGCCATATCGGCGGCCTGCTTGGGTGCGTCGGTAACGAAAAACCAGATGGTTTTTTCCGAAATCAATTCCCAGCAATAAACAAATATTGCAACCCCGGTTAGCCACCCAAACCACACGGCGAACTGTGCCGGCGTGGTGCGTCGTTTCCAGATCTTGCTACCCGCTATTTCCAGTGTCGGCATTATTGCACCCAGCGCCGAATGTAACCGGAGGAATACTCCATCGCCATGACGATGCCGATAATGACCAGCAGGATCGCCGCCGCGGAATCGAACTCGTAGCGATCAAAGGATGTCAACAGGGTCGCTCCGATGCCGCCACCACCGACGATTCCAACCACGGCCGATTCGCGAAAGTTTATATCGAGCCGATATATTCCGAGGCCGATCATGCGCGGCATCACCTGCGGTTGCACCGCATAGTTCAACCATTGCAGCCAGCCGGCACCAACGGACTTGACTGCCTCTGCCTGTACCGGATCCATGGATTCGATATCCTCGGCGAGGAGCTTGCCGTAAAAACCAATGGTACCCACGCTGAGTGCCAGAAATCCAGCGAACGGACCAAAGCCAAACAGTTTGACAAAGAAGATGGCCAGTATTATTTCGGGAAATGTCCGTGATACCGCGAGTATTCCGCGACAGAAAAGATAGATCGGTCTGTAGGAAAGGTTTCTAGCAGCACCAAGACCTACCGGTATCGATAGAAGGATACCGATTACGGTCGATGTAATCGTCATCCACAGGCTTTCCATAATGCCTTCCTCGATCGAATCCCAGCGTGACACGAAATCGGGTGGAAAAAACGCCATGATAAAACGCTTGCCGCGGGTCGCGCCTTCGGTAACACGGATCCAGTCAATTTCCATCGTGCCGAGCGCCAGCGCGAGATAAATTGCAACGCCGACCCAAAGCCCCCAGCGCAGGGTTGGGTTCTTGATAAACGGTGGCCGTTTCCAGGTGCGGATTGGTGCGGTCTGATTCAAGAGACGGGCTTCAATTTTGCGACCTTGGAATCTGCATCGAGATCCAGGTCATTATCCAGGTCATCGTCATCCTTGACGGCTTCAATGGTCGCTTCCCAGTCCTCTTCACCGTAGATATCGGTCAGCACTTCGGAGGTCAGATCCTCTGGAGGACCATCGTAGACGATGGTGCCCAGTTGCAGACCGACGATGCGCCGTGCAAACATCTGCGCCAGCAGCACATCGTGAATATTGATGATTGCGGCCAGTTGCCGTTCGTCGCAGAGTTCGCAGATAAGACGCATGATCTGGCGCGAGGTTTTGGGATCGAGACTCGCAGTGGGTTCATCGACCAGCAACAATTCCGGATTCTGGATCAAGGCCCGGCAAATACCAACTCTTTGGCGTTGTCCACCCGATAGTTCATCTGCGCGTTTGTCGGCCATGTGATCGAGGCCAACGCGGCCCAGTAATTTGAAAGCCTCGTCGATGTCGGATTGCGGAAATTTGCGGAAATAGCTGCGCCAGAAGCCTACGTAGCCAAGGCGTCCGGACAATACGTTTTCCATCACGCTGAGTCGCTCCACCAGTGCGTATTCCTGGAATATCATGCCCATGCGCCGGCGTGCGCGCCGCAACGCGGTCGAACCCAGACCGGTCAGCTCAAGATCACCGAGATAAACCTGGCCCGAGGTCGGCTCAACCAGTCGATTAACGCAACGTATCAGAGTGCTCTTGCCTGCTCCTGACGGGCCGATCAATGCCATAACCTGGCCTCCAGGGATCACAAGATGAATGTCTTTAAGTGCGTGATCGCCGGTTTTATACTGTTTATCCAGGTTTTCGATGCGAAGCATTTTGCTGATCCGGTGGAAGTGTTATGCAGGCGTGTAGAGAATCCGAGCCGCGAAAAAGTTTTCGCGGCTCAGTGTTTCAATAATGCAGGCAGCACCTACTTACAGTCGTAGCTGACACCATTGGCAGTGTCGATCTTGCGGATGACGTTCCAGTCGGATTTATGGTGTATCGAGACGAAACGGCCTTCTTTCTTGAACTCTTTCTGCAGATCAGAACCTTCCCATTTGAAGGTAAAAAAGGCTTGTTTGACCTTGGCCGCGACTTCGGGGTGCAGGTTGTGTGCGTGCCCGTAACCGGTGGTCGGGAAGGTCGCCGATTTGTAGATCGAGGTTATATTGGCTGGGTCGATTACCTTGCGATCGATCATGCGATTCATGACCGAGTTTGCCACCGCGGCGACCTCGTAGTCCTTGTTGGCGATGCCGAGCACGGAATTATCGTGCTTACCGGAAAACACGGTCTTGAAATCAACGTCCTTGACCAGGCCGAATTCGGATTTCAGCAGTGCCGACGGGGCCTTGTTGCCCGAGTTGGATGTCGGTGAGGTAAATGCGAGCGTGCGGCCCTTGATGTCAGAGGGTGATTTGATAGCGCTACCCTTGGGCACGATGATTTCCATTTCGTAGCCGAAAGATCCGTCTTTCGACGCCATCATTGCAAATGGCACCAGGCCGGCGCAGGAAACTGCAACCGGATTGCCGCCGGTGTTTACCCCTGCAATATGCAGTCGCCCGGAGCGCATTGCTTCGTACTGGGCGGCATAGGATTGGACCGGAAAAAATACGACTTTCTTACCGGTAACCTCGGACATGTGCTTGATGAAACCATCCCAGACCTTGGCGTAGATCGCGGGATCTTCGACCGGAGTATAAGAAAAGATGATGGTGTCGGGATTGATCCACTCGGCCGGGTCAAGCGGCAGGTCGGCGACCAGGTCATGGTCGCGGTCACAGTATTGTTCATCCAGCGTACCGCGAAAGCAGTCTGCGGCCATTGCAAGGCTAGAAAAACAAAAGATTAAAAGCATCCCGCAAAGACGGGCCGGGATCGATATCGGCTTATTCATTAAAATTCTCCTCGGTTTGTTGTATTGAGCGGGCTATTATTATCGGTGTCAGTAAATTAGACCTGTCCCCGCTGTGGGTTCATTATTATCCTTTGATACCGGTGATGCAACTGTTGTTCAACCCGCGGGAGAATCCCGACTTCCCATGTTACTGTAGAGATTCAGTTTGAATTGCCTGCTTGAATTCGAGCATTTGAATAACCGCTACTTCGCGATGCGGCATGGTCATAGCCTGGCTAACCAGCGGGCTATTATCGTTAGTCAGCCCGAAAACGGTCTCGACGGTTTCGGCTTAAGCGACCAGGGACGGGTACAGGTCAGGGAAAGTCTACAGCTGATTCAATTTCCATTTGCCAACACCATTATTGTCAGTTCTGATTTCTGTCGCGCCCGGGAATCGGCCGAAATCGCGGCCCATTCGCTTGACGCTGTCGAGGCAATTAATCTCGATCGGCGATTACGTGAGCGCAATTTTGGCGAGCTGGAACTCACCGCGGATAGTGGCTACGACGATGTGTGGAAAGCAGACGCGGAGAATCCCGACCACCAGGTGATGGGAGTGGAGAGTGTAAACCAGGTAATGGAGCGGGTTACATCGGTGATTGTCGAGTATGAAAATTGCTGTTCGAATACCAGCATTTTGCTGGTTTCCCACGGTGACGCACTGCAGATTTTAGAAACGGCATTTGCCCGGATGGATGGTTCCGAACATCGCCAGCTGGAGCACCTGCACACCGCTCAGATTCGAGAGTTGCAATTCGGCTGAACCATTGCCGTAGTTGCGGCTATTGCTGTTGTGTATTGTGCAGATAATGGCAAATGCGATCGATGTGGTGGCTGACGCGGGTTAACCAGCGCAGCGCTTCGGCCGACTCGGTAGCATAACGAATATCGATTTCACCGCGTGCTACCGCCTGGTAAATTTTTTCACGTTGGGGATCTTCCATGCCGTGTGTACGCTGATAGGATTGCTCGGACAGTTCACAGGCTCGTTCGAACTGGCGGGCTTCGACGGCGTCGATAATTTCATCGATCTGGCTATCCATGATGATTTCGACATCGGTCAATTCAGGACGCTGGCTGGCAATAATGGCTCGCTGCAGATCCTCGTCACAGCGCTCGTGCAGACGCTGCATGTGATCGGTGGCATGAATCAGTGCAATCAGTTTTTGTGCTTCCCGGCTCTGCGGATTGCGTAGTTCGATCTGGTCGAGGAAGTCGTGTGTTTCATCGAGTATGGTTTGCAGCTTCGGCATGTCGGCACGAATTTCATGCTCTTCCTGCTCCAGTATCAGGTTGATGTTAACCATCAGGGTCAGAAACTCGCTGACAATAATTTTCTCTACTGCCATGAGTGCGACGTCGGGTTCCCTCAACAGTGCCTTGTCAAGGCTACGCGCGTAGCGTGGGCCGGTATCGGGAATCAGGTTTACCATCATCGCCGCAAACTGTTGCGTGAATGGAAGCACCAGCAGTGCACCGAGCAGATTAAAACTGGTGTGAAAGGCGACCAGTGCGATTTCCGGGTTGTCCAGGATCTGAATTTCAATTAACGCCTCCCACAGGTAGACGAAAGGTGTAATCAGGATGAGGGCACCGATCGCGGTAAAGCAGTTGTAGATGACATGTGAAAAGCCGGTGCGTTTCGTGCCGGCAGTGCCACCGATCGTGGCGATTGCTGCGGTCACGGTAGTGCCGACGTCCATGCCGATCACCAGCGCTGCGGCCTGCTCAAAATTTATCGCACCGGCGTTGATCGCGACCAGTGCCGTGGCGACACCGGCACTGGATGACTGGGTAAGAATGGTGATGATAATGCCCAGCAGTAAAAGCTTGAGGCGACCCGTCAGGTTGTCTGCCGGCAGCAGATCCAGGTTGACGAAATCCGTGTACTGCGCCGCCGCCTGTTGCAACAGGTCGATGCCGATAAATATCAAACCAAATCCGGCCAGCGAGAAACCAATTTGCCTAATTCTGCCGGACGCAAAAATGCGCATCATCACACCAACGAAAATAATCGGCAGCAACAGGCTTCCCAATTGCAACTTGAATCCGAGGAGTGCGACCATCCAGCCGGTGATCGTGGTGCCAATATTGGCGCCGATGATAATCCCGAGCGATTGTGAAAAACCGAGCAGCCCAGCGCCGACAAAGCCGACCGCGGCGACCGTGGTTGCGCTCGAGGATTGCAGGATTGCGGTACTAATGGCCCCGGTGGTAGCGCCGCTCCAGGGACTGTGCGTGGCGTCCGCCAGCCACTGGCTGATGCGTGCCCCGGTGAGTGCTTTCAGACCCTCGGTCATGACGACCATACCGAGCAGAAAAACACCAATACCGCCGATGGCCTGTATCAAGGAAACCAAATTGCCCTCCGCAGGCCCTTCTCAGACCCCGTTATTCCATTAAATTCAGTAACATTTATCTCAAAACTGTTACGCAGTTCAATTAACAAAAGGGGTGTTTCCGTGCTAACCTTAATTGTCCACACATACTCTAACAGTATCTAAGGACAGGTTGTGAGCTTCGACTACAACGAAATTCGTGCAAGTCAACATGCAAGCGGTACCCAGTGGGCTTCGTACAGCGACCTGTTTATGGTGCTCGCCTTTATTTTTCTCGTCATGTACATGGTATCGAGCCTGCGCACCGGCATGATCTCGGTCACCTCTCACGCCAGGATCAAGGAAGTCAAACAGGAGCTTGAACTATATGAAACGGTAAAGGATGAGTACCTGGCCGAGCAAGCCAGCCAGCAGGAACAAAAAATATACGAGGAAATCATCGACCAGATTGCCCTGCTAGAAGACGAAGCATCGGCCAAGAAGAAAAAGCTGGCACAGCAATCGAAGGATCAGGAACAGCGCGAGGCCGAGCTTAATAAATACCAGCAAATGATAGTTTCGATGATGAACGCCAACGCGGTTGCCAAGGCGGAGGCATCGCGGCAACTTTCATCGCAAAAGCAACAGAACCAGCGACTGCAGCAAACCGTTTACGAGCGTAGTGCGGACCTCCAAACACTACAGCAACAGTTACAGCAGGAAGAAGCGGAACTGGCTCAGCTGCAAAAACAGTACGCCGCCGAAACCCGAAAGCAGGAACAGAAAATTGAAACCCTGCGCTCCAGGTTCGAGGACGATCAGACCCGACTCGCCTCGCTGGAAGATTTCATCCGTACCGAGGCACAGGAACGCGAAGCGTTGCAAAAAGCGCATGCCCTGGAAGCCCAAAAACTCGCTGCCGAATACGAAGAGCTGAAAGCGCAACACGAGCAGGGTAAAAGCCAGGTCGCTACACTGGAGGAAACCCTGGTCGCAGAAGCGGAAGCGAAGGCACGCCTGGAAAAACTGCACACGAAGCAAACCGAGGCGCTGGAGCAAAAGTTCTCCTCGCTGAAATCAGAGTTTGATCAGAGTCTGAGTAACCTGGCTTCACTCGAGGGGCAAATTGAGCAGGAAACCCAGGAAAAGGCCGCGCTTGAAGTCGCCTATGCCAGGCAGACCGAGGGCCTTCAAGACCAGCTAAAGCAGTTGGCCAGTGAGTATGGTAAGAATCAGACCAAGCTGGCCACGCTTGAACAGCAACTGCAACAGCGTGCTGCCGAAAAACAGGCCCTGGAAGCAACCCTGATTACGCAAACCGATTACCTCGAAGGCAAGATCTCGGAATTGAGTGCCCAGCGCAACGAAAGCGAACTGCAACTTGCGGCGCTGGCGCAAACCCTGGCCAGGGAAGCGAACGAAAAAGCCGCGCTGGAAGAATCCCTGGCTGAACAAACCAGAAACCTTGAAGGCAAGATCCAGGAGCTCACACAAAAACAGGGTCAAAGCCAGGAGGAGCTCGCAGCGCTCGAAGATCAGTTGGACCAGCAGGCTGCGGAGAAAGCCGCGTTGAAAAACGCGAGTGCCGCGGAATTGGCCGACCTGGAAGAAAAATATGAAAACCTGCAGGGTGATTATGATAAGAAACGCGGTGAACTTGAATCGCTGGAAGACGATATCGAGAAGGGCAGGTCGCAGATAGCAGGTCTTGAAGAAGAACACCAGGGGCAGGTCAAGGAACTCGAAGACAAGTTCAAGGGTTTACAGGATGCCTACGAAGCAAACCAGGCTGAAGTGGCGCGTTTGCAGGAGGACCTGGGCAGTGCCAAGGAAGATCTCGAGGATACCGCGCAAAACCTGAGCAAGGCCGAATCTGATCTGACCGAAACTTCCAAGGAGCTGCAAAAGGCGCTTGAACTGGCCAAGAATCGCCAGGATGTTGCGCAACGCATTAAAGATGATTTTGCCAAGGCGGGTATCATCGCCGACGTTGATAAGAGCACCGGTGACGTGATACTGGATTTCGGCAACGATTATTTTGATACTGATAGTTATAAACTCAAGCCGGGTATGCGCACGACCATCCGCAGGGCTATTCCGGTCTACGCCAAGAGCCTGTTTGACCGTGAATCGGCGACCGCCGATATTTCGTCAATCGAGATTATTGGATTCGCATCCCCGACCTATGGCGGCAAGCCGGTCAATCCCAATTCACTGTCATTAGCGAACCGCAAAGCGGTTAACTACAACCTGGATTTGAGTTATGCGCGGGCGCGATCGATCTTCGAGTATGTTTTCGATACCCAGAAGCTTAAGTTCAAACACCAGGACGCCATGTTGCCGTTAATCAAGGTAACCGGTAGAAGTTTCTTCACCGAGCAGGTGGACCCGAACGATACCGGCAACCTGTCACGCAGAGATTTTTGCAAGCTCTATAATTGCCTGGAATCACAACGCGTAATTATCAAGTTTGGGCTAATAGAAAAAAGGAACACCTAATGAACGAATTTATTGTCGAGTTAATTAACGTGGTGGTGCAATACGCGACCGACTATCTGATGCCGGTGTTGTTATTCGCCTTTATTCTCGCCGTAATCATGCGACTGTTGATCACGGTAACGATTCACCGGCAGCGACGTTTCGTCAAAGAGTTCTGCAAACGCGTGCATGAAGACATCATGGCCCGGCCGGAACCGCGGGGCTCTTTTTATCATCATGTCAAAAGGGCAATGACGCGAACCTATTTTGAAAACTTCGAGTTACGTGCGCGTTACAAGCGTCGTAACGAGGATCATATTATGACGGTTGGCGACCGCGTATTTTTAATCCAGGATGGCATTATTCGCCTGATCGATGATTTTTTGCAGCACATCCGGTACCTGCGCAAGGAATCCGGCCACCAGCCCGATTTTCACGAGATTTCAAACAGCGTGTTTGGCTCGAACCCGGTATTCAACCGGGTGTTGGGTATATTCTCGTTAAGTCGAACCAATGACGTACTAAACATCCTGCCGAGCATTTTCATCGTCGGCGGAATATTCGGTACCTTTCTCGGAATTATGAGAGCTCTACCTGAACTGACTGCGATGGATATCACCAATGCCGAGGCCAGTAAGATTGTCATCGATAATTTCCTGATCAAAATTTCATTCGCGCTGAGCACGTCGATACTCGGCATCGTGTTGTCGATAATCATGAGCTTCCTCAATACCCTGCTTTCGCCAACCAATATCTATGTCGAAATTGTCGATGCCTTTAACTCGGCCTCGGAAATCCTGTGGAACAAATCGGAACACAACAATGTCAGCAGCGGTGATCCGGACGTGAGCAACCGTGAATCCGAATCCCTGGATGCCTTTGACCTGGCGATTGCCAATGTTCACGCCAGGCAAACCTGAACCTGTCGGTTTTATCTCACCCGCTAGGCCCCATCTAAAATCGCCAGCGTGCACCTGGCATTGTCGCGACGCAGCGGTTTAACCGGGGCATATTCCTCCGAGTCGACAAATGCACGCGCTGAATCCATATCCGGAAACTCGATGATGACCATGCGTGTCGGTGTCCACAAATCCGTTTCGCGAACATCCATGTCACCGCCCCGCACCCGGTAAACGCCCCCATATTTTTCAGCAATTGGTTTCGCCAGTTGCTTGTAGTTTTCGTATTGGTCCGCGTTTTCAATCATTGTATCGACGATCAGGTATGCGCTCATGGTTGACTCCCGTTGTGTTGGCAGGTAGAAATTATGTTCTGCATGGTTCGGTGAATCGTTATACTGCGTTTAACCAGATCCGATCAAGTTCGAGATGAATCAATTCAAACACATAAAATTAGAAACGCAGAATGCGATTGCGAGGATTACGTTAAATCGTCCTGATGCAGCCAACGGGCTCGATAGCCTCATGGCCAGTGAGTTAAACCAGGCAGCCCACTTATGTAGCACTGACCCAGGGCTCAAGGCAGTCGTGCTGACCGCCGGCGGCCGGTTTTTTTGTGCCGGGGGCGATATCAAGGAAATGCTGTCGCATGGCGACGAGGTTGGCGGGGCAGTCAAATCGCTGGCGGATGACTTGCACAGTTCGATTTCCACGTTGTCGCGTATGCAGGCGGCCTTGATCGTCGCGGTTAACGGTGTCGCTGCGGGTGCCGGATTCAGCCTGGCGTTGATCGGTGACATCGTGTTGGCTTCAGAATCCGCCAGTTTTACGATGGCCTATACCCGGGCCGGGCTGTGCCCGGACGGCAGCTCGAGTTATTTCCTGCCACGCCTGGTGGGATTACGCCGGGCCCAGGAGCTGATGTTAACCAACCGCACCCTGGATGCGGCAGAAGCCGCTTCAATGGGTCTGGTAACACGCGTCGTGGCCGATGACGAACTAGCGGCGCAGACCGACCAGGTTGCGAACGATCTTGTCAACAGTGCGCGCCTGTCTACCGCCTACGTCAAGAAACTGCTGCTCGCAAGCGTGGATAACGATCTCGAGGCCCAGATGGAACTCGAGGGAAAACTCTTGTCACGCTGCGCCGCGTCACCCGACGGGCGTGAGGGAATCCAGGCTTTTGTCGAAAAGCGTAAACCGGAATTTGAACAGGGGTAGCGCTGCGATGGCGGATTTTTCACAGGGCATTGCATTTATCGATGACAGCTACATACCGGTTGCCGAGGCCAGAATCCCTGTGCTGGATTGGGGATTCCTGCATTCAGATGCAACCTACGATGTCGCACACGCCTGGCGGGGTAAATTTTTTCGCATTGATGAGTACCTGGACCGTTTTCATGCCAGCGTGGCAAAACTGCGCATGTCGTTGCCCTACAGCCGCGAACAGGTTCGATCAATCATGTTCGAGCTGGTCAGCCGCAGCAATTTGCAAGATGCCTATGTCGAAATTGTCTGTACCCGGGGCATACCCGCGCCCGGATCACGCGACCCACGCAGTTGTGAAAACCGGTTTCTGGCGTTCGCCATCCCCTTCATCTGGATCGCCGATGACGCGCTGCGCGAGCGGGGGCTCAATCTATTAATCAGCCATCAGCAGCGTATCCCGCCCGAGTCAGTCGATTCCACGATCAAGAATTATCATTGGCTCGATATGGTCATGGCCCTGTTCGAAGCCTATGACAATAACGCCGATAGCGCGGTGCTCGTTGACGCCGAGGGCAATCTCGTAGAAGGACCGGGGTTTAACGTATTCGTGCGCCGGGGTGGTACCGTAATCACGCCTGCACGCGGTGTGCTCGAGGGGGTGACCCGTCTGACGATACTTGAGTTGCTGATGAAGGAAGACCTGGAGGTGGTGCAGGACGCGCTGCCCGCAGCCCTGGCACGAACTGCTGACGAGATGTTCATCACCAGCACCGCGGGCGGTGTTATGCCGGTTACGAGGATCGCGGATCAACAGGTTGGGGACGGTAAGCCGGGTGCGTTGACGGCAAAGCTGAATGCGGCCTACTGGGCCCTGCATGACGATCCTCGTTATAGTACTTCGATCGAGTATCGAGGCAGCGAGCATGGTTAAAGAAACGGATATTGCGCTCGTAACCGGGGCCGGAAGCGGGATCGGCAGGGCGGTTAGTTGTACCCTATTGACGCAGGGTTACTCGGTGGTGCTGGCTGGCAGGCGACTTGAACCCATGCAGGAAACTGTCGAACTTGCCGGCGTGGACTCGACCCGGGCTCTTTGCGTGCCAACGGATGTCGGTAAACCCGAGCAGGTAAGAGACTTGTTCGCGCAGGTCGAGCAAAGCTTCGGTCGACTCGATTTACTGTTCAACAACGCGGGTGCTTATACCCCGGGAATTCCAATGGAGGAACTGTCCTACGAGCAGTGGCAGTCGACAGTCGATGTCAATTTGACCGGCCCGTTCCTGTGTGCCCAGCAGGCGATTCGGATCATGAAGGCGCAATCTCCCAAAGGTGGCAGAATTATCAACAATGGCTCCATTTCAGCCCACGCACCTCGGCCTTTTTCGGCTCCTTATACGTCAACCAAGCACGCTATAACGGGGCTGACAAAATCCATCTCGCTCGATTGTCGCGAGCATAATATTGCCTGTGGCCAGATCGATATCGGTAATGCTGCGACCCCGATGACCCGATCCATGCCGAAAGGGGTACCCCAGGCCAATGGCGAAGTCGCCGCTGAACCGGTCATGGATGTCGAACATGTTGCGCAGGCCGTGCTGCAGATGGCATCCCTGCCGCTCGACACGAACGTGCAGTTCATGACGATCATGGCGACCAGAATGCCTTACATCGGACGCGGTTAGTGCATGTAAGAGGCCCCGGAGTTTTGGCTTCATTGATAGGTGCCCAAGCGGTTACACCGTTTCTAATTTCTTCAATGCCCTAATTAAAGATCAATAGGCATCTCAAATAGTTAACCGTTTCTTTGCTGATTATATTCAAGTGTCCCGCACTATCTCATCTGATTTCAAGTTACTGTGGGTCGTGGTTGTTTTAGTTCTGTACCGATCTGCGGCTCCACTCAAAATTTTTCTAACCATGTTTTTCGCCATCTCGTCACTGTACCCGCCTAATCCCTGGAAAAAATTCTCGGCCAACAGTATCGCATCTTCTTTAGTGATGAAATCTTGAGCAACCAACCGCTGCCAGAATAATCCCAAGCGCTTGTTTTCTTCGTTGGTGGCATGGATATATCGCATGTAGCGGGGCGTGTCGTTGTGTTGATGCTGACGCCATGCGTTCTTTACCCGGACCCAGTCCTTAGACGGGATTTCATCGCAGATTTGCTGCAATTCACTGTCGTCTGTATTCGAGGGTACGGTCACCTTCAGATGGTCCTGAAGATATCGCCGTAACCAACCACGCTTCGAGGGTATTAGTCGTTTACTCATCATCGCCCCAATTCAGCCCGTTATATAAAGGGAGTTAGTTCACAAGCGCATCCGGGATGCTTTTAGGAATTTCGGTGCTAACATCGAAAAGTACTATGGACATGTACTTGCATTTCGCAGCGATACCCCATTTGCTTACGCAGACACGCGTTGTTGCATTCGCCGATCGACAAACCTGCTGCGACGATCAGTCACCGTAATCCGACGCGATTCATCTGACAGGTTGGGTAAAACGATGGAGCGCCGGTCTCCGAAGAAACGCCGATCACGCGTAGAAGCACGCCGATCGACCATATCGTTGGCATAAGACAATTCCATGAATCCCCCCATTTATTCAATTAATTCGAATGAACAAGTCATTTAAATTTAATAACTTATATCCGATTTGTAAAGTATATTATGAAGTTTTTAATAAAAGTCAATCCAGACAACTATCTATTGTGCAACTTTTACTTAGCCTTCCGAGAGCTGGGGAATTCGGCGACACCCGTAGATAAACGACATCAGATCAAACGGATTTATTGTCGATAAGGCCGAGTGATTTCTTCAAAGCAGACGTTGACAAATTCTTTGCCAGGGGCAATCTTCGGCCAACAAGAGACACTAGTAGATATAAAAAATCCGCCGGGTCGAGGCTTAATAGTTAAAGGGACAAGTAGTTATAAAGCCCGAACAGCCCGTATTTTATGCGTAAGGGTTTTGAGTCTCGCGATAGGATCGCAGTTAGAGCCGGGTCCGGTTTCTCTACAACCACCCGGGTGAAATTCATAGATATACGCAAAGTCCGCGGCGGCGTGAAGGAGGCTTTGAGTTGATCGAGAACTGAGACGCCCACAACCTTTACGGAGGATGTGCCACCCATTCACACCTCTCGGTACCGGCCCGACCCCTTTAATTCAGAGAGTCCTTAACCTATCTCTTCTCTTTCTTCCCCTTCTTTAGTCTTACAACTTCCGTCTGGACCCCGGCTGGATTGTCGCCACAGATGAGTTCAAAGAAGTGCGTATTGATGGCATAGAGGCTGTCGCCGAAACCGATGATGGTCGTGGCGATATTCAACGGAGTGTCTGGACCCTCGCCAATATTCCTGATGAACTCGCCTCTGCTGAGGTCTCCCGAGAGTTGGACCACAGCGATCTTGTCGGAGAAGTTCTGCATAATGTAAAGAGTTCGGCCGTCCAGGTAGAGCCCGTCGCCGTCCGGAAACAGTGGCTCAGCGCCTTCGATCTCGAGGGGAGATGCCTCACCGCTTGCCGTGTCCACCAGCCAAAGCACCCCGGTGGAAATATTCACGATCACGAGTTGTCTGCCGTCAAACTCTCCGACGAGACCGTTGGCGTTGAAACCGGGCACCATCCCGAAGTCAGGCATGAAGATCGTTTCGAACACAGGGGTCGAGGGAAGGCGTCCGCCCTTCTCAAGGGGTAGCTTGTACAAGAAGGGGTTGAACGAGTCCGTGAAATACACGGCCTTGCGGGTGACCAGGACATCGTTGATAACAATGCCATCGCCGAACCCAATCTCCATGATGAGTTCGCCGCTGCTGGCGTCATAGATGATGACGCCTTGAGCAGTAAATCCGTTGACTAAGTCGCCGGAGCCTGTCGCGGCGTAGAGATAATCGGTGCGGGAGTCATAGGACAAGCCGCTGACCGGTTTGCCTGTCGGCAGGACCAGAATAGTGCCTTCTCCAGTGCGCAGGTTCCCCTTGTAGATGGAGCCGGCGAAAGCGGATAGGTCGTGAGACTGAGGCTCTTCACAGATGAAGGGGTTGGCTGAAAGGAAGTCGAAAGCGCTGGAAAAGGAAAAGGCGCCCAGAAAAAAATCGTGCCCCTTGCCCAGTTCGATGCCCTCCGCCTCGAATCCGAGGGGAATCTCGATGGCTTCGGGCCAGTTCTGCTGCGCCGCAGCTCCCATTGAGAAAGTGCAAAATACAACCGCGAGAATACTTGTTTTTAATGCTTTCATACTGCTCTCCTAATTATTATTAAACGAGCGCGATGTTAATACGTCGGATGTAATCCAGAATCACAAGATAATGAATTGTATGTAAGCAATATCCCATCGCGGTCTTAGCTTATTAGCTACGATCTCTAGGGGCGACTTGGGAAGGCTATTGTTGGCCCATTGAATAACTATTTGAACCGCAGGTTCCGCACCTCTTTTGTAATCAGCGTTAACATTCGAGGTCGTCAGTAGATGAATGCAGGGTCTGCCTATTATTAGATTCTGTCAAGTTTATTGGTAGTTCAAACGGTGATCTGCAATATTTTTCCTATGAATATGAGCGTCTCTATTGGGTCGACAATCGCCTCTGAAATTTTCGTTCTGAGCGGCAGCTTTCTCCAAAGCCGACGCTGGCAACTAGTTACAGGAGGCAATCTTCGGCCAAGAACGGAGGTTTGTAATTTTCTGGTAATCACGCCCATGAAATTCTCAATCTAGAATACGTGATCTGTCCCCTATTGTTCGTATTGTTGTTAATCTGTTAATTTTGTGTATGTGCCAAAAGTCCCCCGAATCTTTTGATGACTGAAGACGTAGATGAAGCCTGTCAAGATCATCCGATGCCGGGTAAACGAGTGCAGTTGGGTTACCTGGTGCTCGCTTATACCGCCACCGCGCTCGGCATTGCCGGGGTGTTCCTGCCGTTGCTACCAGCGACACCATTCTTGCTGGTAGCCATCTGGGCGGCGTCGAGAGGATCGCAACGCGTACATGACTGGATTTACAGCCAGCCTCAGTTTGCACGCCTGATTAACGACTGGCATGAGCAGGGCGCGGTGCCGTCGAATGCCAAGTGGCTTGCGACTGTGATGATGATCGTAAGCTGGTTATTCTTGCTTTGGTCAGGCTATCACTGGGGCTTCCTGCTCGGCATGAGTCTGTTCTTTCTTTGCATAGGCACTTTCCTGTGGACGCGCCCAGACCCCATGTCGTAGCGGGATCAAGATAAGAATAAGCAGAATGAGAATTCGGAAAGAAGTGAGAAGGGGCATTAACGATACTTAACAGTGAAATTCTAGTTACAACTGAGCAGTATCGAAAACTACATGCCCCTCCGCGCTTAAAATTATCTTCAGCCCCCTACAGTTTCTGTGAACCGATAGACACTAACCTGTAATTTCCGCAAAACAGACGCACAAATTAAAGAATCGAGCGACGACTTACGGCCCTAAGCAATGGGATGGAGCGAAAAGAACCTATTTAAGAAAGTAGCTATCAAGAGCGTTACTCCCGCAGTCTTAACTATCCTTTGAGTTCCAGTGGAGTTGATCACATGATGTGATCTCCTCTACTTCAATCGTTATATCAACCGGCTGGTTGTTGATCCGGGCCGGGTAGGTTGGTCCATTTTCGGTTAACGCGCCACGAGAGACGAATTGTGCCTGTTGCGTCAACTCGTTCGTGTCAAGCAGGGCTTCAAAGCAACAATCAACATTGTCCAGTAAATTGCACCAGTGCTGCCGGGGATGGCTGGATATGACTGCATTGACCTCGGCGATCAGGGCCTTTTGGGGCATTAATTCAAACTGACGGTCAATCCATTCCGGTTTGTCCAATGCATCGCAAAAATTTTTCCAGAATGCGGTTTCGATGGCGCCAAGACTGATGAAACCACCATCGGCGCATTGATATAGGTTGTAGCATGCTGCACCGCCGCTGAGTATCGACGTCGCGCGTTCCCCGGATTGGGTCAATATCGGCAGGTACTGCCAGGACAGGATCGATTCGGTCATGCTTATATCGAGATAAATACTGCCGGGATTGCCGGCCCGTGCGTGCAGCGCAGCGAGCATGGCGATACTCGCCTGCATCGCCGCGGCATGGTCGGCAATCGGTGGATAGCCGATCACCGGTTGCTTCGCGGTGCCGCTGACAATCGATTGGGAGCTGAGCGCGCAATAATTGATATCGTGTCCGGCGCGTCGGGCATAAGGTCCCGTCTGGCCGTAACCCGAGAGCGCACAGTGAATCAGCCCGGGATTAACCTGGGCGAGTCGGTCGGGACCAAGGCCAAGCCGTGCCAGCACGCCCGGTCTGAAGGATTCGAGCAGAATATCGGCATCAGCGAGCAGCGCCAACAAGGCCTCCCGGTCCGATTCGGACTTCAGATCCAGCTGA